>Ga0209918_1000260_pt1 | contig 39054 bp, 37 predicted proteins | sample SalPonD_shore_MG_FD_185712 | JGI IMG/M metagenome (GOLD analysis project Ga0209918, IMG submission 185712) | Salt pond soil microbial communities from South San Francisco under conditions of wetland restoration - Salt Pond MetaG... | ecosystem: Environmental > Aquatic > Marine > Intertidal zone... | reverse complement strand
AGTTGGCAGTTGGCAGTTTGCAGTCGGCAGCAAGAACCGCCCTTCGGGCGGGGTTGTTGGTCTGCAGCGGTCGATTGTCAGAGACAACCGAACAACGGTAATTGTCTTTAGTATTTATCTGACCACTGCCAACTGACTACTGCCTACTAGTGGTTTCTTTCGCCTCACGCCTAACCCCTCACTCCTCACGCGCAGTGAGCATTTCCAGGACCAGGTCGGCCACCTCGTCGGTGCCGTCGGCCTCGCCGAGTTTTTCCCGTACCTTGCCCAGGCGCTCGCGCAGCTCGGCGGCGTGGGCGGGGTCGTCGAGGATGTGTTCGAGCTCGGCGGCGATGCGCTCGGGTCGGGCGTCGCGCTGGATGAGTTCGGGGACGAGCCGCTCGCCGGCGACGATGTTGCACAGGCCGATGTGCTCGATCTTGAGCATGGGGCGCACGATGAAATAGGTCAGCCAGGCGACCTTGTTGATGATGACCATGGGCGTGCCGGCCAGCGCGATCTCCAGGGTGACGGTTCCCGAGACGGTCACGATGGCATCGCAGGCGTGCATGACGTCGTAGCTGCGGCCCCCCACCACCGGGATGTCCAGCCCGGCCTTGTCCAAGTAGGGTCTCAGGTCCGCCTCGGCGATGGTCGAGGCGCGCGGCAGCAGGAATTGCACCTCGGGGCGTTCACGTTTGAGGCGGCGTGCGCTGGAGAGGATGATGGGCAGCAGGCGCCGGATCTCCGAGCGCCGGCTGCCGGGAAACAGCCCGACGACCGGGCGGTCCGGATCCAGTCCCAGGTCCTGGCGCAGCGCACGGCGATCGGCCGCGGCGGGGACCTCGCCGACCAGCGGGTGGCCGACGAAGCGGGCCGGTACGTCGTGGCGGCGGTAGAACTCGGCCTCGAAGGGGAAGACCACGGCCATCATGTCGACGCGCTCGCGGATCATCTCCACGCGCCGCTGGCGCCAGGCCCAGACCTGCGGGCTGATGTAGAACAGGACGGGGATGCCGATTTGCTTGGCCGTCTGCGCCAGGCGCAGGTTGAATTCGGGGTAGTCGGTGAGGATGAGCAGGTCCGGCCGGTCGCGGCGCAGCCAGCCACGGGCCTGCTCCAGAACGGCCTTGATCTCACGGTAGTGGACCAGGACCTCGACGAGTCCCACGACGGCCAGGCGTGCGACATCGACCCGCACCTCGACGCCCGCGGCGCGCATGCGCTCGCCGCCGATACCGAAAAAGCTCACCTGCGGGCTACGCGCGCCGACGGCCGTGACCAGTTTGGCGGCGTGCTGATCGCCGGAGGCCTCGCCGGCGACGATCATGACGCGGCGCGGTTCAGGCAAGGGCGGCCTCTTTGACGGCCTCGCAGATGTGCGCGATGCGCTGCTCATCGAGCTCGGGGAAAATCGGCAGCGAGAGGCAGCGTTCGGCGATGCGCTCGGCAATGGGCAGCGAGAGGTCGGCGCAGCTGTCGGCGAAAGCGGTTTGGCGATGCAGCGGTATCGGATAGTAGATGGCCGAGGCGATGTCCTGGCCCGCCAGGTGCGTCATGATCGCATCGCGCCGGTTACTGAGCACGGTGTACTGGTGATAGACGTGGGTACCGATGCCGTCCTCGTAGGGGACGGTCACCGCGTCTTGGAGTCGGTGCGAATAGGCGTGCGCCACGCGGCGGCGTTGCTGATTGTACTGCTCGATGCGCTTTAGCTTGATGCGCAATACGACGGCCTGCAACTCGTCGAGCCGGCTGTTGTAGCCGATGACATCGTGATGGTAGCGCACGCGGCTGCCGTGGTTGCGAAGCACCTTGATCTCCTCGGCCAGGGCATCGTCGTTGGTGGTGACCATGCCCCCGTCGCCGTAGCAGCCGAGGTTCTTGCTGGGGAAGAAGCTGTGGGCGCCGGCCAGACCGATGCCGCCGGTCATGGGCCCGTCGATGGCGGCGCCGAAGGACTGGGCACAGTCCTCTATGAGTTTCAGATCGTGGTGCTCGCATATATTGACCAGCGCGGGCAGGTTCGCCGGCTGGCCGAACAGGTGCACGGGCAGCACGGCACGGGTGCGCGGCGTGATGGCCGCCTCGACGGCACGCGGGTCGATATTGAACGTGGCCTCGTCGATGTCGACGAACACCGGCACCGCGCCGCAGTAGCGTATGGCCTCGGCCGTGGCGATGAAGGTGAACGGCGAGGTGATGACCTCGTCGCCGGGCTGGATACCCGCACCGAGCAGGGCCAGGTGCAGGGCGTCGGTGCCCGAGGCGCAACTGATCGCGTGTTTGACGCCCAAGTAGTCGGCCGCTTCGTCTTCGAAGGCCTGGACGTTCGGGCCGAGGATAAAGCGGGTCTCGGCCAGGGCCGCCAGGACGGCCGCGTCGATCTCGCCCTGCAGGCTCTCATACTGACCCTTGAGGTCGACCATTGGGATCATGATTGGAATTCCGTGTGTGGTATCGCGTGGTACAAACGTAATCGGTGCGTTCAGCGCGCGCCGGTTGGGGCGGATTGGCCCAGCAGATGCGTGATCTCCAGCGCGGTTTCCAGGGCGCGCAGGCCATCGGCGCCGCTGACCACCGGTTCGGTGCCCTCGGCAATGGCCTTGAGGAAGGCCTCGATCTCGGCCTTCAGGGCATCGCCCTGTTCGAAGACCAGCTCCTCGCTGTCGATCTCGGCAATGCCGGGGTACATCTCGCCGCTGCCCTTGCGGTGCACGCCCAGCTTCTTGTTCTGATAGTCGATGGATATATAGGCATCGTGCTGGAACAGGCGCATCTTGCGCTCGCTCTTCAGGCCCACGCGGCTGGCCGTGACGTTGGCCACGCAGCCGTTGGCGAACTGCAGGCGCGCGTTGGCGATGTCGATGTCCTGGGAGAGCACGGGCACGCCGTTGGCGTCGATGCGCTCCAGGGGCGAGCCGACGATATCGAGGATAATGTCGATATCGTGGATCATCAGGTCCAGGACAACGCTGACGTCGGCGCCGCGCGGATTGAACGGGGCGACCCGGTCGGATTCGATGAACAGCGGCTGCTTGAGGATATCTTCCAGCGCGAGGATGGCGGGGTTGAAGCGCTCGAGATGGCCGACCTGAAACACCGCGCCGTGCTCCGCGGCGATCGCCACCAGCTCGCTGGCCTGATCCACCGTGGCGGTGATGGGCTTTTCGAGCAGCACATGCACGCCGCGGCTCAGGAATTCCTTGGCGACGTCGTAGTGGAGCTGCGTGGGCACGACGATACTGACGGCATCGACCTTGTCCAACAGTTCGCGGTAGTCGGCGTAGGCCGCGACGCCGTGTTTGTCGGCGATGGCCTGGGCGGTCTCGGCGTCGGCGTCGGCGACGCCGATCAGGGTCGAGCCGGGGAGGGCGGCGTACTTCTCGGCGTGAAATTTGCCCAGGTAGCCAACGCCGATCACGGCGGTCTTCAGGGTGTCCATAGTGGGCGTGCTGCTTGCGGGGTATCCCCATCGGGCGCCGGAATAGGGCCGGGCCATGAAAAAAAATCGCCTGCGGCGACACTCTCCTTTGCCCGCTCGCCGTTGTTCGTCTCCGGTCGTAATCGGAAACAGGGGCCGATCATCGGGGGACGCCGCCGCCGCGCGGTGGGCGCTATGATCGCACCCCCCGCGGCTTAATTCAACGTTGGCCCCGCGCGGCGGGTGACAGAGGCGGGTGGGCCGGCTAAGCTGGGCCCGCCCGCTGTCGCGGGCCATGCGCGGAGCACGTAAGAGCTATGGCATTGGGCGAGCAGGCGGGATTCGAGTTTGGCGGTGGGCTGCGCCTGGTGGCCGGCGTGGACGAGGTCGGGCGCGGGCCGCTGGCCGGGCCGGTGGTTGCCGGGGCGGTGATCCTCGATCCCGAGCGCCCCATCGAGGGCCTGGCCGATTCCAAGGCGCTGAGCGCGGCGCGGCGCGAGGCCCTGGCCGAGCTCATTGAGGAGCGGGCCCTGGCCTGGGCCCTGGGCCGGGCCGAGGTCGAGGAGATCGACCGGCTCAACATCCTCCAGGCCAGCCTGCTGGCCATGCAGCGGGCCGTGGCCGGGCTCGATCCGGCCGCCGAGTACGCCCTGGTCGACGGCAACCGCTGCCCGGCGCTGCCCTGTCCGGCCGAGGCGGTGATCAAGGGCGATGCCACGGTGGCCGCCATCGGCGCCGCCTCGATCATCGCCAAGGTCAGCCGCGACCGCGAGCTCATCGCCCTGGACCGCGAATACCCCGGCTACGGCCTGGCCCGCCACAAGGGCTATCCCTCGCGCCAGCACCTTGAGGCCCTGGCCGCGCTCGGGGTCACCCCCATCCATCGGCGCTCGTATGCGCCGGTGAGGCGGCTGCTGGGCGGCGAGGACTGAAGACCGGGGAAATATGCCAGAGGCCGCCGGACTAGATGCCCTCAAGTTGGCAGTCGGCAGTTGGCAGAAAGAGTAAAGAAAACCCCCTGTTGCATTTCGGCTTTTCTGAAGACTGCCAACTGCCAACTGCCCACTCGGCCCCCTGACGGGCGGCCCGCAGGGCCGCCCGTCAGGGGGCCGGATGTCAAGCTTGAAAGCCCTCCGGCAAAGCCGTAACGTTTGCCCATGCCGCCGAGCTTCGTCCATCTGCACCTGCACACCGAGTACTCCCTGGTCGATGGCATCGTGCGCATCAAGCCCCTGATGCGGGCGGTGGCCGAGGCGGGGATGCCGGCCGTGGCCCTGACCGACCAGAGCAATCTGTTCGCGATGGTCAAGTTCTACAAGGCGGCCATGGCCGCCGGGGTCAAGCCCATCGTCGGGGTCGACCTGTGGCTGCACAACGAGCACGAGCCCAATCATCCCTCCCGCCTGGTGCTGCTGTGTCAGGACTACGAGGGCTACCGCAATCTGACCCGGCTGGTCTCGCGTAGCTACATCGAGGGCCAGCACCTGGGTGTGCCCACGCTGGACAAGGCCTGGCTGGAGGGCGCCAGCGAGGGCCTCATCGCGCTGTCCGGCGGGCGCCAGGGCGATGTCGGCCAGGCCCTGCTCGCCAACAACAAGGAGCTGGCCGAGACGCTGCTGGCCGACTGGCAGCGCCTGTTTCCCGATCGCTTCTACCTGGAGCTCCAGCGCACGGGGCGCGAGTACGAGGAGGAATACCTGCACGCGGCCGTGGACCTGGCCCTGGCCCGCGGTGTGCCGGTGGTGGCCAGCAACGACGTGCACTTCATCGCCCCCGACGACTTCGAGGCCCACGAGGCCCGGGTCTGCATCCACGACGGGCGCACCCTGGACGACCCGCGCCGCCCGCGCCGCCACAGCGACCAACAGTACTTGCGCAGCCCCGCGGAGATGGCCGAGCTGTTCGCCGACCTGCCCGAGGCCCTGGAGAACACGGTCGAGATCGCCAAGCGCTGCAACCTGGGCCTGACCCTCGGGGAGAACGTGCTGCCGGACTTTCCGATCCCGGCCGGCATGACCATGGCGGAGTACTTTCGCGACCAGGCCCGCCGCGGTCTGGAAGCACGCCTGGCCAAGCTGTTCGACGTCAGCGCCCCGGACTTCGCCGAGCGGCGCAGGCCCTATGACGAGCGCCTGGAGACCGAGCTCGAGGTCATCAACACCATGGGCTTTCCGGGCTACTTTCTCATCGTCGCCGACTTTATCCAGTGGGCCAAACAAAACGGCATCCCCGTCGGCCCGGGCCGCGGCTCGGGGGCGGGCTCCCTGGTCGCCTATGCGCTGACCATCACCGACCTGGACCCGCTGGCCTACGATCTGCTGTTCGAGCGCTTCCTCAATCCCGAGCGCGTGTCCATGCCCGACTTCGACGTCGACTTCTGCATGGAAGGGCGTGACCGGGTGATCGAGTACGTCGCCGAGCGCTATGGGCGCGAGAAGGTCTCGCAGATCATCACCTACGGCTCCATGGCGGCCAAGGCGGTGGTGCGCGACGTGGGGCGCGTGTTGGGACACGCCTACGGCTATGTCGATCGCATCGCCAAGCTGATTCCCTTCGAGATCGGTATGACCCTGGACAAGGCCCTGGAGCAGGAAGAGGCCTTGCAGTCGCTCTATGACGAGGACGAGGAGGTGCGCGGGATCATCGATCTGGCCCGCTCCCTGGAGGGTCTGGCGCGCAACGCCGGCAAGCACGCCGGCGGCGTGGTCATCGCGCCCTCCCAACTGACCGACTTCGCGCCGCTGTACTGTGAGCAGGGTTCGAACAATATCGTCACCCAGTTCGACAAGGACGACGTCGAGGCCGTCGGCCTGGTCAAGTTCGACTTCCTGGGGCTGCGCACGCTGACCATCATCGACTGGGCCCTGCGCACGGTCAACGAACAGCGGGCGGCGGGCGGCGAGGCGCCGGCCGACATCAGCGCCATCCCCGTCGACGACAAGGCGAGCTTCGAGCTGCTCAAGGCCTGCCAGACCACCGCCGTGTTCCAGCTCGAATCGCGCGGTATGAAGGACCTCATCAAGCGCCTGCAGCCGGATAACTTCGAGGAGATCGTGGCGCTGGTGGCGCTGTTTCGCCCCGGTCCGCTGCAGTCGGGCATGGTCGATGACTTCATCAACCGCAAGCACGGGCGGGCGAAGGTCCAGTATCCGCACCCGGCGCTGGAGCCCATCCTCAAGCCGACCTACGGCGTGATCCTGTACCAGGAGCAGGTCATGCAGATCGCCCAGGTCCTGGCCGGCTACACGCTGGGCGGTGCCGACCTGCTGCGCCGCGCCATGGGCAAGAAAAAGCCCGAGGAGATGGCCAAGCAGCGCGAGATCTTCACCTCGGGCGCGGTCGAGCGGGGTGTGGACGAGCGGGTCGCCACGCACATCTTCGACTTGATGGAAAAGTTCGCCGGCTACGGCTTCAACAAGTCGCACTCGGCCGCCTACGCGCTGGTGTCCTACCAGACCGCCTGGCTCAAGGCGCATTATCCGGCGGCCTTCATGGCGGCGGTGCTCTCGGCCGATATGGACAACACCGACAAGGTGGTCACGCTGATCGACGAGTGCCGCGACATGAAACTCGGCGTGTATCCGCCCGATGTGAACCGCTGCAATCACCGCTTCACGGTCGCCGACGAGCAGACCATCCTCTACGGCCTGGGCGCCATCAAGGGCGTGGGGGCCTCGGCCATCCAGGCCATCACCGACGAGCGCGAGGCGGGCGGTCCCTACCAGGACCTGTTCGACCTGTGCCGGCGTATCGATCTCAAGCGCGTCAACCGGCGGGTGCTCGAGGCGCTGGTACTGTCGGGCGCGCTCGATGTGTTCGGCGTGGGCCGTGCCACGCTCATGGCCTCGCTGCCCGAGGCCCTGAAACTGGCCGAGCAGCACCTGCAAAACGCCGAGGTCGGTGTGGAGGACATGTTCGGTTTCGAGGCGCCGGCCGGCGAGGAGGGGCCGGGCGCCACCGGCGTCTATCACCACCAGCCCGACTGGGAGGACGAGCAGCGCCTGGCCGCCGAGAAGCAGACCCTGGGGCTGTATCTGACCGGCCATCCCATCGACCGCTTCCTGCCCGAACTCGAGCGCTTCACCAGCTCGCGTATCGCCGATCTCAAACCCACGCGCGATCAGGCCGTCGTGGTGGCCGGTCTGGTCATCGCCATGCGCACCATGAACACCAAACGCGGCGACCGCATGGCCTTTGTCACCATCGACGACCGTTCGGGGCGTATCGAGCTGGCGGTCTTCTCCGATGTCTATGCGCGCCACCGCGATCACCTGGCCAAGGACAAGCTCATCGTGGTCGAGGGCGAGGTCAGTGTCGACGAGTACAGCGGCGGCTACAAGATGAGTGCGCGTGCGGTCTACGACATGGAGCAGGCGCGTGAGCGGTTCGCCAAGCGCCTGGTGATCAACGTCGATGCCGCGCGCGCGGGCAACGGTTTCGTCGGCGAGCTGGAGCAGACGCTGTCGCCGTTTCGCGAGGGCGGCTGTCCGGTGGTGCTGGACTACCTCGGTCGGGGGGTGCGCGCTCAACTGAATTTCGGCGAGGAATGGCGGGTGCGCCTCACCGATGAGCTGTTGCACCGCCTCGATGAGCTGGCCGGCGAGGGACGCATCGACGTCGTGTATTGAGCCCGCCGCGGCGCGGCCCTGCGGCGTTTCGGCGGGATTTGCGAATTTCTGATATATTCATAAGCTTAGCGATTCTATATAATCCCAGGCCTCAATAGCCGGGCAGCTGCCCGTCGGGCGCGTCGTTTATGAATCTGAATTTTCTCGAATTCGAACAGCCCATCGCCGAGCTCGAGGCGAAGATCGAAGAGCTGCGCTACGTCGGCACGGACTCGGAGATCAATCTGGGCGATGAAATCGCTCGCCTGCAGGCCAAGAGCCGGGAGCTGACCGAGTCGATCTTCTCCAACCTGAGCGCCTGGCAGATCTCCCAACTGGCACGCCACCCCCAGCGCCCCTATACCCAGGATTACATCGAGCGCATCTTCACCGATTTTCAGGAACTGCACGGCGATCGCGCGTTTGCCGACGATCCGGCGATCGTCGGCGGTCTGGCGCGCCTGGACGGCCGGCCGGTCATGGTGATCGGCCAGCAAAAGGGGCGGGACACGAAGGAGAAGGTCCACCGCAATTTCGCCATGCCGCGCCCGGAGGGCTATCGCAAGGCCCTGCGCCTGATGCAGCTGGCCGAGCGCTTCAAGGTGCCCGTGCTGACCTTCATCGATACCCCGGGCGCCTATCCCGGCGTCGGGGCCGAGGAGCGCGGCCAGAGCGAGGCCATCGCCCGCAACCTGTTTTCCATGGCCGAGCTCAAGACGCCGATCGTGTGCACCGTCATCGGCGAGGGCGGCTCGGGCGGCGCCCTGGCGATCGGCGTGGGCGATCGCACCATGATGCTCCAATACAGCACCTACTCGGTCATCTCGCCCGAGGGCTGCGCCTCGATCCTGTGGAAGAGCGCCGAGAAGGCCCCGGAGGCCGCCGAGGCCCTGGGCATTACCTCCCAGCGCCTCAAGGAGCTCGGCCTCATCGACCAGATCATCCCCGAGCCCCTCGGCGGTGCGCACCGGGATATCGATACCATGGCCCAGCGCCTCAAGCACGCCCTGATCGAGGGGCTCGAGCGGGTCGGCCAGGTCGGGCTCGACAAGCTGCTCGACCAGCGCTACGAGCACCTGATGCTGTACGGCCAGTTCAAGGACGAGGGCTGACGGTCCGTCGCCGGGCCGGCACCCAGGGCCCCGACCGGCGCGCCGTACGGGGTCTTGGAAACCATTCGGTGGGCGCTCGATGGAACTGACCGCCTCGCGTCTGCGCCAGAGCCTCGACGACCTTCCGGCCGCGCCCCGCTATTGGGTCGCCCTCAGCGGCGGCCTGGACTCCACCGTCCTGCTCCATGCCCTCGTCGCTGCCCTCGATGAGCCGGCCCGCCGGCTGGCGGCCGTACACGTGCATCACGGGCTGCACGGCCAGGCCGGGGCCTGGGCCGAGCGCTGCGCGGCGTTGTGCGCCGCCCGGGGCGTGTCCTGCCGCGTGCTGCGGGTCGACGCCCGCCCGGCACCCGGTCAGAGCCCCGAGGCCGCCGCACGGCAGGCCCGTTACGGCGCGCTGGCCGGGCTCGTGGGGCCGGAGGAGGGGCTGCTCACCGCCCATCACCAGGACGACCAGGCCGAGACCCTCCTGCTGCAGCTGCTGCGCGGGGCCGGGCCTCAGGGGCTGGCGGCCATGCCGGCCTGGGCCCCGTTTGCCGCCGGGTGGCTCGGCCGGCCCCTGTTGGACTGGCCGCGCACCGAGCTGCGCGCCTATGCCGAACGGCACGCCCTGGATTGGATCGAAGACCCCAGCAACAGCGACACCGGTCTGGCGCGCAATGCCCTGCGCCACGAGATCCTGCCGCGCCTGAGGGCCCACTGGCCGGCGCTGGCGCGTACCCTGGCGCGGGCCGCCCGCCACCAGGGCGATGCGGCCGCGATCCTGGACGAGCGCGGCGCGGCCGACCTGGCCGGGGCGCTCGCCGCGGACGGTGGACTGAGCGCCGCGGCGCTGGGGCGTCTGAGCGAGCCGCGCCAGCGCAATCTGCTTCGCCACTGGCTGCAGCACCAGGGCCTGGCGCTGCCCGACGCCGCACGTTTGCAGCGCATCCTGGAAGAGGTGATCCCGGCACGGGCCGATGCCGAGCCGCGGGTCGCCTGGCGGGCCCCCGGTGGCCACGGGGTCGAGGTGCGCCGCTACCGCGATCGGCTCTACGCCCTGAGCGGCGCGGCCCCATCGCCGGGGAGCGAGCCGCGGGTCTGGGACCTGGCGCACCCGCTGGCGCTGGCCGCGTCGGGCCGGCGGCTGGTCGCGCATGCCGTGCGTGGGGCCGGGCTCAGCGCGGCGGCCTGCGCGGCGGGCACGATCACGGTGCGTTTTCGCCGCGGCGGTGAGCAGTGCCGGCCCGCCGGGCGCGGCCACCGGCACGCCTTGAAGAAGTTGTTTCAGGAGTGGGGCGTGGCGCCCTGGGAACGCGAACGCGTGCCGCTGATCTACATCGACGACGAATTGGCCCAGGTGGTCGGTTATTGTCTGTGCGATCCCTTCGCGGCCGCGGCCGATGAGCGCGGCTGGCGGATCGCGCTCCAGGCGCATGCCGCCGACCATGGAGATTGAATCCGATCGCGAAAACAACGAAAATGACGCAACCCGTTCGGCGACTGGTCAGGCGCCGCGCGCCATCCCACCGCAACCGTTGTATGGCTCAATGACGAAGTACATTTTTATCACCGGCGGCGTGGTCTCCTCCCTGGGTAAGGGCATCGCATCGGCCTCGCTGGCGGCGATCCTCGAGGCGCGCGGGCTCAAGGTCACTCTCCTGAAGCTGGACCCCTACATCAACGTCGACCCCGGCACCATGAGCCCGTTTCAGCACGGCGAGGTGTTCGTGACCGAGGACGGGGCCGAGACCGATCTGGACCTGGGGCACTACGAGCGCTTCGTGCGCACGCGTATGACCAAGGCCAACAATTTCACCACCGGCCAGATCTACTGGAACGTCATCCGCAAGGAGCGCCGCGGGGATTACCTCGGCGGCACCGTGCAGGTCATCCCGCACATCACCGACGAGATCAAGCGTTCCATCGAGGAGGGCGCCGACGAGGCCGACGTGGCCATGGTGGAGATCGGCGGCACCGTCGGCGACATCGAGTCGCTGCCGTTCCTGGAGGCCATTCGCCAGATGGCCGTGCAGCTGGGGCGCGACAACGTCCTGTTCATGCACCTGACGCTGCTGCCGTACATCCCCGCGGCCGGCGAGCTCAAGACCAAGCCCACCCAGCACTCGGTCGCCGAGCTGCGCTCCATCGGTATCCAGCCCGATATCCTGATGTGCCGCGCCGACCGCGAGATCCCCGAGGACGAGCGGCGCAAGATCGCCCTGTTCACCAATGTCGAGACCCGGGCGGTCATCAGCGCGCTGGACGTGGACAGCATCTACAAGATCCCGCTGCTGCTGCATGCCCAGGACCTGGACGACATCGTCGTCGACAAGCTGCGCCTGAACGTCAAGCCCGCCGACCTGCACGAGTGGCAGCAGGTGGTCGACGCCCTGGAACACCCCGATGCCGAGGTATCGGTCGCCATGGTCGGCAAGTACGTCAACCTGACCGAATCCTACAAGTCGCTGTCCGAGGCGCTGATACACGCCGGTATCCATACCCGCACGCGCGTCAATATCCGCTACGTCGACTCCGAGGACATCGAGCGCAACGGCACCGGCTGCCTGGAGGGCATGGACGCGATTTTGGTGCCGGGCGGTTTCGGCGAACGCGGCGTGGAGGGCAAGATCCAGGCCGTGCGCTACGCGCGCGAGAACGCCATCCCCTACCTGGGCATCTGCCTGGGCATGCAGGTGGCGGTCATCGAGTTCGCGCGCAACGTGGCGGGACTGGCCGGCGCCCACAGCACCGAGTTCAATCCCGACACGCCGTATCCGGTCATTGCGCTGATCACCGAGTGGACCGAGTCGGACGGGCGCGTGGAGACGCGCAGCGCCGAGTCGGACCTGGGCGGGACCATGCGCCTGGGCGGCCAGCCCTGTCGCCTGGCCGAGGGTTCGCGGGTGCGCGAGCTGTACGGCCAGGACATCGTCATCGAGCGTCATCGCCACCGCTACGAGTTCAACAACAACTACCTCGACCGCCTGCAGGAAGCCGGATTGGTGATCGCCGGCAAGTCCATCGACGATACCCTGGTCGAGGTGATCGAGCTGGCCGACCATCCCTGGTTCGTCGCCTGCCAGTTTCACCCCGAGTTCACATCCACGCCGCGCGACGGCCATCCGCTGTTCAGCGGGTTCATGCGCGCGGCGCGCGAGCATGCCGCCTCGCCCGAGCGCGAGGCGGTCCGCGTATGATGCGCCTGTGCGGTGTGGAGGTCGGTCCGGACCGGCCCCTGTTCCTCATTGCCGGGCCCTGTGTCATCGAGAGCGAGCAGCTCGCCGTCGACACCGCCGGTCGGCTCCAGGAGTTGACCGCGCGTCTGGGTATCCCTTTCATCTACAAGTCGTCCTTCGACAAGGCCAACCGGACCTCGACCGACAGCTTCCGCGGCCCGGGCCTGGCCGAGGGACTGCGCATCCTGGCGGCGGTCAAGGACCAGCTCGGCGTGGCGGTGCTCACCGACGTGCACGAGGACACGCCGCTCGAGGAGGTCGCCGCCGTCGTCGACGTGCTGCAGACGCCCGCCTTCCTGTGCCGCCAGACCAACTTCATCCAGAACGTGGCGCGCCAGGGCCGGCCCGTGAACATCAAGAAGGGCCAGTTTCTCGCGCCCTGGGACATGCAGAACGTGGTCGACAAGGCGCGCGCCGTGGGCAACGAGCAGATCATGGTCTGCGAGCGCGGCGTGTCCTTCGGCTACAATACCCTGGTCTCGGACATGCGCGGCCTGGCCATCATGCGCGCCACGGGCTGTCCCGTGGTCTTCGACGCCACCCACTCGGTGCAGCAGCCGGGCGGGCAGGGCAGCCGCTCGGGCGGTCAGCGCGAGTTCGTGCCGGTGCTGGCGCGCGCGGCCGTGGCCGCCGGCGTCTCCGGGCTGTTCATGGAGACCCACCCCGATCCCGCGCATGCCCCGAGCGACGGGCCCAACATGTGGCCCCTGGACCGGCTCGAGGCGCTGCTCGCCACGCTCAAGGGCATCGACGAGCGGGTCAAGGGGGATGGGTTTATTGAAGAGCGTGAGGAGTGAGGTGTGAGGGGTGAGGGGTGAGGTGTTAGAGCGGTAAAGTTGGCAGTTTGCAGTCGGCAGTTTGCAGAAAGAAAAAAGCAAATGCCTTTTGCCTTTTCTGCCGACTGATAGCTGCCAACTGCCAACTCAATGCTCCTCACCCCTAACACCTCACACCTCACGGATATCTCTTAAAGACTGATAGATACAACTTGCCAACGTTACTTGATTGGAGCATTGATGTCCGAAAGTACGACGATCGTTGATATCCGTGGACGCGAGATCATCGATTCGCGCGGCAATCCCACCGTCGAGGCCGATGTCATCCTGGCCGGCGGGGCGCGCGGGCGCGCGGCGGTGCCCTCGGGGGCTTCGACCGGGGCGCGCGAGGCCATCGAGCTGCGCGACGAGGACCCGGCGCGCTTCGGCGGCAAGGGTGTGCAAAAGGCCGTGGGTCATGTGAACAACGCGATTCACGATGCCCTGCTGGGGCTGGACGCGGCCAAGCAGGCGGAGATCGATGCGCGCATGATCGAGCTCGACGGCACGGCCAACAAGGACAAGCTCGGCGCCAACGCCATCCTGGCCGTGTCCATGGCCTGCGCCCGCGCGGTGGCGAGCGCCAACGGGCAGTCCCTGTATCGCTATCTGGGCGGGGCCGAGGCCGCCACGCTGCCGGTGCCCATGATGAACATCATCAACGGCGGCGCGCACGCGGACAACAGCGTCGATCTGCAGGAATTCATGATCATGCCCATCGGCGCGCCGAGCATTGCCGAGGCGGTTCGCTACGGGGCCGAGGTGTTCCACGCCCTGAAGAAGGTCCTGCACGGGCGCGGCCTCAACACCGCCGTGGGCGACGAGGGCGGTTTCGCCCCCGACCTGCCCTCCAACGAAGCGGCCATCGAGGTGATCCTGGAGGCGATCGACCAGGCCGGTTACAAGGCCGGCCAGGACATTGCCATCGCCCTCGACCCCGCCAGCTCGGAATTCTACAAGAACGGCAAGTATCACTTGGCCTCCGAGGGCAAGGAGCTGTCCTCGGCCGAGTTCGTCGACTATCTGGCCGACTGGGTCGAGCGCTATCCCATCGTCAGCGTCGAGGACGGCATGGCCGAGGACGACTGGGAGGGCTGGAAGCTGCTCACCGAGCGCCTGGGCAAGAAGGTGCAGCTGGTCGGCGACGATCTGTTCGTCACCAATACGGCCATCCTGCAGGAGGGTATCGACAAGGGCGTCGCCAATTCGATCCTCATCAAGGTCAACCAGATCGGCACGCTGACCGAAACCCTGGCCGCTATCGATATGGCCAAACAGGCCGGTTATACCGCGGTCATCTCGCATCGTTCGGGCGAGACGGAGGACACGACCATCGCCGACCTGGCCGTGGCGACGGGCGTGGGCCAGATCAAGACCGGTTCGATGTCGCGTTCGGATCGTGTGGCGAAATACAACCAGCTGCTGCGCATCGCCGAAGAACTGGCCGATGCGGCGATTTTTCCGGGACGAAAGGCCCTGGTTCATCTAGACTAAATAGAAGTTCCGAATACCCGATCAGTTTGGTTCAACGGGGTGTGATGATGTTGTCCAGGACACGCAGTGAATACATCCCTGTATGCTCGGCGGCCGCGTCCATGCGGCCGACGGTCCTGGACAACATCATCACACCCTGCACCTGTACTGGTATTCGGATCAGCTATTTAGAGTATCGAAACCGGGGCCACCGAACCTCGGGCATCGCACGAGTGTTCCTGCAAGGGCAGGGGGAGGTCGACTCGGCACAATGAAGTTCCTGTCCGCCATCCTGGCTGTGTTGCTGCTGGTGCTGCAGTACGATCTGTGGTTCAGCGATGGGGGCATGGCGAGCGTGTCGCACCTGGATCATCGGGTGGCCGAGCAGCGCCAGGAGAACGAGCAGCTGGCCGAGCGCAATCACGCCCTGGAGGCGGAGGTGCGCGACCTCAAGCAGGGCCGCGAGGCCATCGAGGAACGCGCGCGCAGTGAGCTCGGCATGATCAAGCCGGGCGAGACCTATTATCAGATCGTCGAACAGCGCGACCACAAAAAGACCGGCCAACCCTGAGCCGGGACGCGGCCCGTCGACCGAGCCGCCGCCCGGCACTGCATTCTCGCCACGATGACCTCGACAGCGGATACAACGACGCCCCGGTTCTGGGCAGTGGTCCCGGCCGCGGGCCTGGGCTCGCGCATGGGCAGCGCTCGGCCCAAGCAGTACCTGCCCCTGGCCGGGCGCCCGGTCCTGGACCATACCCTGGCGCGGTTGCGCGCCGAGCCGCGTATCGGGGCGGTGGTGGTCGCCCTGGCGGGCGGCGATCGCTATTGGCCCTCCCTGGACGGTGCGACGGCCTCCTCGGGCGGTACTCCGGTCCACACCGTGGCCGGTGGGGCCGAACGCTGTCACTCCGTGCTCAATGCGCTGGAGGGGCTCGCGGCGCTGGCGAACGAGGCGGACTGGGTCCTGGTGCACGATGCCGCCCGTCCCTGCCTGCGCCGCGAGGACCTGAGCAAGCTGATGGATACCCTGGCCGAGCATCGGGTCGGCGGTCTGTTGGGATTACCCGTCAGCGATACCCTCAAGCGCTGCCGCGAGGACGGCGATGTAATCGCGACCGTGGACCGTGCCGGCCTGTGGCGCGCCCTGACCCCGCAGATGTTCCGCCTCGGCATGCTGCGCCAGGCGCTGCGCGCGGCGCTGAGCGAGGGCGTGCTGGTCACCGACGAGGCCGCGGCGATGGAGCGCGCCGGCTGGACGCCGCGCATGGTCCACGGCCACGGCGACAATATCAAGATCACCCATCCGCAGGACCTGGCCCTGGCGGAGCTGTACCTTCGACAACAGGAGAGCGAGGCATGCGCGTAGGCCACGGCTTCGACGCCCATCGGTTCACGCCCGGACGGCCCTTGATCCTGGGCGGGGTGAATGTCCCGCACGACCAGGGACTGGCGGCACACTCCGACGGCGACGTCCTGGTCCACGCGTTGTGCGATGCCCTGCTGGGCGCGGCCGCGCTGGGCGACATCGGCCGGCATTTCCCGGACAGCGATGCGGCGTTCGAGGGCGCCGACAGCCGCGGCCTGCTGCGCCGCGTCGTGGCCCTGCTCGGCGAGCGCGGGCTGCGCGTGGGCAATGTCGACGTCACCGTGGTGGCGCAGGCCCCGCGCCTGGGCGCGCATATCGAGGCCATGCGCGCCAACCTGGCCGCCGATCTCGAGGTCGGGGTCGAGGACGTCAACATCAAGGCGACCACCACCGAGGGCATGGGTTACACGGGCCGCGCCGAGGGCATCGCGGCCCACGCCGTGGCCCTGCTCGTCTAGGCGCCGTGTACGAGCCCGAGGCCTTCGCGCGCGCCCACGGCGAGCCGCCGGCGCGCGGCGTGCTGCGCTCGTGTCCCGAGGACTTCGCGGTCGATGAATTGCCGCTCGTCGAGCCCGGCGGCGAGGGCGAGCACGTCCTGCTGCACATCCGCAAGCGCGATACCAACACCGACTGGCTGGCGCGCCAACTCGCGCGTTTCGCCGGCGTGCGCCCCGTGGACGTCGGTTACGCCGGTCTGAAGGACCGCCGGGCGGTGACGACCCAATGGTTCAGCGTGCGCCTGGCCGGCCGCCCCGAGCCGGATTGGAATGCACTCGCCCTGGCCGGGGTGGCGGTGCTGGAGCACGGGCGCCACCATCGAAAGCTCCAGCGCGGCGCCCTGCGCGGCAACCGCTTCACCCTCACCGTGCGTTCGCTCGCCGGCGAGCGCGATGCCATCGATGCGCGCCTGCGGGCCATCGCCGAGCGCGGCGTGCCCAACTACTTCGGCGAGCAGCGTTTCGGGCGCGGCGGGGCGAATCTCGACGAGGCCGCGGCCATGCTGGTCGAAGGCCGGCGCGTGCGCGACCGCCACCGCCGCGGCCTGTATCTGTCCGCCGCGCGGGCCTGGCTGTTCAACCAGGTGTTGGCCGCGCGTGTGACCGCCGGCACGTGGGACAGGGCCGTGGCGGGCGATGTCATGATGCTGGACGGGCGGCGCAGCCACTTTCGCCTCGACGAGGCCGACCCGAGCATCGCCGCGCGCCTGGCCCAATTCGATATCCATCCCAGCGGGCCACTGTGGGGGGCCGGCGAGCGCCCGGTCGGCGTCGAGGCCCTGGCCATCGAAGACGCCGCGCTCGCCGGCTGGGAGCCCTGGTGCCAGGGCCTGGTCAAGGCCGGACTGAAACAGGAACGCCGTGCCCTGCGCCTGCGCGTGGCCGATCTCACCTGGACCTACCCCGAGCCCGATACCCTGCGGCTGAGCTTCGCGCTCACCGCCGGCGCGTACGCCACGGCGGTACTGAGGGAGATCGTGAGGCGTGAGGTGTGAGGGGTGAGGCGAAACGAACCCCTAGTTGGCAGTTTGCAGTTGGCAGTCGGCAGAAAAACCAAAGAACGCTTTCGCTTTTTTCTTGCTGCCGACTGCCGACTGCCAACTGCCAACTCGCCGTTCTGACGCCTCACCCCTCACCCCTCACCTGCGAAGCAGCACGTAAACCGCCCCGGTGCCGCCGTCGACGGGGCGGGCGGAGCAGTAGGCGAGGACCTCACTGCGCTGGCGCAGCCAGTAGGCGAGGTGGGTCTTGAGCACGGGTTGGCGGTTGGGCGAGCGGTTGCCCTTGCCGTGGATGATGCGCACGCAGCGCAGGTGGCGGGCGCGGCAGGCGTCGAGGAATTCGACCACGGCGGCCTTGGCCTCGGCGGCGGTCAGGCCGTGCAAATCCAGCTCGGCGCCGATGCTGAGCTGACCGCGGCGCAGTTTGCGCAGCAGGCCGTGTTGGAGGCCGGGGCGGGCGTGCAGCAGCTCCTCGCCGGTTTCCAGATCGGCATCGGGTGGCGGATCGGCGAGGCTCTCGCGCATGACCTCGCGCTCGTCGCGCTGGCGCTGGTGGGCCGTGGGGGCGGGGCGCCGACGCGGCGCGACGATCTTGTCGTGTTTGAGCGGGCGCACCTCGGCCATCGCCTCGCGGAAGGCGGCGTCGTCGTCGCGCTCGTCCCCGGTGTCGACATCGTCGGGGGCGTTCGGGTCGCGCTCGTCGGGTTTGTCGGTGCGGTCGCTCATGCCAACTCGCGGCGAAATGGGATCGGGCGCTCCCGCCGGGAACGCTTGCCTACAGTGTCCATCAATTGGTCCGGCCTGGCAAAGGCTCGGCGGCGGCGCGCCTGCGGCTTTGGCTGCCAGGTCACGGCGGTTTCGAGTATAGTGGGCACTGTCCGGGCCCGGCCCGCGCTGACTGTCTCGAGGTAGAGCCGCCTGCATGAGGATATTGCTGAGTAACGACGACGGCTATCAGGCGCCGGGGATCGCCTGTCTGGCCGAGGCCCTGAAAGGTATTGCCGAGATCACCGTGGTCGCCCCGGACCGCGACCGCAGCGGCGCGAGCAATTCGCTGACCCTGGACAATCCCATTCGGGCCCGCGAGGTGCGCCCCGGGGTCATCGCGGTCGACGGCACGCCCACGGACTGCGTCCACCTGGCCATTACCGGCCTGCTCGACCACGAACCGGATATGGTCATCTCGGGTATCAACGCCGGGGCGAACCTGGGCGACGATGTACTTTATTCGGGGACCGTCGCCGCCGCCATGGAGGGCCGGTTCCTGGGGCTGCCGGCCATCGCGGTGTCGCTGGCCGGCCCCGGCCTTCGCCACTACGACACGGCCGCGCGGGTCGTCGAGCGGCTCATGGGCCGGCTGCTGGCCACGCCCCTGCCGGCCGACACCATCCTCAATGTCAACGTCCCGGACGTGCCCTGGGCCGAGCTCGGCGGTTTCGAGGCCACGCGCCTGGGCCACCGCCACAAGGCCGAGCCGGTGATCAAGGCGGCCGACCCGCGCGGGCGCGACATCTACTGGGTCGGTCCCCCCGGGGCGGAGCAGGACGCCGACGCCGGCACCGACTTTCACGCCGTGCGCCGCGGGGCGGTGTCGATCACCCCCATCCACGTCGACCTGACGCGCTACACCGCGTTGGAGACAGTCGCCGACTGGTTGACCGGGGTGGAGGTGCTGTGAAGCTCGACCTGCGCGGTATCGGCATGACCTCCCAGCGTACCCGCGATCGCCTGGTCCAGCGCCTGGTCGAGGAGGGCGTGCGCGACCCGCGGGTGCTGGAGACCATCCGCCAGACCCCGCGCCACCTGTTCGTCGACGAGGCGCTGGCCAGCCGCGCCTACGAGGACACGGCCCTGCCCATCGGCCACGGCCAGACCATCTCCCAGCCCTACATCGTGGCGCGCATGACCGAGGCCCTGCTCGGCGAGCAGCCGCCCGCGCGCGTGCTGGAGGTCGGCACCGGCTGCGGCTACCAGAGCGCGGTCCTGGCCCAGCTGGTCGAGGAGGTCTACAGCATCGAGCGCATCGGCCCGCTGCTCAACGCGGCGCGCCAGCGCCTGCGCCAACTCGGGCTGAACAACGTGCGACTGAGCCACGGCGACGGCAGCGGCGGCTGGGAGGCGCACGCGCCTTACGATGCCATCGTGGTGACGGCGGCGCCCTCGGAGCTGCCCGAGGGGCTGTTGAGCCAGCTCGCCGAGGGCGGGCGCATGGTCATTCCGATCGGGCCCGAGGGGGCGCAGATGCTCGAGCTGGTCATCCGCACGGGCGAGGGCGTCGAGCGCTATGCATTGGAGCCGGTGAGTTTCGTGCCCCTGCTGGGCGGGGCATCCTGATGCGCTGGTTCTCGCCGCTGTACGAGCGGGCGATGCGCTGGGCCGCGCACCCGCATGCGCCGCGATACCTGTTCGCCCTGGCCTTTGCCGAGGCGTCTTTCTTTCCGCTGCCCCCCGATGTGATGCTCGCGCCGATGGCCCTGGCCACGCCGAAGCGTGCCTGGCGCTTCGCCCTGGTGGCCACGGCGGGGTCCGTCCTGGGCGGCGTGTTGGGTTATGTCATCGGCCACTTCGCGTTCGAGGCGGTGGCCCCCTTGATCCACCAGTGGGGCTACTGGGAGGGCTATCAGGAGGCCGTGCGCTGGTTCGAGCGCTGGGGGATTTGGGCCGTCTTCCTGGCCGGCTTTTCACCCATCCCGTACAAGGTATTCACCATCGGGGCGGGCGTGGTGGCGATGGACTTCGTGCCCTTCGTGCTCGCCTCGTTCATCGGGCGCGGCGGGCGTTTCTTCCTGGTGGCGGGGCTGATGGCCTGGGGCGGCGAGCGCATGGAAAATTTGCTGCGCCGTTACATTGACCGTATCGGCTGGTTACTGGTAATACTGGTCTTGGGCGTCTACCTGCTCTTTCGTCACTGATGCGACTGCGATGGCATAAAGTTGTATGGTTGACGCTCGGCGTGTTGGTGATCTCAGGTTGCGGACATTACGGTAATTTTCCCGCATCCGGGCAGTCGGCGGCCGTCGCGCCGGCCTATCACGTGGTCTCGCGCGGCGAGACCCTGTATTCCATTGCCTGGCAGTACGGGTTGGACTATCACCGCGTAGCGAAATGGAACGGCATTGCGCCGCCCTACACCATTTATCCCGGTCAGCGTATCTACTTCGAACCCGAAAACCGGCGGACGGCGGCAAGGGACAGTGCCTCGGCGCCGAGCGCGCCGGCGTCCAGTCCCCGCAAAGGGCACGCGGCGCGCCGCGTGCGTCATACCAGCGCTGGCGCCGATCAGCGACTTACCTGGCATTGGCCGACGCGGGGTCGGATCGTCTCCGGCTTTAGCGCCCAATCGCCGGGTAAGAAGGGGGTGGATATCGAGGGAAAGCTGGGTCAGCCGATCTACGCGGCCGCGCCGGGCAAAGTGGTCTACAGCGGTAGTGGACTTCTCGGATACGGTAAGCTTATTATCATCAAACACAACGATACTTACCTCAGTGCCTATGCCCACAACAGCGATTTGTTGGTCAAAGAGGACGAAGAGGTAAAGACAGGCGAGCATATAGCCGATATGGGGGATAGCGGATCCGACCGGGTGATGCTGCACTTCGAAATCCGGCGCGACGGCAAGCCGGTCGACCCGCTCGATTACCTTCCCACACAGCATTAACCACGACGGGCTGGAGCAATGGCGGAGCATCGGGATCGGGAAACGCAGGACTCCGAGTTCGATCAGCAGGAGGAGAACTACGGCGAGGCGCAATCGGCCGATAGCGGCGAGGGCGTCGTCGACGATATCGAGTCCAGCGAGCGGAGCGAGACGGTGACCTTCGAAGCCGGCGACATCCCCGACGGGCAGGTCGATGCGACGCGCCTGTACCTGGGCGAGATCGGTTTCTCCCCGCTGCTCACCGCGGAGGAGGAGGTCTACTACGCCCGGCGCATTCACAAGGGCGACGAGGCGGCCCGCAAGAAGATGATCGAGAGCAATCTGCGCCTGGTGGTGAAGATTGCCCGGCGCTACCTCAACCGCGGCCTGGCCCTGCTCGACCTCATCGAGGAGGGCAATCTCGGTCTCATCAAGGCCGTGGAGAAATTCGACCCCGAACGCGGTTTCCGTTTCTCCACCTACGCCACGTGGTGGATCCGCCAGACCATCGAGCGGGCCATCATGAATCAGACCCGCACCATCCGTCTGCCGATCCACGTGGTCAAGGAGATCAACATCTATCTACGCGCCGCCCGCCACCTGGCGCAGACCCTGGACCACGAACCCACGCCCGAGGAGATCGCGAACCTGCTCGACAAGCCCATCGAGGAGGTCAAGCGCATGCTGGGGCTGAACGAGCGGGTCACCTCGGTCGACGTGCCGCTGGGGCGCGACGCGGACAAGTCGCTGCTCGATGCCATCCCGGACGAGAACAACCTCGACCCGGCGGCCCTGCTGCAGGACGACGATGTGAAGGTCAACATCGACCTGTGGCTGTCCCAGCTCAACGACAAGCAGCGCGAGGTGGTCGAACGGCGTTTCGGGCTGCACGGCCACGACGTGGCCACGCTCGAGGAGGTGGGCAACATGATCGGGGTGACCCGCGAGCGGGTACGCCAGATCCAGATCGAGGCCCTCAAGCGCCTGCGCGAGATCCTCGAGAGCGAGGGCTTCTCCGAGGATGCCCTTCTCAAAGAGTAGCGAGGGGCGGGGGCCCAGGGGCGAGGGAGAGGCGAAACGAGAGCCGCGCGGCTTCCCCGGCGAGTCCTTCAGCCACCTTCCGTTTCGATCATCAGCAGCGCCGCCACCACCTGGCGGCCTTCGCCCATCAGGATATTGAAGGTGCGGCACGCCGCGGCCGTGTCCATCACCTCGATGCCGATCCCCCGGGCGTTGAGGCGCGCGCCGACCGCCGCGGGTGGAAAGCGCAGGCGCTGGCCCGAGCCGAAGATCACCACCTCGGGCTCCAGCGCCAGCACCTCGTCGAAATGATCGGGGCCGACCTCCTCGAAGTGCTCCGGCGGCCAGTCGGTGAGCATCTGGCTGGGGGTGAGGATGAGGCTGGTGGTGACGGTCTCCAGGCCGTGCACGTTCGCGCTGGCCTCGGCCGGGTCGGCCTGGCCCGTGTCCTCGCGCAGGCCGTGGGGTACGGCCACGGTGATCTGACCGGGTGCGTAGGCGCGGACGTTGAGGCCGGGGTTGGCGTCGAGTGAGAATTTCATGCGGAAGGCTCCTGGACCGTTGCCCGGTCCCGCGCCCCGGCCCGTGGCGTCGTCCGGGGCCGCAATTGACAGTGCTATCGGGCTGCCGTTAATGTTACCAGCTTTGGCGCGGGCTGCGGACCCCCACTTCTGTCGCGAGCGATTCCAGCACGGGTTGTAGGGACCCGTCGCCGCAGCGGTGGGGGCGGTCGGAGGCGGCAGGGCCCGCGCCGGACCCGGGCGATACCAGCACCGGGCCTTACCATTGGCCGGATTACCCCCTTGATCGAAGAATTCCAGAGAATCAAGCGCTTACCCCCGTACGTATTCAATATCGTCAACGAGCTCAAGGCCAAGGCGCGGGCGCGGGGAGAGGACATCATCGACTTCGGCATGGGCAATCCCGACCAGCCCACGCCGCAGCACATCGTGGACAAGTTGGTGGAGGTGGCCCAGCGCCGCGACACCCACCGCTATTCGCTGTCGCGGGGCATTCCGCGCTTGCGCCGGGCGATTTGCAACTGGTATCGGGACCGCTACGAGGTCGAGCTGGACCTGGAGACCGAGGCCATCGTCACCATCGGTTCCAAGGAAGGCCTGGCGCACCTGGCGTTGGCCACCATCGGCCCGGGCGACGCCGTCCTGGTGCCCAACCCGTCCTACCCGATCCACCCCTACGGTTTCGTCATCGCCGGGGCCGACATCCGCCACGTGCCGCTGGTGCCGGGGATCGATTTCTTCGCCGAGCTGGAAAAGGCGATCAAGGACTCCTGGCCCAAGCCCAAGATGCTGGTGTTGAACTTTCCGGGTAATCCGACCACCCAGTGCGTGGACCTGGAGTTCTTCGAGAAGGTGGTCGCCGTGGCGCGCGAGCACGAGATATGGGTGGTCCACGACCTGGCCTATGCCGATATCGTCTTCGACGGTTACCGCGCCCCCTCCATCCTGCAGGTGCCGGGCGCCAAGGAGGTGGCCGTCGAGTTCTTCACCCTGTCCAAGAGCTACAACATGCCCGGCTGGCGCGTGGGCTTCATGTGCGGCAACGCCACCCTGGTCGCCGCCCTGGCGCGCATGAAGTCCTACCTGGACTACGGTATGTTCACGCCCATTCAGGTCGCGGCCATCGCCGCCCTGGAAGGGCCGCAGGAGTGCGTGACCGAGATCGCCGACATGTACCGCACGCGCCGCGACGTATTGTGCGACGGGTTGAACGCGCTTGGCTGGAAAGTCGACAAGCCCAAGGCGACCATGTTCGTCTGGGCGCCGATCCCGGAGCAATACCGCCATCTGGGCTCGCTGGAGTTCGCCAAGAAGCTCCTGGCCGAGGCCAAGGTGGCCGTCTCGCCCGGTGTCGGCTTCGGCCAGTACGGCGACGACCACGTGCGCTTCGGGCTCATCGAGAACGAGCACCGCACGCGCCAGGCGATCCGCGGCATCCGCGACATGTTCCGCAAAGACGAAAAAACGAGCGAAGGGAGAACAGCGTGAAGCCGGTTCAAGTCGGCCTGTTGGGGCTGGGCACCGTCGGCGGCGGTACCGTCAATGTACTCAAACGCAATGCCGACGAGATCACCCGCCGCGCGGGCCGCGGCATCGTCATCAGCCACGCCGCGGCGCGTGACCTGTCGCGCCCGCGCATCTGCGATACCACGGGGATCGAGCTCACGAGCGACCCGGCCCAGGTCGTGGATGACCCGGGCGTGTCCATCGTGGTCGAGCTCATCGGCGGCGACGGCCTGGCCCGCGAGATGGTCCTGCGGGCCATCGACCAGGGCAAGCACGTGGTCACGGCCAACAAGGCCCTCATCGCCAAGCACGGCAACGAGATCTTCGCCGCCGCCCAGGCCAAGGGCGTGATGGTGGCCTTCGAGGCCGCCGTGGCCGGCGGCATCCCCATTATCAAGGCCATCCGCGAGGGCCTGGCCGGCAATCACCTCAAATGGCTGGCCGGGATCATCAACGGCACGGGCAACTTCATCCTCACCGAGATGCGCGACAAGGGCCGGGATTTCGCCGAGGTCCTGGCCGAGGCGCAGGCCCTGGGTTATGCCGAGGCCGATCCGACCTTCGATGTGGAGGGGATCGACGCCGCGCACAAGCTGACCATCCTGGCGGCCATTGCCTTTGGCATACCCCTGCAGTTCGACAAGGCCTACACCGAGGGCATCGCGCGCATCACGCGCGAGGACGTGGCCTACGCCGAGGAGCTGGGCTATCGCATCAAGCACCTGGGCCTGGCGCGCCAGACCGAGGCCGGTATCGAGCTGCGGGTGCACCCCACGCTGATCCCCGAGCGCCGTCTCATCGCCAATGTGGACGGCGTGATGAACGCCGTGCTGGTCATGGGCGATGCCGTCGGCCCGACGCTGTATTACGGCGCCGGCGCGGGGGCCGAGCCGACGGCCTCGGCCGTGGTGGCCGACCTGGTCGATGTGGTGCGCGCCCTGACCTCCGACCCCGAGAACCGGGTCCCGCATCTGGCCTTTCAGCCCGATGCCCTGTCCGACGAGCCCATCCTGGCCATGGAGGCGGTGGAGACGGCCTATTATCTTCGCATGCAGGCCGAGGACCGCCCGGGCGTGCTCGCCGACGTCACCCGCATCCTCGGCGAGCGCGGCATCAGCATCGAGGCCATGATGCAAAAGGAGCCGCTGGAGCAGGCGCAGTCGGCGACGGTAATCATGCTCACGCATCGGGTGCGCGAGGGTAATATGGACGAGGCCATCGCCCACATCGAGGCGCTGGACTCCATTGCCGGACCCGTGACCCGCATTCGAATGGAGACGCTGGACGCGCGTTGAGTCCGCCGCGGTATTCGACCGGGCGGGCGCACCGCGCTTGTCAGGATTTCAACCTAGGAGAACCCTGTGCCGTTTCGAACCCGCTACACCGGTTTGATCGATCGCTACCGCGATCGCCTCCCGGTCCACGACGATACGCGTGTGATCAGCCTGGGCGAGGGCAACACCCCGCTCATCCGCCTGAACAACATCCCCCGCGTGCTCGGCAAGGACGTGGAGATCTACGTCAAGTACGAGGGGCTCAATCCGACCGGCTCGTTCAAGGACCGCGGCATGACCATGGCCGTGACCAAGGCCGTGGAGGAGGGCAGCCGCGCCATCATCTGCGCCTCGACCGGCAATACCTCGGCGGCGGCCGCCGCCTATGCCGCGCGCGCGGGCATCACGGCCTTCGTGCTCATCCCCGACGGCAAGATCGCCATGGGCAAGTTGGCCCAGGCGATGATGCACGGGGCGGTGGTCATCCAGATCAAGGGCAACTTCGACGCGGGCATGAAGCTGGTCAAGCAGGTCGCCGACGAGGCCCCGGTGACCATCGTCAACTCCATCAATCCCTACCGGCTGCAGGGCCAGAAGACCGCGGCCTTCGAGATCGTCGAGGAGCTGGGCCGCTCGCCGGACTATCACTGCCTGCCGGTGGGCAATGCCGGCAACATCACCGCGCACTGGATCGGCTACTGCGAATATTCCTCGGCCACGGGCGATCACGTCACCGCGGCCTGCGCGTTCTGCCAGGGCCACTGCAAGTACGCCGGCGGCGCGGTGGTGGGCAACCGCCCGACCATGGTCGGCTATCAGGCCGCGGGCAGCGCCCCCTTCATGCGCGGGGCCATGGTCGACGACCCGGACACGGTGGCCACGGCCATTCGTATCGGTCACCCGCAGAGCTGGGACATGGCCTGGAAGGTCAAGGACGAGTCGGGCGGCTGGTTCGACGAGTGCACGGACGAGGAGATACTCGCCGCGCAGAAGCTGCTCGCCCGCAAGGAGGGCGTGTTCTGCGAGCCGGCCTCGGCGGCCTCCCTGGCCGGCGCCATGCGCGATGTCAGCGCGGGCAGGATCCCCGAGGGCAGCACCATCGTCTGCACCCTGACCGGCCACGGCCTGAAGGACCCGGACATCGCCATCCAGCAAAGCAGCGGCCCCATGATGACGGTCGAGGCCGAGCTCGGCGCGGTGAAGTCCGCCATCCTCGACCATCTCTGAGCTAATGGCCCCCATGCCGGGTCGCCCGCTGGCCGGGGGACTGTGCACGCCCGGGACGATGCCGTAGGCTGGTCCGCCATGGCCGCGCCGTCGTACAGCCTGACCCTGTTCATCCCCGGTCTGCTCGGGCCCATGCCGGCGCTGGCGTCCCTGCCGTCCGGCGAGCTGCCCGATCTGGGCGGCCTCGAGGGTCTGCTCCAGCGGGCCGAGCGCGAAACGGGCGGACCCGAGTCGGTCGAGGCCGGGCTGTTTTCCCTGTTCGAGCTGCCCGTCGCGCCCGACACCGATCCGCCGGTGGCGGCCGTGACCCGGTTGTTCGACGGGGGCGAGGCGGACGAGCGCTGGTGGCTGCGGGCCGATCCCGTTTATCTGCAGGCCGACACCGACAGTGCCGTGCTCGCGGCCCACGACGAGCTGCGCCTTGCGCCCGAGGAGGCGCGGCGCCTGGCCGGCGAGATCGAGGCCGTGTTCGCCGAGGACGGCTGGCGTCTTCAGACCCTGCATCCGGCACGCTGGTACCTCACCTTGCCCACGGCGCCGCGCCTGCGCACCCACGCCCTGGGCGAGGCCCTGGGGCGCGACGTGCGGCCCCTGCTGCCCCGGGGCGAGGATGCCCGGACCTGGCACCGTCACCTCAACGAGATCCAGATGCTGCTCCACGCCAGCGCCGTCAATGCCGAGCGCGAGGCCGCCGGTCGTCTGCCCGTGAACAGCCTGTGGTTCTGGGGCGGCGGGGCGCTGCCGGCGCGCCCGCCGGCGCCCTCGCCGTGGGCGGGCGCCTGGGCCGACGAGCCGCTGGTCTCGGCCCTGGCGGCGCTGACCGGTACCGCGGCCGCGCCGCTGCCCGATGACGGCGAGGACTGGCTGCACGCCGCTGGCCCCGGCGAGCACCTGTTGTATCTGGATGAGTTGCGCGGTCCGGTGGCGGCGGGCGATCCCTTCGAATGGGTGGGCACACTGGAGTCCGTCCAGGCGCGCTGGCTGGCGCCGCTGGCCCGGGCCCTGGCGGACGGTCGGCTGGCCTCGTTGACCCTGCTGCCGGGAGACGGGCGCCGCTATCGGGCCGGCCACGGCGGGCGCTGGCGGGCCTGGTGGCCATGGCGGCGACGGCCCGCGCCGCTCAGCCACTACCTCGCCGCGGCGCGCGAAACACCCACCTCATGAGCCAGGGCCTGCACATCGAGCGGCGCGAGGGGCCGGCTTCGCCGCCCAGCTGGGCCCGGGAGCTGCATCCGGTGCTGGCCCGCGTCTATGCGGCGCGCGCCGTGCGCGAGCCCCTCGAGCTCGACGCCTCCCTGTCGCGCCTGCTGCCCTTCACCGACCTGTACGATATCGAGCGGGCGGCCGACCTGCTGGTCGAGGCGCTCGAAGGCGCTTGGCGTATCCTGATCGTCGGCGATTTCGACGCCGACGGGGCGACCAGCTCGGCCCTGGCGGTGCGGGCCCTGCGCCGGCTCGGCGCCGCCGAGGTCGATTTCCTGGTGCCCAATCGTTTCGAGTACGGCTATGGGCTGACGCCCGAGATCGTGGCCGTCGCCGCCGGGCGGGGGCGTGCCCCGCAGCTGCTCATCACGGTGGACAACGGCATCTCCAGTGTGGCCGGGGTGCAAGCGGCACGGGTGGCGGGCATGCGGGTGCTGGTCACCGATCATCACCTGGCGGGCGCCGAGTTGCCGGCCGCCGATGCCATCGTCAATCCGAATCGGCCCGAGGACGGTTTTGCCAGCAAGGCCCTGGCGGGGGTCGGCGTCATCTTCTACGTGCTGATGGCCCTGCGCGCCCGGCTGCGCGAGCGGGGCTGGTTCGAGCGCCGCGCCCTGGCCGAGCCCAAGCTGGCCCAACACCTGGACCTGGTCGCCCTGGGCACCGTTGCCGACGTCGTGCCCCTGGACGCCAACAACCGCATCCTGGTCTCCCAGGGCCTGGCGCGTATCCGCGCCGGACAGGCCTGTCCCGGCATCCAGGCGCTGCTGGAGGTGGGCGGGCGCGATCCCGCCACGGCGGTCGCCTCGGACCTGGGCTTTGCCGTCGGCCCGCGCCTCAACGCGGCCGGACGCCTGGAGGACATGTCCGTCGGCATCGCCTGCCTGCTCAGTGACGACCCGGGCGAGGCACGGGCGCTGGCGGCCCGCCTGGACGGTCTCAATCGCGAGCGCCGCGCCATCGAGGAGGAGATGAAGGCGCGGGCCCTGGCCCAGCTCGAGGACGTGTTGGCGGCCGAGGCCGGCGAGCTGCCGGTGGGCCTGTGCCTGTACGACGCCGATTGGCACGAGGGCGTGGTCGGTCTGCTGGCCTCGCGCATCAAGGACCGGGTGCACCGGCCGGTGATCGCCTTTGCCCCGAGCGGGGAGTCGGGACAGCTGAAGGGCTCCGGGCGCTCGGTGCCGGGTCTGCACATCCGCGATGCCCTGGACGCGGTGGCCACGCGCCACCCCGAACTGCTCAACAAGTTCGGCGGCCACGCCATGGCGGCGGGCCTTGCCATCCGCCGGGAGGACTTCGACGCCTTCGCCCGGGCCTTCGACGCCGAGGTCCGCCGCCACCTGGACCCGGCCGCGCTGCGCGGGGCCGTGCTCAGCGACGGCGAGCTCGGCCCCGGCGACCACAGCCTGGATCTGGCCGAGGCGCTGCGCTATGCCGGGCCGTGGGGCCAGGGCTTCCCCGAACCCGTCTTCGACGGTGTCTTCGAGCTCGTCGACCGGCGCATCGTCGGCGAGCGCCATCTCAAGCTGGTCCTGCGCCACCCGGAGGGCGGCCCCACGCTGGATGCCATCGCCTTCAACCTGACGGACGCGGATTGGCCGGCACCGGTCGAGCGGGTGCGCCTGGCCTACCGCCTCGACGTCAACCACTTCCGCGGCCAGCGCGGTGTCCAGTTGGTGGTGGTCCATCTGGAGCCGGTCTAAACTTGACTTCAATACTCAAGTAAAGGCGGGGGCGATCCGCTATTTGTGACGAAGGTCAAAGTTTATTGACCTGACGGGGGCAAACCGCTAACTTTCTAGATGGGTTCTAAGCGCCTGAAAACAAAAAGCATATATCAAGAAATAATCAAAAATAACCGGCCTCCATGACAGAGGCCTTATTAGCGACTCGGGAGCGGCCAACAATGCTTATATTTCAACAAATCCTCAACGACCCCAGTATTGCCATCAGCCTGGTGGCCATTCTGGTCATGCTGTACTGCCTGTGGCTGGTCATCACGCTCAAGAACGAGGTGCCGGGCGGCGTCGTCGGCCGTCAATGGGCGATCGTCTCCTGGCTGGTGGTCCTGTTCACGCTGGGCTATCTGACCACGCCCTTTTTCAAAAACATTCCGACCGAGAGTCTGCATCTCATCGTGTCGGTGATCTTCTTGTTCGGCGCGATCTACGTGGTGGTGACCGTCAAGATGATCTTCCGCATCATTAAGATCATGTCCGAGTGATATGGACAGTACATACGTCGTTCGCAAGACCGCCAAGGGCGAAGAAGAACTCAAGACGCGCGCGGGAGGCGTGGCCGGCAACCTGCGCGTGATCCTGATCCTGGTCGACGGCGTGTCCTCCGTGGCCGAGGTCGCCAAGAAGGGCCAGGGCATGCCCGATTTGGTCGGCGGGCTCAAGGCGCTCGCCGAGCAGGGTTACATCGAGTTCATCGCGCCCGGCGACATCAACTACGATGCCCTCAAGGATGAACTCATTCAGACGGTCGAGGATATCCTGGGCAAGGACGCCGACAAGGTCGTGCGCAAGCTCCGGGACGCGCCGGCGACCAAGGAGGGGCTGACATCCGCGGCCGCCAGCTGTCGCAAGATGGTGCAGCTGATGATCGACGAGGACAAGGCCGAACAGCTGATGACCCGCTGCGAATCCCTGCTCGGACATCACTGAACGGACCGCCTCTTCCGGCGCGGGGCGCTGCGCCCCCCCGACGGCTGGTCATTTTGCCGGCGTCTTCGCTGTTTCTCTCCTCGGCACGGGTGCGGTATGATCGGCGGCTTTGGCCGAGGCCGTCTGGAAAACCCGCCATGCTGGAAATCAACACCATCCAATCGCGAATCAAGGACATGCAAGGGCGTTCCGCTGCCCTGAGGGGGTATCTTTGACTTCGAAACCAAGCTCGAGCGCCTGGTCGAGGTCAGCCGCGAACTCGAAGACCCCGCGGTCTGGAATCGCCCCGAGTATGCCCAGGAGCTGGGCCGCGAGCGGGCGCGCCTGGAGCAGGTCGTCGACACCCTGAACGCGCTGGGTGAGGGCCTGAACGAGGCCGGCGAGTTGTTGGCCCTGGCGGCCGAGGAAGACGACGAGGCGACCGTCGAGGCGGTCACGGGCGATCTCGACCGCCTCGAGCAGCAGCTGGCGGGCCTCGAATTTCGCCGCATGTTCTCCGGCGCCATGGACGCCAAGAACGCCTTCGTCGACGTTCAGGCCGGCTCGGGCGGCACCGAGGCGCAGGACTGGGCCAATATGCTGCTGCGCATGTATCTGCGTTGGGCGGAGCGCCGTGGCTTCGACACGGAGATCATCGAATTGTCCGAGGGCGAGGTGGCCGGCATCAAGAGCGCCACGGTCCACGTCAAGGGCGAATACGCCTTCGGCTGGCTGCGCACCGAGACCGGCGTGCATCGCCTGGTGCGAAAGTCCCCCTTCGATTCGGGCAACCGGCGCCATACCTCGTTTGCCTCGGTCTTCGTCTATCCCGAGGTCGACGAGGACATCGAGATCGAGGTCAATCCGGGGGATCTGCGCATCGACACCTACCGGGCCAGCGGGGCGGGCGGCCAGCACGTCAACCGTACCGACTCGGCCGTGCGCATCACCCATGAGCCGACCGGTGTCGTGGCGCAGTGCCAGAGCGAGCGCTCCCAGCATCAGAACAAGGCGCACGCGATGAATCAGCTCAAGGCCAAGCTCTATGAGGTGGAGGTGCAAAAGCGCAATGCCGAGAAACAGGCGCTGGAGGAGTCCAAGGCCGATATCGGCTGGGGCAGCCAGATCCGCTCCTACGTGCTCGACCAGTCCCGTATCAAGGACCTGCGTACCGCGGTCGAAACCGGAAACACCCAGGCCGTGCTCGACGGTGACCTGGACGATTTTATCGAAGCCAGTCTGAAGAGCGGGCTGTAACCCGCCGTCCATACGGGCGGCCGATTGTGTTGGATAGGGCCACATGAACGATTCGACCAGGAACAAACCGGCCGGGAAAAAACCGGCCGGCGGCAAGGCCGCGGGCCCGGACAGCGCCGCCGGCGCGCCGGACGTGGACGAACACGAGCTGATCGCCCAGCGCCGCGCCAAGCTCAAGCAGCTGCGTGAGGAGGGCGTGGCCTTCCCGAACGATTTTCGCCGCAACGTGATGGCCGGCGAGTTGCACGCCGAGTACGACGAGCGGGACAACGACTACCTCGAGCAGGCGGGTATCCGCGTGGCGGTGGCCGGGCGCATGATGCTGCGCCGCGTCATGGGCAAGCTCAGCTTCGCGCATCTGACCGACATGTCCGGGCGCATTCAACTGTGGGTCGAACGCGACCGCCTGCCCGAGGGGCTGTATCAGACCTTCAAGGGATGGGACCTGGGCGACATCGTCGGCGCCGAGGGTACGCTCATCAAGACCAAGACGGGCGAGCTGTCGGTGCGCGTGGACAACCTGCGCCTGCTGACCAAGGCCCTGCGCCCGCTGCCCGACAAGTTCAAGGGCCTGGCCGACACCGAGCAGCGTTACCGCCAGCGCTACCTGGACCTCATCATGAACGAGCCGGTGCGCGATACCTTCCGCACGCGCACGCGCATCATCGACTACATCCGGCGTTATCTGAACGAGCGGGGCTTTCTGGAAGTCGAGACGCCGATGATGCAGGCCATCCCCGGCGGGGCCGCGGCGCGGCCGTTCACCACGCACCATCACGCGCTGGACATGCAGCTGTTCCTGCGCATCGCGCCCGAGCTGTATCTCAAGCGTCTGGTCGTCGGCGGTTTCGAGCGGGTCTACGAGATCAACCGCAATTTCCGCAACGAGGGACTGTCCACGCGCCACAATCCCGAGTTCACCATGCTCGAGTTCTACGAGGCCTATGCCACCTACGAGGACCTGATGGACCTGACCGAGACGCTGCTGCGCGGCGTGGCGCAGGACGTGCTCGGTTCCACGCAGATACAGTACCAGGGCGAGACCTACGACTTCGGCAAGCCGTTCGCGCGCATGACGGTCAAGGAGTCCATTCTGCACTTCAATCCGGATTTGACCGGCGAGGACCTGGACGACCCGGCCCGGGCGCGGGCCGCCGCCGAGCGCCTGGAGATCCCGATGAAGGACAGCTACGGCCTGGGCAAGGTGCAGATCGAGATCTTCGAGAAGACCGTCGAGCACCGGCTCAAGGACCCGACCTTCATCACCGCCTATCCCACCGAGGTCTCGCCGCTGGCCCGGCGCAACGACCAGGACCCCTTCGTGACCGATCGCTTCGAGTTCTTCGTGGGCGGGCGCGAGATCGCCAATGGTTTCTCCGAGCTCAACGACTACGAGGACCAGGCCGAGCGTTTTCGCAAACAGGTCGAGGACAAAGAGGCGGGTGACGAGGAGGCCATGCACTTCGACGCCGACTACGTCCGCGCCCTGGAGCATGGCATGCCGCCCACTGCCGGCGAGGGCATCGGGATCGACCGCCTGGTGATGCTGTTCACCGACTCGGCCTCGATCCGCGACGTGTTGTTGTTTCCGCACATGCGCCCGGCCGACTGAGCCGGGCCCCGGCGTCAGGCCTCGACCGCGTAGGGCAGCTCGCGCAGGCTCAGTGCGGGCCCGTCGGGCGCGCCCAGGTGCAGCCCGCCCGGGGCGGCCGCTTCCACGCTGGCGATCTGAATCACCGCGAGCAGCTCCACGCCGCCCTCGGCGCCGGGCTGTGCCGAGACGATGCGCCCGGCGCTCTGTTCGGCGCCGCTGAGGTAGATCTCCTCGCCGGGCGCCGGGATGCGATCGGTATCGACGTGGGCCCGGTACATGCGCCGTTTGAGCTTGCCCAGGTAATGGGTGCGGGCCACGACCTCCTGCCCGGGATAGCAGCCCTTCTTGAAGCTGACGCCGCCGATGGCCTGCAGGTTGACCATCTGCGGCACGAAGGCATCGACGGTCTGGGGATGGACGCTCGGCAGCCCGGCCAGGATGTCGAGCAGGCCCCAGGCGGCGCCGCCGACCGGCTGGGCCGCGGGGCGCAGGCGTGCCCACAGGGCGATGGCGGCTTCGGCCGGGCCGTGGATCTGGAAGCGGGGGACGGTCCCGGGCAGGCGAATGAGGCTGAGCCCGTCGGTCTGGCTGACCGCGTCGTGCTCGCCCGGTACGCCAGCGAGGACCTCGCCCAGGCGCACATCCGCCTCGGGCCCGGCGAAACCGAAGCTCACGAGCGTGTCGCTGACGTCCTCGAGGACGACGCGGCTTCGCAGCACGAACATGCGCAGGCGTTTTAGCGTGGCCTCGAGTATCGCGCGGGGCAGGACCAGGCAGTAGGCCTGCTCCCGGGCGAAGACTCGCAGGTCGGCGAGCATGCGCCCCTTGGGGCTGCAATAGGCCGCCAGCTGGCTGTGGGCGGCGTCCACCTGGCTTACGTCGTTGCTGAGCTGGCCCTGGAGAAACTCGGCGGCGTCCTCGCCCTGGGCCTCGATCAGGCCCAGGTGGGACAGGTCGGCCAGGACCAGACGGCTGGCGGCCACCGCCGCCTCCGCGCGGGCGTCTCCGAAATTGTGCACCGTCTCGGCGTCGAATACGGCGCCTTCTTGCTCCAGATGTGTCTTCCAGGCTGGGTTCATGAGTTCATCCGCGATACTTGAGAGTGTTGGGCGCTATGATAGGATAGCTTCGATGCGAAGGGCCCCAGCCGCGCGGTTTCAATCCGCTTCCCGCCGGGTCGGCCCCAGCCGCTCGAGGCCCGATCATACTGTACCTTCGGCGTCCAATGATATGAATAACCGGCCCTGGTGAGCCACGCGATGCAAACCCCCGCGAAACGACCGAGATTTCTTCATCTGCTGAAGATCGCGATGCCGGTCACGGCGATCGCCTCGTTCGCGCACCGTGTCTCCGGGGCGTTGCTCGTGCTGGCCAGTCCGTTCCTCATTTACGCCCTGCAGGTCTCGCTGCGCGACCCCGGCGGTTACGCCCGGGTGCGCGATGTGCTGCTGGTGGGGCCCGGGCGCGTGGTGGTGGTGTTGCTGGCCTGGGCCCTGGCGCACCATTTCCTGGCCGGGCTGCGCTTTTTGGCGCAGGACCTGGGTTTTGGTTTCGCCTTGCACACGGCACGCCTGAGTGCCTGGGCGGTCAACCTGGGCGGCGTGGCCCTGCTGGTGCTCGCCGCCTGGCGGATGTGGGCATGAGCTGGCGCGCCCAGGGCCTGCGGGCCTGGCTGCTGCAGCGCGTCAGCGCGGTGTATCTGGCCTTGTTCACGGTCGTGGCGACGGCCTGGGCGCTGGCCGGCGGCGTGATGGGCTATCTCGAATGGCGGGCCTTCATCGGCCGGCCGGCGGTGTCCATCGCCGTGCTCCTGTTCTTCGCCGCGCTGCTCGGCCACGCCTGGGTCGGCGCGCGGGATATCGTGATCGACTATGTCCGCCCGGCCGGGGCACGCCTGGCGGTGCTGTCCGTGCTGGCCCTGGCACTGGTCGCCATGGGGCTGTGGGCGGCGGCCGTATTGTTTTCAGTGGTGTCCCTGTGATGCCCGTGGGGAGCGCCTTATGAGTTCGCTCGGCCAGCTGCCGCGCCGCAAGTTCGATACCCTGGTCATCGGTGCCGGGGGCGGCGGGCTGCGCGCGGCCTTGCAGTTGTCGCAGGCCGATCTGAACGTGGCCGTCGTCTCCAAGGTATTCCCCACGCGCTCACATACCGTGGCCGCCCAGGGCGGTATCAACGCCGCGCTGGGCAATGTGCTGCCCGACAACTGGCATTGGCACATGTACGACACGGTCAAGGGCAGCGACTATCTGGGCGACCAGGATGCCATCGAGTATATGTGCCGGGCGGCCTCGCACCTGGTCATCGAGCTCGAGCACGCCGGCATACCGTTCTCGCGCCTGGACAACGGCGGTATCTACCAGCGACCCTTCGGCGGCCAGAGCCAGAACTTCGGGGGCGAACAGGCGGCGCGCACCTGCGCGGCGGCCGATCGCACCGGCCATGCCCTGTTGCATACGCTGTATCAGCAGAACATCCGGGCCAAGACGCACTTCTTCGACGAGTACTTCGCGATCGACCTGGTGCGCGATGCCGAGGGCTTCATACTCGGCGCGGTGGTCCTGGAGATCGAGACCGGCGAGCCGCTGCTCATCGAGGCCAAGACCACGCTCATCGCCACCGGCGGCGCCGGCCAGCTGTTTCGCACCAACACCAATGCCCACATCAACACGGGCGACGGCCTGGCCATGGCCCTGCGCGCGGGGATTCCGCTGCAGGACATGGAGTTCTTCCAGTTCCACCCGACGGGGATCGCCGGCAAGGGCATGTTGATCACCGAGGGCGCGCGCGGCGAGGGCGGTTACCTGGTCAACCAGGACGGCGAGCGCTTCATGGAGCGTTACGCGCCGCACGCCAAGGACCTGGCCAGCCGCGACGTGGTCAGCCGGGCCATCGCCACCGAGGTACGCGAGGGACGCGGCTGCGGGCCCAAGGGCGATCACGTCCTGCTCAAGCTCGATCACCTGGGCGAGGAGGTGGTCGCCAAGCGCCTGCCGGGGATCCGGGACATGGCGCGCACCTTCCTGCACATCGACCCGGCCAGCGCCCCCATCCCGGTCTTTCCCACGGCCCACTACACCATGGGCGGCATCCCCACGGATCGCTACGGCCAGGTCGTGGTGCCGGTCGAACAGGGTGAGGAGCCGATCCCGGGCCTGTACGCCGCGGGCGAGTGCGCCTGTGTCTCCGTGCACGGGGCCAACCGCCTGGGCGGCAACTCGCTGCTGGACATCGTGGTGTTCGGGCGCGCGGCCGGCAACCACATCATCGACTACCTCAAGGAAAATCGTTACCACCGCGCGTTGGATGAGGACAGCGTCGGCCAGGCGCTCGAGCGCCTGGCCCGCTGGGACCACCACGGCGAGGGCGAGTCGGTCGATGCCCTGCGCACCGAGTTGCAGGACACGATGGAGCGCTACTGCGGCGTGTTCCGGCGCGAGGAAGTCCTGGCCGAGGGCCTGGACAAGGTGCTGGCCGTCGCCGGGCGCGTCCAGCACGCGCGCCTGCGCGACCACTCCAAGGTCTTCAACACCGCGCGCATCGAGGCCCTGGAGCTGGAAAACCTTGTCGACATCGCCGCGGCGACCGTCGCCTCGGCCCTGGCCCGCAAAGAGAGCCGCGGCGCGCACTCGCGCATCGACCACCCCGAGCGCGACGACCAGCACTGGCTCAAGCACAGCCTATACTATAGGGAAGACCGGCGCCTGGACTACAAACCGGTGCACTTGAAGCCCCTCACCGTCGACTCCTTCCCGCCGAAGGAGCGGGTCTACTGACGAAGTGGGCAGTGGGCAGTGGGCAGTTGGCAGTTGGCAGTTGGCAGAAAGAAAGGGGCTTCGTTGTGGACGCAGTATTCGTGAGGGGTGAGGGGTGAGGGGTGAGGCGGTAAGAATGCAAGACGGTCGTGAACGTTGGCGGTGGCGTCGGGATGAATTGGTGCGCCTCACCCCTGACACCTCACACCTCACGGCTTCTTTCTGCCAACTGCCCACTGCCAACTGAGTACTTATTTCATGCGCTTTTCGATCTATCGATACAATCCCGAGACCGACGCGGCGCCGCGGATGCAGGACTACGAACTGGCCGAGGTGGAGCCGGGGATGATGCTGCGCGATGCGCTGCTGCGCATCAAGGCCGAGGACGAGACCTTGAGCTTTCGCCACTCCTGCGGCGAGGGGGTGTGCGGCTCGGATGCGATAAATATCAACGGGCGCAACGGTCTGGCCTGCATCACGCCGCTGAAGGGGCTGCGCGAGCCGGTACAGGTGCGCCCCATGCCGGGCATGCCGGTGATCCGCGACCTCGTGGTCGACATGAGCCAGTTCTTCCACCACTACCGGGCCGTCAAGCCGTACCTCATCGTCCACGAGCCCGAGCCCGAGGTGGAGTACCGCCAGTCGCCGGCCGAGCGCGAACAGCTCGACGGACTCTATGAGTGCATCCTGTGCGGCTGCTGTTCCACCGCCTGTCCCTCGTTCTGGTGGAATCCGGACAAGTTCCGCGGGCCGGCCGCCCTGCTGCAGTCCTACCGCTTCCTGGCCGACAGCCGCGACCAGGCCACCGACGAGCGATTGAACGAGCTCGACGGGGCCTACCGCCTGTTCCGCTGCCACGGCATCATGAACTGCGTCGATGTCTGCCCCAAGGGGCTGAACCCGACGGCCGCCATTCACCATATCAAGGAGCTGATGCTCAAACAGAGCGTTTGAGCCTCGGCGGTCAGTATACGCGTGTCCGAACCTCGCACCGACGGCCCAGCGGAACGCAGCCCCGAGATCAGGCGCCTCTACTGGCAGTGCCGGCGCGGTATGCTCGAGCTCGATGCCCTGCTGCTCGGCTTTCTGGAGCGCCGCTACGAGCAAGCGGCCCCGGATACGCGCGCGGCCTTCGAGCGCCTGTTGGCCGCGCCGGACCCGCTGCTGCTCGATTACCTGATGAAACGCACCATTCCGATCGACAGGGACGTCGCGGATGTCATCGACCAGATACGCAGCGCCGTTGAGCCTTGAGCCGCGCCCCTCACGGCGCATGGCATGGGCGCTGTCGCTGGCGCACCTCGCGGCGCTGGCCGCACTGTACCTGCCCATGACGCTCCCCGTTGCCGTTCGTATCCCGTTGGCACTGCTCGTGGCGTGGAGCCTGTGGCGGACCTTGAGGCGCCATGCCTGGCTCAATGCCCCCGAGGCGGTCGTGCGCCTGGTCTGGGCCGAAGACGGCCTGTGGACCCTCGTCCTGCGCGATGGAACGAGCCGCAGCGCACGCCTGCTCGAGGACAGCTACCTCAGCGTGCCCTTGATCGTCCTGCGCCTGGGATTTCTCGACGGCGGGCACCGCTCGGTGGTCCTGCTCGGCGACATGCTCGACGCCGACACCCTGCGGCGTCTGCGGGTTCGATTGAAGCTCGACGGTACGGGAGAGTCCGAGGAGTGAGGGAACAAGAGTTGGCAGTTGGCAGTCATCAGTCGGCAGAAAAGGCAAAAAGGCATTTGCTTATTCTTGCTGCCAACTGCCAACTGCCGACTTCGCGTTTCTAACGCCTCACACCTCACACCTCACACCTCACGCATTCTTCCTGCCGACTGCCGACTCGGAACTGTCGACTCCGCCCGAAGGGCGGCGTGTCTCTGCGCTCTCTGTGTTTATTCCAGAGCTTTGATACGTAGCCTCAGCCGGAG
>Ga0209918_1000259_pt1 | contig 39118 bp, 45 predicted proteins | sample SalPonD_shore_MG_FD_185712 | JGI IMG/M metagenome (GOLD analysis project Ga0209918, IMG submission 185712) | Salt pond soil microbial communities from South San Francisco under conditions of wetland restoration - Salt Pond MetaG... | ecosystem: Environmental > Aquatic > Marine > Intertidal zone... | reverse complement strand
AGGGTGAGCGAGCCGCCCCGGGTGAGGCGGGTGATGCGTCCGTCGGAGAGGCGCTGCACGTAGAGGTCGTGGCCCTGGACGTACGCCACCCGGTCCCCCTGCGGGCTGAACTTGGCGAACATCAGCGTGGAGGGCGGCGCGCCGCCCCCGATCTGCTCGAGCTTCCCGCTCCCGAGGTCGAGCACCCAGTAGTCGCCGCGCGTGTGGTAGCGCCACACCCGCTTCGAGTTCGTGTAGACGAGGAGCTTCGAGCCGTCCTCCGACCACTCGTAGTCCTCGAGGACGAGCGGGACTTCCCGGCCCTCCGGGACGAGCCGGGACGCGCTCACCAGCACCTCGCGCTTCCCGGTGGACGGGTCGTAGCGCACGATGTCCCGGCCCTGCCACTTCTCCGACGGCTCGACCGTCGTGTAGCCCCCGTCCTCCAGCCACCGGGCCGGCCCGAAGCGCTCGGTGGCGAACTCGCTGGAGGCGAAGATGCGGTCGAGGGTGAGCTTCCCCTCAGGCTGCTGCGCGCGGACGGCCGGGACCGCCGCGACGAGGAGCGCCGCCGCGATGAGAGCCCCGGCGAGGAGCCTGGTCGACAGGAGCGGGGTCGGCGCGGCTGAAGACGGGCGGCGTGGCGACATGGCGGAGTCTCCTCGAAGAGTGTGGGCGCGGCCCCCACGATACGCCCGGCCGGCTGGCCGGGCCATGCGGCCCGGGGCCATCCCTCAGACGCCGGTCGGTGACGCGCACGACGCTCTCCAGCTCCGCCGTCCGCTCGGCGGCTCCGCGAAGGCGCTGCAGCTCGGCGGCCACGGCCTCGCCGCCCTGCTCCGGGCAGGAGCCGATCCGCCCCAGGGCCCGGTCGCGCTTCACCGCCGCTCGTCCGCCGACGAGGATCCGGTGGGCGAGTCGGCACTCGGCGGCGTGCCGCTCGTCCTGGCCCCGCTGGCCGTCGGTCGTCTCCTGTCCGACGGCCTGCCCCGCGAGCCCGACGGACGCCAGCCCGGCCAGCGCGAGCGCGACGACAGCCGCAGCGATGAGCGTGGAAGCGGCGGCGGGAGGCCGGAGGCGAAGCGTCATGGTCGTGAATCCCCGGGAAGAGCGGGTGGCGGCGGCGCGGCGCGATGCCACGCGTGAGGAGAGTGCGGTCCCCGCGCGTGACCCTACGATACGGAGGGGCGGACGGACGGGCTATTCGAGCGGGGAGCGTGCCCGAAGGCCGTCACGCGGCCGCGGGAGATGTCGCCGGGACCGCGCCGCGAAGGGTTGCCGGAACCGCTCCCATGGGCGAGACTTGGTGGGCGATCCGGATCCACATCGGCCGGCCCGCTCCGCGCATCCGCGCTCCGAGCCGGATCCCACTCACTCTGACGGGAGCCCCTCCATGTCCGACCTCCGCGACACCGCCCGGAACTTCTTCGACGCCTGTGAGTCCGGCGAGGGCTGGGAGGTGTGCGGCGAGTTCTGCCACCCCGACGCCACCTTCTCCTCGCAGACCACGGTCCTGGACGGGATCGACACGCTCGAGAGCTACACGGAGTGGATGAAGGGCATGTACGGCCCCATGCCCGACGCGAGCTACGAGGTGCGCTCGTTCGCCGTCGACCCCGACCGGAACAACGTCTCCGCCTACGGGATCTTCCGCGCGACCCACACCGGCGAGGGCGGCCCGGTCCCGCCGACCGGGCAGAAGATCGAGGCGGACTACGTCTACGTCATGGACTTCGAGGACGGCCGCATCCGCCACATGACCAAGATCTGGAACGACGGGATCAGCCTGCAGCAGCTGGGCTGGGGCTGAGCGCGCCGGCGGGGAGCCCCGCCCTGTTCGAGGGCCGGGTGGCGGACAACCACCACCACGTGGTGTGCCGCCGGTGCGGCGCGGTCGAGGACATCGACTGCGTGGTCGGCGCGGCACCGTGTCTGCAGGCATCGGACACGGGCGGCTTCGTGCTCGACGAAGCGGAGATCACCTTCCGGGGTCTCTGCCCCGACTGCCACACCGACCCCGCCTGAGCCGCCGGCGCCGCCGGCCGCCCCATCGCGGGGCGAGCGGCGCCGCGCGGAGCCCGACCGGGCGAGGAAGGCCCGAGGACCGAATCGACGCGACCCCGAACTCCTGACGATCCAGCCGAAAGGAATCGAACGATGGCCAAGGACGACCGACACCCGACCACCACCGACTCGGGAGCCCCGGTTCCCAGCGACGAATATTCCCTGACCGTCGGGCCCGACGGCCCGATCCTGCTGCACGATCACTACCTGATCGAGCAGATGGCCGCCTTCAACCGGGAGCGCATCCCGGAGCGCCAGCCCCATGCCAAGGGCTCGGGGGCGTTCGGGCACTTCCAGGTCACGAAGGACGTGAGCGACTATACGAAGGCCGCGGTCTTCCAGCCCGGCACGAAGACCGACACCGTGATCCGCTTCTCCACGGTGGCCGGCGAGCGGGGGAGCCCCGACACGTGGCGCGACCCGCGGGGCTTCGCGCTCAAGTTCTACACCTCGCAGGGCAACTACGACATGGTCGGCAACAACACGCCGGTCTTCTTCATCCGCGATCCGATGAAGTTCCAGCACTTCATCCGCTCGCAGAAGCGGCGGGCCGACAACGGGCTCCGCGACCACGACATGCAGTGGGACTTCTGGACGCTCTCGCCCGAGTCCGCCCACCAGGTGGCCTGGCTCATGGGCGACCGAGGCATCCCGAAGACCTGGCGGCACATGAACGGCTACTCGAGCCACACCTACATGTGGGTGAACGCCGAGGGGCAGCGCTTCTGGGTCAAGTACCACTTCAAGACCGACCAGGGGATCGAGAACCTGACCCAGGAGGAGGCGGACCGGATCGCCGGCCAGGACGCCGACTACCATCGGCGCGACCTGTTCGAGGCCATCGAGCGGGGGGATCACCCGAGCTGGACGCTCAAGGTCCAGATCATGCCCTTCGAGGAGGCGAAGACGTATCGATTCAACCCCTTCGACCTCACCAAGGTGTGGCCGCACGCGGACTATCCGCTGCAGGAGGTCGGGCGGCTCACCCTGGACCGGAACCCGACCGACTTCCACACGCAGATCGAGCAGGCGGCCTTCGAGCCGAACAACCTCGTGCCCGGGATCGGCGTGAGCCCCGACAAGATGCTCCTGGCTCGCGTGTTCGCCTACGCGGACGCCCACCGGGCGCGGATGGGGGTCAACTACAAGCAGATCCCCGTGAACCGTCCCCGGTGCCCGGTCCACAGCTACAGCAAGGACGGGGCGATGCGGGTCGAGAACGTCTCGGACCCCGTGTACGCGCCGAACTCGAAGGGCGGCCCCAGGGCCGATCCGGAGCAGTTCCCATACATGGAGAAGTGGGCGGCGAGCGGGGAGTTCATCCACGCCGCCTACACGCCGCGCGAGGACGACGACGACTTCGTGCAGGCGGGCACGCTGGTCCGGAAGGTCATGGACGACGACGCCCGCGACCGGCTCGTCTCCAACGTGGTCGGACACCTGTCGGCCGGCGTCTCCGAGCCGGTCCTGGAGCGGGCGCTCGAGTACTGGCGGAAGATCGACCAGGACGTGGGCGACCGGATCGCCGAGGGCGTGGGGGCCGAGGAGGGGGTCATGGCCTGAGACCGGGCTCGTCCGGGGGCCGAGGTCGGGCCCGCGGACGGACACCGGGGTCCGGGCGCGAGCCGCGGACCCGAGGTCCCACGCCGGACGCCGCGTCGGATCCTCCCCGCGAGGGTCCGGCGCGGCGTTCGCTCATCCGCTCCCATCCCCATCTCCTTGCCGCCCCCGGCCCTGCCCCGGATCTTGGGACATGCCCTCCCCCTCCGCGCTCCAGCGCTTCTTCGCCGAGCTCAAGCGGCGGCACGTGTTCAGGGTGGCCACGGTGTACGGGGCGACCGGGTTCGCGGTGCTCCAGGTGGCCGGCCTGTTGGCCGACGGCATGGGGCTCCCTCCCGTCGTGCTCCGGGTCACGACCTACCTGGTCATCGTCGGCTTCCCGATTGCCGTGGTGCTGGCGTGGGCCCTGGAGATCACGCCGGAGGGCGTGAGGCGGACGGACGAGGCCACGTCCGACGAGCTCGAGTCGATCATAGCCCAGCCCGCACGGCACCGGTGGCCGTCCGGCCTCCTGGCGCTGGTGGGGATCGCGGCGCTGGTGGTCGGCGCCTGGTGGGTGGGGCGGCGCTCGGCCGCCGGGGAGCCTTCCGGGCCGAGCGCGGCGGCGGACGGCGCGCCGCCGATCGCGGCGGCCGGCGTCGCCGGCGCCGGCTCCGCCGTCCTCGAGCGCGCCTACGCCGACCTCTCCGAGGACTCCCGTCCCTCCGTCGCCGTCCTCCCCTTCGCCGACCTCAGCCCCCGGCACGACCAGGGCTACTTCGCCGACGGAATGACCGAGGAGCTCCTGAATGCGCTGGCGCGGATCCGGCAGCTCAGGGTCGCGGGCCGAACCTCGTCCTTCGCCTACAAGGGCAAGGACGAGAACATGCGCCAGATCGGGAAGGAGCTCGGCGTGCGCTACCTGGTCGCGGGGAGCGTGCGCAAGCAGGGCGACCGCCTCCGGATCACGGCGCAGCTCGTGGACGACTCGAGCGATTTCCAGCTGTGGTCGAACGCCTACGACCGCACCCTGGACGACGTCTTCCGCATCCAGACCGACATCGCCGAGGCCGTGGCGGGCCAGCTCAAGGTGTCGCTCGGCCTGGCCGCCGACTCGTCGCTCGTGAAGCCCACGACCGACCAGAAGGCCTACGACCTGTACCTCACCGCCCGGGAGCGGATGCGGGCCCGGGGGACCGGCGTCCGGGCCGCCGTGAGCCTGTTCCGGCAGGCGACCGAGCGCGACCCGGAGTGGGCTCCGGCGTGGGCCGGGCTCGCCCAGGCCTATTCCCTCGTCCCCTATTACGTGAAGCCCGATTGGGGGGAGGTCGACTCGGCCACCTGGGCGGCGGCGCTCGACTCGGCCGGAGTCGCGGCCCGCCGGGCGCTGTCCCTCGATCCGCAGAACGCCGCGGCGGAGGTCGCGCTCGGGAACGCCTTCCGCGACCGGTGGCAGTGGAGGGAGGCCGAGTCGCACTACCTGAAGGCGCTGGCGATCGATCCGGACGACGTGGAGGCCCACCAGCAGTACGCGGAGATGCTCGCCGGCGAGGGGCGCGTGCCGGAGGCGGTGCGGAGCGCCCGGCGCGCCGTGGCGCTCGACCCGACCTCGCTCATCCGGCTCAACGCGCTCGGCTTCATCCTGGACCTGGACGGGAAGGTCTCCGAGTCCATTGACGTCCTCTCCCGGGCGGTGGAGGCGCGGCCGGGCTTCTCGTCGGCCTACACGAACCTGGCCAGGGCGTACCTGCACCAGGGCGACCTCGCGGACGCGGTCTCGGCGCTGCGGGCGATGCCGGCGGCGTTCGGCATTCCCGTGTCCATCGACTCCCTGGAGCGCGGCTGGAAGGCGAACGACGGGCCCATGCTGCTGGCATGCTGCCAGGGGATCGTGCTGCCGTCGACGCTCCGATCCCTGGGCGACACGGCGAGCGCCTTCGCCGCGGTCGGGCGCCTGGCCCGGACCCTGGCGGCGCTTCCGCCCTACTCCCCCAATGGCCTGGATGCCATCTGGTTCCTCCCACCCTCGCTCGTCCGCGACCCGCGCATGGCGCCGGTGCTCGAACGGGCCGGGCTCAAGGCGTCGGGCGGACCGCGGGAATAGGGACGAGACGAGCGCACGCGCGAGCGCCGACCGACCGACGCCAGGCGAAAGGTGAACCGCACCATGAGCGCATCCAGACTCCGCACGATAGGCGAGGCCGTGAGCGTCGTGGCGCTCGTGGGCTCCCTGCTGTTCGTCGGGATCGAGACCCACCAGGGCGCCGAGGCCACGCGGGCGGCCACCGTCCAGCGGCTGGGAGACGCCTTGCGGACGTGGAACCTGACCATGGCCGATCCCCGGATGTGGGGGCCGGCCGTCCGGATGATGCCCCTCGACGACTATTCCAAAGTCAGCACCGAGGACCGGGACGCGGTCGCGAGCCAGATTCGGTCGCTGCTCGCAATCTGGTCCAACGTCCAGTTCCAGCACAGCCGGGGCTACCTGGACGAGGACGACTGGCAGTCCATGCTGCGGAACATGCGGATGAACCTGGACGGGACGTACAGCGACGGCTGGACTCGCCTGGTCCACTGGGTGTGGACACACAACCGGCCCATCTACCCGGACCGCTTCCAGGCCCTGATCGACAGCATCGACGCGGCGGCTTCCAGCGGCCGCGGCTCGTGAGGTGAGGCCATGGACACGCGGAAGCCGCGCGAGCTCGGGGCCGGGCCGGCAAAGCCGTCCGCTTCAGCGGCTGGGAGGCGTGGACCCTGGACCGGGACGGGCTCATCGCCCGCTCGCCCGGTCGCTTCGACGAGGCGGAGTACCATCGGCAGCTCGAGGGCGGCGTCGTGAGGAGCCAGGATCGTCTGGCGGCCCGACAGCGCCGCGATGATATTGAGCCGCGGGGCGTTCGTCGGCACCCGAGCCGGTGGGCCGAATGCAGGCGAAGCACGGGGTGGCCCGCGCGGCGGGCGAGTTCGCGCTGATCGTGGCCGGCGTCCTGGTCGCGCTGGCCGCCAACGACTGGCGCGACGCCCGGCTGGAACGCCGTGAGGCCGGCGCGTACCGGGACCGCCTGAGGGTCGAGGTCGAGTCGGCGATGGCCCAACAGGCGACCAGGCGGGCCAAGTTCGAGCATGCCCGGGATGCATCGCTGCGGCTGGTCCGCTACCTGGAGGGCGACCGGACGGCCGTGCCGCGGGACTCGCTCGCGGACGTGCTCCTGCAGAGCGCGTTCGTGGGCTTCACGGCGGGCCAGCTCGGGACCGACGCCACCTACCGGGAGCTGGTCGCGTCCGGCCAGCTTCGCCTCCTGGGCGGGCCGGCCCTCCGCCGCCACGTCCTCTCCTACTACACCGCCTTCGATCAGGCGCAGGACTACGCCAGACGGATCTTCCCGATCTATCAACAGATAGCGCGTCTGACCGGGCACCTTCCCTATCAGTTGCTGGCGGGCCATCCCCCGCCGACGCCCGGCGACCGGGCCAGGATCGTCCGCTACCTCCAGGAGGATCCCGGAAGAGTCGCGGACCTTCGCGAGCTCCACTCGGACGTCGCCATGCTGCTTTTCATGATGGATCGCCTTCGGGTGCAGGGCGATTCGCTGCTCGCCTCTCTGGGCGCGGCGCCCTCGCCGAGCGGCGCGAAGCCCCGCGGCTCCGGATGAGGGACCCCGGTCCCGCGGACCGGCGCTTTGGCCGACCGTTAGCTAACGTGGCCGCCGCGCTCGACGTGGCGAAGCGCCTCGGCCCGGACGCCACCGTCGTGACCCTCGCCTGCGACTCGGGCCTCAAGTACCTGTCGACCGACCTGTACCGGGAGCCCTGAGCTGCGGTCCGACGGCACCTCCCTCGCGCGGAGCCGCTGCGGATGAAGTACCACCACCTCGGGATCCCGACCGCCGAGAGTCGGGCGGGCGAGCGCTACCTCCCCGAGCTCGGGATGTGGGTCTCGGGCTACGAGGCGAGCGAGTTCGGGGTCGAGTGGATGCGCTTCGAGCCCGACAGTCCGGTGCCCGAGCTCGTGCGAAGGGTGCCCCACGTGGCCTTCGAGGTCCCCGATCTGGAGGCCGCCCTGGAGGGTCGAGAGGTTCTCATCCCGCCGACGTCCCCCTCGCCCGGAGTGCGGGTGGCCTTCATCGTGGAGAACGGGGCGCCCGTCGAGCTCCTCCAGATCCAGGCCGATGAGAGCGACGCCGAGCAGGGAGACCAGCCATGAGCGGCCGCGACACGCTCGAGAAGGCTTTCGACTTCTTCACGCACGGAGAGGCGAGATGACGCGCTGGGTGTTCGAGCCCGGTCACACCGCCGCGGAGTTCTGCGCGCGGCACATGATGGTCACCCACGTCCGCGGGCACATCAAGGACGTGCACGGCGCCCTCGAGTTCGATCCGTCCGACCCCACCCGCGGATCGGTGCAGGCCACGCTCGACGCCCGCAAGCTGTGGTCGGGCGAGGAGGCGCGCGACGCGCACCTGAAGAGCGAGGACTTCCTCGACGTCGCGAACCACCCCGAGATCACCTTCCGGGGGGAGGAGGTCGCGGCGCTCGGCTCGCACGCGATGCGGGTGGACGGGAAGCTCACGATCCGCGGCACGACCAGGCCCGCGAGCCTCCGCGCCCGCTACCTCGGGAGCTGGGAGACCTCCTGGTGGGAGGGCGGCGTCGACCACGGGCCCGTGCGCCGCATCGGGTTCGTGGCCGAGACGACCATCGACCGCCACGACTTCGGCGTGAGCTGGAACTCCGCGCTCGACCGGGGCGGCGTGGTGGTCGGAAGCGAAGTCCGGATCCGGATCGACGTCGAGGCGGTGCCGGCGGGCTTCATGGACGGTCTCGAGCCCGGGAGGGTCGATCGAGCCCCGTAGACCGGGAAGGAGCGCCCGCACCTCCGCGGAACCCGGCGGACCGCTCCCGCGTTTGGCACAGTGGCGGATGTGCCGCGTTGTCCGGGAGGCCCGCCGCCTGCATCGTGACGAATGCCGGCACTCAACCGACAGAGGAGTCCCCATGAAGCCCGTGACACGTTTCGCCGCGCCGGTGGTCGCTGCCGGCGCTCTCGCCCTGGCGGCCTCGCCGGGGCACGCGCAGGCCGCGCAGCAGAGCTTCCTGGCCGTGGGGGACACGGCGCCCGACATCCAGGTGACGGGCTCGACCCGTTACGGCACCCTGAAGGACCCGGTGCGCCTCAGCGACTTCCGGGGGAAGACCGTCGTCCTCGCGTTCTATTTCAAGGCCCGGACCCCCGGGTGAACGGTGCAAATGGAGGCGTACCGTGATCAGTACGCGAGGCTCTTCCACGACGGACAGAAGGTCGTCCTCCTGGCCATTGCGGCCGACACGCCCGAGGCGCAGGCCTCCTGGGCCAGGGACGACGGTTTCCAGTTCCTTTTCGGCAGCGACCCGGACGGCAGCGCCTACGCCGCGTTCGGCGGCGACCCCCACGACAACGGCATCGTGGGCAGTCGGGCGGTGGTCGTCGTCGGTCCCGACGGCCGCATCGCGGACGTGGTGCCGCAGTTCAACCAGGTGGACCCGGCGGCCTACAAGCACCTCCAGCAGGTCATCGACCGGGTGACGCCCGAAGCCGACTAGGCAGGAAGGACCGGGCTCCGCGCCCGGCCGAACGCGCGAGCGCCCGCTCTCCCGGCCGGGAGGGCGGGCGCTTTCTCACGGAGTCCCCTGCGCCGGGGACCCTACTCGCCAGATGCGTCCGGGCTCGCTCCCAGCAGCTGCTGCACCGCCCCGACCAGGTCCTGGTCGGCCCCCACGCCCGTGTAGGCCACCTTCCCGTCCGCGTCCAGCATGACCACGATCGAGGTCGTGGCCGCTTTGTAGGCCCTGACCGCGTTCCCGTCCGCGTCGAACACGTGCGGATAGCCGGGGTCGTGCTTCTCGAGCGAGCGGCGGATGCGGCGCGGGTTCTCGTTCACGGCGACCCCGACCGCGACGACGTTCAGGCGGTCGCCATACTTCGCCTGGATCCGGTCGAGCTGGGGCTGGAGCTCGGCGCACAGGGGACACCAGGTGGCCCAGAACTCGATGAGGGCCGGCTTCCCGTTCACGAGGTCCCGGAGGTCGACCGACTTCCCGGAGAGGTCCTGGACCGTGGCCGAGGGGGCCGCGGTCCCGAGCGGGAGGCTGACGTCCTGCTGGGCGGCCGCGGGCCGTGGCGCCGCCCCGAGCGCGAGGCCCACCACGAGCGCGAGGGCCGCCGCGAGGCCGGGACCCGCGTCCCGGCCGGAGTCCGACGTCCTCGCGAGCTCCGCCTCTCTCGTCTCTCGTCTTCCGGATGTCTTCATGTCGTCCCGCCTCAGAAGTTGTAGCCCGCCTTCACGAAGTAGTACTCCGCCATGACGAGCATGATCAGCGCCGCGATCCGCTTGACCCACACCATCCACCGGCCCGAGCTCGGGAGGGCCGACAGCGCGCCCGAGAAGATCCCCACCGCCACCAGGAGAGCGCTCATCCCCAGGGAGAAGACGAAGAGGTAGACGAAGCCCATGAGGCCGGCCCCCGTGGCCGCGACCCAGGTGAGGACCACTGCGAAGGCCGGCGCCCCGCACGGCGCGGCCACGATCCCGGACGTGGCGCCCATCACGAACACCGCCCCGTACGAGCCCCCGCCCCGTCCGGCGGCCCACTCCATGAGGCCGGGCGGGACGGGCATCGGGAGCACGTCCAGCATGACCAGCGCGAAGAGGAGCAGGAGGTTCCCGATGACGAGGCGGGCCCACGGGCTGGCGCTCACCGTCCCGAACAGGCTCCCCGTCACCCCGGCGATGGTCCCGAGGAAGGCGTAGACCAGCGCGAGCCCGAGAACGTACGTGAGGGTGAGGCGCACCGTGCGCCAGCGATTCTGCCCGGGGCGCGACGTCCCGGTGATCACCGAGGCGGTGATCGGGATCATCGGATAGATGCAGGGCGTGAGGCTCGTCAGGACGCCCGCGCCGAACAGCGTGGCGAGCGCCAGGAGAGGGCGGTCGGCCAGCGTCGCGGCCAGGCCGCCCGTGGCATCCGACTGCAGCAGCGAGAGAAGCATCATGGCGCGGCGAAAGCTCCCGGGCCGCCCCCGGCAGGGCAAGGGCGGCCGCGGCGCGACGGAGGGCTGGCGGAGCCGCTTAGATTCAGCTTCGGATCCGGGCGCCACGAGCGGCGCCGACGCACATCCACGGAGCCTTCGCCATGACGCAGCCTGCGGCCACTCGCGATCTGACCGTCGAGTGGGAGACCACCATCAGGAACCTCGAGGACCAGGGCCGGCGCGCCTTCCTCGAGCGCGACATCGCGACCCTCGACCGACTGTGGTCCGACTCTCTGCACGTCGACTCCCCTCTCAGCGTGATCCATCCCGGAGCGACGGTCCGCGGCCTGCGCCGCCGCTTCACGAACGTGTGGCGCCTGGAGGAAGGTTCCTGGAAGCTGATCGCGAGGCACGCGAACCTGGTGCCGGCGGCGGATCTCGCGATCCGATCCGCCATTTCACGCGAGGCGCTCCCCGTCCGTCCTTCCCGGTGACCGTTGCGCCCGCGGGCGCCGAGCCTCCCGAGCCAAGGAAGGACCGACCCATGTCCGTGTTCACGAATCCCGCCTCCTCGAGCGCCGAGGAAGCGCAGGCATACATCGACGCCGTCCTCGGCCTCGTCGGCGACCGCGACCCGCTGGAGGTGCTGGCCGCCACGCCCGACGCCTTGCGGCGGGCCGTGGCCCGGGTAGCGGCCGACGCGCTCGACGTCCCCGAAGCCGAAGGGAAGTGGTCGGTCCGCGACGTCCTCCGGCACCTGGCCGACTCGGAGATCGTGTGGGGGTGGCGGCTCAGGGTGACGCTGGCGCAGAACCGGCCTCCGCTCACGGGCTGGGACCAGGACCTGTGGGCCGACCGGCTCCGCTACGACGAGGCGGACGCCGCGGAGGCCCTGGAGGAGCTCGCCGTGCTCCGCCGCGGCCACGTCCGGCTCCTGCGGGGGACGCCGGACGCGGAGCTGGACCGGGTCGCGCTCCACGCGGAGCGGGGCGAGGAGAGCGTGCGCCGCATGCTCGGGCTGTACGCCGGCCACGACCTCCTCCACCTCGGCCAGATCGAGAGGATCCGGGAGGCCGTGGCCGGTCGGTAGTCAGCGGACGGGCGCCCGCGGACGGTGGGCCGGCGGACCCAGGGCCCGCCGGATCGCGTCGAAGGTCCCGGCCGGGACCGAGCCGGTGAAGCAGCCCAGCGTGTAGGGGTACTCCGGGGTCACGCGGTAGGCGTAGGCGTAGGTCCGGCCGTCCACCACGACCTCCTCCGCGCGGCCGTGGCAGGCGTCCAGGTCCGCATCGCGCAGCTTCCCGCCGGCCGCGTCCCGCTCCCCCAGGATCGGGAAGCCGTCCAGGGCCCAGCCCACGACGGTGTCCGCCTCCACGCCCGGCACGCAGAGGGAGGGCCCGTGGTAGTGATACTGGCCCCTCCCCTGGGGGTGGCCGTCGCACAGATCCTGGATCTCGTGCGCGGCCGCGTCCCGTCCGGCGTCGTCCAGGGCGCTGTACAGCGCCACGCCCGTGGTGGTCACGCCGATCATGCCCATGGGCAGGCAGCCGGGCTCCGCGGCGATCGTGGGCGAGGCGGGCAGCAGGAAGACGAGGTCCTGCGTCTCGATCCGATTGGGATTCGTGTCGTAGCGGTAGGCCGGGTCGGCGGGCGTGATCGGGAACTTCCCCGTGGGCTCGTCGACGGGGAGCCCGTTGCCGCGGACGACGAGTCCGCTGTCGGAGGCGGCCACCGAGAAACGCGCGGACGGCCACATCACCCGTCCACGGACGTGCGGCTTGGCGGCGGAATCCCAGCGGTCGCCCCGGATCCAGTCGCCGGCGTGGCGCGCCCCGCCGGCGCGGAACGTGGAGCGGCACGCATAGACGCTGCCGACCTCGGGATGCCTCGACACGTGCCCGTCTCCGAGGGGCAGGCTCTGCGCGGCGGCGGAAGCGCCCCCGAGCAGCAGAAGGAGCCCGAGACCGGAGGCGGCGCCTCCGCATCGAAGGCGGGTGGGTCGATTCATGGAACGACCTCCTCCGGCGAAGGCGAGCGGGGGACGCGGGCCGCAGCAGCACCCTGGCGCGGCGGACCGCTGGCGCGCAATGGACCCTCTCCCCATCGTCCTGCGTCCCCTTCCCCGAACGAGGAGAACCGCTCTGACCCACCGACGCCCCGACGCCCCGACGCCGCCCCCCTCCCCCCCGGCCGACCTCGTCGTCCGCGGCCGCGTGTGGACCGGCGACCCCGGGCGGCCCCGCGCCGGGGCGGTCGCGGTGGTCGGAGAACGGATCGCCGCCGTGGGGAGCGCGGCGGAGCTGGAGGCGTGGACGGGCCCGGACACCCGGTTGATCGACGCCGGAGACGGCCTCGTCGCGCCGGGCTTCCACGACGGCCACGTCCACTTCCTCCAGGGCGGCTTCCAGCTGGCGCGGGTGGACCTCCGGGACGCCGACGACCCGGAGGCCTTCGCGCGGAGGATCGCCGACCACGCCGCCGGGCTCGGGCCCGGGGCGTGGATCCTGGGCGGCGACTGGGACGAGCAGCGCTGGCCCGGGGCGCCCCTCCCGCGCCGCGAGTGGATCGACCGGGTGACGCCCGAGAACCCCGTGCTCGTGACCCGCATGGACCAGCACATGGCGCTCGCCAACTCGGAGGCGCTCCGCCTCGCCGGGCTCTCCGACGCCTCGTCCGCGCCCGCGGGAGGGACGCTCGTGCGGGATGGGGAGGGGCGCCTCACCGGGCTCCTCAAGGACAACGCCATGGACGCCGTCCGGCGCGTCGTCCCCGACCCCTCGCCCGAGGAGGCCGACGCCGCCCTGGAGCGCGCCATGGGGTGGGCGGCGCGTCACGGCGTGACCAGCGTCTCCGCCGTGTGCGTCTCGCCCCTCGAGCTGGAGGCCATGGAGCGGGCGCGCGAGCGGGGCTCGATGCGGACGCGGATCGCGGCCTATCCGATGCTGGACCGCTGGCGTTGGATCGCCGACTACCGGGAGTCCCACCCGGGCGACGCGTGGCTCCGCGTCCCGGGCGGGAAGGCGTTCGTGGACGGCTCGCTGGGCTCGGGGACGGCCCTGTTCTTCGAGCCGTACGAGGACGCGCCGGGGGAGACCGGGCTCCTGGTGACCCCGGAGGAGGACCTGCGCGACTGGATCGCCGGGGCCGACGCGGCGGGGCTCCAGACGGCGGTGCACGCCATCGGCGACCGGGCCGTGGCGCTCCTCCTCGGCCTCTACGAGGAGGTGGCGGCGGAGAACGGCCCCCGGGACAGGCGCTTCCGGATCGAGCACGCCCAGCACCTCCGCCGGCAGGACGTCCCGCGCTTCGCCCGACTGGGGGTGGTGGCCTCGGTCCAGCCCTACCACGCGGCCGACGACGGGCGCTGGGCCGAGCGGCGGGTCGGGCCCGAGCGGCTGGAGACGACCTACGCGTTCCGGTCGCTCCTGGATGCCGGCGCGCGGGTGGCGTTCGGGAGCGACTGGACCGTGGCGCCGCTCGACCCGATCGCCGGGATCCGCGCGGCCGTCACCCGCCGCACGCTGGACGGGGAGCACCCGGACGGCTGGATCCCCGCCCAGAAGGTCTCGCTGGACGAGGCGCTCCGCTGCTACACCCGCGAGCCCGCCTACATGGTGCACGCCGAGGACGAGCTCGGCACGATCCGGCCGGGCCTCCAGGCCGACCTCGTCGTCCTGGACCGGGACCCGTTCGAGGTCATCCCCGAGGCGCTGGACGGGGTGAGGGTGCGGACCACGGTGGTGGGCGGGGAGGTCGTGCACCCGAGCCACGGTGGTGCGACGTGACGGGCTCCGATCGGCCCTGGAGGCCCGGAGCCCGCACCCATGGGACCGTGCGGGAGTGGGCGGTGCGGCTCTGACGCTCTGACAGCGGGGTGGCCGCGACGGGGGTCCTCGTCGTAACCTCCTCGGGTTCGCCACCGACGCGGAACGTCCCGCTCACCCTCGACGGCTCGCGAAAGGACCGGCCCGTGTCCGACGTCGCTCCGTCCATGGAAACGAACCGGGCAGGCCGCCCGGCGCGGACCTGGGGGCTCCGGCTGCGCTGGTTCGGGGCCGAGTTCCTGGTCGTCGTGAGCGGCGTGCTGGTCGCGATCGCGCTCAACGCCTGGTACGAGGGCCGCCGGGACGCGGCCACCGAGGCGACCTACCTGGCGCTCCTGTCGCGGGACGTCGAGCACACCATGGCCGACCTCCGGAAGGCCGCCGACTGGGAGCGGTCACAGGAGCTGAACGGCCTCACGGCCTACCGGGCTTTCAGCTCGGAACGCGCCGGGCCCGAGCCCGACTCGGTCCGCGTGGCGCTCTCGGAGCTCCTGGTCCGGCGCACGGCCACGCTCTCCAAGGCGACCTACGAGGACCTGCTCAGCACCGGCAACCTGAGTCTGATCGGGAACCGAGCCCTGCGTGACCGCATCGTCCGCTTCTACGACGCATCGACGACCCTGACCGACATCCTCAACCGGAACAACGCGGCCTTCGTGGATGGACTCTACAACCAGACCCTGCTGGCGAGCGGGCTCATCCTGCCGAAGGCGATGGCCGGCTCGCTCGGCGGCCGGGGCCTGAGCCTCGCCGACTCGCTCCTCGTCGCGGGGCTCCGGGGAGGCTACGACGACGAGCCCGACCCCCTGTGGAGACTGCCCCGGGACGACCCGGCGTGGGCCCGGGCCCGCTCCGTCCTCCTCACGCGTATGACAACGGCGTCGGTGTCCCGCCAGTCCGACGAGTCCATGCTCGAGCAGGCCCGCGCCCTGAAGCGGGCGCTGGACGCGGAGCGAAGGCGGCTGGAGGGGCTGGGCTCGAGTTCGACGACGCCGGCGCCGGAAACGCGACCGGAAGGGTCGGGAAGATGACCGTTCGACTCGACGACCTCCTCCACCTCGTCGGCGCCTGGGAGGGGACCGGCCACGCCGAGTACCCGACCATCGACACCACCGACTACCGGGAAGAGCTCGTGTTCGAGCACAACGGGAAGGACCCCGTCCTCCACTACGTCCAGAAGACCTGGAAGCCCATCCGGGGAGGTCGAGCCGAGGAGCCGATCTTCTGGGAGTCGGGCTTCCTGGTCGACCGGGGCGAGGGCTCGTTCGAGCTCGTGTCGGCGCAGAAGAGCGGCCGGGCCGAGGTGCTACGCGGGCCCGCCGTGCGGGGCGAGGATGGGATGATCACGCTCGACCTGGAGAGCGCCTCGATCGTCAACGATCCCCGCGTCCTGGCGTCGGCCCGGCGGCTGCTGATCGCGCCGGACCGGATCGACTACCGGCTGGAGATGGGCCTGCGGACGCATCCGGCCGTGCGGGTCCACCTTTCGGCGACCCTCCAGCGGGCGGGCACGAGGCCGCTCGAGAGCTGAGGGTCGGCCGATCGCGCCGGCGCTGCTCCGCGCCCGCCGGACCCCCGGTGTCGGGGGCCCGGCGCGCCCATGGATGCCTTCGGCTCCGCGGTTCCTCAGGCCTTCGAGAAGCCCGACCAGACGAAGTGGTACGCCTGCGCCTTCGCGTCCCAGTCCGCCCGGAAGGTGGTGGGGTGGGGACCCGTCATGCCGGGGACGCTCGGAATCGCGTACGAGAAGGACGCCTTCTTCATGAGGAGCGCCTTCGTGAGCATCGGCTCGAGGAAGATCGGCCTGCCGGCGTAGTAGCCGACGATCATGTCGCCGGTGAACGTCTTCCCGCTCTCGAGCTCGGCGGTCGGGACCGAGTGCATGCCCATCTGCGGGACGCACAGGCCCACGAGCGTCGGTGTGCCGATGACCTTGGCCATCTCGGGGGGCATGTCCACGTCGGGAAGGGTGTAGCCGGCCGGCAGCGAGGCCGGCTTGCTCAGGTCCTTGCAGTCGATCGCCGCGACCGTCTCCGCCGGCTCCAGGTAGAAGTGGAAGTCGAAGTGGGGCGTCAGGTAGGGACCCGGCGGATGGCCGTGGGCTTCCCAGTACATGGTCAGCTCGTGGATCCCGCTCTGTCCCTGCGCGGAGACCGGGCTCGCGAGCCTGGCGACCGCCACCGGAGGCCACGCCTCGGGCGCCTCGGCGGGCGCGCCTTCGATGCTCGCCAGCGGGATCGTGGCGCGGACGTCCACGACCTGGTCTCCCTGCATCGTGGCCGATGTGCAGACCTGCGCGCCGAACGCATCGGCGCACGCGCCCTTCACTTCCGTGACCTGCGGCTTCCCGGCGCACGCTGCGAGCGCCGCGGCCACAAGCAGGGCGGTGGGGATACGGGTGACGCGGTGCGACATGACAGTGCCTCCCATGGCAGTGGGGCCCGATGTCCGGGTCCCGACACGCACACCGGGAGCGGCCGCACCGCACCTGCGGCACCGGCCCACGCCCGGGTCGTTTCGCAAGACGCTCTGTATGAGGGACAGTCGTCGGTGGACGACAAAAGCGATGGATGGTATTACCGCCGGCGGCCGGGACGCACAAGAGTCCCCCGTCCCTCACCTCGACACCGGTTCCCCGTGATGCCCTATTGAGGAAGAGGCGTGTCGTCCGGGAACGACGCGCCCTCCCCGAATCGGAGACGCGACGATGGTCTCTCTCGGCAGAAGGGGCCGGCTCTCGAACGAGCACGTGGCCCGCCGCGCGCCCCCCGGGGCCGTGGACCACCTCATCTACGGCGTCCCGGACCTCGAGGCCGGCCGCGACCGGATCGAGGAGCTGCTGGGCGTCCGCCCGGTGCCGGGAGGACGCCATCCGGACTACGGGACGCGGAACGCCCTCGTCGGCCTCGGCTCGGAGACCTACCTCGAGATCATGGCGCCCGACCCCGAGCTCCCGCCGCCGGAGGACGGCGTGCTGTTCGGGCTCGACGTGAGACGGGACGCCCGGTTCGTGACATGGGCGCTCCGCAGCGAGGCGATCGAGGAACGGGCGGCCGAAGCGGCGTCGCACGGCCTGGCGCTGGGCCGGGTCGAGTCCGGCAGCCGGGAGACGCCGGACGGAACCGTCCTCGGCTGGAAGCTCACCGACCCGCGGGCGCTTCCCCTCGGCGGCGTCGTCCCCTTCCTCATCGCGTGGGGAGAGACCCCCCACCCGGCCGCGAGCGTCCCGCGGGCGGGAGAGCTGGCCGCGCTCCGGCTCGAGCACCCGGATCCCGACGCCGTACGCGCCGCTCTGGCCGCGCTCGGAGTCGAGGCGGAGGTGGCCGGCGGCCCCGCGGCCCGGATCGTCGCCACGATCCGGACGGCGCGCGGCGACGTGGAGATCGCGTAGATGAGAGAGCGGGAGCGGGGCGAGGCCGTGAGGCTGCCGGGCGTCGTGGCCCTCGGCGACTTCTTCGTGCTCGGGGCCCCGATGGCCGGGGCTTGGAGCGCCGGCCGGGATGCCGTAACGTGCGGGGAGGGGAGGTGGCGGCTCCGGGGAGACCCGAACAGGGAGGAGCCATGCCCGGGACCGTGACCAGGGCGCTGGAATCCCGCTGGGCCGTGGCGGCTGCGGCCCTCTACCTGGTCGTCGCGCTGGGCTCCCTCCTGCTCCCCGCCCTCACGGGATCCGACCTGGCGGGCGTGTGGTCGATCCTCCTCACCCTCCCCTGGAGCGCCATCTTCCCGCTCGACACCGTGAGCCACGCGGCGCCGGGACTGGCCGGGCCGGCCCGGTTCCTCCTGCTCCTGGGCGGCATCGTCCTCGACACGGTCCTCGTCTACCTGGGCGTCCGCTGGGCGGTGCGCTGGACCGCGGCGCGCCGGCGCTGAAAGCCGAGCGGCTCCTCGGGTTCGTGGCCCGGAGGGGCGAGGCCTGGATCCGGCGCCAGCGGGAGCGCTACCGGCCCGACGCTCGTCCGCTGGGCGAGGAAGAGGACGCCCTCCTCGCGCCCCACTTCGCCGGGGCCACGCGCGGGAGCGTCCGCATCGCCCGCGTGGCCGGCATCGAGAATCCGCCCTTCTACCGGGAGATCGGGAAGGTCCTCCTGGACTTCACCGGAATGTCCGGCATCACTTTCGTCGACACGGTGGTGGTCCACGCCGGGCGCATGCCCGATCCGCCGCCCGCCGCCTTCCTCTTCCACGAGCTGGTGCACGTGGTCCAGTACGAGGTGCTCGGCGTCGCCGAGTTCACGCGCCGGTACGTGGCGGGATGGGCCGAAGGGGGCTTCTCCTACCACGCCATCCCGCTCGAGCGGCAGGCCTTCCGGCTCCAGGCGGGGTTCGAGTCGGGCCGCCTGGACCGGAGCGTGGACGAGCTCGTGGCGGAGGAACTCCGCTCCGGGGCCGGAGCTTGAGAGAGCGATGAGACGGACGAACGCATCGATGGCGGCGGCCTCGGGGGCGGCGCCCGCACGATCGGCTCGCTCCCGCGCGCCGCGGGACGCGCTTCGACCCTCGACACCTTACCTTCGTACCCCATGAGCGAGCGACGCTATACCGAAGAGGAAGTGGCCGAGATCTTCGAGCGGGCGTCGGAGCCGCGGACGGAGGGTCCGGGGAGGTCCCCGGCGCCGGCGTCGGGCCTCACCCTCCCCCAGCTCCAGGAGATCGGGCGCGAGGTCGGGATCGCCCCCGAGGCGGTCGTTGATGCGGCCCGCTCCCTGGAGCCGTCGGCGGAGAGGGCCGCCGGCCGCAGGCTCCTGGGTTTCCCGATCGGGGTGGGGAGGTCGCTGCATCTGGACCGTCCGCTCTCCGAGGAGGAGTGGGAGCGTCTTGTGGTGGACCTGCGAGAGACGTTCGACGCGCGCGGCCGGATCAGGAGCGAGGGCTCCTTCCGGGAGTGGTCCAACGGGAACCTCCAGGCCCTGGTCGAGCCGACCCCGGAGGGCGAGCGCGTGCGGCTCCGCACGTTCCGGGAGATGTCGCGGAATTTCATGGTGGGCGGGCTCGCGATGCTCGGCGTTTCGGCCGCCGCGCTCATCGCCGGCCTCGTGTCGGCCGGCCCCGGCGGGGCGGCTCACGTCGTCCCTCTCATCGTCATCGGCCTGGGCATCCTCGGGGTGGGGGCCGTTCCGCTCCCCCTGTGGGCGCGCCTCCGGGAGCGCCAGATGGAGGAGGTCCTGTCGCGCCTCCGGCGCACGACCTCCGTCCCCGCGGGCGATCCGCCGGAGGAGCTCCCTCCCGCCGCCGATGCGCCAGCGGCGGGCTCGCCGACCTGATGCCTCCGGTGTCGCGCTCGGGTGGATCGCGCCGAGGGGACGCCGTCGCCCTGGCCGTGGCCTGCGCCCTGGTCGCGTCCTGCGGCTCGGAGCGGCCCGCGCGGTCCGCCTCCGGCTCCGAGCTTCCCGCGGGCGCGCCCGCGGCGGTGGACTCCTCCGCCCGGCTCGCCGTGGGCGTCGTCCGCGGCGACACCGCGCGGGAGTTCCACGACGTGGTCGATCCCTTCCTCCTCCCGGACGGCCGCCTGGTCGTGCCGGACGCCGGGTCGGGGACGATCCGGGTGTTCGGACCCGGCGGCGAGCTCGTGGCGAGCCTGGGCGGACCCGGGGAGGGCCCGGGAGAGTTCGGCCGCCTGAACGCCGCGTGGGCCCGGGGCGACACGATCGAGGCGTTCGACGCCGACCTGGGACGCATCACGCTCTTCCCGCCCGGCGGGGAGCCCACGAGCGTGAAGCTCGACGTCACGGCCCCCGCCCAGGGAGGGGTTCCGGGCTCCCTCCCCGATGGCGGCTGGACCCTGACCGGGGTCGAGTCGGTGCGCCTGGGCGCGCGGGACACCGTGGCGGTCCATCGCTACGGACCGGACGGAGCGCACGAGGGCGTCGTCACGCATATCGCGGGGATCCGGCGCTTCAGGACGGAGAGGCTCGGCGGTCCCGACCCGCTCTCGCCCCGAGCGGTGTTCGCCGTGCACGGTGGACGCGTGTACGCGGCGGAGACGCAGACGCCGGAGATCCGCGTGCTGAGCCCGGACGGCCGGCTCGAGCGGACGCTGACCTGGGACCCCGGAGAGCGGCCGGAGCCGGAGGAGGCGTTCCGCGAAGCCGTCGATGCCGCCGCCTCGCGGGCGGGCATGTCCTCGGACAGGTACCGGAAGATCCTCGAGGCCTTCCCGGTCACCGGGCCCGTACCGGCGTTCTGGGGGTTCCGGGTGGACGCCCTGGGCTTCGTGTGGATCGAGCCCTTCGAACCCTCCCGGCGCTCGATCCTCTCCTCGGCGCCCCTGGGGCCCTCCGAGCCCGTCCGCTGGCTGATCCTCTCTCCCGACGGAAAGCGGGCCGGGCACGTGGAGCTCCCCGGCCGGTTCGAGCCGACCTGGATCGGCCGCGATGCGGTCGTGGGGGTCCGGTGGGATTCGCTCGCGGTCCAGCACGTGGAGGTGCACGCGCTCCAGCGCCGTGCGGGCGGCGGCGCGTGACGGCATCCGGACCTGCCGGGCCAGCTGCAACGTGATCTTTCAGGGGTAGGAGCCGGACCCGGCGGCGCTGGCCGCGCTCACGCCCCGAGGCGGGAGGACGCTCCATGCGGGAGAAGGTCGGGCGGTTTCTGAAGGGGCTCCTGGGCTCCCGGACCGGGGCGTCGGAGCCGGGATCGCCGGAGTCCGCGCCCCCCGAGACCGGGCCCCCGGAGCCCCGTCCGCCGGCGCGCAGGATCCACTATCAGGTCGCGTGTAGCCTGGACGGCTACATCGCGGGACCGGACGGCGAGGCGGACTGGATAGTCCAGGACCCCGCGATCGACTTCGCCGAGATCTTCGGCCGGTTCGACACGCTCCTCATGGGCCGCCGCACCTACGAGGCCCTCGGCGACCTGCGCGGCCAGCTCCCGGACTTCGAGGTCGTCGTGTTCTCCCGCACCCTCCGCCCGGAGGATCATCCGGACGTGAGGGTGGTCGCGGAGCCGACGCGGTCGCAGCTCGCGGAGCTGCGGGGTCGGCCGGGAAAGGACATCTGGCTGTTCGGAGGCGGGGAGCTGTTCCGCAGCCTCATGGAGATGGACGAAGTGGACGTGGTGGAGCTGGCGATCGTCCCCGTGCTCCTCGGCGGCGGCACACCGCTCTTCCCGGCGCCGGCGGGCCGGCGCTCCCTGTCGCTGGAGAATTATCGGACGTACCCGAGCGGAATCGTGCTCGTGGAATATTCCGTGCGCTCGCGGAACGACGACGGGATCGATGGCGGGCGGGCCGTGTGAACGCCAGGAGAGCCATCGTCCCGGTCGCCGCGCTCGCGGCCGTGGTGACCGTCGGATTCGTGGCGGCGAGGCTCCTGGAGCGTTCCGAGCCGCCCGCCCCGGCCCCCGATTCGGCCGGAGGAGCGACGGCCGGCGGAGTGGAGGCCGCCGACGACCCCGGCGGCCTCCCCGACATCTTCGTGGGAGATTCGGCCGGGTTCTCGATCCGGTATCCGGCGGGGTGGACGGTGGACTCCGCCTACCGCTACCGGGCGCTGGGACCCGGGCGGTCCATCGGAGGCGTGGCCTTCACCGTCCCGGGCTCCCTGGCCCGCGGCACCAACCTCTCCCGCGACACCCGCCTCAGCGTCGAGGAGCTCCCCGCGGACGGGGCGTGCTCGGCGGAGCGCTTCCTCCCCGGGGGCGCGAGCGTCTCGGTCGACACCGTGGACGGCATGGACTACTCGGTGGGGCGCCTGGACGACGCCGGGGCGGGGAACCGTTACCGGGAGACGGTGTTCGCCCTGCCCGGCACGCGCCCGTGCCTCGCCGTGCGCTACTTCCTCCACTGGACCGTGCTCGAGAACTACCCGCCGGGCGCGGTGACCGCCTTCGACGAGGACTCGGTCACGGACGGCTTCGACGCCATGCGCCGGACGCTCGTCGTGGCGCCCTGACTCCGGGGGCGTCGGGGCCGGACCTTAGCGTCCCGCGCCGGCCTCGAGCTCCCCGGTGATGTAGTCGGTGAGGAGCGTGAACAGGTTGACCCGCGTGGCGGCGCCTGCGATCGCGTGGGTCTTGTTCGGATAGACCCGCATGCGGAACTGCTTCCCCGCCCGCTCCAGCGCCCGGGCCATGAGCACGCCGTTCTGGGGGTGGACGTTGTCGTCCCCCGTGCCGTACACGAGGAGCAGGTCGGAGCGCAGGTCGTCGGCGTGGTTCAGGGGAGCCGACGCGCGGTAGCCCTCCGGGTTGTCCTGCGGCGTTCCCATGAAGCGCTCGGTGTAGGCGGTGTCGTACAGCTTCCAGTCGGTGACCGGCGCCACCGCCATCGCCGCCTTCACCGCCCCCTCGCTCCGGAGCGTGGTGAGGAGGGTCATGAACCCTCCGTAGCTCCACCCCCACACGCCGATCCGGGAGGCGTCCGCCCACGTCCGCGCGCCCACCCGGCGGATCGCCGCCAGCTGGTCGGCCGTCTCCAGCTCGCCCAGGCGCCGATAGACCTGCTTCGTGAAGTCGCGCCCGCGGGCGCCCGTTCCGCGGTTGTCCACGCTCACGACCACGATCCCGCGCCGGGCCAGGAGCTGGTGCCACAGGTAGCGCGCGCCGCCCCACCCGTCCGTCACGGTCTGCGAGCCCGGCCCGCCGTACACGTAGAAGAGGACGGGGTGGGCCCGGGTCGTATCGAAGGAGGCCGGCGCGATCCGCCAGGCGTGGAGCCGCGTCCCTTCGGCCGCGCGCACCGTGAAGAACGTGGGCGCGGCCAGGCCGAGCGAGTCCAGCCGCCGGGCCAGGTCCCCGTTCCCGACCACCGTGCGCACCGCGTCCCCGGATGGGCGCCGGAGCACCGAGACGAAGGGATACGAGAGCGTGGAGCCGGTGTCCATCAGCCACCGTCCGCCCGGCGCCAGCTCCGCGGCGTGGACGCCCCGCGAGCGCATCCACGCGCCCGCCTCGGGGCGGTCATCGCCGGCTGCCAACCCGTCGGCCCCGGCCGCCCACGCCGGCCCCGACACCCAGTGCGGGCCCGAGCCGTCCAGCCCCGACCAGCCCACCGAGCGGGTCTCCGGCCCCTGGCGGGCGGCCGCGAACCACACCCGGCCGCGTCCCGGATCCACGCCCACGACGCCCGTGACCGGCCACTCGCCGCCGGTGAGCCGCCGGACCAGGTCCCCGTCCCGGTCGTACAGGTAGAGGTGGCGCCAGCCCGAGCGCTCGCTCGACCACACGAAGCGCTTTCCGCCGTCCAGCCAGGCCGGGTCTTCCGGGAGGTCCACCCACGCCGAGTCCTGCTCGGTGAGGACCGTACGGGCGCGGCCCGTGCCGGCGTCGGCCAGGAGAAGGTCCAGCCTGCCCTGGTCGCGCGAGAGCCGCTCCAGCCAGACGTGCGCGGAGTCGGCCCACCCCATCGCCGGCAGGTAACCCGCCTGGCCCGGCTCCACGTCGATCCAGGTCGTCGAGTCGGCGGACAGGTCCACGATCCCCACCCGGACCAGGGAGTTGTCGGTGCCGGCCTTGGGATAGTGGACGGGCTCCGGGGTCGGGTACAGCGTCGTGTCGTTCAGGAGCCAGTAGACCCCGACCGGGCTCCTGTCGAAGCGCCAGTAGGCGATCCGCTTCCCGTCCGGGCTCCAGCGGAAGCCGTCCCGAAGCGAGAGCTCCTCCTCGTAGACCCAATCGGTCGTGCCGTTCAGGATGCTGTCGGACCCGGTGTGGGTGAGCCTCCGCTCCTGGCCCGTCGACAGCTCGGTGACCCACAGGTCGTGGTCCCGGGCGAACGCCACCCGGTCGCCCCCCGGCGAGAGCTTGGCGAACCACTGCCAGCCCGGCTCGTGGCTCACCGGCGTGAGACGTCCGGAGGCCAGGTCGAGGACCCAGTAGATCCCCTTCGTCCGCCGGCGCCACACCTTCTGCGCGTCCGTGAACAGGAGGAGCCGGCGGCCGTCGGAGGAGAAGGCGAAGCTCTCGATGTCGAGCGCCCGGTCGCGGCCGGCCGGGGTGAGCTCGGCCGGCCCGGCCATCCTGGAGCGGCGGCCGCTGGCCGGGTCGACCTTCCAGATCGTGGGCTGGCCGTCCGCGTCCGTCGTCAGCTCCGCCCACGCCGCCCCGTCCGGGAGCCAGGTCCCCGAGAAGCGCTCCGCCTCGAAGTAGGACGAGCCGAAGATGCGCTGGACGGTGAGGCGGCCCGTGTCGGAGGGCGCCGGGGGAGCGGCGGGCGGGCGCGCCGCCAGCGCCGGGGCCGCGAGCGTGAGCGTGGCCGCGGCGACGAGGGCCGCCGCCCGCCCCGGAAGCCCCGACCGGCCCCTCATCCGCGCCGCGCCCGCTCTCCCGCGCATCGCCTACACGACCTCGAGCGCTCGGATCGGCGGGAGGGCGCCCTGCACGTAGACCCAGCCCTCGTCGGCGGCGAGCGAGTAATGGATCTCGCCGCCGCTCGTGCCGGCGAAGAAATGACCGGGCCCCGCCAGGTCCCACGCGAGCCCCGTGATCCCGTCGCGGATCGCGAGGGCGGCCCACAGCGACCGCTCGCGCCAGGTCGCGCCGCCGTCGGAGCTCTCGAACAGCCGCGGCTCGGCGCCCGACTCCCGCTCGCCCCAGGCGGTCTCGGCCGCAGTCGCCGTGGCCACGATGAGCGCCGGGCCGTCCCGCTCGGGATCGTCGGCGTGGAGCCGGAAGGCCGTGCAGTACGCCCCGGCCAGGCGCTCGTCCACGACCTCCCAGTCGGCGCCCCGATCGTCGCTCTCGAACAGGCCGTTGCCGGTGGCCGCCCACACCCGTCCGGGCCGGGTGGGGTCGGCGGCCATGACGTGCACGTCCTCGCTCAGCCCCATGTGGATCGGCTTCCAGGTCGAGCCGCCGTCGTCGCTCCGGTAGGCGCCCCCCACCTCGATTCCCGCATACACGCGGCTCTCGTCCAGAGGATCGGGCGCCAGGGCCTGGACGTGCGCGGAGCGGTCCGCGTAGTCCTTCCAGTTCTCACGGCGACCCAGATTCACCAGGTGCTCCATCTCCTTCCACTCCCCGCCGCCGTCGGTGGAGACGAAGATGCCGGCCGGCTCGACGCCCACGTACAGGATCTCGCCGCCGTGGCGGCCCGAGACCGAGCGCACGGCGCTGCCGTCCGGCACCCGGAACCGGGGAGCCCAGGTGTCGCCCCGGTCGCGCGAGACGTACAGCCGGCCGGTCTCGGTGCCGCAGAAGATCGCGTCCTCGGCGGCCCAGATGGAGGTGACGGGATGGTGCTCCATCGCCTCGACCTTGAGCTGCGCCGACCTCTCTCCGGCCAGCCAGCGATAGACCTGGACGCCCTCCGGCGTCCCCACGATGAGACGCATGCTATGACCTCACTCTTCCCTGCGGGGATTCCCTGACGATCGCTGCGGATGTTGTGCCTCACGGACGCACCCTGACAAGGTACGCCGGCGACCCGGGCCATGCCCGGACCGGCCGTCCCCTACGGGATTCCCGGCTCCGTCATGGCGCGAAAGTCCAGGATCCGGTTCAGCTCGTCCTCGGAGAGTAGACCCTCCTCGAGCACCACATCGCGGAGCGTGCGGTCCTCGGCCAGCGAGCGCTTGGCCACCTTCGCCGCCCGGTCGTAGCCGATCTCGGGGGCGAGGGCCGTGGCCAGCGCGGCGGTCGACTCCGCGTTGCGGCGGCAGCGCTCCTCGACGGCCTCGATCCCGACCACGCAGCGCTCGGCGAACTCGCGGGATACCGAGGCCAGGATCGCTGCCGACTGGAGCACGTTGTGGATCATGACCGGGATCATGACGTTGAGCTCGAAGTTGCCGGCCTGGCCGCCCACCGTCACGGCCGCGTCGTTGCCGATGACCTGGGCGGCCACCTGGCAGACCGACTCGGCCATGACCGGGTTCACCTTGCCCGGCATGATCGAGGAGCCGGGCTGGACGGCGGGCAGGGAGATCTCCCCGATCCCGGTGCGCGGCCCCGAGGACAGCCAGCGCACGTCGTTGGCGATCTTCATGAGGCTCACGGCCACCGTCTTCAGCGCGCCGCTCGCCTCGACCAGCGCGTCCCGGGCGCCCTGCGCCTCGAAGTGGTTCTCGGCCTCGCGGAAGGAGCGGCCGGTCATCTCGCTCAGCCGTTCCGCCATGCGCCGCCCGAACTCGGGGTGCGTGTTGATTCCGGTCCCGACCGCCGTGCCGCCGATGGCCAGCTCGCCGAGCGCGTCCCGGAGGCTCTCGATCCGGCGGATGCCGTGCTCGACCTGGCTGGCCATCCCGCCGAACTCCTGGCCCAGCCGCACCGGCGTCGCGTCCTGAAGGTGCGTGCGGCCCGCCTTCGGGATGTCGTCGAACTCGTCGGCTTTCTCGCGGAGCGAGCCGGCCAGGCGCTCGAGGGCCGGCAGCAGCTCCTCCTCGAGGGCGGTGAGGGCGGAGACGTGGCAGGTGGTCGGGATCACGTCGTTGCTGGACTGGCCCATGTTGACGTGGTCGTTGGGGTGGACCGGGTCTCGCGAGCCCACCTCGCCGCCCAAAAGCTGGATGGCGCGGTTCGCGATGACCTCGTTGGCGTTCATGTTGGTGGAGGTGCCCGAGCCGGTCTGGAAGATGTCGAGGACGAAGTGCTCGTCCAGGTCGCCGTCGGCCACCTCGCCCGCGGCGCGGGCGATCGCGTCGGCCCTGCGGTCGTCCAGGAGCCCCAGGTCCCGGTTCACCTCGGCCGCCGCCAGCTTCACCGTGCCCAGCGCGCGCAGGAACCGCCGGTCGAAGCGGATCCCGCTGATCGGGAAGTTGCGGCGCGCCCGCTCGGTCTGGGCGCCGTAGAGCATCCCGGCCGGGATCTCGACCTCGCCCATCGAGTCGCGCTCGGTCCTCGTGTCTGACATGGTCACTCCACGTTCCTCAGAAGCCCACCCTGTCGCCCGCCTTCACCCCGTTCGCGTCGAACCAGCCCGACGCCATCTCCAGGGCGTACATGGCCGGCCGCGCGGAGGTGTGGGTCGAGTCGCTCTCCGGCTCCATGTGCTGGATGTCGACGATCAGGCCCCGCGGGTCGATGAAGGCGATGTCCAGCGGGATCTTCGTGTTGCGCATCCAGAAGCCGAGGATCTGCGCCCGGGGGTAGACGAAGAGCATCCCGTGGTCTGCCGGGAGCGAGTCCCGGTACATGAGCCCCCGCGCCCGGTCTTCGGCGCTCTCGGCGATCTCGGCCGTCACGTCGTGCCCGGCCACGTCCAGGTGCGTGATCCGCTGCCCCTGGGGCCCGACCTTGTCGGCGACGGCCGCTCCCGTGTCCGCCGGGGGCGTCGAGGCCACCCGGTCTCCGGCCGGGCTCCCCGCGCCGCGGGCCGCGGGAGCGCTCTGGCCTCCGCAGGCCGCCACGGCCACGCCGAGCGCCACGGCCGTCAGACGCGCCACGGCGGCGCCCATCGCGTGCTCGCTTCCCTCGATCAAGGCTCGACCTCCGGCTGGGGGAACGGGCCGGCCGGGCCCTTCCGCGGGACCTCCTGCCGGCCGGCGGCATACTCCCTACGGCGCGACGGCCATGCAAGCCCGACGCCGCCACGGCCTCGAGGTGACGGAGCGTGACGGCCGGCGGTCGGCGACGGTCCTCCCGGATGTGTGAGTGGCGAACGGGGCCGCCGCAGCCTAATACACATGGGGAAGCGATGTCGGACTCCGCCCGGACGGTGAGCATGCGACGACCACTTCTGGCACTCCTCGCCCTGGCCTTCCCCCTGACTTCGGCCGGCTGCCTGGCGGCCGCCGCCGGCGCCGGGGCGGGCGGCCTCTACTTCACGACCCGGGGCGTCGGCCAGGTCGTCGAGGGGAACGTCGAGCAGCTCACCGGCGCCACCCGCAAGGCCTTCACCGATCTGGGGGTCACCTACAAGGGCCAGAAGGACGCCGACGACGGGAAGACCCGGGAAGTGTACGGGGCCATCGAGGACCACGACGTGACGGTGGACCTCGAGCCCAGGACCGACGTGGCCACACGGGTCGAGGTCTCCGTCAAGACGAGCGCCGTGACCTGGGACAAGGACATGGCGCGGAAGATCCTCGAGGAGATCCAGAGCAACTCTCAGGATTAGCACAGGAAGGGACACGCCGGGGACGAGGGGAGGCGGCCCGCCGGGCCGCCGCATCGGACGACGAGGTGAGGCATGATCCTTCCCAACGTGCGAGCGAGCTTCGGACGGGAGGAGGCCGCGACGGTCGTGGCCCTCCTGGGCGCGGGTGAGGCCGGCCGCGGCCAGGACGCCTGGCGTGCCGTCCTGGCCGATCGCGGCTTCGACGCGCTCCTGGACGATCCCGCCCTCCCGGGACGGATGATGGAGGGGCCGCCGGTCCGCGACCTTCCCCTCGGACTCGTCATCTACGTCCTCCTGCGGCACGCGCTCCTCGAGAGCGGCGTCGAGAGCCGCCTCATCGCCGACTACGTGTCCGCCCTGGTCCTGGAGTTCGGGTTCCGCGGGCGCACCTACCGGATCTCCGAGCACGACGACCGGGAGTACCACTACCTGGTCGACATCCTGGCCGACATGGCGGGCGCGCGCGGCCGGCGCGCCTTCCTCCTCGAGGCGCACCTCGGGAACTTCGCGCTGTGGCTGTCGGGACTGTTCCCCGACCGGATCTCCTCGCAGCTGCGTCGGCGCGGCGGACCCGACCTGAGCTACTACGAGGAGATGGGGCAGGTCGGATACCGGATGGCCGCGGACGACCCCGTGGCGCGCCAGGAGCGGCTCGACGCGCTCTACCGGGACGCCGCCGAGGGCTTCGCGCAGGTACGCAGGGGCCTCAACCGGTTCTCCGACCGGTACATGTTCCCGCAGCGGGGCCCGTCCATCGACCGGCTCCTGCGCCAGGTCAGCGACCGCTTCGACGAGAGCGGAGGGGAGAGATCGGGTTGAAATCGATAATCACTATTGATTGGCCACCGGAGACGCCCTAGCTTTCTCCGGCATCGGAGATCGGGAGCCGGCTCCCGCGGAGGGGGCCCCCACGCAGAGGCCAACGCAGCCACGAGCCATGGACACTTCCCTTCCGACCCGTCCCCCGCTGGGATGCGCGGCGGTCATGATGAGCGTCTTCCGCGCCAGCCTGCAGGAGCTGCAGCTCCCCGTGACGCAGCAGCGCGAGGCCATCGCCGGCGTCCTGTTCGAATCCACCGGACACCTGTCGGCCGACGACATCGCCCTGAAGCTCGAGGAGCGCGGCGAGCACGTGGGCAAGGCCACGGTCTACCGGACGCTGAACCTCCTGGTGGACGTCGGGCTCGCCACGGAGCACGACTTCGACGAGGGCTTCAAGCGCTACGAGGCCCGGATCGGCGCGTCCGAGCACGACCACCTGATCTGCACATCCTGTGGTCGCGTCACCGAGTTCCACCGCGAAGCGCTGGACGACCTGCAGCGCGAGGTGACCGAGGCGTGGGGCTTCCAGCCCCTGACCCGCCAGGTCAAGATCTACGGCCTGTGCTCCGAGTGTGCCGCGTCCGCCGACGAGGAGGACTTCCGGCGTGCCGTCTGAGACCTCCCGGGAGCGCCTCCTGGCCCTCCTGGCCGAGCGCTCGTTCCGGCTGGGCACGTTCGAGCTCTCCTCCGGCCGCACGAGCGACTACTACATCGACTGCCGCACCACGACCATGCACGCCCAGGGGCAGGCGCTCCTGGGTCCCGTGGCTTTGGACGCCCTGGGCGACGCGGGCCTCGTCCCCGACCTCGTGGGCGGCCTCACCATGGGCGCCGATCCGATCGCCTACGCGATCGCCGGCGAGAGCTGGCGCCGCGGGAGCCCCGTCCACGCCTTCTCGGTCCGCAAGCGGGCCAAGGAGCACGGGCGCGGGCGGCGGATCGAGGGCTGCTTCGAGCCCGGCGCCCGCGTCGTGGTGGTCGAGGACGTCATCACCACCGGAGGCTCGGCCCTCCAGGCCATCGAGGAGGTGGAGAAGGAGGACGGCCAGGTCCTGGCCGTCCTCGCCCTGGTGGACCGCGAGGAGGGCGGCCGCGAGAACCTGGAGGAGGCCGGCCGGCGCGTCCTGGCCCTGTTCACGGCCGCCGAGCTCCGCCGCGCCCACGTGGCGTCCGCGTCCGCCTGAAACAGAAGCGGGCATCCGGGGTTTGGAAACACCGTCCGTCCGGATGCAGCGAACACAGGAGAAGAGCGAGTGATCCGCTTCACCGACGCCGCCCGCGAGCGCGTGCTGGCGTACATCCAGGAGGAGGGCCGGGAGGACCTGGCCGTCCGCATCGGCGTCCGCAAGTCCAGCCCGTTCGCCCCCGAATACGACCTGGCCCTGGTCGGGCCCGACGAGGTCTCCGGCGAGGACCCCTCCTTCGACCAGGGAGGCTTCCGGCTCTACGCCGAGCACCAGAGCCTGGACTTCCTGGAAGGCTCCGAGGTCGACTGGGTGGAGTCGCTGCAGGGGAGCGGGTTCAGGGTCGAGAACCCGAACGTGAAGCCGCTGGGCGCCGAGCCGCCCGCGGGTCCGCTGGCCGAGCGCGTCCAGGCCGTCCTCCAGGAGCGAATCAACCCCGGCGTCGCCTCGCACGGGGGCCACGTCAGCCTGGTCGACATCCGGGAAAAGGTGGTCTACCTGAAGATGGGCGGCGGCTGCCAGGGCTGCGGCATGGCCTCGGTCACCCTCACCCAGGGGATCAAGGAGGCGCTCCGCGCGGCCGTCCCCGAGATCGAGGGCGTCGAGGACGTCACCGACCACGCAGCCGGGACGAACCCCTACTACAACTAGGGCGGGAGCCCGCCGGGCGGACGGGCGGGACTACCGCAGGATCCCCGCGACCCCCGTGTCGGTCGGCATCCGGTCGGCCGAGAGCACGAGGGCGTTCCCCCCGCGCAGGATCGTCATCTCCGCCACCTCGTCCAGGAGCTCGACGGCCTCACCCGAGGGGTCCTCGCCGCCTTCCTGCAAGACCTCGATCTGGCCGGTGGCGCGGTCGATGTGCCCCCACACTCTCCGGTCGCGCTCGGTGAGGAGGAGCCGCATGCGGCCGGCCACGACCAGCCGGCCCAGGTTGGCCAGGTCCATCTCGCCCTTCCCCGCGCCGTAGGCGCTCTCCCACAGGTCCAGCGCCCGGTCGATCTTCTTGAGCACCTGCGCCTTGGCGATCGGCCACGCCGCCTTGTGGACGCGGTCGGGGTTCCAGTCCACGACCGACGCCTCGATCCCCTCGTCGGCCAGGTTGTCCAGGCGGCTCACCTCGCGGTAGATGGGGTGGTATTCCCCGACCGCCGCGAGGACGAGGGGGCCGATCTCGCCCTCGAGCATCTCCTGGAGCCCCTCGTCCACCGCCCGGAAGAAGCGGCGCAGCTCCGGCTCGCTGTCGTCCGTCCCGATCCCGTGCCCGTGGAAGACGGGCATGATCCCGCCCCGGCCGTGACGGCCGTGCGACGCGTTCCGTACCTTGCGCCGCATGACGATCTTCTCGTCGCGCTCGAACTCGTAGCCGAGCGCCTCCATGAGGTTGCGCGGCACGCCCTTGAGGTCGATCGGACTCGCCCCGTTGGCCGTCCCCGACCACAGCCTCACCTTCTTCTGGCTCAGGCCCAGCACCCAGTAGCGGTCGGGCGCCTGCAGGTACTCGAGCATGGGCCTGGTGTGGAAGGTCGGACCCACCACGACGAGCTCGGGGAGGCGGGAGGGCAGGCGGTAGACGCGCTGGAAGCCCGGCGCCGCGAAGACGGCCAGCCCGTCCGACTGATACCGCCAGAACTCCACCTCCTCGACGAGGGGCGCGAGCTCCTCCACGACGCCGTCGCCGCCGCCGTCGGAGCTGGCCGCCGAGCCCATGAGCTCGCGGGCCCGGTCGAGCGCCGCCCGGAAGCGGAGCCGGTTGGTCTCGGCCTCGCTGCTCGTCCGCTCTGTGGGCACGTAGATGGAGACGGCGGGGCCGTCCACTTCTTCCAGAAGATCCTTGAGATCCTGGCGACCGAAATAGTCCACGGAACGCTCCTTCCCGCTCTGGGATCCGGTAGCGACGGCTCCGCGAGGGGCGGGCCGGGAGGGTCGCGGAGCCGGTACTCGCGCATGCCCGCCACGCCCCCGAATACTTCAACGAACGTACCACGGCGAGGGGGAAGGCCGGCCGGCGCCCGCGTGGCCCTCGACGCGAAGGTCGCGCGGCGGCCGCCGGCCCTCGATACGACACTCGCCGGCCCTCAGTCCCCCGGGATCAGCGCGTGCAGGACGAGCCCCACGATCGACATCACGAGGGCCCCGAGGAACGCCGCCGCGAAGCCGCTGAGCGAGAAGCCCGGCGTGACCTCGGCGGCCAGGTAGAAGAGGATCCCGTTCAGGACCAGGTAGAAGATCCCCAGCGTCACCACCGTGACCGGGAAGGTCAGGACCACCAGGATCGGCTTCACGACCGCGTTCACGAGGCCGATGACCAGCGCCGCCAGGAGGAGCGCTCCGGTCCCGCGGACCACGATCCCGGGGACGATCAGCGTCGTGATCCACAGGGCGCCGGCGTTGATCAGCCAGCTGATGAGCAGGCTCATGCGAGGCTCCTTCGGGTCGGGGACCGGGAATGCCGCTTGCGGCGGTGCGTGGCCGGGAGTCGGCCCGCACCTCTCAATCTATCCGCCCGGGAGGCGAGGATGAAGGTCGAGCGTCACGGCGTCGCCCTCGAGCTCGAGCGCGGCGACATCGCCCACCAGGACGGCTTCGACGCGGTCGTGAACGCCGCCAACGCCCGGCTCGTGTCCGGCGGCGGCGTGGCGGGCGCCATCCACCGGGCGGCCGGACCGGGCCTGGCCGAAGAGTGCCGGCCGCTGGCCCCGATCGAGCCCGGCCAGGCCGTGATCACCGGCGCCCACGACCTCCCCATCCGGCGCGTCATCCACTGCCTGGGCCCCGTCTACGGCCGCGACGAGCCGGCCGAGGAGCTCCTCAGGAGCTGCTACCGCCGGGCCCTGGAGCTGGCCGAGGAGGAGGGCCTGACCTCGGTGGCTTTCCCCGCCCTCTCGACCGGCGCCTTCGGCTATCCCCTGCGGGAGGCGGCGCGGGCGGCGCTGCACGAGGTCCTGGGTGCGCTCCCGGAGCTGGCGTCCGTCCGGAGGATCCGCTTCGCGCTCTTCGGGGAGGACGCGCTCCGCGCCCACGAGGAGGCGCTGGAGGAGCTGCTGGACGAATCGGGCTGACGGCCGGCGGCCGGAGCGCAGGCGCGCACCTCCCCGCCGAAGCGGCGGGCCACGTCGTCGGCCTCGTCGGAGCGGAGCGGCCCCGCCACCACCCGAATGAAGCCGTCCGGTCCGGGCTCCTCGCGGGCCGGCTCGCCGGCGTCGCGCAGCCGCGCCAGCATCGCGTCGGCGTTGCCGCGGTCCCGGAAGGCGGCGACCTGCACCACGCGGCAGGCCGACGGCGGGCGCGTGACCACGATCCTCACCTTCGCCGTACCGTCCACGAGGAAGCCCAGCCTGCGGGCGGCGGCCCGGGAGACGTCCAGGATCCGGCCCTTCACGAACGGGCCCCGGTCGGTGACCCGGAGCTCCGCCCGGCGGCCGTTCTCCAGGTTGGTGACGTCGATCCACGTCCCGAGCGGGAGCGAGCGGTGGGCCGCGGTCATGGCGTCCATGTCGAAGCGCTCGCCCGAGGCGGTGGGACGGCCGTGGAACTTCTTCCCGTACCAGGAGGCCTGGCCGACCTGGCTCCAGCCCTCCTCGACGCTCGTGGCCGGCGTGGCCGGAGGGGGCGTCCGGCCCGCGCACGCGGCCAGGGCGACGGCGAGGAGGGCGGGGAGGGCGGCGCGGAGGGGGCGGGGCCCGCGGCGGCCGCGGCCGGAGACATCCATGCCCTGATGAGAGGCCGCCGGGCCGGCTCGCGCAAGCGGGCCGGCGCGATGCGGAACGCTTCTTGACGTCGGCAGGCAGGGGGAAGAAGCAGGCCGCGGCCGGTCTCCGAGCGGCGGGGATGCGTGCTCGCGCGCCATCACGGCCAGACGAAGAGGACGACCAGCATGGCGACGTCTGCGAACCTGGGTTTCCCGCGCATCGGGCCCGACCGGGAGCTCAAGACGGCCCTCGAGGCCCACTGGCGCGGCCAGATCGACGCGGACGAGCTGCGGGAGCGGGCGGCGCGCCTCCGACGGGACGCGTGGGAGGGCCAGAAGGCCGTGGGCATCGAGCACATCCCCTCCAACGACTTCTCCCTGTACGACCACGTGCTCGACGCCGCATCCCTGGTGGGCGCCGTCCCCGAGCGCTACCTGCGGGGCGCGGACGGCCTCACGCTCGATCGCTACTTCGCCATGGCCCGCGGCTCCCAGACCGAGGAGCTGGACGTGCCGGCGCTCGAGATGACCAAGTGGTTCGACACGAACTACCACTACATCGTCCCCGAGCTGGGCCCCGACACCTCCTTCGACATCTCGACCGCCAAGCCGTTCGACGAGCACGCCGAGGCGCGTGAGCGGGGCGTCGAGACGGTGCCGGTGCTCCTCGGCCCGGTCAGCTTCCTCCTCCTCTCCAGGTGGACCGGAGACGACGAGGACCGCCGGCTCGACCTCCTCGAGCCGCTGGCGGACGCGTACGCGGAGGTGGTCGCACGCCTGGCGGAGGCGGGCGCCGAATGGGTCCAGCTCGACGAGCCGTGCTTCGTGGAGGACCGCTCGGACCGGGAGCTGGACGCCCTCGAGCGCGCGTACGGTCGCCTCTCGGCCCGCGGCGGCCAGGCACGCCTGCTCGTCCAGACCTACTTCGGTCACGTGGGCGAGGCTTACCGGAGGCTCGTCGGGCTCCCGGTGGACGGGATCGGCCTCGACTTCGTGCGGGGCCGGAGGGCCCACCTGGAGCACCTGGACGAGTACGGCTTCCCCTCCGACAAAGTGCTCCGGGTCGGGATCGTCGACGGCCGGAACGTTTGGATCAACGACTTCGAGCGCTCGCTCGAGCTCCTGGAGCGGGTGGCCGGGAGGGTCGATCCCGGCCGGATCCAGGTCTCGCCCTCCTGCTCGCTCCTCCACGTCCCCATCGACGCCTCGCGCGAGACGGGCCTCGATGCCGAGCTGCGCTCGTGGCTCGCCTTCGCGCGCCAGAAGCTGGCCGAGGTCGAGATCCTCACCCGCGGCCTGAACGAAGGCCGCGAGGCCATCCGCCGCGAGCTGGAGTCGAACCGCGAGGCGCTCGACTCCCGGCGTGGCTCCGACCGGACGCGGCGGCCCGGGGTTCGCCGGCGGCTGGAAGGGCTCTCGGGGGAGGGCGCCTCCCGCTCGCAGCCGTTCGAGGAGCGCCGCGCCCGGCAGCGGATACGGCTCGGCCTCCCCGCGCTCCCGACCACGACCATCGGCTCCTTCCCGCAGACGCAGGAGGTCCGGGGGCAGCGGCGCTCGTTCCGGCAGGGGGACATCGAACGGGACGAGTACGAGAGCTTCCTGGAGAAGGAGATCGAGCGCTGCATCGGCGCGCAGGAGGAGGTCGGCCTCGACGTGCTCGTCCACGGCGAGTTCGAGCGGAACGACATGGTCGAGTACTTCGCCGAGCGCATGGACGGCTACGCCTTCACCCGGCACGGGTGGGTCCAGTCCTACGGGAGCCGCTACGTGAAGCCGCCCATCCTGTTCGGCGACATCGCGCGACCTGCGCCCATCACCGTGCGCTGGTGGAGCTGGGCGGCCTCCCGCACCGAGCGCCCCGTGAAGGGCATGCTCACCGGTCCGGTGACCATGCTGAGCTGGTCGTTCGTGCGCGACGACCAGCCGCGGGCGGCGACGTGCTACCAGCTGGCCCTGGCCGTGCGCGACGAGGTCGAGGACCTGCAGGAGGCGGGCGCGCCGGTGATCCAGGTGGACGAGCCGGCCCTCCGCGAGGGACTCCCGCTCCGGGAGGAGGACCGGGACGACTACCTGCGCTGGGCCATCGACGCGTTCCGGGTGGCCACGGCCACGGCGGAGCCCGAGACGCAGATCCACACGCACATGTGCTATTCCGAGTTCAACGACATGATCGAGCACATCGCGCGCATGGACGCCGACGTCCTGCTCATCGAGAACGCCCGCTCGAACGAGGAGCTCCTGGAGGTCTTCCGCGACTTCGACTACCGGCGCGACATCGGGCCCGGCGTCTACGACATCCACTCGCCCCGCGTGCCTCCGCCCGAGGAGATGGCCGACCACGTCCGCGACTCGCTCACCGTCCTCCCCGCCGAGCGGCTGTGGGTGAATCCCGACTGCGGCCTGAAGACACGCGGATGGGACGAGGTCGTCCCGGCCCTGGCCAACATGGTCCAGGCCGCCCGGACCGTGCGTGAGGAGCTGGACGCGGGCGAAAGCGGGAACGACGGCTCGTGAGAGAACCCGACGAGGAGCCCGACCGCGACATCCCGGAGGAGAAGGAGGCGCTCGAGGGCGAGGGCGGCGAGGGACTCCAGCTCACGGGGCTCCGTTACCGGCTGACCCTCCTCTCCATCCTGGTCGGGATCATCGCCGGTCTGGGCGCGGTGGCCTTTCGCGACCTCATCGCCCTCTTCCACAACCTCCTCTTCCTCGGACAGTTCTCGATCGTCTACGACGCCAACCAGCACACGCCGGTCCCCGCGCCCTGGGGGCCGGCGGTCATCCTGGTCCCGGTCGTGGGCTCGCTGGGCGTCGTGTTCCTGGTCAAGAACTTCGCGCCGGAGGCGAAGGGGCACGGCGTCCCCGAGGTCATCGACGCCAACTACTACAACAAGGGGATCGTCCGGCCCATCGTGGCCGTGATCAAGTCGGTCGCGTCGGCGCTGTCCATCGGGAGCGGGGGCTCGATCGGACGGGAGGGTCCCATCATCCAGATCGGTGCCTCGTTCGGCTCGACCCTGGGCCAGATCATCGAGATGCCGACCTGGGAGCGGATCACGCTGGTGGCGGCGGGCGCCGGCGGCGGGATCGCCGCCACGTTCAACACCCCGATCGGCGGGATCCTGTTCGCCATCGAGATCATGCTGCACGAGGTGAGCGTGCGGACCCTGGTCCCGGTGGGGATCGCGACCGTGACCGCGACCTACATCGGCCGGCTGTTCTTCGGGCCCAACCCCTCGTTCGTGATCCCCAACCTGGTGAGCTCCTCCTTCAACATCACCGACCCGGGGGCGCTCGTCTCCTTCGTCGGGCTGGGGATCCTCATGGGCCTCGCGTCGGCCGTGTTCATCAAGTCGCTGTACGGGGCCGAGGACCTGTTCGAGAAGTGGATCCCGGACAGCTACTACCTGCGCCACGCGACCGGCATGCTGGGCGTCGGCATCCTCATGTACCTGGGCATGAAGCTCCTGGGCCACTACTACATCCAGGGCGTCGGATACGCGACGATCCAGGACATCCTCTCGGGCGGACTCGGCACGATCCTCATCCTCCTGGCCCTGTACGTGGCCAAGGTCGTGGTGACCGCGGCCACGCTCGGCTCGGGCGCCTCGGGCGGGGTGTTCTCGCCGGCGCTGTTCATGGGAGGGACGCTGGGGGCCGCCTACGGCCTCGTCCTCTCGCACTTCTTTCCCTCGCTGAGCGCGGTGGGCGCTCCCGGCTTCGCGGTGGCCGGGATGGCGGGGGTCGTGGGCGGCGCGACCGGGGCCGCGATGGCCTCGATCGTCATGATCTTCGAGATGACGCGCGACTACGGCGTCATCATCCCTATGGCCATCACCGTGGTGCTGAGCTACGGCGTGCGGCGCGCGCTCGTCGACCAGAGCATCTACACCCTGAAGCTGGCGAGGCGCGGGCACTTCGTGCCGCAGGCCCTCCAGGCCAACTTCCACTACGTGCGGAGCGCGCGGGACGTCATGGAGACCGACGTCGTGACCGTGTCGCCGTCCATCCCCTTCGACCGCTTCCTGAAGTCGGTCCGCGGGATGGGGACCGCCTCCTGCTTCCTGGTGGGCGACCCGGACGAGGTGTTCGGCGTGATCTCCAGGGACGCCGCCCTGGCCTGCGTGGCCGGCACCCGCTCCGGGGAGAACCTGAGCGACGTCATGAGCACGGACTACATTACCGTGGACGAGGACGAGAGCTTCTTCGACGTGCTCTCGGAAATGTACCGGCAGAGGGTGCCGGTGGCGCTCGTCTCGACGAACTGCGTCGAGCCCGACCACGGGATCATCATCGGCATCATCACCCGCGAGCAGGTGGCGAACTCGCTCGAGAGCGCCGTCGAGATGTTCGCGGACTGAACGGATCGGGGAGGACATCATGAGGGACGTGAGCTACGGGTCGCACAAGGAGCTGCCGGACGTCGACTACGAGGACGCGATCGCCCGGATCGAGGAGGCCCTGGGCGAGGAGGGCTTCGGGATCCTGACGCGGATCGACGTGAAGGACACCCTGAAGAAGAAGCTGGACGAGGACTTCAGGCGCTACGTGATCCTGGGCGCCTGCAACCCGCAGCTGGCCCATCGGGCCCTGAGCGCGGACGACGACATCGGCCTCCTCCTGCCGTGCAACGTGGTGGTGGCCGAGACCGACTCGGGCTCGGAGGCGGCGTTCCTGCGCCCGAAGGCCATGCTGTCGCTGGCCGACATCCCGGGCATCGAGGAGGTGGCGCAGGAGGCCGAGGACAGGCTGGCGAGGGCGTTCGAGAGGCTGTAGGCGCGGGGCACCGCCCCCTAACCCAGCGGCCGCCGGGCGCGGATGGCGAGGACGTTCCCGTCCGGGTCCCGGAAGAAGGCCATCCACAGCTCGTGGTCGTCCGCCCGGTGGACCCGGTGCGGCTCGCCCAGGAACACCACGCCCCGCTCGCCCAGCACCCGGTAGGCCGTCTCGATGTCGTCGACCTCGAAGTACAGGACCGAGGAGGGGTGGTCGAACTCGGGGCTCTCGGGG
>Ga0209918_1000258_pt1 | contig 39417 bp, 35 predicted proteins | sample SalPonD_shore_MG_FD_185712 | JGI IMG/M metagenome (GOLD analysis project Ga0209918, IMG submission 185712) | Salt pond soil microbial communities from South San Francisco under conditions of wetland restoration - Salt Pond MetaG... | ecosystem: Environmental > Aquatic > Marine > Intertidal zone... | reverse complement strand
TTCAAGTACGAGAAGGCCAAGGCGGAGAAGGAGGCCAAGAAGCGGCAGCACACGGTCGAGGTCAAGGAAGTCAAGTTCCGGCCCAAGATCGAGGAGCACGACTTCGACTTCAAGACGCGCCACGCCCGCGAGTTCATCGAAGAGGGCAACAAGGTCAAGGTGACCATCATGTTCCGCTACCGGGAGCTCCGCCGCCCGGAGCTGGGCTCGGAGCTCCTGGACCGCATCGTCGAGGAGCTGTCCGACATCGCCAAGGTCCAGTCCCGCTCGGGACTCGAGGGCCGGAACATGACCATGATGCTCGTCCCCGAGGACTGGGACGTGTAGACCCCCTCCCGAACGCCGGCTCCGAGCCGGTGTATCCATGAGCGCCGCCCGGCCCCGGGCGCGCGACCCTTCGCAGGCGGAGGATGGATCCGTGAGGGACGACGAGACCGGCCACGACGCCGAGGCCCAGCCCGACGAGGAGAAGGTCCGCCGGGCGCTCATGGCGTTCGCGGACCTGATCCGGCGGCTGGAGCGCGAGGGCCGCCTCGAGCGCGCCACGCCCCTCCTCCTGGGCCGGCTCGGCGACCTCCGGCGCCTCCTGTTCGAGTTCGAGGTGCGCTACACCGAGCGGCTCCTGCCCATCGAGGACCCCCTCGAGCGGGAGTCGCGGCGCATCGTGCGCGAGGCCCTCGAGCGCGAGCGCGAGATGCTCGACGAGTGGGAGGGCGGGGACGAGGAGGACGGGCCGGAGGGCCAGGGGGCCTGAGGGCGTCGCCCGCGGCGGCCCCGGCCCGGCCCGCGCCCGGCAGCCTCGCGGCGCCGGACCGGCCGCGCTCCGGTCAGCTCCTCCCCACGTAGTGCAGCCGCTCGCGCACCCTGTCGCGGGCGTAGGTCCGGTTGGGGCCATCCCCGTCGCTCCGGTAGCGGCGGTAGGGCCGTCCGAAGCACCGGTAGCTGTCCGGATCGCCCCACGCCCGCAGCGCCGCCTCGATCCTCCCGTTCGGGATCAGGCCCTCGTCGTTGTAGCTCATGAGGAGGTGGCGGGCGTCGGCGGCCTCGAGGACGGCTTCGAGCGCCTCCTCGCAGCGAGCCCTCCTGCACCAGTCCGAGCGCCGGTCCCCGTCGGGGATGAGTCCCGTCTTCCCCCGCAGCTCCGGCGGCTCCCACCATCCCTCCGCGAGGAGCTCGGGCAGGTGGTAGTAGGCCGGGTACTGCCGCTCGTTGTAGGGCGGGTCCAGGTAGAGGAGGTCGACCGTCCCCACGTCCCGGAGGAGGCGGCCCGCCGGGCCCCGGTAGGCCGTCGAGCCCGCCGCCCCGTTCGGCCCCGTCACGGGCGAGAGGGGGCGGAGCTCGAGGGCCCTGAGCGCGTTCGACTGCCAGCTCTTCACGAACGAGCAGTAGACGCCGGTCGTGTTGGCGACCCGGTCGGCGGCCTCGATCAGGGTGGCCAGGAGGAGCTGCTCGCCCCCGCTCTCCAGGTGCCCGGCGCGCGACCAGGCTTCGATGCGCTCCCGGGCGGCGTCGATGCGGCGCGCGTTCTCCGGCGTGAAGTACATGCGCCCGTGCCGCCCGCCCGCCTCTCCGGCCGGCGTGTAGTGCTCGGTGATGAAGCCGTGCCGGGGCGGCAGGGCGGCCAGCCGCTCGAGCACGGTGGCGTAGGGGAGCCCCTCCCCCCCATCCTCGGGCGGGAGGTCGAAGCGGGAGACGCGGTCCAGCTCCACGCGCACGACCTGGAGCGCGTAGGAGGAAGCGAGGAGGTCCCCGGCGTGCACGCGCCACCCGCGCGCCTTGAGCGCCGATGCCACGCTGGCGGTGCCCGCGAACGGGTCGCAGGCCACCCCCGGCTCGATTCCCAGCCCGTCCACGTGTCCGAGCAGGAAGTCGAGGAGCCGCGTCTTGTTGCCGAGGAACCGCATCCCTCCCTCCCCCCGCCGGGCCGCCCGAGCGTCCGGCCTAGAATACGGGGCGGCCGCGTGAGGTCCAAGCCGTGAAGGGCCCGACGGCCGCCGAGCGGCTGTGGAGCCTCACCGTGGCGGCGGTCCGGCCCCTCCTCCCGGTGGCCGGCCTCGTCTCCGAGAAGATGGGACGCGGCGTGGAGGCGCGCCGGCGCGCGGTGGCCGGGCTGGAGACGTGGGCCGCCTCCGGCCGCGACCCGGACCTCCCGCTCCTGTGGGTGCACGGCGCGTCGGCGGGGGAGCTCCTCGCGGCGGTCCCGGCGCTCGAGGCGCTCCGCGCCCGCCGGGATCTCCAGCTCCTCGTCACCCACTTCTCCCCGTCGGGCGCGGCCGCGGCGCCGGCCCTGTCGCCCGATGCCACCTCGCCCCTCCCGCTCGACACCCTGGGGCAGACCGGCCGGGCCCTGGACGCCGTCGCGCCGGCCGCGCTGGCCTTCTCCAGGCTGGACGTGTGGCCGGCCCTCACCGCCTCCGCGGCCGCCCGCGGGGTCCCCCTCGGCCTCGTGAACGGCACCGTGCGGCCCGACAGCTCGCGGCTCCGGTGGCCCTCCCTTCCGCTCCTCCGCGACGCCTACGGGCGCATCCGCCGCGCCGGGGCGGTGTCCGGGGAGGACGCCGCACGGCTCGAGCGGCTGGGGGTGCGGCCGCAGGCGCTCGAGGTGACGGGGGACGCGGCCTTCGACCGGGCCGCCTCCCGGATCGAGGAGGCGCGCCGCCCCGGCTCGGCGGCCGGACGTCTCCGCGCCGCGCTGCGCGGAGATGCGCCCGTCCTCCTGGGCGGCTCCACGTGGCGCCGGGACGAGACGCTCCTCATCGGGGCGGCGGCCGACCTCGCCTCGTCCGGGCGTCCGGTCTCGCTCGTCCTCGCGCCGCACGAGCCCGACCGCGGCGCGGTCGAGCGCGTCACGGCCCTCAGCCGCAGGCTCCTGGGTTGCGAGCCGCGGCTGTGGTCGGAGGTCGGGAGGGAGGGCGCGCGGGCCGACGCCGGGGGGCCCGCCGCCGGAGGCGGACGAACGTCCGGAGGCGCCGAGGGCGGCCCGCCCCTCCTCGCCCCCCTCCTCGTCGACTCGATCGGGCTCCTGGCGGGCCTGTACGCCGCGGCCGACCTGGCATACGTGGGCGGCGGGCTCGGACGGGGCGGGCTCCACTCGGTGGTCGAGCCGGCGGCGGCCGGGATCCCGGTCCTGTTCGGGCCGCGCCACGCGCGCCGCGAGGCCTCCGACCTCCTGGAGCGGGGCGGGGCGCTCGAGATCGACCCCGACTCGGCGGCCCGGGTCCTGGGCCGGCTCCTGGGCGACGAAGAGGAGCGCCTCCGCATGGGCCGCGCGGCCGGCGCGTACGTCGAGGAGGGGCGGGGCGCGGCCGAGCGCACGGCCGACCTCCTGGAATCGCTGCTCCAGGACGCGGGGCCGTAGGGGGAGCGCCTCGCTCGGCGGCGCGCGGCCCCGGCGCGGGCGCCCGGCGCCCCGGGACGTCCGCTAGCGCCTCGGGTCGTCCGCCTGGACGCGCCGGGCGTCCCCCTCCCCGGGCTCCTGCCTCCGCGGCCACGAGCCGTCGGGGGCGCCGCCGCCCCCGGAGATGCGGGGCTTGGGGCCGAGCACGAACCAGAACAGGGCCCCGATCACCGGGCAGAGGACCACGACCGCGGTCCACAGGAGGCGCTCCCGCCTCGGAGCCGACGAGCGGAGGATGAGCTGGACGGCCCACACGTCCACCGCGGCCAGGTAGACGACCAGGAGCCAGCGGGTGTCGATCCGCGCGGCCGCGGCCACCGGGTCGAACATCACGCCGCGCTCGCGGCCGACTCGAACTGCAGGCGGTGGAGGCGGGCGTAGAGCCCGCCCTTCTCCAGGAGCTCCTCGTGGGTCCCCGACTCGGGAATCTTCCCGTGGTGGAGGACCAGGATCCGGTCGGCGTTCCGGATCGTCGAGAGGCGGTGGGCCACGACCAGGCTCGTCCGCCCCTCCATCAGCTTTTCGAGCGCCTCCTCGATGCGCGCCTCGATCTCCGAGTCCACCGAGCTGGTGGCCTCGTCGAGGAGGAGGATCGGCGGGTCGCCGGCCAGGGCGCGGGCGAAGGAGAGGAGCTGGCGCTCGCCCACGCTGAGGTGGCTGCCCCGCTCGCCGAGCGGCCGGTCGTAGCCGCCGGCCACGCGGCGGATGAGCGGGTCGACGCCGACCCGCCTCGACGCCTCGAGCATGTCCTCCTCGGACACGCCCTCGCGCCCGAGCCGCACGTTCTTCGAGGCGCTCCCCGAGAACAGGTAGATGTCCTGGAGGACGAGGCCCATCTGTGAGCGCAGGATCTCGAGCGGGATGTCGCGGATGTCGACCCCGTCCAGCGTGATCCTCCCCCGCTGCGGCTCGTAGAAGCGCATCAGGAGGTTGATGATCGTGGTCTTCCCCTCGCCGGTGGGGCCGACGATGGCCACGCGCTGGCCGGGCTCGACCGTGAACTCCACGCCCTCCAGCACCCATTCGCGGCGCGGGCCCTCGCCCTCGAGGCCCTCGGGCAGGTCGGGCGGCTCCTGGCCCGGCTCCAGGTAGCGGAACCACACGTCCTCGAACGCGATCCGGCCCCGGACCGGCGTCGGGAGCCGCGCGGCCTCGCCGTCATCCACGATCCCCGGCTCCTCGTCCAGGAGGCGGAAGATGCGCTCGGAGGAGGCCATGGCCCCCTGCAGGATGTTGTACTTCTCGGAGAGGTCCTGGATGGGGCGGAAGAAGCGCTGGGCGTACTGGAGGAACGCGGCGATCGTCCCGAGCGTGACCGCGCCCCGGAGCGCCGCGCTCCCGCCGTACCAGATGATGAGGGCCAGGGCCACCGAGGAGAGGAGCCCCACCACCGGGAAGAAGAGCGCGTAGTAAGTGATCGAGCGGAGATGCGCGTCCAGGTAGCTGTCGTTGATCTCCGAGAACCAGCCCCGGGTGGGCTCCTCCTGCCGGAAGAGCTGAACCACCTCCATCCCGCTGATCCGCTCCTGCAGGAAGGCGTTGATCCGGGCCAGCCGGACCCGGATGTCCCGGTAGGCTTCCCTGACCCGCACCCGGAAGACCCACGCGCACGCGGCCACGAGCGGGAGCACCGTGAAGGTCACGAGCGCCAGCCGCCAGTCCATGATGAGCATGGCGGCCATGATGAAGACCACGGTGAAGATGTCGCCGAAGATCGTCACCACGCCCGAGGTGAACATCTCGTTCAGGACCTCGACGTCGCTGGTCACCCGCGTCATGAGCCGGCCCACCGGGTTCCGGTCGAAGTACCGGACATCCAGCTCCTGCAGGTGCCCGAAGATCTGGCCCCTGAGGTCCTTCATGACCTGCTGGCCGATCCAGGTCGTGAGGATCGTCCGCGCGTATTCGAGCCCGGCCGAGAAGACCAGCGAGAGGGCGTAGGCGCCCGCCAGGAGCGCCAGGAGCGTGCTGTCCGCGCCGGGGAAGGCCCGGTCGATGGCGACCTTGGTGAGGCCCGGTCCCACCAGCTCGAGCCCCGAGGCGGCGATGAGCATGAGCACGGCCCCGAGCACCTGCTTCCGGTAGGGACGCAGGTACTCGAGGAGGCGGCGCATGAGGCGGGCGTCGTACGCCTTTCCCAGCGCGTCCTCTTCGCGGATCGGGCCTTCGGGGCTGGTCTGCATGTCTCGGGGTCCGTCCAGGGGTCTCGCGGCGGTCGCGCGCGCCGCCCGTCGGGAGGCGGCACGGGATCAACATACCCGCGAGCCGCGACGGGAGCCACGCGGGGGCTTGACCCGGCGCCTGCCGGCGCACGACGTTGGGCCGTTCTCCGACCGCGGGGAGGACGGATGCACGGATTCGGCCGCGGGAACCTGGAGGAGACATGAACGTCGTCGGCTCGTCCGCGCTCGCCCTCGTCCTCGCCCTGGCAGGTCACGCCCCCGTCGCGGCCCCGGCTCCGTCCGTGCCCGCCGGAGCCGCCGGGTCGCCGCCGCCCGCCGCCCGCCGGGCCGTCCCCGACACCACCCCCGGTGACACCGCGGCGGCGGCCGACACGGCCGGGCCGCACGTCCACTTCCGCCTCTCCGACCTCCGCCGCCTGGTGCGGGTGGGCAGCCCGGAGATCAGTCCGGACGGGAAGCGGATCGCGGTCACGGTGACCCGCGAGGACTGGAAGAAGGACGAGTCTCGCGCCGAGCTCGACCTGGTGGATCCCGTCTCCGGCTCCGTCCGCGCGCTCACGTACCGGCGGGACGGCGTCTCCTCGCCCCGCTGGTCCCCCTCGGGAGACCGGCTGGCGTTCGTGGCCGAGGACACCTCCACCAAGAAGTCGCAGGTGTGGGTGGCCCCCATGGACGGGGGCGACCCGATGCGGGTCACCGACTCGAAGACCGGGATCTCCTCCTACTCCTGGAGCCCGGACGGGAGCACGATCGCCTTCGTGGCCGAGGACACGGTCCCGGACCCGAAGGCCATCGAGCACCACGAGGACGCCTTCCGCGTCACCGACGGCAACTACCAGGTCCGGAAGGCCGTCCAGCCCTGGCACCTGTGGATCGTCCCGGCGAGCGGCGGGGAGGCGAAGCGGCTCACGTCCGGGAGCCGGAGCCTGCAGACGCGGCCGGGAGGGGCGCCGCCGCCGGCATGGAGCCCGGACGGGTCCTCCCTCGTGGTCGTCCGCCATCCCGACGTGTGGTACGGGAACGCGTACCGGTCGGTGCTGGTCCGGGTCGACACCGCGGGCGGGGAGCCCTCGGTCGCCGTGGGGAAGGAGGACACGGTCGCCACGCGGATCGGGACGACCGGGGACACGCTCGGGACCGGCGAGGGCGCGGGCGACCCGAAGTTCGCCCCGTCCGGCGGCGCCCTGGCCTTCCAGAGGGCCCGCGGCGGCGACCTCAACAACGGGAACGCCGTGTACGTGGCGCGGGGAGGACGGGTGCTCGACATCACGGCCGACATGGCCCGCGACATCGGCGGCTTCGAGTGGCTGCCCGGTGGCCGCTCGCTCCTCCTGGCCGGCCCGCTCGGCGCGCGCTCGGTGATGTGGGAGAAGCCGCTCGACGGTCCTGCCCGCGTCCTGGACCTGGGCGGCGTGCAGCCCTCGCGGGGGATGAGCGTCTCCGGCGACGGCGCGGTGGCGTTCGTGGGGTCCACGTCCGGCCAGCCGGGCGACCTCTACTACATGGCCTCGACCCACGCGGCGCCGAAGCGGCTCACGCACTTCAACGACTTCCTGGACTCGCTGCGGCTCGGACGAGTCGACACGCTGGCGTGGACGGGACCCGGCGGCTTCCGCGAGGACGGCGTGCTCACCTACCCGCCCGACTACGACGGCGGCGGGAAGCTCCCCCTCGTCCTCGTCATCCACGGGGGCCCCGAGGGGGCGTCGACCTCGGGCTTCTCCCCGCTCCCCCAGCTCCTCGCCGCCAAGGGCTTCCTGGTGTTCCAGCCCAACTACCGCGGCTCGATCAACCTGGGCGACGCCTACCAGCACGCGATCTACCGCGACACGGGCGAGGGACCGGGGAAGGACGTCATGGCCGGGCTGGACGCGGTCGAGGCGCTGGGCGTCGTGGACACGGCGCGGATCGGCGTCTCGGGCTGGTCGTACGGGGGGTACATGACCACGTGGCTCACCGGGCACTACCACCCGTGGAAGGCGGCCGTGGCCGGCGCCGCGCTCACCGACTGGGTCATGGACTACACGATCGCCTTCTACCAGAAGGGCGACCTCTACTTCTTCGGAGGCTCGCCGTGGACGGCGGAGTACCGGGACATCTGGCGCGACCAGTCACCCATCGCGAACGCGGCGCAGGTCACCGCCCCCACGCTGGTCATGGGGGACATCGGCGACCCCAACGTCCCCATCGTGAACAGCTTCGAGTGGTACCACGCGATCCGGGACAACGGGGTCGAGACCGAGTTCTGGGCGTATCCGGCCGACTCGCACTTCCCCCGGGACATCGTGCGGACCACGGACGTCTACCGCCGGTGGATCGGCTGGCTGGTGGATCACCTGAAGCCGTAGGGGCCCCGCCCGCGTGTGAACCCTGACGCGCTGCGGAGTATGATGAGGCCCCGCGGAGCCCGGCCCCGAGGCGAGGCCGGCGCCGACGACCGCGGGCCGGCCCCGCGCCGGGCGCACTCACGTCAGGGAAGGGCTACGTGGCCGACGCCATCCGCGTCTTCGGGGCGCGCCAGCACAACCTCAAGGGGATCGACCTGGAGATCCCGCGGCGGGCGCTCACCGTGCTCACGGGGCCCTCCGGCTCGGGGAAGTCCAGCCTGGCCTTCGACACGATCTACGCCGAGGGCCAGCGCCGGTACATCGAGTCGCTCTCCACGTACGCAAAGCAGTTCCTGGAGCGGATGGAGAAGCCGGCGGTCGAGCGCCTGGAGGGAGTGAGCCCCTCGGTGGCCATCGACCAGAGGAACACCGTGCAGACGAGCCGCTCCACGGTGGGTACGGTGACGGAGGTCTACGACTACATGCGCCTCCTGTGGGCGCGCGTGGGGCGGACGTGGTGCCCCGCGTGCGGCGTCCACGTGATCCCCGACACCGTGACCTCGGCCGTGGACGCGCTCCTCGGGCTCGAGCCGGGGACGCGCCTGGTCGTCACCTTCCCGCTCGAGCTCTCGGGCGAGATCACCCATGCCATGGCGGTCTCCAACCTCCAGGAGCAGGGCTACGTCCGCGTTCGCGCCGATGGGCGCGAGGTCTACCTCCCCGACCTCGGGACCGGGGAGGAAGACTTCACGGCCGCCGACGAGCTCCTGGTCGTCGTCGACCGCCTGGTGGCCGACCCGGCCGACCGCGAGCGCCTGGCCGACGCGCTCGCCGCCGCCTTCGCCGAGGGCGAGGGGCACGCGGTCGCGCTCGAGGTGGAGCGGGGCGAGGGCGGAACGGGCGTGACCGCCCGCCACCCGTTCACCGAGTCCTTCCGGTGCGCCGGGTGCGGGCGGGACTTCCCCGAGCCGCGCCCCTCGCTGTTCAGCTTCAACAGCCCGGCGGGCGCGTGCCCGACATGCCGGGGCTTCGGGGCCACCCTCGAGTACGACGAGGACCTCATGATCCCGGACCCGACCCGCACCCTGGCCGGGGGGGCGCTCGACCCGTGGGAAGCGCCCCGCTATTCGCGCCAGCGCCAGCGGCTCCGGGACTACGCGGAGGAGCGCGGAATCCCGATGGACGAGCCGTGGGAGAGCCTGCCGGAGGAGACGCGGCTGGACCTCCTCGAGGGGACCGACGACTTCCAGGGCGTCCTCCCCTTCCTCCGCTCGCGCGAGTCCAAGAAGTACAAGCGCTACATCCGCGTCTACCTGAGGGGCTACCAGCTCCCGGTCCGCTGCCGGGACTGCGGCGGCGCGCGGCTCCGGCCCGAGGCCCTGAACGTCCGGGTGGGGGGGCGCACGATCTCCGGAGTCGCCGCGCTCACGGTGGAGGAGGTCCGGGCGTGGCTGGACGGCGTCGAGCTCGAGCCGTTCGAGCGGAAGGTCGCCGAGCGGGTCCTGGGGGAGCTGTCCGACCGCCTCCGCTTCCTGGACGAGGTGGGCCTCGGCTACCTCACCCTGGACCGGCAGGCGCGCACCCTCTCGGGGGGCGAGATGCAGCGCATCCGCCTGGCCAGCTGTCTGGGGAGCCGCCTGGTGGAGACGCTCTACGTGCTGGACGAGCCCACGATCGGGCTCCATCCGCACGACGTCGACCGCTTCCTGGGCGTCCTCTCGGGCCTGCGCGACGGCGGGAACACGGTCCTCATGGTCGAGCACGAGCCCGAGGCCATGCGCCGGGCAGACCGCATCGTCGAGCTCGGTCCCGGCGCGGGCGAGCGGGGCGGGCGGGTGGTGTTCGAGGGCGACTGGGACGGGCTCCTGGAGGCCGACACGGTCACCGGCCGCCTCCTGGCCGGCCGCGAGGAGGGGAAGCTCCGCAAGCGGCGCGAGCCCGGGAAGCGGTGGCTCGCCCTCCGCGGCGCCACCCTCCACAACCTGGAGGACGTGGACGCGCGCATCCCGCTCGGGGCGCTGACCGTGGTGACCGGGGTCTCCGGCTCTGGGAAGTCCACCCTCGTCCACGACCTGCTGTTCCACGCCCTGGAGCGCGAGCTCCACGGGACGACGAGCGCCCGGGAGCACCTGGGCGAGGAGACCGGGACCTACCGGGTCCTGGAGGGCGTCGGCGCCCTGGACGACGTCGTGCTCGTGGACCAGAGCCCGATCGGCCGCACGCCCCGCTCCAACCCGGTGACGTACATCAAGGCGTTCGACCCGATCCGTGAGCTGTTCGCCGAGCAGCCGCTGTCCAGGAGCCGGGGGTACGCGCCCGGGCACTTCAGCTTCAACGTGAAGGGCGGGCGCTGCGAGGTCTGCAAGGGAGCGGGGGAGGAGGAGGTCGACATGGTGTTCATGGCCGACGTCTCGACCCCCTGCGAGGCGTGCGGCGGGAAGCGCTACGGGGACGAGATCCTGGAGGTCGAGTACCGCGGCCTCAGCATCCACGACGTCCTGCAGCTGACCGTGGACGAGGCCATTCGCTTCTTCCTCCGCCAGGACCGGGTGGGTCAGGCGCTGTGGCAGCTCCAGCGGGTGGGGCTCGGCTACCTGCGGCTGGGCCAGCCGGCCACGACCCTCTCGGGCGGCGAGGCCCAGCGGCTCAAGGTGGCCCGCGAGCTGGCCTCGTCCGCCGGGTCCGGGCGCCGCCTCTACATCCTGGACGAGCCCACGGTGGGTCTCGGGGTCGGGGAGGTCGGCCAGCTGGTCCGGGTCCTGGACGAGCTGGTGGCCGCCGGGCACGGCGTCGTCGTGGTCGAGCACGACCTGGAGGTGATCCGGAGCGCGGACTGGATCCTGGACCTGGGCCCCGGCGCCGCCGCCGAGGGCGGCCGAATCGTGGCGGAGGGCCCGCCCGACGCCATCGTCGCCGCTCCCGAGTCCCGTACGGGCGCCTATCTCCGCGGCGAGGGGGCGCGCGACGTTCAACGGTTCGCCGGGCCCGGCTGTTTCGGGAAAAGCGAACAGGGATAGATTGACGGGGGCTTCCCCGCCCACGTGGAACCCGGAACGTGTCGTCAGGAGGACTCATGAAGCACCGCATCGCCAGGCGATCGGCCACGCTGGCGCTCACGACGCTCGCCGTCGCCTTCATCTCCGGCGGGCTCCACGCCCAGGGCTCGGGCGCAGACGCCGCCGGCTCGATCCCCTACCAGACCTACCGGCTCGACAACGGCCTGCAGGTCATCCTCTCCGAGGACCACTCGACGCCGATCACGGCGGTGGACATCTGGTACCACGTCGGTGCCCGGAACGAGACGAAGGGGCGGTACGGCTTCGCCCACCTGTTCGAGCACATGATGTTCCAGGGGTCGGCGCACGTGGGGAAGACCGAGCACCTGACCCGCATCGAGGCCGTGGGCGGCTCGGTGAACGGCTCGACCACCGAGGACCGGACGAACTACTTCGAGATCGTCCCGGCCGACCGCGTCAACCTGGCGCTGTGGATGGAGGCCGACCGCATGCGGTCGCTGGCGGTCAACCAGGCCAACATGGAGAACCAGCAGAAGACGGTCTCCGAGGAGCTGCGCCAGCGAATCAACAACCAGCCCTACTCCAGCGCCTTCCTCCTCGCGAGCTACGCCGCCACCTACCACAGCATGAACTGCCCCGGCTACGCCCACCCGCCCTCGGGGTCGATCGAGGACGTCCAGGCGGCCACCCTGGAGGACGTGAAGGCGTTCCACTCGACGTACTACCAGCCCGACAACGCCACGCTCACCGTGGTGGGGGATTTCGACCCGAAGCAGGTGAAGGGCTTCATCGAGCAGTACTTCGGGGGGATCCCGAGGGCGGCCGCTCCGCCGTCGACCACCTGCGAGGTGAGCTACTCCCCCGGCTTCCGGATGGACACGGTCGAGGACTCCAAGGCCAACGTCCCGGCCGTGATGTGGAGCTACCGCGTGCCGCCCGATTCGTCGCCGGACCATTACCCGCTGGCCCTGCTGGCCGTGCTGTTCGGCCAGGGCCAGAGCTCGCGGCTCTACCGGTCGCTGGTGAACGACGCCGGAGCGGCGCTGCAGGCATCGGCCGGACTCGACTCGCGCGTGGGACCCGGCCTCCTCTTCGGCTTCGCCCTCGCCAACCAGGGCGTCGGCGCCGATTCGCTCCTGGGCCTCGTGCGCGACCAGGTGGAGCGGCTGAAGACCGATCCACCCACGGAGGCGGAGCTCCGGAAGGCCAGGAACACGTTCGAGTCCAATTACGTGGAAGGCCGGCAGCGTGTCCTGAGCAAGGCGGAGACGCTCGAGCACTATGCACTCTTCCGCCCGGACCTGTCGGAGGTGAACCAGGACCTGTCGCGCTTCGAGGCGGTGACGGTGGACGACCTGAAGCGCGTGATCGACCGCTACCTGAACCCGGACAACATGACGGTGGTGTACGACATTCCGCTCGACTTGGGCGGCGGAGGTCCGGCGGCCGGCGACTCCGCCGGCCCGGCGAAGGGAGGTGACCGATGAGGGCCCCGCGCGCGACCTCGTCTCTCGCCGGCGCGCTCCTGCTGGGAGCGCTCGGCCTCGTCGCCGGCCCCGGCGGGCTGGCGGCCCAGCAGGGCGGCGGATTCCCGGATCACGCGCCGCCGCCGCTGAAGGCCAAGGCCGTCCACTTCCCGAGCGTGGGCCGCGACACCCTGCCCAACGGCCTGCGGCTGGTGGTGGTCGAGAACCACGAGCAGCCGGTCGTCTCGGTGCGGATGTACCTGCCCGCCGGGGCCACCGCCGACCCGGACGGGGAGGCGGGCCTCGCGGACATGACCGCCTCGCTCATCGACAAGGGCACGAAGTCGCGAAGCGCCGAGGAGATCGCCTCGGCGGTCGAGGGCGTGGGCGCCTCGCTGAACGCGGGGGCCGACGACGACTTCACCTTCGTGAGCGCCACGACGCTCACCCGGCACCTCCCGACCGTGATGGAGCTGTTCTCGGACGTCGTGCGCAACGCGACCTTCCCCTCCGACCAGCTCGAGACCATGCGGAAGCGGCAGCTCTCGGCGCTGCAGGTGCAGCTCAGCCAGCCCTCCACGCTGGCCTCGCGGCAGTTCTCCAGGGAGATCTACGGCCAGCACCCCTATGCGAACGCGCCGACGCCGGAGACCGTGAAGGCGATCGGTCGGCAGGACGTCGTGGCGTTCCACGATGCCCGCTACGTGCCCTCGGGCGCGCTGCTCGTGTTCGCCGGCGACATCGACCTGGACGCGGCCCGGAAGGCCGCGAGCAAGTGGTTCGGGGACTGGAGCGGGAAGCCGCCCGCGGAGGCGACGCCGCCCGCCCCGCCCGCGCCGAGCCCGACCTCGATCACGCTCATCGACCGGCCGGGGTCGGTCCAGTCCGACATCTGGATGGGGAACCTGGGCATCCGGCCGGACAACCCGGACGCGGTGCCCCTGGACGTCATGAACCGGATCCTGGGCGGCGGCGCCAACGCCCGCCTCTTCCTCATCCTCCGGGAGCAGAAGGGGTGGACGTACGGGGCCTACAGCCGCATCACCGACCCCCGGGACCGGGGCTACTTCGTGGCCACGGCCGAGGTGCGGACGCCGGTCACCGACAGCTCGGTGAACGAGATGCTGCACCAGATCCGCCGCATGCGGACCCAGACGGTGCCGGATTCGGAGGTGCAGACGGCCGAGGACTACCTGACCGGCCACTTCCCGATCGAGATCGAGACGCCCGAGCAGGTGGCCTCCCGCGTGGCGGACGTCCTCCTTCGGGGCCTCGGGATCGGCTGGCTGGAAAGCTACCGCGACCGCGTCTCGCACGTCACGCCGGCGGACGTCCAGCGCGTGGCCCGGGAGCACCTCCGCCCCGACAGCCTGGACATCGTGGTGGTGGGCGACGCCTCCAAGCTCTACGATGAGCTGAAGGCCATCGCCCCCGTCCGACTCCTGGACGTAAAGGGAAATCCGATCCAGCCCTCGGACCTCGGGGTGAAGGCCTCGAACGTCCAGCTCGACGTCACCCGGGCCAGCATGGGGACGTTCACCTACGATCTCCGGGTGCAGGGTCAGAGCTACGGGACCTACACGGTGTCGCTGGCCCCCGAGAAGGGTAAGGCCACGTGGCGCCTGGAGGAGGACCTCCAGGGCGCCATGGGGAACCAGAAGGGGACGTACACCTTCCGGAAGGACCTCGGCCCGGTATCCGCGAGCCAGGCGGGAGCGGCCTCCCAGGACCTCACGTTCACGAAGAGCCACGTGAGCGGCACGGCCACCGCGCCGACGCCCCAGGGCAAGACCGAGACGACCACGATCGACACGGATATCCCGGAGGGCACGCTCGACGGAAGCTCCTCCGTGGCGATCGTCCTGGCGAGCCCGCTCTCCGACGACCTGTCCTTCCAGGTCCCGGTGTTCTCACCGGGGAGCGGGGTGAGCAACATGACCGCCCGGGTCACCGGCCAGGACTCGGTCACGGTGCCGGCCGGTACCTACGACGTCTACACGGTCCAGGCCTCGGGGCCGCAGGGGCTCACCCTCGTCTACTACGTGACACGGCAAGCCCCTCACGTCCTGGTGAAGCAGGAGTTCCAGGGGCGGCCCGTGTCGCTCGAGCTCACGAAAGAGGAGCACTGAGCCGGCCGGCCGTCTCGGTCCTCCTCCCCTGTCGCGACGCGGAGACGTGGCTTCCCGGGTGCATCGAGAGCCTCGAGGCCCAGACCCTCGAGGACTTCGAGGTCGTGGCCGTGGACGACGGCTCGGCGGACGCCACGGGCGAGCTGCTGGAGGCGTGGCGGAGGCGTGACCCGCGGGTCCGCCTCGCCTTCACGCCCGGCGTCGGCGTGGCCCGCGCCCTGTCGGTCGCGGCCTCGGCCGCCGGGTCCGCCCTCCTGGCCCGCATGGACGCCGACGACGTGGCCCATCCCCGGCGCTTCGAGCTCCAGACGAGCTTCCTCCGGTCCCGTCCGGACCTGGCCGCGTGCGGGACGGGGGTCGAGCTGTTCCCCGAGGAGGAGGTCGGCTCGGGCTACCGCCGCTACGGGCGCTGGCTGAACGAGCTCCGGAGCCCGGAGGACCTCCGCCGCGACCTGTTCGTCGAGTGCCCGATCGCCCATCCGACCCTCGTCATCCGGGCCTCCGTCCTTCGGGGGCTGGGCGGCTATCGGGACCGCGGATGGCCGGAGGACTACGATCTCCTCCTCCGCCTCCACGCGGCGGGCCTGCGGGCCGTCAACCTGGGACGCGTCCTCCTCCGCTGGCGGGTGCGGCCCGGCCGGCTCTCCCTGGACGCGCCGGCCTATTCGCCCGCATCGTTCCGGCGCTGCAAGGTCCATTTCCTGGTCCGCGGAGGACTGCCCCACGGCCGGGCGCTCGTCGTGTGGGGCGCCGGCCGCGTCGGAAAGCCCCTGGCGCGCGAGCTCGCCCGCCAGGGGCGCCCCGCACGGGCGTTCGTGGACCTGGACCCGCGCAGGATCGGCCAGGAGATCCACGGCCTCCCGGTCCTCCCTCCGGAGGGCCTGGGGCGGTTGCCGGGCGCCTACGTCCTGGCCGCCGTGGGCGCCCCCGGCGCCCGGGAGGACATCCGCCGGACCCTGGAGGCGGCCGGCCGCGTGGAGATCACCGACTTCCGTGCCGTGGCGTGATCTACCCCCTGCGAGCAGCGAAGCCCATGTGAGGAGATGAGACGCGACGAGCGGCCCGGGGACCCCGCACGCGCCGGGCCGGGGGCTGGCGGCCGCCGCCGACGGGGGCTGAGCGGCGCCGCCGCGCCGCCGCCGCGGGCACGACGCTTTCGCCAACCGGCCGGAGCTCGAGGCGCTGTTCGAGTCGGAGATACCCGACGAGCAGGGCCACGCGGCCTTCCTGGCCCAGAAGATCGTGGCGCCGGGCGGTGAGCCCACGACCGAGCGCGCGCCGGTCAGGCTCGGCTCCACCAACCGGGAGCGCATCGAGCTCGCCCTCGAGGCCGAGCGTGACACGATCCGCCGCTACACGGAGCGGGTCGACCAGGCGGCCGCGGCCGGCGAGGCCGGCCTCGGGGTCAGCCTCGAGGACCTCATCGTGGACGAGACGGGCCACGAGGAGGAGCTCGAGATGATGCTCAGGGAGTTCGCGGACTGAGCTCCCGGCCCGCCCCCGGAGCGGACCCGTGGAGGGGGCTCCCGGCCGACCGGGAGCCCCTCGTCGCATCCGGGTCCGTCGCGACGCCCGCATCGGGGTCCCCGGACCCCTTCCACGGTTCGCCCGACACGGGGAAAACCCTTACATTCTCCGGACTGTCCACGGGTCGTGGAGCGCGGATGAGACCGCGCTCCGGACGGCCCGCGCCCGGCGGCGTGACGACCCGGCCCGGGCGCCCGGAAGTGGCATCGATGAAGGCCTGCACGAGGTGACATGAGCACACCCGAGAAGACCGACCACGTGGAGCCGCGCCTCCTCGAGGAGGAGATGCGCGAGTCGTTCATCGACTACTCGATGAGCGTCATCGTGCAGCGGGCCCTGCCCGACGTGCGCGACGGCCTCAAGCCCGTCCACCGCCGGATCCTCTACTCGATGGACGAGCTGGGTCTGGCCTCCAATCGGCCGTACAAGAAGAGCGCGACCGTGGTGGGGGACGTGCTCGGCAAGTACCACCCCCACGGCGACGCGGCGGTCTACGACTCCCTGGTCCGCATGGTCCAGGACTTCTCGCTCCGCTATCCCCTCGTGGACGGCCAGGGGAACTTCGGCTCGATCGACGGGGACAGCGCCGCGGCCTACCGGTACACGGAGGCTCGGCTGGCCCCGATCGCCCAGGAGATGCTGGCCGACATCGACAAGGACACGGTCGACTTCGCGCCCAACTTCGACGACCGCCTCCAGGAGCCCCGGGTCCTCCCCTCCAGGATCCCCAACCTCCTGGTGAACGGCTCCTCGGGGATCGCCGTCGGCATGGCCACCAACATCCCGCCCCACAGCCTGCGGGAGGTCGTGGGAGCCCTCGAGGTCCTCATCGAGGATCCCGAAGCCGACCTGGACGACCTGATGGAGCACGTCCGGGGACCCGACTTCCCCACCGGCGGCTTCATCTTCGGCTCGGACGGGATCCGCGAGGCGTACGAGACGGGCCGCGGCAGGGTGGTCATGCGCGCGCGCGCCCACGTGGAGGAGCGAGAGCGGGGCGGCGAGCGGATCGTCATCTCCGAGATCCCCTTCATGGTCAACAAGACCCGCCTCATCGAGCAGATCGCGGGGCTGGTCCGGGAGAAGAGAGTCGAGGACATCTCCGACCTCCGGGACGAGTCCGACCGCGACGGGATCCGCCTCGTGATCGAGCTCAAGCGGGACGCCTCCCCGCGCATCGTCCTCAACAAGCTGTTCAAGATGACGCAGATGCAGTCGACCTTCGGCGTCATCATGCTCGCGCTGGTGGACGGCGTGCCGCGGGTCATGGGGCTCAAGGAGATGCTCCAGCACTTCCTCGACCACCGTCACGAGGTGGTCGTGCGCCGCAGCGAGTACGACCTCCGGAACGCGAAGGACCGCGAGCACGTCCTCGAGGGCCTCAAGGTCGCGGTCGACAACATCGACGAGGTCATCGAGATCATCCGGGCCGCCTCCGACGCCGACCAGGCCGGGGCCCGCCTGCGCGAGCGCTTCGACCTCACCGAGGTCCAGTCGAAGGCGATCCTGGACATGCGTCTGGCGCGCCTCACGGGCCTCGAGATCGAGAAGCTCGAGGAGGAGCTCGAGCAGGTGCGGGCCGAGATCGCGCGGCTGGAGGGGATCCTGGCCGACCACGACCTCCGGATGTCGATCATCAGGGGCGAGCTGCGCGAGATCGCCGAGAAGTACGGAGACGAGCGGCGCACCGAGATCGTGGACGTGGCCGTCGACTTCTCCGAGGAGGACCTGATCGCCGAGGAGGCGATGGTCATCACGGTGAGCCGGCAGGGCTACGTGAAGCGCATCCCGCCCGACGTCTACCGCCAGCAGCGCCGAGGCGGCCGCGGGGTGGCCGGGATGGGCACCAAGGAGGAGGACTGGGTCGAGCACCTGTTCCTGGCCTCCACCCACGACTACCTGATGTTCTTCACGGCGCGGGGGCACTGCTACTGGCTCAAGGTCTACGAGATCCCGCAGGTCTCACGCACCGCGCGCGGCCGGCCCATCGTGAACCTCCTCTCCATCGACAAGGACGAGGTCATCGCCTCGATGATCCCCGTCCGGGAGTTCCGGGAGGACCGGGAGCTGGTGTTCGCCACGCGGAACGGGCTCGTGAAGAAGACGAGCCTGGCCGCCTACTCCAACGTGCGTGCGCCCGGCGTCAACGCGATCAACATCGTCGAGGGCGACCGGCTCATCGACGTCCAGGTGACCGACGGCACCAACGACATCATCCTCGCCACGCGGGAGGGGATGTCCATCCGCTTCGCGGAGAGCGAGATCCGCGAGATGGGCCGGGCCACCCAGGGCGTGAAGGGGATCGACCTCCAGGACGAGGACCGGGTGGTCGGGATGGTCATCGTCCGGCGCGGCGCCACCCTCCTCACCGTGACCGACCGCGGCATGGGCAAGCGCACCGACGTGGACGAGTACCGGGCCCAGCACCGGGGCGGCAAGGGCCTCATCAACCTCCGCCTCACCGGGAAGACCGGCCGGGTGGTGGCGGCCAAGGAGGTCACCGAGGAGGACGAGCTCATGCTCGTCACGCGGAACGGCGTGGTGAACCGGCAGCCGGCCCGCGAGATCCGCGTCATCGGCCGCAACACCCAGGGCGTCCGCCTGGTGAGCCTGGACGAGGGCGACGAGCTGGTGGACGTGGCCCGTGTCGTCGAGACCGAGGAGGAGGACGAGGAAGAGGGCGCGCTCGAGGGCCCGGAGGCCGTGAAGGAGCTGGCCGAGCAGGTCGAGGCGGAGGCCGAGGCCGGGGGCGGCCTGGAGCCGCCCTCGGGCGAGATCGGGGCGGAGCCCGGGGAGGAGGACTGACGTGACGGGCGGCGAAGCGGGCGGCCGGGCCGGTCCCGAGCTCGTCGACGTGCGCGCCGTCCGGGAGGCGGCGGGCCGCCTGGAGGGGGTCGCGCTCCGCACGCCCCTCCTCCCGGGCGAGCTCCCCGGCGGGGCGCACGTGTGGCTCAAGTGCGAGAGCCTCCAGCACGCGGGCGCCTTCAAGGTGCGGGGCGCCTACAACTTCGTGAGCCTCCTGTCCGGAGACCGGCGGGAGGCCGGCCTCATCACCTACTCCTCCGGGAACCACGCGCAGGGGGTGGCCTACGCGGCCCGCACGTTCGGCGTCCCTGCCACGATCGTCATGCCGACCGACGCGCCGGCCGTGAAGCTGGCCGGCACCCGCCGGCTGGGCGGCCGGGTGGTCCAGTGCGGGACGACGACCACCGAGCGGAAGGCGCGCGCCGAGGAGATCCTGGAGGAGGAGGGCGGGACGATGGTTCCGCCGTTCGACCACCCGGACATCATCGCCGGGCAGGGCACCGTGGCGCTCGAGCTGTGGGACCAGCTGGACGAGGCGGCCTCCCGGGGCGAGGGGGCCGTGGGCGATCCGGGGCTCGTCCTCGTCCCGATCGGGGGCGGCGGGCTCATCTCGGGCTGCGCGGTCTTCCTCCGGGAGATGGCGCCGGACTGCCGCGTGGTGGGTGTCGAGGCCGAGGGCGCGGCCTCCATGAAGCGCTCCCTCGAGGCCGGCCGTCCTGTCCAGCTCGAGACGGTGGACACCATAGCGGACGGCCTGAAGCCCGTCCGGCCGGGCGACCTCACCTTCGCGCACGTCCGGGAGCTGGTGGACGAGGTGGTCACGGTGACCGACGAGGCCATCGTCGAGGCCGTCCGCTGGTGCTTCCGCCGCCGGCTGGTCGTCGAGCCGAGCGGCGCGGCCACGATCGCGGCGCTCATCTCCGGCGTCGTCGACCCGGCCGAGGGCGGCGGCGGGGACGTCGCGGCGGTGCTCTCGGGAGGGAACGTCGACCCGGCCGTGCTCGCGGGCTGGATCGAGGACACGACGGACGAGGACCCGGCCCCGGAGGAGGCGCCGTCGGGGTCCCCGGGGGAGGGCGGAGAGGCGTGAGCGGGAGGACCCCTCTCGTGGCCGTGACCGGGTCCCTTCGGCCCGGGACCGAGGAGCACCCCGGCCGCCGGGTGGCCGTCGAGGAGGGCTACCTGAGCGGCGTGCGCGTGGCCGGCGCCCTCCCCGTGATCCTCGGCCCGACGCTCGCCCCCGACGAGATCCGGGAGCTGGTGCGTCGGACGGACGGCCTCCTCCTCACGGGAGGGGAAGACCTGGCCCCCTCGCTCTACGGACAGGAGCCCCACGGCGCCAGGGACGTCTCGCAGGAGCGGGACGCCATGGAGCTGACCGCGCTCGAGACCGCGCTCGAGGAGGGGATCCCGGTCCTGGCCATCTGCCGGGGCCTGCAGCTCCTGGACGTCCACTTCGGGGGCTCGCTGTGGCAGGACCTCCCGACCGAGCGCCCCAGCGAGGTCGACCACGACCGGCCGGGGCCCGATGCCTCGAGGCCGGTGCACGCCATCCGGATCGGAGAGCCCGAGATCCTCTCGGGCGTGTTCGAGAGCCTGAGCATGCGCACGAACTCGAGCCACCACCAGGCCATCCACGACCTGGGCCGCGACGTGGAGGCGGTGGCGTGGTCGGAGGATGGCCTGGTCGAGGCCATCGAGCTGCGCGGCCGGCCGGGCGGCGTGCCCGTGGTGGGCGTGCAGTGGCACCCCGAGCGCATGATGGACGAGCGCACGGGGACGAGCCGCCGGCTGTTCGAGTGGTTCGGTCGGGCGGTGGCGGCCGCGGCGGACCGCCGCATGGCCGTGTGAGGGCCCGCGCCCGATGAGCGGGGAGCGGAGCCGGCGCACGCTGACCGCGGTCGAGGGGCTGGCCGTCGGCCACGCCGACGACCCGCGGGCGCGAACGGGGTGCACGGCCATCCTCGGGCCGTTCACGGCGGCCGCCGAGGTCCGGGGCCTGGCCACCGGCTCGCGGGAGATGGACGCCCTCTCTCCCCTCCACGTCGTCCCGCGCTGCGACGCGATCCTCCTCACCGGCGGCTCGGCCTTCGGCCTGGGCGCGGCCGACGGCGTCGTGGCCTGGCTCGAGGAGCGGGGGCGTGGCTTCCGAACGGCGGCGGCCCGCGTGCCGATCGTGCCCGCGGCGGTCATCTACGACCTGGCCGTGGGCGACGCCTCCGTCCGTCCGGGGCCGGCCATGGGCCGGGAGGCGGCCGGGGCCGCCGGCGCCGGCCCCGTGGCCGAGGGGGCGGTCGGGGCCGGGTGCGGGGCCACGGTGGGGAAGCTGGCCGGGCCGGAGCGCTCGGAGCCCTCGGGGGTCGGGAGCTGGGCCGTGGAGGGCCGGGAGGGGACGGTGGCCGCCCTGGCCGTGGTGAACGCCTTCGGGGACGTGGTCGACGCTTCGGGCGCCATCCTGGCGGGCTGCAGGACGCCCTCGGGCGGCCACCTGGACACGGCACGGGCGCTCCGCGAGGGAGACGCGCCGGGCGGCTTCGGCGAGCGCGGCCCGGCCCAGAACACCACGCTCGCGGTCGTTGCCACGGACGTCCCTCTCGGCAAGCTGGACCTGCAGATCCTGGCCCGGCAGGCCGTGCACGGGCTCGTCCGCCGCGTCCGTCCCGCCGGGACGCCCTTCGACGGCGACATCGTCTTCGCCCTCTCCACGGGCGCCCCGGGCGAGCGGCTGGCGCCGCGTCCGCCGGACGAGCTCCTGCCGCTGGCCCTGCGGGGCGAAGAGGCCGTGGCGACGGCCATCGAGCGCGCGGTGCGGCGTCCCCCCGGAGAGACGGACCGTGAGCGGCGGTGACGCCCCGGTGAGGCGTCTGGTTCTCCTGGACGTGGACGGGACGCTCGTGGACGTGGGCGGTGCGGGACGGGCCGCGCTCCGCGGCGCCCTGGAGGAGGTGTTCGGGGAAGCCGGCCCGCTGGAGCAGGTCGACTTCCACGGACGGACGGACCCTTCGATCGTCCGGGAGGTGCTGCGGGCCCTGGGGCGGGCGGATCCCTGGATCGACGGGAGGCTGGCGGACGTGTGGTCGCCCTACCTCGTCCGCCTGGAAGGGGAGCTCGCGGCCCGCGACGGGCGGGTGCGGACCTGCGCGGGCGTGCCGGAGCTCCTGGGGGAGCTCGCCGGCCGTCCGGGCATCACCCTCGGCCTCGTGACGGGGAACGTGGAGGGCGGCGCGCGCCGCAAGCTGGCCGCGGCCGGCGTGGACGCTCCCTTCCCGGTGGGGGCGTTCGGCTCCGACGCCGAGGCCCGGGACGACCTTCCGCCGGTGGCGCTCCGCCGGGCGGAGCGCCTCGGACTCCGCTTCCACGCCCGGGAGGTGTGGGTGGTCGGGGACACGCCCGCCGACGTCCGTTGCGGCCGCGCTTCCGGCCTGAGGACCCTGGCCGTGGCCACCGGACGCCACGGGGCGGAGGAGCTGGAGGCGCACGGGGCCGACCGGGTGCTCGGGGACCTGTCGGACACCGCCGTCGTGCTGGAGACTCTCCTCTCGTGAGCGACGCGGGCGCGGCCGAGTTCGAGCTCAAGGGCCGGCTCGGAGGCGAGCTCCCGGGTCCCGACGCCCTCCGCGCCGCCCTCGAGGAGAGAGGATGGAGGCGGACCTTCCGGGGCCGGATGATCGACCGGAGACTGGACACGGAGGACGGCGAGCTGGAGGCCAGGGACGAGGTCGTCCGCATCCGGCGCTTCGGCCCGGAAGCGGGGGCGGAGCGGGCGGTCCTGGGCTGGAAGGGCCCGGCCTCGGAGGAGGACGGCTTCAAGCGCCGCGAGGAGATCGAGACCGACGTGGCCGACGCCGACGCCGCCCGCGCGCTCCTCGCGCGCCTCGGCCTCGGCCGGGTCGCCCTGGCGCTGGACCGGCGGATCGAGGTGTGGGAGAAGGGCGGCGTGACGGTACGCATCGAGGAGTACCCGGTCATGGACGTCCTCGCGGAGATCGAGGGCGACCCGGCGGACGTGGAAGCGCGGATCGAGGAGCTCGGCCTGCCGCGGGACCCGTGGAAGCCGTGGCCGCTCGCCCGCTTCGTGGAGCGCTTCGAGGCGCGGACGGGGACCGCCGCCCGGCTGGCCGGCGAGGAGGTAGGCGGCGCCGGGGATGCGGCCGGCGGGGGCCGGGGCGGCGGCGCGGGGGCCGGCCGTGGCTGAGAGGGCGGGCCTGCGCCTCGACGCCTGGTCGCACGGCGGCGGCACGCTCCGCGACGTCCCGGTGCGGGTCGGGGACGGGGCTCTCGAGGTGGAGGACCTCCGTGTCCCGCTGAGGGAGATCTTCTGGACCTCGCGCCGCGCCGGGCTCCTCATCGTGTTCTCGGAGCGGGACGTGATGGCGCTCCGGGGGAGCGGCCGCGACCTGGACCGGGTGGCCCGGGAGCTGGAGATGCACGTGAGCCGGGCCGACCAGCGGCGCCGGCTCCCCGACGACGTGACGACCGAGGGCGTCCTGTGCACGGCGGGCGTGGCGGCCGTGGGCCGGGTCGGCGGAGCGGAGGTGCGCGGCCTGCGGCTGGCGGTCGTGACGCGGCGCGCCCTCCACCTCCTGGGGGCGGGCGAGCGGCGGAGCCTTCCGTGGCCGGCCGCCGAGGTCCGGGAGCTGGAGGCGGAGCGGGCCGGGGGACGCGGCCCGGCCCTCGAGGTCGGCACCGACGGGGACCGCGTCCGACTCCTCTACCTGTTTCCCGAGGAGCTTCGCCTGGTCGCCCGCGCCGCCCGGGGCCAGCCGGAGGCGAGCGGTCCCGAGCTCGAGCTCTTCGCCCGCCGGGACGTGGCGCCGCCGGTCGCGGCTCAGATGCCCGCGCTCCTCCTGAACGTGGACGTGCTCCAGGAGCTGGCCGAGGAGACGACCGGGAAGCTCCCGCTCCGCACCGCGGAGCGGACCGGGCTCGGGTCCTCGTTCTTCGAGACGCACTTCCTGGAGCTGGGGGAGGTCGCGCTCGGACCGCTCCTGCTCCGGAAGTCGGCCGCGAGCGGGGCGGGAAGCCTGGCCCGCGCGGTCGAGGCCATGGACGCGGACGAGCTGCAGGAGGACACGAGGGCGGCGGTGTCCAACGCCGCCGCCCGGGTCGCCGAGGCCTACGACCGGCAGCTGCGGGGACTCCTGCGGGCCCGGCGCGCCTCCTCCCGGATGGAGTCCCGCTACGGACTCTCGGAGGAGAGCCGGGAGGAGATCCGCCTCCGCATCCTGGGGCCGTTCGAGCGCCTGGTTCCGCTTCTCCGCCGGCTGGAGGAGCAGCAGCGTGAGCTCTCCGAGCGTCTGGAGCGGGTCGAGGCCGGCCCGCCCGAGGCCGAGGAAGGGCCGCTGCGGAAGAGCCTGGACGCCTGGAAGCGCACTCTCCGGAAGGTGGACGCGGCCTACGAGGAGGCCTGGCGCGCGGCGCTCGGCGAGATCCGCGAGGTGTGGGGTACGCGTCTTCTGCCCGTTCTGGTGGAGGTCGCCGCCATGCGGCGCAGGCGGATCCCCGAGTGGGTGCAGCTGGCGCTGATCGCCGTGCTCGCGCTTCTGGCGGCGGCCGCGATCACCATCTGGCTGGTGTGGTAAGCATGGCAGCCGGACGGCCGCCCGGAAGCTCGCGGGCGGACCCGAGGGCCCCGGGAGCCCCGGGGCGAACCTTCGGAACCTGAACCCAGAGAGCGAGGAAGGACAGCGTGGCCAAGCGAAACAGGAAGAGTGGCGGAAGGAAGTCGAGCGGAGGACCGGGGAAGACGTTCTACATCGTCCTGGCCCTGGTCGTCGCGGTCGGGGCGGTGGCTTTGTTCGCGCTCAGAGGGGGCGGCGGCGAGCGGACCCCGGTGCGGCCCATGTCCGTGGCCGCGCTGAACCAGCCGGCCGACCCGAGCGCAGGAATCGTCGCGGGCTCGGCCGACGCGCCGGTGACGCTAGCCGAGTTCGCGGACTACACCTGTCCCCACTGCGCCGAGTTCACCCGGATGACCGGGCGGGCCCTCCGGCAGAACTACGTGGAGACCGGCAAGGTGAAGTGGATCTTCTACGACTTCCCGCTGAGCCGGAAGACGAACGCCATTCCGGCGGCGCTGGCCGCGCGCTGCGCCAGCGACCAGGGCAAGTACTGGCCCATGCACGACATCCTGTTCGCCAACCAGCTCGAGTGGGTGACATCGGGCGACCCCCGGGGCCGTTTCGAGGACTACGCCGGCCAGGCGGGCGTCGACGTGAGTCAGTGGAAGGACTGCTACGAGAGCCAGAAGTACCTCCCGCGGATCATGGCCTCGCGCGCCTATGGCGACCAGCTGGGCGTGGACGCCACGCCGACGCTGTTCCTGAACGGGAAGCGGGTGCCGATCCGGCAGGTCGAGTACGGCTCGCTCGAGAAGCTCATCCAGCAGGCCACGCCGAGCGAGTCGTCGACGGGATCCCCGTGAGCCGCGGAACGATGCGGCGCCGGATGGCGATCGCCGTCCTGGCGCTGATCGGGCTGTTCATCTCCCTCTACCTGCTCTTCTACCACCTGGGCTGGTACGGGGGGCTGGTCTGCGGGAGCGGGGCGCACGCGTGCGAGTACGTGCAGACGTCCCGGTACGCGAGGTTCCTGGGCTGGCCGGTGCCGGGGTGGGGCGTGGCGTGGTACGCGTCGGTGTTCGGAATCGCGCTCCTGGGCGTCCAGCCGACGTTCGGCGACCATCCGTGGACGGGCAGGCTCCTGTCGCTCCTGGCCGTGGGCGGACTGGCCTTCACCATCTACCTGACGTCCGTGGAGCTCTTCGTCCTCCGGGCCGTGTGTCGCTGGTGCGTGGGAAGCGCCGCGATCACGACGGCGATCTTCGCGCTCGTGGCGTGGGGCTGGGGAAAGGAGCGAGAGGCGTCGGGAGGCCGGGAGGCCTGAGGGGCGGCCCCGCCGGATGCAGCCGGGCCGTCGTGCGCCTTCGCGGCGCCGGCGGCCCTCGCCCTCCCGCCGCCGCCGACCGCGCGTCCCGGCGCGCCGTCAGGCGCTCGCTCGCCAGAACCCTTCCAGCGCGCCGCCGTCGGGCGACTGGCGCAGCTTCTCGAAGGCGCGGTTCCGGATCTGGCGGATCCGCTCACGGGTGACGCCCAGGAGCTCTCCGATCTGCTCGAGGGTCATCTCCTCGCCGTCGTCCAGGCCGTAGTAGAGGACGAGGATCTTGCGCTCCCGCTCGGTGAGGTACTCCTCGAACATCCGCTCGAGGAACTCGCGGCGGGCCTGCGACTCGACGTCCTCCTCGATCTCCTCCTCGTCCATCCCGGCGAAGCGCTCGCCGAAGGAGGCGCTGTCCCGGTCGGACTTGTCGAGGGGGGCGTCCAGGCTGAGCTCGGCGGAGGCCACGCGGCGCAGGGCGCGGACCGTCTCGACCGGCTCCTCCATCTCCTCGGCGATCTCCCGGTCGGTGGGCGTGCGGCCCAGCTTCTGGGTGAGCGCCGTCTCCGTGCGGGAGAGCTTCACCAGGTTGGAGTTCTGGTTCAGCGGGATGCGGACCGAGCGGGTCTGCTCGGCCAGGGCCTGGAGCACCGTCTGGCGGATCCACCACACGGCGTAGGAGATGAACTTCACGCCCTTCTCGGGATCGAACTTCTTGACGGCCTTGAGCAGGCCCTCGTTCCCGATGCACACGAGCTCGGCCAGGTTCAGGCCCCGGCCCTGGTACTTCTTCACGTACGAGATCACGAAGCGCAGGTTGGCCGTGACCAGCCGCTCGGCGGCCGCACGGTCTCCCTCGCGGGCCCGGCGGGCGATCTCGCGCTCCTCCAGGGGATCATCGATCAGCGGGTAGCGCTCGACGTCCTGTAGATACTGATCGAACGAATCGAGAGCGCGCGACTCGAAGAACATGAGCCTCCGGCTCTGGGGGTTCAGTCTATGGCCGATGCACGGCGCGGATGCGGAGCAAGATCTCTCCCTCCGCGCGGCTCGGCTCCCTCGACGCGCGGGAGAGATACAAGCCCGATCTCAGGATGTTCCCGCGCGCTGCGCGGTCAGGCGCCCTCGTCCCGTCTCTCGTGCAGCGCCCGCTCCAACCAGGCCTCTTCGTCCCGCGAGAGTTCCGCCGGCGTCGGCGCCTCCCCTGGCTCCCTCCCGGCTCCGGCCCCGGATGCGGGGGCCGCCGCGTCCTCGTCGGTCCGCGCCGCGCGCCGGCGGACGTACAGGATCGCCAGGCCGAAGCCGACCACCAGGACCGCGGCCGGGAACAGGTAGACCAGGATCGTGAGCCCGTGTGCGGGAGGCTTCAGGAGAATCCACTCCCCGTAGCGGCTCACGAAGTAGGCCTTGACCTGCTCGGGGCTCTGGCCCCGGGCCAGTCGGTCGCGGATCTCGGCCTGCATCTCCTTGGAGAGCGTGGCCGTGGACTCGAGGACGGACTGTCCGCGGCACACCGGGCAGCGGAGCTGGGCGGCCACGTCGGCGGTGGCGTTGTCCAGCTTCTCGCCCGAGAGCCCGGACGACGGGGCGGCCGCGGGGGACGCCCCGGCCGCCTGGCCCGACTCCGCGCCCTGGGCGGCGGTCGGGGCCGGCGCCGCCATGCAGGCCGCCAGCAGGACGAGCGGGAGCGCCCGAAGGGGCAGGCTCATGGTGTCTTCGCGCCGGCCGCCGTGTCCGCGCCGGGCGCTCCCCCGGGCATTCCGGCCGCGGCCGCGGTGTCGGGCGCCGCGCCGTTCCGGGACGCCAGGAGCGAGTCCACGGTGGCGCTCAGGAGGTCCCAGGTGAGCGGGCCCACGTGCTTCTTCGCGATGTGGCCGGTCGGGTCCACGAAGTACGTCTCCGGGACGCCGTACACCCCGTAGCTGATGGCCACGCGGCTGCTGGGGTCGAGGACGCTGGGCCAGCCGCCGCCGTGCTGCTCGAGGAACCGCTTCGCGTTGGCCCGCGTGTCCTGGTAGACCACGCCGACCAGCTTCACGCCCTTCCCGTCGTAGCGCCGGTCGGCCATCTCGAGGACGGGATGCTCCTCCCGGCACGGGATGCACCACGAGGCCCAGAAGTTCACGAGCACGACCTGGCCCTCCAGGGAGGCCAGGCCCAGGCTGTCGCCGTCCAGCGTCTCGAGGTCGAACCTCGGCGCCTCCTGCCCGATGATGGCCGACGGGAGCACCTGCGCGTCGCGCGTGAGCCCGAAGCCGAGCACGCCCAGGAACGCCACCGCGAGGGCCAGCGCGACCCCGACCTTCCAGCGCTTCACGCCGGGACGGCCTCCTGCTCCCGCTCGGACGATTCGGACGCGTCCGCCTCGGGGCGTCCGCCGCCGCGCTCCAGCGTCATGCCGTGCCTGCGCCGCGCCCGGATGGCGATGATCGCGCCCAGGCCGACGATGAGGCCCCCGATCCAAAGCCACGGCACGCCGGGGTTCAGGATGGCGCGGACCGTGGCGTGCTCGCCCTGCTGGCGGTCGAAGGCCATGAGCGTCAGGTAGAGGTCACCGGCCGGCGTCGAGCGCACGGCGGGCGTCGTGACCGGCTGCTGCTGGGAGCGGTAGAAGTTGAGGCTGGGCGTCATGGTGGAGATCCGCTTCCCGCCCTTCGAGATCGGGAACGTTCCGGTGACGACGAAGCGCTGGGCCTCCTCGGTGACGGACACCTGGTCGAAGCCGATCGTGTACGCGCCCAGCGTGGCCGTCTCGCCCCGGTGCAGCGTGAGCTCGCGCTCGGAGCGCCAGTGCTGGGAGACGGCCAGCGCCACGATCACGGTCACGACCCCCGTGTGGACCACGTAGCCGCCGTACCGGCGGCCGTTCCGGGTCAGGAGCTCCCACAGGGCCCTGGGCCCGCGAGAGCCCGAGATGCGCCGCCGTGCGCTCATGCCCTTGCGGAACTCGTCCACGATCGTGGTCATCGCGAACGCGCCCAGCCCGAAGGTGATGAGCGGGTAGGGGGCATGGATCCCGATCGCGAACAGGACGGCGGCCGCCACCACGCCCACCGCGAAAGGCTTCCACAGCCGCTCGACGACCCGGGAGGCGGTCACCGCGCCCCAGGGGAGCTGCGGCCCCACGCCCATCAGGAACAGGAGGAGGAGGCCGAGCGGAGCGGCCACCATGTCGAAGTACGGCGGCCCCACGCTGATCCGCTGGCCGTTCGCGGCCTCGACCACGAGCGGGAAGACGGTCCCCAGGAGGACCGTGAACGTGAGCGCGACGAACAGGAGGTTGTTCACGATGAAGGCGCTCTCGCGCGAAGCGGCGCCCTCGATGGTGCCGGCCGCGTGGAGCCGGTCGCTCCGCCAGGCGACGAGGACCAGCGTGGAGATGGTGATGAGCGACACGAAGCCCAGGAGGAGCGGCCCGACCGAGCCCTCGGTGAACGCGTGCACCGAGTCCAGGACGCCCGAGCGCGTCAGGAACGTGCCGAACAGCGTGAGCATGAACGTGCCCACGATGAGTGACAGGTTCCACGTCTTCAGCATCCCCCGTCGCTCCTGCACCATGGCCGAGTGCAGGAAGGCCGTGGCGGTCAGCCACGGGAGGAAGGAGGCGTTCTCGACCGGGTCCCACGCCCAGTAGCCGCCCCAGCCCAGCACGTCGTAGGACCACCAGGCGCCGGCCACGATCCCCAGCGACAGGAAGGCCCACGGGGCCAGCGTCCACCGGCGGGTGGCGTGCAGCCAGCGCTCGCCGATGTTCCCCGAGAGGAGCGCCGCGATCCCGAACGAGAAGGGGACCGCCATGCCCACGTACCCCAGGTAGAGGAGCGGCGGGTGGAGCCCCATCAGGGGGTGGTTCTGGAGCAGCGGGTTCGGTCCCGGCCCGTTGGCCGGCGCCGGGCTCAGGTGGCCGAACGGGTTGGCCGGCCCGACCAGGAGCCCGAAGAAGAAGATCCCCACGATCATCAGCGTGCCGTTCACGAACGGCGTGTAGCGCGGGTAGCGATCCCGGTTCACCCAGGCCACCAGGGTGGCGTAGGCCCCCAGGATCCATCCCCAGAACAGGATCGACCCATCCAGGCTGCTCCATAGCGAGATCGCGGTGAAGTAGGTGGGGGTCTCCCGGCTCCCCACCTCGGCCACGTACGAGACGCTGAAGTCGTGGGTGAGGAGCGCGATCTCCATCACGGCCACGGCCGCGGAGATGCAGAAGAAGACGAAGTAGATGCCGTAGCGTGAGGCATCGGTGGCCACCGGGCGCTGCTTGAAGCCGCCGTACAGGCCCGCCGCGGAGGAGAAGATGGCGCCGAGGAGGGCCGCCAGCACGGCGGCTGATCCGAGCGTGCTCAGCATGGCCCTACTCCCCGCCGCCGGAGCCGCTCTTCTGCATCAGCGTCTTGAACGTCTCGTCCGGCGACTGGCCCTTCCCGGGCGGCCGGTACTCGTTGGAGTGCTTGACCATCAGGTTGTCGCTCTGGAACACTCCATCCGCGCCGAACTGGCCCTCGACCACGACGCCGATGCCCTCCTGGAACATGGAGGGCGGGGCGCCGGTCGAATGGACGGGGATCTGCGTCTTCCCGTCGGTCACCACGAAGCGCAGGTCGCGGGCGTCGGCGTTCCACTTCACGCTCCCCTTCTCGACCTGCCCCCCCAGCCGGACGGCCTCGCCGACCGCGGAGGTGCCGCGCGCCTCGAGCTCGCTGGGCGTGAGGAAGTAGACCACGTTGTCCTTGAGGCCGCCTCCCACCAGGAGGACGAGCGCCACGGCCACGGCCGCCAGGCCCGCCCCCGCCCACAGCTTCTTCCTCGCCGATCCCTTCCTTCTATGTGCGGACACGATCGCCCTCCGCTCGTCGCCGTTCGTCGGCCCCTTCCCGCTCCGTCTCGCGCAGGCGGCGGCCGACCTCGCGGGCCCGCGCCTCGAGCCGCCAGGCGAACCACGCCATGGCGACCCACGTCAGCACGTACCCGACCCAAAGATAGCCCATTCAGACCTCCGCCCGCCGCGCGTCGAGCTCCTGCTCGGCCACGGCCACCTGGTAACGGCGCAGAAGCAGGTAGGCGTATACCAGCGTGAAGGCCACCAGGTTCAGCATCAGCGTCCACAGCATCGAGGACGCCATGCTCTGGGGGCTGGACGGGGGCTGGTGGAGACTCCTCCACCAGGTGACCGACAGGTAGACGATGGGAACGTCCGCGAACCCGACGATCCCCACCACGGCCGACCAGCGCGCCGCCCGCTCGGGGTCGGCGGCGAAGGAGCGCACGGCCAGGTAGCCCACGTAGATGACCAGGAGGATCGCGGTGGTCGTGAGCCGCGGGTCCCAGGTCCACCACACCCCCCAGATCGGCTTCCCCCACAGGGAGCCGAGCACGAGCGTCAGGGCCGTGAACAGCACGCCGACCTCCGCCGAGCTCGCCGCCAGCAGGTCCCACCTCGGGTCGCGCTGGATGAGGTAGAGCACGCTCATCACGAACACGACGAAGAAGGCCAGGAACGCCAGCCACGCGGCCGGCACGTGCAGGTACATCAGGCGCTGCACGTCACCCTGCATGGCGTCCGGCGGCACCACCCACAGCCCGATCACGCTCCCCGCGACCGTGGTGACCACGGCCAGGAAGACGAGCACGAGGTGCGGGCTTCGCAGCCGGGGGAGGGGCGAGGGGTCGGTCACCGTTCCAGGAGTACGGGGAAGGTCCATGTACAGACCACAAAGTAGAGGATGTCGAAGGCTACGAGCAACCGTATCCAGCCGCCCAGCCCGCCCGCCGTCTCCGGCGTGAGGAGCGCCGCCGTGGCACTCACCGCACCCAGCAAGACGGGGACCAGCAGAGGGAGGACGAGGAGGGGGAGCATGACCTCGCGGGCACGGAGGTGCAGGGTGAGCGCCGAGTAGAACGTGCCCACCACCGAGAAGCCGAACGTGCCCAGGATCGCCACCCCCGCCGTCGACAGGAAGTGGCCGCCCAGGTCCACGTGGAAGAGCACCGCCGCCACCGGGTAGAGGATGACCTCGACCAGGAGGAGGACGACCAGGTTCCCCACCAGCTTCCCCAGGAAGATGGCCCGGGGCTCGCCCGGATACAGGAGGAGCGCCTCCAGCCCGCCCGCCATCTCCTCGCTGTGGTAGGTGCGGGCCAGAGCCAGGAGGCCCGTGAACGTGATCGCGATCCACAGGAGCCCGGCCCCCAGCCGGCGGAGGAGGGCGGCGTCGGGCCCGATCGCGAAGCTGAAGATGAAGAGGACGAGGGCCGCGAAGAACGCCATGGCGTTGAACGTCCCCTTGGTCCGGATCTCGATGAGGATGTCCTTCCAGAGGATCGCCCAGGTCCGGAGCCACGTCTCCACGTCAGCCCTCCCTTCCGGTCCCGGCCACCGCCTCGCCGGCGCCGCGGCGCTCGGCCCAGGCGGCCGGGGCTCCGGTCCACACGATCCGGCCCCGCTCCATGACGACGAGCCGGTCGGCGTCCCGGATGGCCCGCTCCCACCGGTGGGAGGCCAGGAGGATCGTCCGGCCGCTCTCCCGCAGCTCGTCGATGATCCGGTCCACGAGGTCGATCCCGTCGGCGTCCAGGCTCGCGTACGGCTCGTCCATGAGGACCAGCGGCGCAGGCCGCAGGAGGAGGCGGGCCAGCGAGAGGCGCTTCATCATCCCCGAGGAATACCCGCCCACGCGCTCCCCGGCGGCGCGCACCAGGTCCACCCTCGCCAGGACGTCCAGGAGCTCCTCGCGCGAGGGCTTCGTCCCGGCCATGAGCCGGGCGAAGCGCAGGTTCTCGAGTCCCGTGAGCTGCTCGTACAGGAAGCCGTGCGGGGGGAGGAGCGTGCTCTCCCGCCGGACGAGCTCCTCATCGCCGGGGATCTCGAGACCGAAGATCTCGGCGCGTCCGGTCGTGGCCCTGTGGAGCGCCCCGACCAGGCGGAGGAGCGTGGTCTTGCCCGCTCCGTTGGGCCCCGCCAGGGCCACCAGCTCGCCCTGCGCGACCTCGAGGCTCACGTCCCGAAGCGCCCACGTGTGGGCGAACCGCTTCCCGATCCCCTCCAGGCGGAGCGCCGGCCCGGAGCCGACCCCGACCTCCGGCTCAGACGCCAAGGGCGTCTCCTTCCCGGGACGCATCCGCGGCCGCCGGGGCGAGGCCGGATGGGCCGGGATCCGGGTTGGCCGGCACGGAGGGTGCGCATACCTTCCATGGCCGCCGGCCCTCCGCCGGCGACCGGAGATCTCCCACAGCCAGAGGAGGGACATGGAACCGCGGGACCTGGCGGAGCTGTCGCAGCCGTCCGATGCGAAGGTGCTCCTCCTCGTCATGGACGGGCTCGGCGGGCTCCCGGCGGAGCCGGCCGGGCGCACGGAGCTGGAGACGGCACGGACCCCCAACCTGGACCGTCTCCTGCGCGAGGGGGGCGGCGGCCTCCACGATCCGGTCTCGCCGGGGATCACCCCGGGCAGCGGGCCGGGCCACCTGGGCCTGTTCGGCTACGACCCCCTCGAGTACCGGATCGGCCGGGGCGTCCTCGAGGCGCTGGGGATCGACTTCGACCTCCGGCCGGGGGACGTGGCCGCCCGCGGCAACCTGGCCACCGTCGATGACGACGGCGTGATCACCGACCGGCGGGCCGGCCGGATCTCCTCGGAGGCCGCCGCGCCGCTGTGCGAGCGGCTGGACGGCCTCGAGGTCGAGGGCGCCGAGGCGATCGTGCGGCCCGTCAAGGAGCACCGCTTCCTCCTCGTCCTCCGCTTCTCCGAGCGCCTCGAGGCCGACCTCGAGGACACCGACCCGGGCCGCGAGGGAGCCCGGCCGCTCGACCCCGAGCCCCGCACCGACGCCTCCAGGCGTGTGGCCGGCGTCGTCCGGAGCTGGCTCGAGAAGGCGAGGGAGGAGCTGGCCGGGGAGAGCCCCGCCAACGCCGTCCTCCTGCGCGGCTTCGCCACGCGGCCCCACTGGCCCACCTTCCCCGAGGTCACGGGCATGCGCGCCTTCGCGGCCGCGGCCTACCCGATGTACCGGGGCGTGGCCCGGCTCGTGGGCATGGAGGCCACGACCGTCGAGGACGGCACGGGCCCCCTGGCCTCCGCGCTCGAAGAGCACTTCGACGCGCACGACTTCTTCTTCCTCCACGTGAAGGGGACGGACAAGGCGGGCGAGGACGGGGACTTCGACCGCAAGGTCTCGATCATCGAGGACGTGGATTCCGCCATACCCCGGCTCCTCGAGGCCGGTCCGGGCGTCGTCCTCGTCACCGGGGACCACTCGACGCCGGCGCGGCTGGAGCGGCACAGCTCCCACCCCGTGCCCTTCCTGATCTGGGGCGGCGCGGGGCGCACGGAGCGCGCGCAGGAGTTCGGGGAGACGGGGTGCGCCGGGGGCGCGTACGGGAGGGTCCGGTCGTGTCACCTTCTTCCCCTGACGCTGGCCAGGGCCGGACGCCTGGCCAAGTTCGGGGCGTGAGCGGACCGTCCCGTCAGGCCGGATGCCGGGAGCGTCCCCCGTACTCGATGGCGGCGCCCGACAGCGCGACCCCCGAGGCGACCGTGAGGATCCCGAACACGAGGTCGTTCCAGTACGGATCCGACCACATCAGGTATCCGAAGATGAACGGCGAGAACATGCTGAACGCGCCCACGGCGATGAGCAGCCAGCCGGCGATCCGGCTCCAGCCGATGAGGAAGGAGCCGGAGAGCACGAGGACGGCTGCGCCGATGATGATGTCCAGCCACCAGTTGAGCTTCCAGTCCGCCGAGTATCCCCACGCGAACGGGGCGACGATGTACCAGACACCTATGGCCATGGCCAGGAACCGCGATTTCATCTCCTGCTCCCTCTTCTCCTCGGACCCCGGTATCCCTCCTGCACGGGTGCATGATATGGCCGCCCGTGGCCTCGCCGGCAAGCCGGCCGGGAGGACCCCGTGAAGTGCCCGAGGTGCGGAGCCGAGGGCGACGGCAACTTCTGCGCGCGGTGCGGGACGGCGCTGCCCGGCGGCGGTGAGCGCTTCTGTCCCGCCTGCGGGGCCGGGGTGGCCGCGGACGACCTGTTCTGCGGCGAGTGCGGCGAGCCGCTGCGCGAGCGGCCGCGCAAGGGGATGGCGGCCTACCTGCCGTGGATCCTCTCGGGCCTGGCCCTGGTGGCCTTCGCCATCGGGATCGTCCTCCTGGTCCAGCGCAACAATACGCCGCGCGGCCAGGGCGGGACGATCACGGGCGGCGTGATCGAGCCCTCGAGCGACGCCGCGGGCGCCGGGCCCGGCGGCGGTAGCGCCTCGGGCGGCTCGATGCCCACCGCCCAGGAGCTGGCGAACATGCCGCCGCGCGAGGCGGCCGACCGGCTCTTCAACCGGGCCATGGAGATGCAGGAGCAGGGCGCGCCCCGGGCGTCCTTCTTCGCGAACATGGGCGTCCAGGCCTACCAGAGAGTCCCGGCCGACCAGGTGGACGACGACCTCCGCTTCCACGTGGGGCTCCTGCAGCTGGCGGCGGGCAGCCCGGAGGCCGCCCGCGCCGAGGCCGACACGATCCTCGGATCGGCCCCGCAGGACCTGTTCGGCCTCCTCCTGGCCGCCCGCTCGGCGCGCGCCGAGGGGAACGCCGGGGAGGCCGGGAGCTTCATGAGCCGCTACAGGAAGGCGTTCGGCCAGACCGACCTGAGCTCCCGGCCGGACTACGAGGCCCACCAGGACCTCCTCCGGAAGGCGGCCGGCGAGGGCGGCTGATCAGGCGGCTGCGGCCCTCCCCGCCGGCGCCTCGCGTCCGCTCGCCGGGGCGGGCGCCGCCCGGTCCTCCGCCGGGGCCCGCCGCGCCCCGATGTCCGCCTTCCGCAGGCGGTTGGCGTTCGCCACGACGTTGATCGAGCTCATGGCCATGGCGGCCTCGGCGATGAGCGGGTGGAGGAGGCCCGCGAACGCCACCGGGATCGCGATCGTGTTGTAGAAGTAGGCCCAGAACAGGTTCTGCCGGATCTTCCGGAACGTGGCTCGCGCCAGGCGGACCGCGCTCACCACCGCCGAGAGGTCGCCCTTCACCAGGGTGATGTCCGCGGCCTCGATCGCGATGTCGGTCCCGGTCCCGAGGGCGAGCCCCACGTTCGCCTGCTTGAGGGACGGGGCGTCGTTGATCCCGTCCCCGACCATGGCCACCGTGTGCCCCTCTCCCTGCATCTCGCGCAGGAGCTCCACCTTGCCGTCCGGAAGGAGGCCGGCGTGGAAGCGCCGGATCCCCACCTGCTCGGCCACGGCGGCGGCGGTGCGCTCGTTGTCGCCGGTCAGCATCACGGGCTCCAGGCCCAGCTCCCGGAGCTCGGCCACGGCGGCGGCCGAGGTCTCCTTGATCGGGTCGGCGATGGCCAGGAGGCCGACGACGGTCGGGGGCGCCCCGGGGCCGCTACCGTCCGCGGCCGCCTCGACCCCGCCGCCCGCCGCCACGTACACCACCGTGTGCGCGCGCTGCTCGAGCTCGCGGGCGTCCCCCGCCAGCGAGGACACGTCGACGCCCTCCTCCTCCATGAGGCGGGGCGAGCCGACCAGGACGCCGGCCCCGTCCACGCGGCCGCGCACGCCGCGGCCCGTGATCGCCTCGAACGCCTCGGCCTCCGGGAGCCCGAGCCCCCGGTCCTCCGCCTCGCGCACCACGCTCTCCCCCAGCGGATGCTCGGAGCCCCGCTCGAGGGCCGCGGCCAGCCGGAGGACGTCCTCCTCGGAGCGGCCGGGGGCCGGACGGACCGCGGTCACGCTCGGCTCGCCGCGGGTCAGCGTCCCCGTCTTGTCGAAGGCCACGAGGTCGGCGCCCTCCAGGACCTGGATGGCCGCCCCGTCCCGCACCAGGATCCCGTGCTCGGCCCCGAGTCCCGTCCCGACCATGAGGGCGGTGGGGGTGGCCAGGCCGAGAGCGCACGGGCAGGCGATCACCAGCACCGCCACGGCCGCGAAGATGGCCAGCGACAGCGTCCCGAGGCCCGGCTGCACCCAGGGCAGGAAGCCCGACGCCCACGCCGCGATCCCGCGGAAGAAGTCCGGGAACACGAGCCACGACACGAACGAGGCCGCCGCCACGACCAGGATCGTCGGCACGAACACCGCCGTCACCCGGTCGGCGAACTCCTGGATCGGGACCTTGGAGCCCTGCGCCTCCTCGACCATGCGGACGACCTGGGAGAGGAACGTGTCCTCGCCGACCCCCGTGGCCTCCACGCGGAGGACGCCCTGCCGGTTCACCGTGGCGCCGATGACCTGGTCGCCCGCCGTCTTCTCCACGGGCATCGACTCGCCGGTGGCCAGCGACTCGTCCACGGCGCTCGCGCCCTCGAGGACCACGCCGTCGGTCGGGATCTTCTCGCCCGGCCGCACGACCATGACGTCGCCGACCCCGACCTCGCTCACCGGGACCTCGACCTCCCGGCCGTCCCTCAGGACGCGGGCCGTGCGGGCCTCGAGGGAGAGGAGCTTCTGGATGGCCGAGGACGCCCGCCCGCGCGCCTTCGTCTCCACGAAGCGCCCGGTGAGGTGGATGGCCATGATCATGGCGCCGATCCCGGCGTAGTTCATGATCGGGATCCCGGCGCCCAGCTCGTGGAGGACCGCCCCCACGCCCGTGAGCACGGCCACGCCGCTCCCCATCGCGATGAGGACGTCCATGTTGGGGACGAGCCCCCGGGCGGACTTCCACGCCCCCTTCAGCGTCTGGCGCCCCGGGCCCAGGAGGACGGGCAGGGCCAGGAGGACCATCCCCAGGTCGAAGGCGAGCTCGGTCGGCCAGGCGACCCCGAAGAACATCTCCGGGACCATCCACGCCATGATCGGGACCGTGAGGCCCCAGGCGATCCACATGCGCCGCCGGGCGGCCGCGAGCTTCTCGCGGTCGGCCTCCAGCCTGCGGCGCTCGCGCTCGGCCCGGTCCTCGCCCGTCTCGGGCGGGGCCTCGAGATCGTAGCCCGCGTCCTCGACGGCCTTCCGGAGGTCCTCGAAGGTGATCCCCTCGGGGAAGGTGACGGTGGCCGACTCGGACGGGAGGCTCACGGCGGCCTCCACGCCCTCGAGCGCGTTCAGCTTCTTCTCGACCGCGGAGCTGCAGCCCGCGCAGTGCATGCCGCCCACCCGGAACGTCCGGCGGCGGCGGCCGTCGGCTCCCCTCGCGTCCTTCCGGTCGGCCGCGTCCCCGGCCCCCGGGACCGCGGCGTCGGCGCTCGTCCGGTCCGTCGCGTCCTTCGTCGTCGTATCCATGGTCCGTCTCCTCGTCCTCAGCGGGCGTGGCGGTACATCAGGTTCACCAGCTCGTCGTACATGTCCTCGGCCTCCTCGCCGCCGGCCTGGATGGCGCGTGTGGCGCAGTAGGCCAGGTGGTTCCGCATCAGCTCCCGGCCCACCGAGCGCAGCGCCTCGTGGACCGAGGAGATCTGGGTGAGGATGTCGGCGCAGTAGCGCTCCTCCTCGACCATGCGCTGGAGGCCGCGCACCTGGCCTTCGATCCGGCGCAGGCGGTTGAGCGCCCCCGCCTTGAGCTCGGGGTCGACCCCGACCGCGGTGCGCGGGCCGTCGCCGTTCTCGTCGCGGGCCTGGCACCCGCAGGCGCAGGCCTCTCCGTGCGTCTCGCCCCGGGTCGTCTCGGTCTCGGTCGTCATGGTGCGCTCTCTCGTGCGTCCGTTCATACCCCCTCCCCCTATCTTCGACACCCAGTCTACCATACCCCTACCCCCTATGTCAAGCTCGCCCGGTCCGGGCCGGCGAGGAGTGGGTCCGGGCGGCCGCCGACCGCCCCGGTGGACGGCCGCGCGGCCGCCGGGTTACACTGGGGGCGTGATGTTCGAGGGACTGAAGAAGCGGCTGGAGCGCGCGCTCGACGCGCTCGAGAGGAAGGGGCCCGGCCCCTCCGAGGACGAGATCGACCGCCTCCTGGCCGGGATGCGCGAGGAGCTCATCGACGTCCGGGCTCGCGTGAAGGCGCTCGAGGAGGAGGAGACGTCGGTCTCGCGCCGCCTGGAGCGGGCCCCGTCGGGCTCCGAGGTGGCGGTCCGCCTCCGCGGCAAGCTCGAGGACGTGCGGAAGGTGCTGGCCGGGATGCGCGCGGAGGCCTCCGAGCTCACGACCCGCTTCAAGGAGGCCATGGCCAGCCGCGACGCCCTGGCGGCCCGCGGCCGCCGCACCCGCGCCTCCGAGACGCTCCGGGAAGAGGCGGGAGGCGCCGCGCGCGAGTTCGACCGCGCCGCCGAGCACATCGAGGACGAGGAGCGGCTCTCCCGCGCCGAGCGCGAGCTGGACGAGGAGCTGGATCCCGGCGGGACCGCGGATGCCTCGGGCGAGGCGTGGGACCGTGACGCCCGCGAGCACCACGCCGACCGCCTCCTGGACGAGCTGAAGCGCCGCATGGGCGCGGACGACGGGGAGGAGGGCGGGGAAGAAGGCGCGGAGGAGGCCTAGCGCCGCCCTCCGGCGGCCGTGTCGGGCGCCGGAGCCGTGTCCGACCCTGCCGCCGTGTCCGCCCTCCCGGCCGTGTCGGTCGCCGGCAGGGTGTCGGGCGCCGGCAGCGAGTCGGGCGCCGGCAGGGTGTCGGGCGCCGGCAGCGAGTCCGCCCCCGCGGAGTCGGCGCCGCCCGTTCGCGCTGGCGCCGTGTCCGGCGCGGCGATCGTGTCCGGCGAGGGAAGGCCGGGGGCTCCCGGGCCCAGACCCGCCGATTCCGGCGGGGCGCCGAGCCCGAGCGACTCG
>Ga0209918_1000253_pt1 | contig 39693 bp, 30 predicted proteins | sample SalPonD_shore_MG_FD_185712 | JGI IMG/M metagenome (GOLD analysis project Ga0209918, IMG submission 185712) | Salt pond soil microbial communities from South San Francisco under conditions of wetland restoration - Salt Pond MetaG... | ecosystem: Environmental > Aquatic > Marine > Intertidal zone... | reverse complement strand
CGCAACGCCGCCGCAGCCCCGCACAGTCACGCCCGCGGGGAGCCCAGCCAATGGGCCAATCCGGCGTTGCAGGCCTGGCCAAGGGAACGACCCTTAGCCGCGGCCTGCGCCTCGTCTTGGCCCATTGGCTGGGCTCTGAAACGCAGCCTACTCATGAAGCAGGACACATGCCCTTTACCAGAACGCCAACGCCGCCAGGGGGCGATTCTGGCGCGCCCTTCGGGGCTTACAGGCGCGCCCGCAGCCTGCGTGCGCTGCTTGACTGTACCGGCAGTACAGCGCTGCGCAGCGCGTCATGGACCTGCTCAGCAATCGACTCGGGCTAGCGTAAGCCCGCCGAAGGCTGAGGTTGGCACCATCGGCACTTGCAACAAACTGCGAACGCGCCTGTAAGCCAGAGCCACGCGCGAATACTTCAGTGTTTCCCTACGCTTCATCAGGCTCCCGAGCGGCTGCTCAGGATGATTCGGCATGGATCTCCAGCAGCCGCATCTGGGCCGCCATGGGCGCTTCCCCCTCGGCCGGCCGGCAGCGGTGGTAAACCCCGTCCGGGTCCAGCTCCCAAGCCTGGGTGTTGTCGCTGAGATAACACTCCAGGTCGCGCATGACCCTGTCCCGCAGGTCGGCCTGCCGGATGGGGAACGCGATCTCCACCCGGCGGAAGAAATTGCGTTCCATCCAGTCGGCGCTGCTGCAGAAGATCTCCGGTTCCCCGTCATTGTGGAAGTAGAACACGCGGGTGTGCTCCAGGAAGCGTCCCACCACGGAACGTACCCGGATGTTGCCGGAGACACCCGCGACCCCGGGGCGAAGGCAGCACATGCCGCGTACGATGAGCTCGATCCGCACGCCGGCCATGGACGCGGCGTAGAGTGCCTGTATGATCCGCGGCTCGACCAGCGAGTTGACCTTGGCGATGATGCGGGCGCTCTTGCCCGCTCGGGCATTGGCGGTCTCGCGTTCGATCTTCGCGAGCATCCCCTCGTGCATGGTGAAGGGAGACTCCAGCAGCTCTCGCAGCGCCGACACCTTGCCCAGGCTGGTGAGCTGCAGGAATATCTTGTGAACGTCCTCGCCGATGTCCGGGTTGCTGGTCAGCAGACCGTAGTCCGTATAGAGGCGCGCCGTCCGGGAGTGATAGTTGCCGGTGCCCAAGTGGGTGTAGTGGCGCAGCTGGCGGCCCTCCCGGCGCACGACGAGGATGAGCTTGGCGTGGGTCTTGTGGCCGACCACTCCGTAGACGACGTGGGCACCGGCTTCCTGCAGCCGATTGGCCAGCTTGATGTTGGCCTCCTCATCGAAACGCGCGCGCAACTCGATGACCACCGTCACTTCCTTGCCGGCGCGCGCCGCGGCCACCAGATGATCGACGATGACCGAATCCGGTCCGGTCCGGTACAGGGTCTGCTTGATGGCCAGCACCTCCGGATCCTGGGCCGCCTGGCGGACGAAGTCCACGGTGGGCAGGAACGACTCGAAGGGATGGTGCAGCAGTACGTCCCGCTCCCGCAGGCTCTTGAAGATGTCGTTGCTGCGATCCATCTTCGGCGGCAGCCCCGGGGTGAAGGAGGCGTACTTGAGATCCGGCCGATCCACCAGGTCCACCACCGACAGCAGGCGGTTGACGTTGACCGGGCCGTCCACCAGGTAGAGGTCCTCCCGGGTCAGCTCGAACTCCTCGAGCAGAAAATCGGACATGTATTCCGGGCAGTTGGCCGCCATTTCCAGGCGTACCGCGTCGCCGTAACGCCGTGACGGCAGCTCGCCCTCCATGGCCCGCAGCAGGTCATCCACCTCTTCCTCGTCCACGAACAGCTCGCTGTTGCGGGTCACGCGGAACTGGTAGCAGCCGGTGGCGTTCATCCCCGGGAACAGGTCGTTGACGTGCGCGTGGATGATCGAGGACAGGAAGACGAAGTCGTAAGGGCCGTTGGCCGGGTCCTCCGGCGGCAGCTGGATGATGCGCGGCAGCGCCCGGGGTGCCTGCACCACGGCCAGCCCGCTGTTGCGCCCGAAGGCGTCCTTTCCCTCCAGAGAGACGATGAAGTTCAGGCTCTTGTTCAGCACCTGGGGAAACGGGTGGGCGGGGTCCAGGCCCAGGGGGCTCAGCACCGGCAGCAGCGAGTCCTCGAAGTAAGCCTCCACCCAGTCCCGATGCGCCCGGGTCCACTCGCCGCGGCGCAGGAAGCGGATGCCCTGCTCGGCGAGCGCAGGCGTGAGCACGTCGTTGAGCACGCGATACTGCTCCATCACCAGCTCGTGGGCCCGCGCGGAGATGGCGCGCAGCACCTCCTGGGGCGTGCGGTTGTCAGGGCCGGCCTGCACCGAGCCCATCTCGATGGCCTGCTTGAGCCCCGCCACCCGGATTTCGAAGAATTCGTCCATGTTGGTGCTGGTGATGCACAGGAACTTGAGTCGCTCCAGCAGCGGATGGCCGGGGTCCTTGGCCTGCTCCAGCACACGCCGGTTGAATTCCAGCAGGCTCAGCTGCCGGTTGATGTAGAGATCCGGCTGGCGGAGATCGGGGGTATCCGTGTCATCCTGCCGGTCTGAATGTGTGGGACGCGTACTGGCCATCGGGAACAGGATTGATTGCGCGGCAAACCCCCATATTATTGCAGAGTTGTTGACAACATGTGACGGTGTGCGGGCCGGGGGGAATGTTCAGCGCTTTCCCGGAGCCCGCCGCGGTCTTTCCGGGAGATTCCATGGCTCAATCGCAATACAGCTTCGACGTCGACGCCGCCTCCTTCCAGGAGCAGGTGGTCGACAAGTCCCATACCGTACCGGTCATGGTCGATTTCTGGGCCGACTGGTGCGCACCATGCAAGACCCTGATGCCGGTGCTGCAGAAGCTGGTGGACGAGTACGCCGGCGCGTTCCTGCTGGCGAAGGTCAACGCCGACCAGGAGCAGGCGCTGGTGGGCCAGCTGGGGATCCGCAGCCTGCCCACGGTGATGCTGGTCAAAGACGGACAGGTGGCGGAGCACTTCCAGGGCGCGGTTCCGGAGAGTCACGTCCGTGACCTGCTCGGACGCCACCTGACGCCGCCGGCAGCCGGCGCGGCGGACCAGGCGCGGGCGGCCTTCGCCGCTGGCGACTACGACACGGCGCTCGCCCTGCTGCGGGACGAGGCGGCCGCCGCCCCGGACGACATCGCCGTGCAGGCGGACCTGGCCATGGTGCTGGCGGCCAGCGGCCAGACGGACGAGGCGCGGGCGGTACTGGAGCGGCTGCCGGACGAGGCGGCGGGCGACGACCGCGTACGGGCGGTACGGGCCAAGCTTGCCTTCGCCGAAAAGGCGGGGAAGGGCGTCGACCCCGCAGCGCTCGAGCGGCGCCTGGAAGCCGATCCCGCCGATTCGGAGGCCGCCTACGGCCTAGCGGTCCACTGCGTGCTGACCGAGGACTATGACCGGGCGCTGGCGCTGCTGCTGGAGCTCGTCCGGCGCGACCGCGGCTTCGGCGACGATGCGGCGCGCAAGACGCTACTGGAGCTGTTCGACCTGCTGGGCGCCGAGGATCCCCGGGTCAAGTCGTACCGTCGCCAGCTGTTCACGCTGCTGTACTGAGCGCCGTCCGGCGTGAATCCGGGCGCCGCCGATGCGAGAATCGGCGGCCCTGCGAGCATTATCGGGAGACGCCATGAGCGACGTGGACATTGAGCTGGGACACCGGAAACTGGCCTGGGCGCGCCAGCACATGCCCATACACGCCCGGCTGCGCGAGCGGTTCTCGGCGCAGCCGCCGCTGCAGGGGCTGACGGTGGCGGTCTGTTCGCACCTGGAGGCGAAGACCGGGGTGTTCATCGAGACCCTTGCCGCTGCCGGCGCCGAGGTGGTCTTCACCGGCAGCGAGCCCGGCTCGACCCAGGACGACGTAGTGGCGGCGCTGAACGAGCAGCCCGGGATAACGGGGTTCGCCCGACGGGGCGCGGACGAAGGAGAGTTCCGCTGCTATCACATGTCGGTGCTGGACCGCGGTCCCCAGTTCATCCTGGACGATGCCGCGGAGCTCACGGCGCGCATGGCCGGCGACCGGCCGGAGCTGCTGGCGTCCCTGGTCGGTACGTGCGAGCAGACCACCACCGGCGTGCGGCGCCTGCAGGCCATGCTGAAGGACGGCGTGATGGACTTCCCGAGCTATGCCGTGAACGACTCACCCATGAAGCGCTATTTCGACAACGTGCACGGGACCGGGGAGTCCACCCTGGCGAACATCGCCGTCGCCACGAACCTGCTGTTCGCCGGCCAGCAGGTGGTGGTGGCCGGGTACGGCTACTGCGGACGCGGTCTGGCGGAGAAGGCCAGGGGCTGGAACGCTCAGGTCACGGTGACCGAGGTGGAACCCCGGCGCGCCCTGGAAGCGCACATGAACGGCTTCCGGGTGGCATCGATGGCCGAGGCCGCCGCCTACGGCGATATCTTCATCACCGCCACGGGCAACCCGGAGGTCATCCGCCGCGAGCATTTCGAGCGGATGAAGGACGGCGTGGTGCTCGCCAATGCGGGGCATTTCAACGTGGAGATCGACGCGGCCGGGCTGGCCGACATGGCCGAATCGCTGGAGGAGTGCCGCCCCGGGCTGCTGGCGCACCGCATGCCCGATGGGCGCCGCCTCAATCTGCTGGCCGAGGGCCGGCTCGCCAATCTCGCCGCACCGACGGCCATGGGGCACCCGGCGGAAGTCATGGACCAGACGTTCGCCACCCAGCTCATGGCCGCGGTCCATCTGGTGGCGCACCGGGATGCGCTGACCCCGGGCGTGCATGCCGTACCGGATGCCGTGGACCGCGAGGTGGCCGCAATCAAGCTGGATACGCTGGGCATTGCCCTGGACCGGCTGACCCAGCGTCAGGAGGCGTTTGCCGACGCCTGGCGGCTGGCGGACATCCAGGCATAGCGCGGGTGCGGCCGCCATCAGTGGTGTTGCGACGCAACACTTGAAAACGTTCGCACGTGAACCCATCCATGGACAGACGCGCCGTAGGCGCGTGATGCCGGAAGGTGATCCCTATGCGCGAACGTGACGGTCAAAAGAAAACACGACGCTGGCCTCCCAGGGTTGGCAAGCGCCATCGCCAGCAGTCGCCTGCGCCGCCCCAGGCGGATGAGCGCGCATCGTCCTCGAAGCAGCACCCGCCGGGCGAGGATAATACGCCCGCCGAGCGGTCGGCCGAACCCGAACCCGCCGCCAGCCATGAGCCCGTGGTGATGAGCCGCCGCAATCGGCTGCGTCAGGCCGTGGCCCGCCGGCGAATCGGTTCGGCGGCCGTATCGCCCAGACACTGAACCCGCTCGCCACCGCGGCGTTTCCGCGGGCTCCCGCGCTGCCTGCCCGCGTTCCGCTTGCCGGAGCGTCCCCGGCGGGCCGTGTTTCAGCGACCGTGCCCATCGGGAAACGGACTGTTTCCCGATGGGCGACGTGTGGCCGCCGGTGGGCGCTTGCGTGACATGTCCGCGGCACCCACATTCGCTGGGGAAGCTCAAGCGAGTCGACGACAATCAGAATAGGAGCAAGAAGGCATGAAACGAGTCATCGCAAGCCTGATCGTCGCCCTGTTCCTGGTGCCGGGCCTGGCGCTGGCGGCCGATACCTATAAGCTCGACCCGGGCCATACCTTCCCCAACTTCACGATCAGCCACCTGGGGTTCTCGACCCTGTCCGGACGTTTCAACGAGACGTCCGGGACCGTCGTGATGGACCGCAAGGGAGGCATGTCGTCCGTGGACGTGACCGTCCAGATGCCGTCGGTCGACACCGGCAACGCGAAGCGCGACGAGCATCTGCGAAGTGACACGTTCTTCAACGTCAAGAAGTACCCGACCATGACCTACAAGTCGGACAAGGTATATTTCCATGACGACGGGACCGCCACGGTCATGGGCAAGCTCACCCTGCACGGCACGACCCGGCCGGTCACGCTGTACGTGGACAACATTCACTGCGGCACGAACCCCATCAACAAGAAGGCGGCCTGCGGGTTCAACGCCATAGCCACGATCAAGCGCTCCAATTTCGGTATCGACGCCTATATCCCGGCCGTGGGTGACGAGGTCGACATCCGTATCGAAGCCGAGGCCTTCAAGCAGTAGCCCGGGGGCCGGTCCAGCACAGTGCTCGGGGCCGGATCGGCGCGCGCTGCAGGCGCGGCCGTCATTTGGCACAATCCCGCGTTTCGAGACACTGTATAATTCGCGTCAGGGTCCGCCTGGCGGGAACTGTTCAGTGTTTCTCTAACGATCCGGGGCGGGCATGATCCGAATTTCCAATCTGACCAAACGCTACCCGCGGGCGCTTCGGCCGGCGCTGGACGACATTTCGCTGCATGTCCCCAAGGGCAGCATCTTCGGCCTGTTGGGTGCCAACGGCGCCGGCAAGACGACCTTGCTCTCGCTGCTGGCCGGGCTGCTGGAGCCCGACGCGGGCAGCGTTACCGTGGACGGCGTCGACCCCGCCCGCAATCCGGGCATCATCCGCTCCCTGCTCGGCTTCGTACCCCAGGACCTGGCCTTCTATCCCATGCTGAGCGTGTGGGAGAACCTCGCGTTCTACGCGGGCGTGCAGGGACTGCACGGGGCGGAGAAGCGTGACCGGATCGAGGAGGTCATCGCCGCCGTCAGGCTGGAGGCATTCGGCCGGCAGGGCGCGGAACTGCTCTCCGGCGGTCTCAAACGGCGTCTCAACCTGGCGATCGGACTGCTCGGGAAGCCGCGCCTGCTGTGCCTGGACGAGCCCACCGTGGGCATCGATCCGCATTCGCGCCAGTTCATTCTGGAGCGGATACGTGCCATCCGCGATGAGGGCGTGACCGTCATCTATACCTCCCATTACATGGACGAGGTCCAGCGCCTGTGCGACTCGGTGGCGATCATCGACGAGGGTCGGATCCTGGTGGCATCCGGCATGGAGGAGCTGCTGTCGGGCCACGCTGGAGAGCTGCTCCGGGTTCGCTTGGCGGGCGGCGGCGCCGGCGCCTGTGATGCGGTGGCGGCCGAGGTGGCGGGTACGCGGCGGGTCGGTGCGGCAATGCTGGAAGTGGAAACCTCGGACCCCTTGGCGGCGCTCGCCCAGCTGGGCCGGGAAGCCGCCGCTGCCGGGCAGCGCATAGCGGGCATCGAGTACGGCCGCCGGAGCCTCGAGGAGCTGTATCTGAGCCTCAGCGGCAAACCCTGGGAAGAGGACAATGCGCCGGCTTCTGACGAGCGTTGACAAGGAGCTGCGGGTGCTGCGCCGCGACTGGCAGGGCCTGATGGTGCTGTTCGTGCTGCCGGCGCTGTTCATCCTGATCATGTCGCTGGCCCTGCAGGGCAGCTTCCAGGAACGCCTCAGCGACACCATTGCCGTGCCCGTGGTGGACCAGGACCAGACCCCGGCGTCGCAGTTGCTGCTGAAGGAGCTGCGCGACAACGGCACGGTGGTCCCGAAGGCAAGCACGCTGGAGGCCGCGGGGCTGGAACGGGCGGTGGCGGCCGGCGACCAGCGCTTCGGGATCGTCATCCGCCAAGGCTACGGCCGCTGGCTCAACTCGGACGGAGACAGCGACGGTGGGCCGCTGGTCCAGATCCTGGCGGAGCCGGCGGTAACCGCCTTCCGCCGTGCAGCGCTGGAGACGGCTGTTGCCCGAGCGGTGCAGACGCTGCGTGTCGAGCGGCTGTTTGCTTCCAGTCCCGGGTTCGGGATGCCGGCCAGCGCCGCCGGAGGGCAGGCGACGCAGTTGCCCGTGGCCGTCAGGGTGCTCGGCGCCGGCGGTGAGGTGAGCATGCCCAATGCGGTTCAGCAGAACGTCCCGGCCTGGCTGGTTTTTGCCATGTTCTTCGTCGTCATCCCGATTTCGACGGTCTTCATCGTCGAGCGCCAGCAGGGAAGCATGCAGCGTCTGCGGCTGATGAACGTGCCCCCGGGCATCGTGCTGGGCGGGAAGATTCTGCCCTACTACCTGGTCAACATGGCCCAGATGGTGATCATGCTCCTGGTCGGGGCGTGGCTGGTGCCGATGCTGGGCGGCGACCGGCTGGATCTGGGTGGCAGTCCGTTCGGGCTCTGGCTGATCGGGTCGGGCACGAGCCTCGCCGCGGTGGGCTATGCGCTGTTAGTATCCGCCGTGGCGGGGACCACGGTCCAGGCGACGACCTTTGCCGGGGTCACCAATCTGGTTATGGGAGCGGTGGGCGGCGTCATGGTGCCCAAGGCCGTCATGTCCCCGTCCGTGCAGGCATTCACAGTTCTGTCACCCATGTCCTGGGGCCTGGAGGGGTTCTGGGATATCCTGCTCCGTAAGCAGGGCTGGACGGCGGTGCTGCCGGAGGCGGGGGCGCTGGCCGCCGTCGGGCTGGTCTGCCTGTTTCTGGCCTCGCGGGTCTTTCAGGGTAAGCGATAGTGGACGTGATGCAGGGCTCACAGGACGCAGAATTCAAGCGGCGTTTGAAGACGCTGATCATCCAGGAATGCGACAAGGATGTAGCCGCGGAAGACATTGCCGACGATGTGCCGCTGTTCGGCGACGACTCGGAGCTGGAGCTCGATTCGCTGGACGGCCTGCAGATCTCCATGGCGCTGCAGAAGGAGTTCGGCGTCCGCATCGCCGATCCCAAGGAGATGCGGCGCATCATGATTTCGGTGAACAGCCTCGCCGACTATCTCCAGCCGGACCGAATCGATGAATGATTGGCGGCTGAATCAAAGCGTTATCAGAAATTCGGACAGATCGACCGGGTTACATGCTGTCCCATCCGGCTTTTGGGACCATCCGGCCGTGCATCTTGGACGATCCCCCGCGAACCCTGGCTGCGGCTATGGTTGCGGCGGGCGATCGTCCAACCTGCTTCGCCGGAACGCCCCAAAAATCCGGATCCCGGTGAGACGTACGGGCTAGATCATTGCGGGTGCCGGCAGATACTCCATTGGCTGCGGTGCTGGGGGTGGGCGTCGTCTCGACCCTCGGCCGCGGACTTGCCGCCCATGCCGAGGGGCAGGGCCGCGACCCAGCACCGGCGGCACGGGTTCACGCCGATGAGATCGAGCCGGGCAAGCGCCTTCCGTACCGCCCCGTGGCGGCGGACGCCGGATTTGACGAACTGATCGATGGGGCCCTGAGCGATGCCCTGGGCGAAGCGGGCCTCGACGTTCGCGAGCGGCCGAGGGTCGGGCTCTTCCTGGGCAGCTCGTCCCTGGACATCGGGGTCTGCGAACGCGCCTATGCCGCCGCCCTGGCTGCGGGCGAGCGCCCGGAGGCCGCCATGGCGTGGGCGCGCTCCGGTTACGGTTTCCTGGCCGACCAAGTGGCCCGGCGGTTCGGCATCGCGGGACCGTGTCTGACCGTGAATACCGCCTGTTCATCGAGCGCCAACGCCGCGTTGTACGCAGCGCGGATGATCCGTGCCGGCGAGCTGGACCATGCCGTGGTGCTGGGAACCGAGGACTTCAACCGCCTGTCGCTGCTCGGATTCGCCTCGCTGATGCTGGTGACTGCAGAAGAGGCGCGCCCCTTCGATGCGGCCCGCGACGGTCTGGTGCTGGGCGAGGGCGTTGCCGCGCTGGTTCTGGGCCCCGCCGACGGTCAACGGCGGTTTCACCTTTGCGGCGGTGCGAATGTCTGCGACACCTCCAGCGCCACCAACTCCTCGCCGGAGCACGTTGCCGGGGTCATGAGCGAGGCGCTGACCGACGCCGGGGTCACGCCGCAATCGGTGGCGGGGGTGAAGGCTCACGGCACCAGCACGCCGAGTAACGATGAGGCCGAGGGGCGGGGCCTGCGGCTGCTGTTCGGCTCCAGCCCGCCGCCGTTCACGTCCCTGAAGGGGCATCTGGGGCACACCCTGGGGGCCTGCGGCGCCATCGAGACGGCGGCGCTGATGGCCGCCCTGGAGGCGGGCTTCCTGCCCGCCACGGCCGGTTTTCGGGAGATGGACCCGGATCTCGCCATTGCACCGCTGCGTGAGCCGGCATCCGCCGACGAAGGCTTCTACCTGCTGAACTTTTTCGGTTTCGGGGGCAACAACACCAGTCTGGTCATGAGGTGGGGCCGATGAACGAGCCGCTGCCGGTCACTGCCGTCGCCACATTTACCCTGACGGGCGGCGACGCGCCCGAGCCGCTGGATGCGCTGCTGGCGGACGCGACCGACGGGCGGCGCTTCCGGCGCATCAACCGCTTCATCCAGCTGGCGCTGATCGGCGCCCACCGCTGCCGCCGGGCGGATGGTGCGCAGTGGCCCGCGCGGCAGCCCATCGTCATCGCCACGGGACAGGGCGGAGTCGCCGCTACCGCCGCCATGCTGGAGGGAGTGGTCGCGGCCGGCCAGCTGCCCATGCCGTTCCAGTTCATCAACCTGGTAGGGAACATGGCCGGCTTCCACGTGGCCAACAGCCTCGGGGCGGTTGCCGCCAACAGCGCGGTCTCGCGCCTGGATTTCCCGCTGGAATCCGCGCTGGCCGTGGCCCGGCAGGACTACGCCCGGGAAGGGTGTGCGCTGCTGGGGGCCGTGGACGAGTTGGCCTGGCCGCTGGCCGCCCACCGGCGGCGGCTTGGCGTCGGCGCGGACGTTGCGGTGGGAGAGGGCAGCCACTGGCTGCGCCTGGGGACCGATCGGCCGCCGCTGGGCTGGATCGAGGACGTTCGCTACCTGAACGACGACGATGCGCTGCTGGACTATGCCAAGAGCCAGCAGGACGCGGCACTGATATGCGCCCCCGCGGCGCATCGCCGCCTGGCGGCGGCCGGGATCGACCTGGCGGCGAGGTCCCGCAGCGCGAGCGAACGGTTCCCGGTGCACGACACGATGGCCGGCGCGGTACTCTGCGATTTTCTCGAGAACGGCGGCGGCGGGCGCCTGGTGCACGTATCGGCCGCGCAGGGGCGCTACGCGGCGATCGTGGTAAGTGGCGCCTGAGGGTTATTTGCCGGCGGCGGCCGCCGACGGCGCCGGGTGACGCCGCAGCCACTGGCGAAGCTGCCGGTATACCGCGGCTTCGCTGTTCGCGCAGTGTTCCAGCGCCTCCGTCAGCGGGACGGTAGCGGACTGTCCCTTGTCACGGATGAAACGGGCGCCGGCCAGGGCAAACTCGCGCCAGCGATCGCCGGCGCCATTCATGGCGTCGGCCGCCTCGGCCAGCGCCTGCGCGTCCAACCGTTCCCCGGCCTCCTGAAGGAAGGACGCGTACATGAAGCGGAACCCGCCGCCGCCCGTGCCGATCTCCTCCTGCATGCGGATGACGCTCGCCACGAGGCTCCGCGTATAGCGGGGATCGGCCCGGCGCCCGAGCTTATCCAGGTGCCGGGCCAGTCGGCGGACGGCGCGGACACCCACCCAGGGCATCGGGGCCCGGGTCATGACATTCAGCGTCCGCGCGATTCCCTTGCGGACGGCTCGCTGCAGGTCGAACTCGGCCGGCACGTGCTCCGGGTAGTACATGAGCCCCTTGGGTGCGAACACGCCGCGCACGAAACGGGCCTTGCGCAGGTCCGCCGCCGGGCAGCGCTGGGGCGACTCGAAGACCGGGTCGCTGACCAGGTACTCGTCACCGTCCCGGCCGAATACCACCAGGTTGTGGGCATTGAAGTGAAACCGCATATCCGGCGGGAAGTAGGGCAGCCAGTAGACGCTGGTCTGGATGCCCACCGGCCGGCCTGCTTCCAGTGCCGCGTCCAGCCCGCGCATGCCGGCCTCCGGGTCGCGGTAACGGCTGCGGCGCATGCGCGTTCCGGTGGCCCGGGACAGACCTGCGATGACGCTGCCGGGCGGCATGCGGTAGGCGGTGAGCGGAATGCCGCCGACCTTGATGAAGGGGAAGTGGGCGAAAAGCAGGGAGGCCGACAGGCCGAAGGCCATGGGCTCCGAGACGGGCAGCCCGTAATGAGTGAGCAGCGACGACATCACACCGCTCTCGCAATGGCCGGCATGCCGGTGCTGGAACTCGACGCGGGTCACGATACCTCCTCGGGCGGCCAGGACCGGAGGGTCTGTTCGGGGAGGCCCAGGGCCTCTGCATAGCGGGCCAGCGCCCGGTGTCCGGCATGGCGGAACGGGCGCGGGCGGAGGTGGCGCCGGACCCGCCAGCGCCACATCCCGCTGGCCTGGGCGAGGACCTGCAGGTCCATGCGGCGCTGATACATGTAGAACTCCAGTGGCGAGCTCTGACCGGCGTCCACGCGGCGACGAGCCTCCTCGGCCAGCTCGCGGAACTCCGCCACGGCCATGGACGTGACCAGCTCTTCCACGGCCCAGCCCGCGCTCTCCACCGTCTGCAGCCGCCCCTGCTCGTCTCTGGCGTAGAGGGCCTTGCGGTGGCCGTCCAGGGTACGGTTGCCCTCCTGGGGTACGTCTTCCCGCTTCATGACGCCACGGCGGTGAGCTTGATGAACGCGGAGGAGAAGCGCCCGCTCTCGGGCACGTGGCAGAGCACGGTCTGACCGGGGCGCACGCGGCCGCTGCGGACCAGCTCTTCGAGCATCAGGTAGACCGAAGCGGAGCCCACGTTACCGATCCAGGGCAGGTTGGTGAACCACCGCTCCCGGGGAATCTCGAAATCCGAGCGGCGCAGGCCCTCGGCCAGACGGTCCCGGAAGTAGCGGGAGGAGTAGTGGGGCAGGAACCAGTCCACCTGACCGGCATCCAGGTCCCGGCGTGCCCGCACCAGTGGCAGCATGTGCTCGACGGTGTATTCGACGATATGCTCGTTGAGCAGTCGCACGTCCTGCTTGACCGCGAACAGCGAGTCGTTCACCAGCTCCTGCATGGAGTCCACCTCGCGCCAGCCTTGCAGCGTGCCGTCGTCGCGCTTGCGGGCACCGGCATACATGCACGCCGGCAGCTCGTTGGCAAAGGAGCGCTGCTCGATCCAGTCGATGCGCAGGGAGACCGGGCCGTCGGCCTCGGGTGACAGCCACACCGCGCCGGCGCCGTCGGAGAGCATCCAGCGCAGGAAGTCCTTCTCGAAAGCGAGCTCGGGACGCGCCTCGAGCGCCGCGGGGTCCGCGCTCTCGCCGCTGAAGTACTTGCCCTGCATGAACGTGGAGGCGATCTCCGAGCCGGTGGCCACGGCGTTGTCCGCCGTGCCCAGGGCCACGGACATGTACGCATAGTTGAGCGCGGTGACGCCGGCCACGCAGACGCCCGCGCTGCTGGAGACCTCGCAGGGCGGGCAGGCCAGGTCGCCGTGTACCATGACGCCGTGGCTGGGCATGAGCTGGTCCGGCGAGCTGGTGCCGCAGGCGAGCAGCTCGAGCCGGTCCAGTTCCAGGCCTTCGAGACGGCGTACCGCCTCCGCGGTGAGCTGGGCGTTGTTGTGAGTCGGTTTACCGGTCTGCGGATCCAGGGCGTAGTAGCGCTGTTCGATGCCGTTGTTCCTCAGGACCAGGCGGCGGGCGCGGGACGGGCGTCCGTCCACCTGGCCCAGGACGGCCTCCATCTGGTCGTTGCCGACGGGCTCGCCCGGCAGGAAGGCGGCGAGACCGCGGATGAATACTGGTCTGGTCATATTATGGCTGTCGGTTCGGTTTGGATTCTGCGGCAGGCCCCGGTGTCCGCGGTTCTATGCCTGAAGCCTGGAGCGGTCCGCCCCGGACGGTTGTTCGTAGTACTCGCGCTCCCGGGCGATCTTCGACCGCCGCAGCGGCCGCAACAGCACGCGCAGCGACATGGTGACGGGCACGACGGTCGCGATCATCGCGATCAGGAATAGCACGTAGGCGCCCAGCACCGCCCGGCGAATCGGATGGCCCGGCGGTCCGACGGCGCGGATCAGTCGCCCCCAGATGAGGAAGCTTCGTTTGCCGATACGCTCGCTGTCAATGAGCCGGTCGTCCACGGCCGCCGCGCCGAGGCCCCGCAACACCGGCGCCCGGCCGTCCAGACGTCCGGCCCGGAGGGCCTCGAGGATCGACTCGCCGAAGCGGGCCGAGTCGCGGATATCCTGCTCGGCGATGCCGGCCCGTGGGAATATGCCCCAGAACGGCTCGCGGCGGCCGGTCAGCATCCAGCGGGGCGTGGTGAACAGGGTCTTGATGCTGCTGCCGCGGTCGGTAAGGGCCACGTGGTCGCAGTGCTTGGCGCCGGCCTCGCGCAGGAGCCCTTTGATCACCTCCTGCGCCTGCAGCCACATGTTGCGGCAGCCCACGACGGTGATCACCGGCGTATCCCTGAGCACGCGCCGGCCGGCGTCCGACTTGAGGAAGGCGGTGATCGGCGGTGCGGGCGACAGGAACCATACCGTATAGGCCAGGATGACCAGATCGAAACGCGCTTCGGCGTCGAGCCCGGGGTCGCGGATCGGCGGCGGATCCAGCAGCACGGTTTCGGGGAACACGTCCAGGAAGTCGAAGAACGGCCAGGGGAAGGGATACGGCGTTTCAGGGTCTAGGGCGCGGCAGGTGACCCGGCAGTCCTCGGCGGCCTCCAGCGGCTCGACCAGCGTCCGCGCGATCGAGCCGAGCTGCCCGGTCTGCGAATAATAGACTACGAGTATTCGCTGCATTTACCCCATCCCCAGCGGCAGGCCGCCGGCCCCGGCATCGTCGTCGTTTACGGTTATGCGCCGCGCGATTTTATAGTTACCCGTTGCGGCGACACAAACCCCGGTGTCCGGAACCGTGCGCGGTTTGGCGGTGGCCACGGGAACTCTTTACCCTGACCGCCGGTCCGTCATCTGTCGGGACGGCGGTGAATCAACAAGGAGAGAGGGTTTGGGAGTGCTTCGGTGATTCCCCTGATACTGCGGGCCGTGCTCGTTGCGGGGCTGCTGGCCGGCGCGGCCGCTCCGGCCGCCGCCGAGGAAGCGCCGGCATGGCTTGCGGGGCCGGACGCCCGCTCCGTGCGCATTCACGACAGCGTCTTCGACACCGAGGCTTACGTGTACGAGGCCGGACGCTCCGAGAATCCCCCGGTCGTGCTCGTCCACGGGCTCGGCAGCGAAGGGGCGAGCGTGTGGCGCCGTCTGATCCCCGAGCTGGCGGAGGCCTACCACGTGGTGGCCATGGACCTGCCCGGGTTCGGTCGCTCGGGCAAGCCGAACGCCCGCTACTCCCCGCGGCGTTACGCCGCGTTCCTGGACGACGTCATGGCCCGGTTCACCGACGGCCCGGTGGTCCTGGTCGGCCACTCGATGGGGGCGGCCATCGCCCTCGACTACGCTCACCTTCACCCGGACCGCGTGCGCAGGCTGATACTGGCGTCCACGGCCGGCATTCTCCATGGGGCCGCTTACGCCAGGTTCCTGAGCCGTATCGGTGTGGAGCGGTTTCTGCCGGACGTGCCGGGTCTGGGCAGGGCGGCGGGCAGACTGGTGCAGCGAGTGCTCTCCAAGTTCGAGAGCCTCGGCGTGGATCCGGCCGACGCCCTGCGGACTGCGCAGTCGAGGCAACTCTATCTGGGTGCCGACCCGATGCGAATTGCCGGCCTGGCACTGGTGTCCACGGACTTCAGCCGGATCATCCGGGACACCGGCGTTCCCACGCTGTTGCTGTGGGGCACGGAGGACGATGTGGCGCCGCTGCGCGTGGGCTATCTGCTCACCGCCACCCTGCCTCACGCACGCCTGGTCACTGTCGAGGGCGGCGGGCACATGTTCATATTCAATCGCGCGGATCGCTTCAACGCGCTGGTGGTCCACGCCCTGGGGCTTTCGGCGGCTGCGTTCCGCGCTTACGCAGAGGACGACTACCCCCAGCCGGAGTCCGCGCCGGCCACGGACCGGACGGGGGAATGCCGTGGCGAGTCAGGGCGGGCGTTCAGCGGCGACTACCGCCGCCTTGTGATCCAGGACTGCAACGACGTGCGGATTCGGAACGCCCATATCGGCATCCTGCAGATCCTCGACTCCGATGTGAGCATACGCAACTCCGACGTCATCGCGTCGGCGCATACGGCCGTGGTCATGGCCAACAGCAGGGTGGAGATGACGGCGGTCACCGTGCGCGGCCGCGTGGCCGTGAACGCCACGGGCAGTGTGGTGGACGCCGCCGGCGTGCATTTCGTCGGCACCGAGGCGGCCGTGCGGGCGCCGGCGCCCAGCGCGTTCACGTTCTCGGTAAGTCGGATCGACAGCCCCTACGGCAGCGGGTTCTTCCACGACGTTTACAGCGTCACCGCCGACGATCCGCTTTGAAGTTTGGGGAATCGCGGCGGGGGCGCCGCTCCCACAGGGGGCTTCGATACAGGCTGGCAGAACCCCCTGTGGGAGCGGCGCCCCCGCCGCGATTCCTTAGCAGCCCGTATCAGCTTTCGCCCTTCATGCCTCCCCAGCCCTGCTCGAACCGGATTACAGCGTCTTCACCACCCGCTTGACGCTGGGATCCTCTTCGTCGGTGAGGATGGTGAAGCCCAAATGGCGCATGAGCTTCAGCATGGTGGAGTTCTGCGCCAGCACGTCGCCGTGCATCTCATGGAGCCCTCGGGCGCGGGCGCTCTCCATGAGCGCGCCCATCAGCCGGGTCCCCAGACCCTGCTTGCGCAGGCTGTCGGCCACCGCGATGGCGAACTCGCAGCGCTCGCCGTCCGGGTCAATGTTGTAGCGGGCGACGCCCACCTGCTCCTGCTCCTCGCCGTCGTCGAGTCGCACCGCTATGAGCGCCATCTCCCGGTCGTAGTCGATCTGGGTGAAGCGTGCCAGCATGGCGGGGGAGAGGTGCCGCAGGTTTTCCATGAACCGGAAGTACTTGGCTTCCGGGGACAGGGCGTCGACGAAGGCCCGCTCCCGCTCGGCGTCCTCGGGCCGGATCGGTCGGATCACCAGGTTGGTGCCGTTGGGTAGCTGGGCGTGCTGCACCAGGTGAGTCGGGTAGGGATGCACCGCCAGGTGTCCGTAGCGCTCCGGTCCGACCGCCGGGTGGCTGACGGTGATCCGTGCGTCCACGGCCACCACACCGCTCTCGTCGGCGATCAGCGGGTTGATGTCCAGCTCCTCGATGTGGGGCAGCATGCAGACCATCTCCGAGACCTGCAGCAGCACGCTGCGGATGGCGTCCATGTCAGCCGGCGGCATCTCCCGGAATCGGCCCAGCAGACGGGCAATCCGCGGCCGCTGCACCAGCTGCTCGGCCAGCACGCCGTTGAGCGGCGGCAGCGCGACCGCCAGGTCATCGATGAGGTCCACCATGGTGCCGCCGGCGCCGAAGTTGATCACCGGACCGAATACGGGGTCGCGGGAGACGCCCACCATCAGCTCCCGGCCGTGGGGGCGTTGCTGCATCGGCTCCAGGGTCACGCCAGTGACGGTGGCTTCCGGATGAGCCGAGCGGGCGGCCGACATGATTTCGTCGAAAGCGTTGCGTACCTGCTGGGCGTCACCGATATCGAGCCGGACGCCGCCGAAGTCGGATTTGTGGGTCAGCGTCGGCGAGCTGATCTTCATGGCCAGCGGGTAGCCAATGGATTCCGCCACTACCAGCGCCTCGGAGGAGGTGCGGGCCTCCACCGAATGGGCCACCGGGATCTCGAAGGCGCGCAGCACCGCCTTGGACTCCAGGTTGGTGAGCAGCTGCCGTCCCTCGCTGAGGGCATTCTCGATGATCAGGCGTGCACCGCTCACCTCCCGCTCGGGACGATAGTCCAGGGGGCCGGGAACCTCCATGAGCAGTCGGTGGTGAGCCTGATAGCGCTCCAGGTACGCAAAGGCCTCCACGGACGCCTCGGGCGTCTCGAAATGGGGGATCCCGGCCTGGGTAAAGCGCTCCCGCGCCTCGCTGACCTGGCTCTCGCCCATCCAGCAGGCCAGCACCGGCTTCTTGCCGTCGGCGGCCGCCGAGATGACTTCCTCGGCAATCCGGACCGGATCGGTCATGGCCTGGGGTACCAGCATCGCCAGCACCGCGTCCACCTTGTCATCGGCCAGACAGGCGGCCATAGCCTCCCGGTAACGGTCCGGGGAGGCGTCCTCCAGCAGGTCCACGGGGTTCGATCGCGACCAGTGCCGGGGCAGCACCTCGTTGAGGCGGGATACGGTGCCGGGGCTGAGTCGGGCGATGCGGATGCCCACCTCGTTGGCCCGGTCGCTGGCGATCACCGCCGGGCCGCCGCCGTCGGTGATGATGGCGAGGCGGTTGCCCCGCAGGCGATAACCCCCGGAGAGCATCTGCGCGGCCGAGAATAGCTGCTCCACGGTCATGACGCGGATGGCCCCGGCCCGGGCCAGGGCGGCGTCGAATACCTGGTCGCCGCCCACCAGCGCGCCGGAATGGGAGACGGCCGCCTTCGAGCCGTCGCTGCGCCGCCCCGCTTTGACCACGATCACGGGCTTGACGCGGGCGGCGGCGCGCAGGCCGCTCATGAAGCGCCGGCTGTTGCGTACGCCTTCCACGTACAGCAGGATCGCCCGGGTGTCCGGGTCGGTCGCCAGGTAGTCGAGGAGGTCGCCGAAATCCACGTCGGCGGCGTTGCCCAGGGAGGCGGTCAGCGAGAAGCCGATATTCCGCGACTGTGCCCAGTCCAGGATGGCCGTAACCAGCGCCCCGGATTGGGATACCAGGGCCAAGCCGCCCCGGTGTGCCTGGTTGCGGCTGAAGGTGGCGTTGAGGCCGAAGCCCGGGCGCATGATGCCGAGGCAGTTGGGACCCACCACGTGCATGCGGTAATGGCGCGCGTAGTCGAGGATGCGCCGTTCCTGCGACCCATCGCGGTCGATGCCGGCCGTGAGGATCACCACCGCCTTCACGCCGTGGTCGCCGCATTCCTTGACCACGCCGGGTACCGCGCTGGCCGGGGTGGAGACGATCGCCAGGTCGACGGGGCGGGGCGTATCGGCGACCCGGCTGTAGCAGTGCTCGCCCAGCAACTCTTCGTGCTTCGGATTGACTGGATAGATGCCGTGCCGGTATCCGCCGTCCTTGAGGTTCCGAAGTACCCGGTTGCCGGCGCTGTCCTCGCGGTCGCTGGCCCCGATCACGGCCACGGACCGGGGCTCGAAGAGACTGTCCAAGTAGTGTCTGGGCATCGGCGCTTGCTATCCTCTCAAAGATCGATCTCCGCCGTGGAGCGGAGGGGGTTGCCCCGCGCAGCTTGCCACGCGCCCCTGTCAGGTGGTAGCGTGCCCACACAACCATACGCTACCGTATGGACAAGGTAATCGAGATGGGTTCTTCAAACAACAGGCAAACCCTCAGCGTGCGAGACTGGGCCGAGGCGGCGCTGGAAGTCATCGCCGAGCTCGGCGTGAAGGGCGTGGCCGTCGAGCCGCTGGCGCGCCGCCTGGGGGTCACCAAAGGCAGCTTCTACTGGCATTTCGCCAACCGGCGGGCGCTGCTGCAGGCCGCCCTCGAGCTCTGGGAGCACCAGCAGACCGATCAGATACTCGCGCGCGTGGAGCAGGAGTCCGACCCGCGCCGCAGGCTCGCCCGGGTATTCGCCGAGGCCGACGGCAGCCAGTACGCCGGCCGGCTGTATCTGGCGCTGGCCGGGGCCACCGAGAACAAGCTGATCCAGACTGTGGTCCGCCGCGTCATCGAGCGGCAGACCGAGTTCCTGTGGCGATGCTACATCGACTTGGGGTTGGACGAACAGGCAGCCCGCCACAAGGCGGTTCTGGCCTATTCCGTGTTCATGGGCACGCTGGAGCTGCGCCGCGACGCCCCGGAGACGGTACCGGCCGGGGACGACTTCCACGAGTACATGCATTTCATCGGCGAGGCGCTCATCCCCGGTTACGACCGCTCCCTGCACCGTCGAGACCCCGCCGAGGGCACCGGCGAGAATGTGGCGCGAATCGGCGACCAGCGGCGCTGAGCCGGTGCGGCCGGCGCCGCGCGCGGCCTGCCGGGGCCGGCGGTGGGCCCCTTTCCCTTGATGGCTGACGAGCATACCCTCGCCCTTCAATTCCTCGGCACCGGCAATGCCGCCGGTGTGCCCGCCTACGGCTGCGACTGCCGGGCCTGCTTGCGGGCCGGCGGAGATCCGCGCCGCCGGCGCGGGCATGCCAGCGTGCTGCTGGAGCACGGGCCCGGCAGACTGTTGGTCGACGCCGGGCACTGGGATCTGCGGGAACGCTTCCCGCCGGGAACGTTGCGGCAGCCTACTCCGGGCGAACGCCGATCAGCTCGAAGAAGCGCTCCGGCACGCCGTTGACACGGCCCTGGTCGTAGTTGAAGAAGACGATGCCGGTTTTGGCGCGGGCGATCTCGGCGGCCGTATCGCGGTTGCTGATGCGGTAAACGAGATCGCAGCCATAGCGGTTGAAGTCGCGGGCCGTCATCTCGATTACCATGACGTCCGCGTAGTGGGCCTGGGCTTTGTAGATGACCACCGCGTCGGCGACCACCAGCCCGAGCCCCTCGATCTTCTGGCCCTCGCAGCCGTTTTCCTTCAGCAGCCGAGAGCGGGCCTCGTGGAGCAGTGACATGACCGTGTCGTTGCCCATGTGGCCGGCATAGTTCATGTCCGAGACGCGCAGCGTCACCTCGGTGCGGTAGGTGAAGCGTTCCGGCAGGTCGAGCTGGATGCGGGCCATTCAGTCAACCAGCTCTAGGCGTGCCCGCCCTGGCGATGCTGCTCCAGGGCCTGTTCCAGGGTCTCCACCGACACCGCGCCGGTAAACGGCCGGTCGTCCACCACGAGCGTGGGTACGCCCGTGAGCTTCAGAGCCTGCGCCGCCTCGACGTGTTCCAGCAGCCGGGCCAGGTACCGGTTCTCGGACCAGGCCCTGTCGACCAGATCCTCCGCGCCGTGGCGGCCGGCGAGCTCCCGCAGTACGTCCGCGTCACCGATGTTGCGCTGTTCGACGAAGTAGGCATGGAAGATGGCCCGGTGCAGCGGTCGGAAAGCTTCCGGGCGCTCGTCGAACACGGTCTGGGCCAGCAGCAGGGCACGCCGCGAATTGGTGGTGAAGGTGCGCTCCGCGAAGGGCAGGGACTCCGCCTCCACCATCCGGCGCAGGTTCGCGTTCATGGCCTGCCACTGCTCCGCCGGGTAGCCCAACTCCTCCACCGGCCGCCCTTCGGGTGGGTTGTCGGGGTGGATCTCGATGAATCGGTACTGAACGGCAATGGGATAGCGGCGGCCGACCCGCTCCAGGCGGGCGTCGCCCACGTAACAGAACGGGCAGATATAGTCGAAGTAGAACGCCACGGGGACGCGTACGGTGTCGCTATCCGGCATAGCGGGCCTCGGTTGGGAGTGAAAGCGAAAGTGTCGCAGCGCGGACGCGCGGGTTCAACTTGCCTGGCTGCCTTCGCCCTTCAGCCGTCCCGGGCCGCGTTGGCCCGTTCGGCGAAATGGCAAAACGCCTCGTAGGCTTCCTCGTCCAGAGCGCGGCCGCTGACGCCGCGGTCGGCATAGAGCAGGCCGATGGCGCGCACGGTATCGAATTCCAGGATGACCGCGGCCCGGCTGCTACTGCCGGGCCGGCCGGGCCCAGCAGCAGCGTCAGGATTAGGCAGACGAGTCGAGTGCGTTGCATGATAGTCCTTACATCGGCGGGAAGGGGCGTGACTTTATGGCGGCAGCGCTGGAGCCCGGAACGGCCTTCGTCACCGGCGGTACGGGCTTTGTGGGCCGGAACCTGATTGAGCAGCTGGTCCGTGCCGGCTGGCAGGTCACGGCCCTGCACCGGCGGCCCGAGCAGGCAGCCGTGATCCGCGGCCACGGTGCCGATCCGGTCGCCGGGGATCTACTGGACCCCGATACCCTGCGCCGGGCCGTGCCGAAGGGCGTGGAGGCGGTCTTTCACGTGGCGGGGGACACCACGCTGTGGCGCCGTCACGAGGCGCGCCAGTACCGGATCAACGTCATCGGTACCCGCAACGTGGTGGCGGCCGCGCTCAATGCCGGCGCGGGCAGATTGGTGCAGACGTCGACCTGGAACGTCTACGGCCTCGGTTTCGGCCCGGTCACCGAGTCGGATCCGCGCGTCGGGCGGGACTCCCCGGTGGGCTACGACCGGACCAAGACCCTGGCCGAAGACGAGGTCCTGAGCGGTATCGAGCGGGGACTGCCCGCGGTGATCGTCAACCCCTCACATATCATCGGCCGCTACGACACCGGCAACTGGGCCCGTATGTTCACCATGGTAGCCGCCGGAAAGGTACCCGGCATACCGCCGGGGTCCGGCTCGTTCTGCCAGGCCGAACAGGTGGCCCTGGCCCATATCGCGGCCGCGCGGCGGGGCCGGGTGGGGGAGCACTACCTGCTGGGCGGCGCGAACGCCACCTTCCGGGAGGTGTTCGAAACCATCGGCGCGCTGCTCGGGAAACCGGTGCCGGCCCGGACGGTGCCCGCGCCGCTGCTGAAAGCTTATGGGGGTCTGCTGACGCTGATGGCGGCCTTCACCGGCCGCGAGCCCGACGTCACCCCGGCCGGCGCCCGCATGGTCAGCCGTCGCCCCTACGTGACGTCGGACAAGGCGGAACAGGAGCTCGGCTACCGCCCCGTGCCCCTGCAAACGATGCTGGAGGACTGCCACCGGTGGCTGGTGGAGAATGGGTATTTGGGGTAGCCGCAGATGAACGCGGATGAACGCAAATTCTCGAGGAATCGCCGCGCGGACGGGCCTTCTCTAAAGCGGCCGTGGATGTCAACCACCCGGATTGTGCAGAAGGGACGGCGGTTTAAGGGGCTTCAGGCTTCTCTACGCGGTCGCTGTGCGCCGCAAGATGGGTTCGGAGCACGCGGCCAGGATCTCCCACACGGGGTCGTCTGCCCCAAGGCGCGTTCTTGGTCCGCGTGACCGAACCCTTAAACCACCTCCGCTTCGAACTCGGTTATTGGCTCAGCCAGTCATTGGCCCTCACGCTCGAGGCTCAGCTCGTCGCCGCCAGGCCACGCTGGGGATCGAAGCGCTCCCCACTGAGCCACAGCCGGTAGAGCAGCATCGCCAGCTTGCGCGCCACCGCCACCTTGGCCTTGGCCGCGCCCTTGCGCTGGCGAAGGCGCTCGCCCCAGCGCTTGAGCGCGCAGTCCGGCCCCCGGTTGAGCAGCGCATGGGCGGCCTCCACCAAGTGCCAGCGCAGCAGCTCGTCGCCTTCCTTGGTGATCCGCCCGCGGTATTCGCTCTCACCGGTTTGGTGCACGCTCGGCGAGAGCCCCACATAGTCAGGCACCGCCTCGGCGCGGTGGAAGCGCCGCGGGTCATCGATCGTCGCCACCCACTCCGCCAGCGGCGAGGACTCAATGATCACCCGCGAGACCGGCCACCGACCCAGCTCTTCGGCCAGCGCCGCCTCCTGCGTCCAGCGCTCGCAGTGCCCGAGCTGCTCACCGTGTTCATCGACCACGCACATCGCACTTGCCCGATCCGCTACATCAATGCCAATGTTGTTCATGGTCAACCTCCCAGGGTCTATCTTTGAGGCGCTTGCGCGACCTCGTATTTAAATTACCCGGGAGGTTGACCTCTCACTTCCGCCTCCTTCAACCGCGCCGCTTTATTCCATCTCCCACACCCCTTCGTTAACCGCCGCCACGGACCGAAAGACTGGGGAGTCGCGGCTCGCGGCGTTCCGACAGGTGCCGCGGCCCACCGTGGGAGCGCCGTCCCCGGCGCGATTCAAGGTTCGGAAAACCCGCGGCCTCAGACACCGGGGCACCACCGATCAGAACAGCGCGAACAATCCGTGTCCATCCGTGTCCATCTGTGTTCATCTGTGGCTGAAACTAACTTTCCACCTCGTCCTCCAGCACCGGCGTGAACCGGGTGCCGTCGCAGACGGGCTGGAGCACCACCACATCGCTCTTGCGGAACACGCCGGCGCTGTAGCCGTGCATGGCGTGGGAGAGGGTCTCCACCTCGGGCGATTCCAGGGCGCCTTCGGGGAAATGGGCGTAGAAGCCGACGATCTTGTCGTCCAGCTGGGCCCTGGCCCACTGGACCTCGTTGTGGGCCCGGTCGATCTCCCGCTGCACGTCCCGATCGTCGCTGCGGCGCCGGCCCCGGCGCAGCGCCTCCAGCAGCGCCTCGGCCACCTCCCTCCGGCGCTGCTCGTCATCGGGCGCGCCGGGGATCTGCACGCCGCCGGCGGCGACGAAGGCCTCGGCGAAGACCGCGGGCTCGAACCGGCCGGCGGCGCGAACCGCCGCCCGGCCCTCGCCCACGGCATTGCGGATGGTCTCGATCTGTCGGGCGCGGAATGCCGCCATGTCGCTCCGTCAGGGTGTTGCGGGGCGCATCAGAATAGCACGACCTGGCGCAACGCCTTGCCCTCGTGCAGGCGATCGAAGCCCTCGTTGATCTGCTCGGGCTTGAGGGTATGGGTCAGCAGCTTGTCGACCGGAAGCTTGCCGTGCTGGAACAGGGCGACGTAGCGCGGCATGTCCCGCACCGGCACGCAACTGCCCACGTAGCTGCCCTTCAGGGTGCGTTCCTCGGCGACCAGACTCACCGGCGGGATGGCCAGCCGCTTCTCGGGATGGGCCAGGCCTGCGGTGACCGTCGTGCCGCCGCGGCGGGTCACGTAGTAGGCCAGCTCCAGGGCCTTCTCGGAGCCGGCGGTCTCGATGGCCACGTCCACGCCGCCCTTGGTGGCCTCCTTCACGGCCGCGACCACGTCTTCCTGACCCACATTGAAGGTGTCGGTGGCGCCCAGATCGGCGGCCACCTTGAGCTTGTCGTCCAGCATGTCCAGGGCGACGACGCGGTCGGCACCGGCGGCTATGGCGCCCAGCAGGGCCGTCAGCCCCACGCCGCCGAGCCCCACGATGGCGACGCTCTGGCCCGGCCGCACCTGGGCAGTGTTGACCGCCGCGCCCACGCCGGTGAGCACCGCGCAGCCGAACAGTGCCGCGTGCTCGAACGGCAGGCTGGGATCCACCTTAACCAGGGAGTTGCGGGAGACCACGGCGTGGTCGGCGAAGGCCGATACCCCCAGATGATGGTTGATGGCTTCGCCGTTGCGGCTCAGACGGCGCTCGCCGGAGATGAGCGTACCCACGCCGTTGGCGGCGTTGCCGGGCTCGCACAGCGCCGGCCGGCCCTCGGCGCAGGGCATGCAGTGGCCGCAGCTGGGCACGAACACCATGACCACGTGGTCGCCGGGCTTGAGATCGATCACGCCGGGTCCGACGGACTCCACGATGCCCGCCGCCTCGTGACCCAGGGCCATGGGCGTTGGCCTGGGCCGGTCGCCGTTGACCACGGACAGATCCGAGTGGCACAAGCCCGCCGCTTTGACCGCCACCAGCACCTCGTCGTCGCCCGGTTCGGCCAGCTCCAGGCTCTCCATCCTGATTGGGCGCGACTCTGCATAGGGGTGCGAGGCACCCATTTCGGTCAATACGGCAGCTTGGATCTTCATGACGTGGCCTCTCCCTCGTTCTGTTTGTACCGGAAAGCGTAATACATGACCGGTATAACCAATAGGGTCAACAGGGTGGATACGAGGATACCGAATATCAGCGAGATCGCGAGCCCGTTGAATATCGGGTCGTCGATGATGAAGAAACCGCCGATCATCGCCGCGACACCGGTCAGGGCGATGGGCTTGGCGCGGATGGCCGCCGCGCGGATCACCGCCTCCTGCAGGCCCATGCCCGCGCCCATCTGGTGATCGACGAAATCCACCAACAGGATGGAGTTGCGCACGATGATGCCCGCCAGGGCGATCATGCCGATCATGGACGTGGCCGTGAACTCCTTGCCCATCAGCGCGTGCCCCGGCATGACGCCGATGATGGTCAGCAGGATGGGCGTCATGATGATCAGCGGCACCCCATAGGAGCGGAACTGGGCCACCACCAGCAGGTAGATCAGCACCAGGCCCACGGCGTAGGCCGCGCCCATGTCGCGGAAGGTCTCGTAGGTGACCTGCCACTCGCCGTCCCACTTCACCGCCGGGGTGATGGCGAGATCGGGCTGATCGATGAAGCTCTGCTTGATGTGGTCGCCGTCGGGCAGCGGGTCCGACCAGGTCTTGCCGACGACGTTGAACATGCCGTAGAGCGGGCTGTCCTCCTTGCCCGCCATGTCCGCGGTGACGAATACCACCGGCAGCAGGTCCTTGTGGTAGATGGTCTTCTCGAGGGTGGTGTCCTCCACCTTGACCACCTCGGACAGCGGCACCAGCTTGCCGGAACGGCTGCGCACCCGCATGTTCAGGAACTGCTGCAGGTCGGCCTTGTCGCCCTCGGCGAACTCCAGACGGATGGGCAGCGCGTACTTGACCCGGCCGTCGTGCAGGTAGCTCACATCCTCGCCGCCCAGGGCCGCGTTCACCGCGGAGACCACGGTCTGTTGCGGCACGCCCAGCAGCGAGGCCTTCTCCCGGTCGATATCCAGCAGGTATTTCTTCGCCGGCGCCTCCACGGAGTCGTCCACGTCGACGATGCCCTCGGTGTGCTCGAAGACCTTGCGCAGGGACTTGGCCGTCTGGATCTGCTTCTGGTAGTTGGGCCCATAGACCTCCGCCACGATGGGCGACTGCACCGGCGGCCCCGGCGGCACCTGGACGACCTTGACGTTGGCGTCGAAGCGCTTGGCGATTTTCTGCAGCGGGCCGCGCACGGCCAAGGCGATCTCGTGGCTCTGGCGCTCGCGCTCGTGCTTGCCCTTGAGGTTGACCTGGATGTCGCCCTCGTTGGGCTGGCTGCGCAGGTAATACTGGCGCACCAGGCCGTTGAAGTTGATGGGCGAGGCGGTGCCGGCGTAGGTCTGGTAGTTCTCCACCTCGGGCACGGTCTCCAGGTACGTGCCGAGCTCATCCAGCACCCGCTGGGTCTGCTCCACCGGCGTGCCCTCCGGCATGTCCACCACCACCTGGAACTCCGACTTGTTGTCGAAGGGCAGCATCTTGAGGATTACCGACTGGGTCACCGGCAGGATCATGGCGCCGCCGATCAGCACCAGCACGACGACCACCATCAGCCAGCGCATGCCCCGACCGCGCTCCTCGCGCAGGAACGGGGTCATGGCACGCCGGAAGAGGCGCAGCAGCCAGTGCTCCGTCTCCATGTCGAGCTCGGCGTGCTGCGGCTTGTGGCCCTGGAGCAGCTTGTAAGCGAACCAGGGCGTGACGATGAAAGCCACCGCCAGGGAGATGATCATGCCGGTGGAGGCGTTGATGGGTATGGGGCTCATGTAGGGCCCCATGAGCCCGGTGACGAAGGCCATGGGCATGAGCGCGGCGATGACCGTGAGCGTGGCCAGGATGGTGGGTCCGCCCACTTCGTCCACCGCCGCCGGGATCGCCTCCAGCAGCTTCTTGTCGCCCATGTCCATGTGTCGGTGGATGTTCTCCACCACCACGATGGCATCGTCCACCAGGATGCCGATGGAGAATATCAGGGCGAACAGCGACACCCGGTTGATCGTGAAGCCCCACGCCCACGACGCGAACAGGGTGATCAGCAGGGTGATGATCACGGCGGCCCCGACGATGATGGCCTCGCGCCAGCCCAGGGTCGCCAGCACCAGCAGCACCACCGACCCGGTGGCGAAGACCAGCTTCATGATCAGCTTGTTGGCCTTGTCCTGGGCCGTCTGGCCGTAATCCCGGGTCACCGTGTAGTGCACCCCCTGGGGGATCGCCACGTCCTCTAGCCGGTTCATTCGCTGGGCGATGGCGTCGGTGATGTTCACGGCGTTGGTGCCGGGCTTCTTGGCCACTGAGATGGTGACGGCCGGATGCAGCCCGGCCGGCTGGCCCGAGGCCGGGCCGAAGCCCATGAACACGGACTGCTCGGGCACGTCCGAGCCCCGCTCGATGTCCGCCACGTCCTCCAGGTACACCGGGCTGCCGTTGTTCACCGCCACCACCAGATGACGCACTTGGTCCACCGTGGAGAGGAAATCGCCGGCCTGAACCGGGATGCTGGTGTTGTCGCGGGTGATATTGACGTCCTGGCCGGCCACGTTGCTGGCCAACAGCGCCGCGCGCAGCTCCTGGAAGCCCACGTTGTGCCCCGCCAGCCGGGCCGGGTCGAGCTTCACGTGCACGACCTGGTCCGGGCCGCCAATGGTGCGGATGTCCCGGGTGCCGTCGATGCGCTTGAGCTCGGCCTCCAGGTTGTGGGCCACCTGCTGCAGCTGATAGCCGCCCACGTCGGGGTTATCCGACCACAGGGTGAGCCCCATCACCGGCACGTCGTCGATCCCTTTGGGCTTGATCAGCGGCTGGCCGACACCGAGATTGGGCGGCAGCCAGTCGGCGTTGGAATAGATCTTGTTGTACAGCCGCACCAGGGCTTCCTGACGCGGTTCCCCCACTTTGAACTGCACGGTCAGCACGGCCATGCCGGGCCGGGACACGGACCAGACGTGCTTGATGCCCTTGATCTCGGAGAGCACCTGCTCGGCCGGCGTGGCAACCAGGTGCTCCACCTCCACCGGACGCGCGCCGGGGAACGGCACGAACACATTGGCGAAGGTCACGTCGATCTGGGGCTCTTCCTCCTTGGGCGTGATCATGATGGCGAACAGCCCCAGCAGCAGCCCGGCCACCGCCAGCAGCGGCGTGATCTCGGAGTTCTGAAACGCGCGGGCGATGCGCCCGGAAATCCCCAAGCCCCTGCTACTCATGGGCGCCCTCCCGCGCCGCAATCGCCTTCAGGGCCGCATCCGGGTCGAGCACCACGTGCTCGCCGGGGCTCAGCCCCGCCAGCACCTGAATGCGCTCGCCCTCGCGGCTGCCCAGACGGATCTGGCGCAGCCGGGGCCTCCCGTCCTCCAGCACGTAGACGGCGCGCAGCTCGCTGCGGAAGACCACCGCGGACCTGGGCACCGTCAGCTGCTGCACGTCGCCCAGCGGCACGTAGACCTTGAGCATCATGCCGGGATACAGCCCGTGGCCGTCCTGGGGCAGGTTGATCCGTACGCGGAAGGTGTGGCTCTGCTCGTCGGCGTAGGGATAGAAGGTCAGGTTGTCGCTGGTCAGCCGGCTGCCGCCGGGCAGCTCCACGCTGGCCCGGCCCGCCTTGCGGACCGCCTCGGCCTGGGCCTGGGGCACTTGGATATTGATCCGCAGCTTCTCCAGGGAAAGCCCGGTCATCAGCGGCGTGCCCGGCTGCACCATCTCGCCGACCTCCACGTGGCGCTGAACCACGATGCCGGCATACGGCGCAGTGACCCGGGTGTAGCCGAGCTGGGTCTGGGCCTGATCCACCGCCGCCCGGGCCGCCTCCAGCCGGGCGCGGGCCGCCTGGTAGGCGGCCTGGGCCTGGTCGAATTCTGCCTTGGAGGTTGCCTTGCGCTTGTACAGGTCCTGGACCCGCTGGAACGAAACCCGGGCCTCCCCCAGACCCGCCTGGGCCTCGGCCACGTTGGCCTTGGCCTCGGCCAGCCGCGCCTTGGCCTGACTGTCGTCGATGGTCAGGATTAGCGCGTCCTTGGGTACTAAGTCCTCGACGTCATAGTTGATGGCGGTAACCACGCCGGAGATCTGGGCCGCCACGGTGCTCCGGTTCACGGCCTCCACCACCCCGTAGTAGGACTGCCACTGCGTGACCGTCTCGGGCTGCACGGTCATGGTGGACAGCTCCGCCGCGGAGGCGGTACCGATCAAGCCGACGAGCAGAAGGATCCCCAGGGTCCTGCCAGTCATTCCGTATCTCCCGTGCACTGTGTTTATATACCCCCAGTAGTATACATGCCTGCGGGGTTATATAGGGGAGGTTACGTGGAATACCAAACGCAGGAGTGACCTCGATCAAGCGGATGCGCCGGTGGCGCCAGCAGGGTGAGGGGCCGCTGACCGTTGCAGGCCACGCCTTTGGACGGGCTTCGATATCTTTCCGGGTATTGGGTTTGGGGGGCAGTAGGAGCGGCCCATGGCCGCGAACCGGTTAGGGGCTTCGCCCACCAGGGACTCGCCGCGGGGACGCGGCTCCCACGCCGCTCGTCTACCGCCAGCCCGCATCGAGGCGTTGTGGGAGCGCCGTCCCCGGCGCGAGTCCATGGCCGGCTTATCCACCCCACCGTTCACGCCCAGGGCCGGTCATACAGCCTCCACACCCGGAGGGCTGTAGAACCGCCGGCTGAACGCCCTCGACGGGGGAACGACCGGTTCGGGGAGCTTCCAACGGTGGCTCGCCGCGGGCGTGCCGACGGCGATTGCCGGGCTACTCGTAGTCGTCCAGATCGCCGTAGTAGGTATTGCCCATGTCCCGCTGGACCTTGAGCTTGGCCGCAATGTAGTCGCGGTGTTCGATCTCCAGCAGACCGGCGATCTTGCGCACGAGCTGCTCCTCGTACTTGTTCATGTCCTGGTCCGAGAGGCAGACGCGCCAGAGCAGCTCGACGACCTTGAGCTTCTGATCGTGGTCGAAGTGCTGGTTGATCAGGGAGGTGAACTCAAAGTGGTCGGTGGCCTCGTGAGCCTCGCGGTCGGCGAGCTCGATGACCTCGACCGTTTCCTCCGGGGTCAGATCGAATGTCTCCTGTATGCCGTCGTGAATGGCTTGGAACTCGACGCTGTGCCGCGCCGAATCTTCCTGGGCCATCTCGATCAACAAAGCGGCGGTGGCCAGCTGCAGACTGCGGTTCTGTTCAACCGACTGCGCATGCTTGCGCGGGTCCATGCGGTCGGAGAAGAAGCTCTTGATGGCCTCGATCATGACTACTCCTGGTCGGGCAAGGGATCTTGTTCTGAGCGGCACGGCCCGTCTGTTCGGTTGTTGTCGACGGGCTGCATGCGCCCTGGGAGCCGCGGCATGATTCCCTGGGTAGAAATCATGTCCCGTTTTCCCCAACCCCTTTATAACCCACAGTTACGGGGCGGACGCAATAGCCGGAGCCGCCGTCGAAGCGGCTCTCGCCCCGGGTCGCAGCCCCGTGAGCGGCCCTATCAGCCCTATTCGTCCAGCGAGGCCTGCTGGATCGGCCCTTCTCCGGCCGGCGGCGCGTCCCCGTCGTTCTGCCGCTCGCGCACCTGAGGCAGGGTCACCACCATGCCCGGCTTGAGCGAGCTGAAATCCAGGTCCGGGTTGTACTGGCGCAGCAGCCACAGGGGGACGTGCTCCGCCCGCCGGGCGAGCAGCCACAGGGAATCGCCGCGTTCCACCGCATAATCCTCGCTGCCCGTGATGCGGAACGCCTGGAAGAACTGGCCCTGCAGACGGCGGTGGTAGGCCACCCGCCGGCGCACGAACTCGCTGCGGTCCACGTCCGTGAACTGCAGCTTCAGCCGCTGGCCGATGACCACCGGTCTGCCGAAGCGCAGCCCGTTGATGTCGCGCAGACGCTGGGTCCTGATCTGCAGCCAGTCGGCGTAGTGACCCAGGGTTTCGGCCGCCTGCACCTCGATGGTGGCGTCGGCGGAGACCTCGTAGTCGGCCGGATCCGCCGAGAGCTGGGGCTGCGTCTCCACCGGCACCGCGCCCTGATCGGCCTCCTCGACCACGGACTCCGCCTGCGGAGGCGCCTGCTCGAGCACTGCCGAGGCGAAGTCCAGATCGGACGCGTCCGCCGAAGCGAGGATCGTCTCGCCGTCGGGCTCTTGCGGAGACTGGGGCTCTTCCGGCGCGGTCAGCCGAATGGTCTGGCCGATGCGGAGGCGGTCGCGGTCGTCGAGACTGTTGAGGGCGGCAAGCTCGCTCACCGGCAGATCGAACCGCTTGGCAATCTCCCACAGCGAATCGCCGCGGCTGACGGTATAGACCCCGCTCTCCGGAATGGCGTCGGGCTCGGCGGGCTCGGCCTGGGCCGTGTGCGCGGCGGACTCCGCCCCCGGCAGCCGCAGGACCTGTCCCGCCCGGATGAAATTGCGGCTGCGCAGATCGTTCAGCGCCACCAGCCTGGAGGTCCGCACGCCATAGCGCGCGGCGATGCTCGACAGGGTCTGGCCGCGCCGGACGGTGTGGAACCGGTCCGGAATCTGAGCGGCATAGCGCTGGTCGCCGCCGAGGTTGGCGAGCAGCACCGCCGGAGCGCTGCCGCTGCGGTCCCAGGGCACGCGCATCTCGAAGTCCTTGGGCACCCGCTTGGTCGCCTGCCAGACCGGCTCCTGAAGCGCCGGGTTGTAAGTCCTCAGGACGTCCTCGCCCACGCCGAGCACGTCGGCCAGGGTGGAGGCGGTCACGTAGGCCGGAACGGCAAAGCTCGCCGTGGACACCGGCTGGTCCCGCCGCAGGTCGCCGAAGTACTGGCCCGCGTTGAAGTCCAGCTCTGCAGCGGCCAGGAACGCCGCGTAGAAGTTGCGCGAGGCGAAACCGAAGGTCGGGCTGTCGTAGTCGTGCACGATCCGGACGATGTCGTCGGTGCCCACTTCCTGCACCGCCCGGCGCATGCCCGCCGCGCCGTGGTTGTAGGCGGTAATGGCCAGCGGCCACGAGCCCAGCACGGCGTAGTTGTGCTTCAGCAGCCGTGCCGCGGCGACGGTGGACAGATACGGGTCCATGCGCTCGTCCACCACGTGGTCGATGCGCATGTAGCGCCGGCCGGTGGACCGCGTGAACTGCCACAGGCCCGCGGCGCCCACGTGGGAACGGGCCCGGGGGTTGAAGGAGGACTCCACATGGGGCAGCGCCGCCAGCTCCTCGGGCAGGCCCATGGCCTTCAGGGTACGGCGGATGTGCGGCTCCCAGGCTCCGGAGCGGATCAGACCCCCGCGGAACTTGTCGCGCTGCCCCAGCTGAAAACGGATGTGATGGCGGGCGGCACGCAGGGTCCTGGCGCTCACGGCCTCGGGCCAAAGAGCGAGCACCCGCCGTTCCTCGTCGCTGAGGCCGTCCCGCGGGCCTTTGGCGAGACGAGCGAGGATGCGCCGATAGCGGGCCTTGATGCGGTCAACGTAATGCTGCCGGGCGCGCCGGCTGCGCACGCCGTCGGGGAACTCGACGGCCTCGTAGACCACCGCCAGGTGCCGAGAGTCGTGGATCAGGCCGCCGTCGGTGTCCACGTCGGTGTAGACGCGCTTCCAGAAGCCGACCTCGTCGGAGAGCCCCTGGGGCACGGTGAGTCTGGCGGCACCGACCCCCGACCACAGGGCCAGTGCCAGGAACGCGATGCCGAGCGCGAGACCGCGATTCATAAGCTACCCCCTCGCCGCGCCAGCTGCCCGACTGTCCACGGCACGCTGCGGCCCGCAGCCGGCCGCCTCCGTCTCCCTCTCATATATCTCGGATAATAGCCAGAGAGCGCGCACACCCATAAGGAACTGGACCACAAATCCGACGGATGGCGAACGGTGCACGCATGAGCGGCGGCTGATAGGCTCCGCAATACCGGGACGAAGCAGAAACAGGAATCTCTCTTGAACCCCGACCCAGTCGTCGAAACGGCAGCGCGGAGCCCCGCGTCGGCACCCGTCCGGCGGGCGCAGGGCGGCCGCCCGGAAAGACCCGCGGGCTGAGCCATGCTGGTGGAATCGCTGTTGCGCTGGCTGCTCGGCGCGGCACTGATCGCCGCCGCCCTCGCGGCCGCGCTCCATGCCCTGATGACCAAACGCGAGCCGCGCTCCGCCATGGGCTGGATCGTCGTGTCGCTGGCCTTTCCGGCGCTGGGCCCAGCACTGTACTTCCTGTTCGGCATCAACCGCATACACACTCGGGCCCGCAAGCTGCAGGCGCCGCCGGCCGCGCCGGGCAACGGCGCGGCGGTCAGCTCGGATGCCCACGGCGTGGAGCAGGGCCAGATCCAGGAAGCATTCAGCCAGCAGGCACGGATATCCCAGGCCGTGGCGGCGGCGCCGCTGCTCCAGGGCAACGCCGTGGAAATCCTGCACAACGGCGACGCAGCCTTTCCGGCCATGCTGGAGGCCATCGAGCGCGCCCGGGAACGGATCTACCTGTCCTCCTATATCTTCGAGTCGAACCGGACCGGGCGGCAGTTCATCGACGCCCTGGCGGCCGCCAGCCGTCGGGGCGTGGACGTTCGGGTACTGGTCGACGGCGTCGGCGAGTACTACACTTGGCCGCAGCCCTCGCGTCTGCTGCGCCTGGCGGGCGTCCCCCACGCCAGATTTCTGCCGCCGCGCCTGTGGCCGCCGACGATCTACATCAACCTGCGCAACCACCGCAAGATCCTCTGCGTCGACGGCCAGACCGCGTTCACCGGCGGCATGAACATCGGCGACCGGCACCTCGTCGAACGCGATGACGGCCGGGTGGGCGTGATCGACATGCACTTCCGCCTCGACGGACCCGTGGCGCACCAGATCGAATCGGTGTTCCTGGACGACTGGCGCTTTGCCACCGGCAGCGACGACAGCAACCCACCGGCCCGTTTCAAGCCCGCGGGCAACGCGCTCTGCCGCACGGTCATCGACGGCCCCAACGAGGACATCGACAAGCTGCCGATGATCCTGGTGGGCGCCATCGCCGCCGCCCAGCGCCGGGTCCACGTCATGACCCCCTACTTCCTGCCGCCGGCGGAGATGCTCGGGGCGCTGCAGGCCGCGGCCCTGCGCGGCGTCGACGTCACGATCGTGCTGCCCGGGACCAATAACCTGCCCTTCGTCCACTGGGCCACGCGGAACCTGCTGCTGGAGTTGCTGCGCTGGGGGGTACGGATCTACTACCGACCCGGGCCGTTCGCCCACACCAAGCTGTTCGTCGTGGACGACCACTACGCCCAGATCGGCTCCGCCAACCTGGACACCCGCAGCCTGCGGCTGAACTTCGAGCTGGTGACCGAGATCTACGATGCCGGCATGGCCAACGCCCTGAGCACGCACATCGAGGCCATCCGGGGCACGTCGCGGGAGGTCACCGTGGAAGAGATCGAGAACCGGCGGACCCTGGAGCATTTCCGGGACGCGCTCTGCTGGCTGTTCTCCCCATACCTCTGAGGCTAGTTCGCCGGCAAGAGCGCCGGCCCGGCATCCAGCCGCTTCAGGTACTCGCGATAGCTGACAACGCTGTCCCGCAGCCCGCGATAGGCGTCGGGGCCGTCCAGATACGCCACGTAGTAACGCTGCCGACCCTCGATGACGTCCGCGGGGAACAGGAAGTCCTCCCAGTCCACGCAGTGGGGCCGGTAGTAGCCGCCGCTGCGCCAGAAATAGGGCACGGCGCTGCGCCGGCTGATGGCCTCCGACAGCGCCCGCGGACATCCCTGGTCGCTAGCGATCTCCCAGTGGGCCTGCATGTCCTCCTCGGTCATCACCACCAGGCGGCTGGGGGTGGCTTCCGCGTCGAGCATGAGAAACCCATTGGGCTCGGCCACGAAGTAGTATTCACTGACGGACCGCCGCCGGCACAGATCGCTGAAATACGCGGCGAAGGCGGCGTCGTCCAGGAACTCGGCCTCGCCCTTGCGCAGCGACTGGTGAATGAGGTTGCCCACCTCCTGGAAGTAGCGCGTTTCCAGCTCGGCGATCGTACGGTTGAGCGTCTGGGCCACGTTGGGCTCGTGCTTGCGCAGGAAGCGATCGATGAGCCCGTCATTGAAGGCCTGGACCGCGACCTTCTCGTCTCCGACGCCGGTGAACAGCACCTTCTTCACCTGCTCGTTCTGCAGCTGCTCGCAGAACTCCAGCCCGTTCATTTCGGGCATGGCATAGTCCACGATGACCACGCTGACCTCACCGAACCGATCCGGGTTGCGGATTTCGCCCTCCAGGGAGGAAATGTCCAGGCGCAGGTAGTGATCGCGCATCGGCCAGCCCACCGCCTCGCGGTGCGGCGAGAAGCAGCGCTGGAACAGCGGCGGCATGGCCGCCTCGCTCCGTTCCAGGAAACGCAGCGCTTCCCGCGGCAGATCGAACAGGCGGTAGGCCTGCTTCTCCTGCAGTTCCAGGCTGAAGTTGGTCAGGAAATCGGCGTTGTCGTCAACGATGACCGTCGTGGTCGGGAAGCGGTACGGGGGCGTTCTTGCATCATCCATTTTCACCGGCTCCTGGCACGTTCGGGAGACACCGGGGCGCTCGCGCGGGGCCGGGGCCTGCCGGCCCGATCCTCCGCCGTTCCATCGAGCGGGATCGTCGGGCAGCCGTGACCCGCCCGGCGTCTCCCTCGGCACGGCCCCGGCCGCTCGTGCGACCGTGATGCCTACCGCCCTGGTCCGCCTCCATCATCTCCTTTTCCTTCGCCTCGATTCCGGAAATCGAGCACAGCATCGGCGATCCGCAGTCGCCGCGACACGGGGATCTGCAGGATGGATGATAGCGCTCCCGCCCGGCGGGCAACCCGTCAGATCCTACAGTAGACGTTCACCGCTTGCCTGGGTTCACCTTACGTTTCAAGAACAAAGACTCCCATAGACGAGTTGCACGATACGCCTTGCATCGGAACAGGGGCCGCGCACTGGGCCTTGGCGCGGGAGGGAACCAGGTTTGAAAGCGCTGGAACAGGGGATCGCCGCGGGGCACAGCCATCGGCTTCTGACGCCCCGACACTTTCACGAGACCGAGCCGGTCATCATCGTCGGAACCGGGCCGGCCGGCATGCGGGCCGCCCAGGAGCTGCTGACCGCCGTACCCGAACAGCCGGTCCGGCTGTTCGGCGAGGAACCCTGCCCGCCGTACAACCGCGTCCAGCTCTCGGCCCTGCTCGCCGGCCGGACGACGCTGGACGCGCTGCGACTGCGGGTCGCCCACAGCGGGCCCGGCCGCGTGGAGGAGATCTGCGGACGGCGGGTCACCGCCATAGACCGCAGGCGGCGGCAGATCGTCGACGACGAGGGCTACCGCCACGGCTACCATCGGCTGGTGCTTGCCACCGGCTCCCGGCCCCTGCTGCCGCTCGTGCCCGGCATGGAGCTGGACGGCGTCCACACCTTTCGCGATCTGGCCGACGCAAGGCGCCTGGCTGAGCGACGCGGCGCACGGAACGTGGTAGTGCTTGGCGGTGGGCTGCTGGGGCTGGAGGCGGCCCGCGGACTGGTCACCGAAGGCAGCGCCGTCACCGTGGTGGAGGCCGGTGAGCGCCTGATGCACCGCCAGCTCGATGCGCGGGCCGCGAATTGCCTGCTCGAGGAGGTTCGCGCCGTCGGCGTCACCGTCCGGCTGGGGCTCGGCGTGTCCGCCGTGGAGGGTCGCCGGCACGTGGAGTATGTCCGTCTGGTGGGCGGCGAGCGCCTGCCCTGCGACGTGCTGGTGGTCGCGGCCGGCATCGTGCCCAACGTGGACCTCGCCGAGGCGTCGGGACTGGCAGTCGCCCGCGGCATTCGCGTCAACGACCGCATGCAGACCAGTGATCCGTTCATCCATGCCGTCGGTGAATGTGCCGAGCACGACGGCCGCCTCTACGGCCTGGCAGGGCCCGGCCTGGAGCAGGCGCGCACCGCCGCGCTGGCGCTCGCCGGCGAGCGGCCGCGGTACCGGGGCTCGTGCAGCGCCACCCGATTGAAGCTGTTCGACCGGGCCGTATTCAGCGTCGGCCGGGTCACGGAGGAAGAGGTCCTGCCCGGCGACCGGGCCCACATCTTCATCCGCGAACGCGACGGCGTCTACCGCAAGGTCGTGACCCGCTGCGGCCGGCTGATCGGCGCCCTGGGATTCGGCCAGTGGGACGACGCGGCGCTGCTGCCCGACGCGGTGCGCGACCACCGCCGCATATGGCCCTGGCAGATGTGGCGCTTCCGGCGTACGGGGCGCCTGTTCGGCAGCAGCGGCGGAAGCATCGGCAGCTGGCCGCCGGAAACGAAGGTGTGCAACTGCGCGGGCGTGGACAAGGCGCGACTTGCCGCTGCCCGGGACGGCGGGGCGGACGACGTGCACAAGCTGACCATGGTGACCGGCGCGGGCAGCGTCTGCGGATCGTGTACACCGCTGCTCTCGGAGCTTCTGGGACAGCCGGCGGCCGCACCGTCATCGGGCCGCCGCCCGTTGCTGGGGCTTTCCGCGCTGGCGCTGCTGGCTGTTGCCGCGCTGGTGCTGCTACGGCCGATCCCCACCGCCGTGAGCGCCCAGTCCGGTCTCCACCTGCAGGCGCTGTGGGAAGACGACTTCTACAAGCAGATCAGCGGCTTCTCGATGCTGGCCCTGGCGGCACTGGCGCTGCTGCTGTCGGCCCGCAAGCGGCTGGGCCGCCTCCGCTGGGGCGCGTTCTCGGCGTGGCGGGTGTTCCACCTGGCCACGGGCGCCGCCGTGCTCGCCATGCTGCTGGTCCACACCGGCCTGTCCCTGGGCAATAACCTCAATCGACTGCTCACTTTCGACTTCCTCGCTCTCAGCGGCGCCGGCGCCGCGGCCGGCACGATGTTCGCGTTCGCCCGCCCGATGCGGACAAAGACGCGGCGATGGTCGGTCTGGATCCACCTGCTGCTCGGCTGGCCCCTCCCGGTGCTGCTGGCCTTCCACATCCTCAGCGTCTACTACTTCTAGCCCGCATATCCCACCGATACGCGAAGCGAGGACGCGGAGATGGCGGTCAAGACAAGGCGCGGGAGAGTCCGGGCGCGCAGGCGTACTCGACAGTACGTCGAGCACCCGGACCGAGCGCAACGCAGGATTGGTCGTCAGGTCCGTGGCCGCAGCCGTGTATCGGTGAGATATGTGGACTAAGCGCGGCATGCGTCGGGGCAAACTCGCGGGCTGGATGGGCTGGATCGCCGTTGTGTCCGCGCTCGCCGGCGGGCTCGGCTACCGGATGCTGTCCGCCGACGACCGGTCCCTGTTCCTGCCCGGCGAGACCACCGACGCCCATCACCAGATCGAGCTTGCCTGCGAGAGCTGTCACCGGAGCCCTTTCGGCGGCACCGCAGTACTCCAGAACGCCTGCATGGACTGCCACGGCGCCGAGCTGGAACGCGCCGACAACGCCCACCCCAAAAGCAAGTTCACCGACCCGCGCAACGCTGCGCGCGTCGCCGTGCTGGACGCCCGCTACTGCGTGACCTGCCACCGGGAGCACGTCCCGGCGCGCACCCGGCCGATGGCGGTGACGGAGCCGAAGGACTTCTGTGTCCACTGTCACCGGGACATCGCCAAAGACCGGCCCAGCCACGCCGGGCTCGGCTTCGACACCTGCGCGAGCTCCGGCTGCCACAACTTCCATGACGACCGCGCCCTGTACGAGGACTTCCTCGTGGAGCACGGTCACGACACCACGCCCGCCAAAAGACTCAATCCGGCGCTCACGCCGGCGCTGGCCGCCAAGGGCGAGGGCGACGCGCTGTCCGCGGCGGATCGGGACGCACCGCCGGACAAGGTTACGGACACCGTGCTGCGGGAGTGGTCCGAAACCGGTCATGCCCGGGCCGGAGTCAACTGCACGGACTGCCACGGCTCCGGCGCGCGGTGGACCGACCACCCGTCCCGCGAGTCCTGCGCCCAGTGCCACGAGCCGGAGGAACAGGGGTTTCTCTCCGGCAAGCACGGCATGCGCCTGGCGGCGGGGCTGAGCCCCATGACGCCCGCCCGGGCCCGCCTGCCCATGAAATCCGACGCCTTGGACCGGGAGCTGACCTGCAACAGCTGCCACCCGGCCCACCGCTTCGACATCCGGCATGCCGCCGTCGACGGCTGCCTCGGCTGCCACGATGACCGACACAGCCGAGCGTTCAAGGGCTCACCCCACCATGACCTATGGCTGGCGGAGGTTTCCGGCCGCGGGCAACCGGACTCCGGCGTGTCCTGCGCCACCTGCCATATGCCGCGTCGGGTTCGCCTGCGACGCGGAACCCCGGTCACGCGGGTGGAACACAACCAGAACGCCAATCTCCGCCCGAACGAGAAGATGATCCGCGGCGTGTGCATGAGCTGCCACACCCTGCGCTTCAGCATCGACGCCCTGGCGGACCCCGGGCTCATTCGCAACAACTTCAGCGCCAAGCCGTCGCGACACGTCAAGAGTATCGACATGGCGCTCGAACGGGAGCAGGCGCACGACGACAAGCAACGCTAAGGAGAGACGAGATGCGAACAACCACCAAGACCGTCATGGGCGTCCTCGCCGGGCTGGCC
>Ga0209918_1000252_pt1 | contig 39805 bp, 34 predicted proteins | sample SalPonD_shore_MG_FD_185712 | JGI IMG/M metagenome (GOLD analysis project Ga0209918, IMG submission 185712) | Salt pond soil microbial communities from South San Francisco under conditions of wetland restoration - Salt Pond MetaG... | ecosystem: Environmental > Aquatic > Marine > Intertidal zone... | reverse complement strand
GTCGTCCCCCTCGATGGTCTTCTCGGTGCAGCGGCGCGCCACGTAGAGGTGGCGTTCGAAGGCCGCGTCGTCCATGTCCGCACCGGCATTGACGAAGACCTGCTCGATGACCGGCAGGCTCTTCAGGGCCTCCTCGCCGCAGGCCGAAGGGTCGGTGGGCACTGGGCGCCATCCCGCCACGATCAGCCCCTGCCGCTCGAGTTGGTCCTGGAACGTCTGGCGCGCGCGCGCGGCGGCGGCCTCGTCCTGATTCAGGAAAACCATGCCGACCGCGTACTGCTCGCCGAGTGTCAGGCCGGCCTCGGCGGCCGCCTTGCGCAGGAAGGCGTCAGGCTTTTTCATGAGCAGGCCGCAGCCGTCGCCGGTCTTGCCGTCGGCGGCGATCGCCCCGCGGTGAGTCAATCGTCCCAGGGCCTGGATGGCGGTGGACACCAGCCAGTGGCTCGGTGTGCCGTCCATGTGCGCAATGAGGCCGAACCCGCAGTTGTCCTTTTCGAACGCGGGCCGATACAGGCCGGTGGGAGTCCCGGTGGAATGTTGGTTTGGCTTTGTCACGGCGATGTCGCGTCCAACCGTCGCGGGTTTCAGGGTATGGCGTTGATTGGGAACCGTTCAGGCAAAACGGCAGAGCAGTATACAGCCCCCATCGGGCGGGTTCAATCGCACGCGCCGCGCGGGTTCTCCGCCCAGGGCCTGGCTGCGGTCGGCCCCGGTGGGCCGTTTCGGGCCGGAGAAAGGCCGCACGGAAGATATGTTTGCCGGGGGGCTCGAACGTCGCCGCTCGGCGTTCAGCGTTGGGCCGAAGGCTTGACCGCCGAGAGCTCGGCCTGGACCGAGGCGAAACTGCGAGCCCAGGGACCGGCATCGCGCAGCGCGCGCGGCAACTGTTTGATGGCGGAGGTGGCTTGGGAGCGGTCTCGATAGACGCCGTAGACCAGGCTGTACCATTGCTGGCCGTCATGGTGCGTGTGGAAATAGACCGCCTTGCCCTGCAGGTGATGGGTCTCGATGAATTTGGCGATATTGGCTTCCTGATGCGTGGCCAACAGCTGCAGCGTGTAGGCGCTGGGGTCCTGGCTCCACAGCCAGGATTCATCATGGGCACTGGGAGGGGGCCGGTGCGCGGTCGGGATGTCGGGCGGCGGCACCTGCGGCGTCCCGGTGGTTGGAGACTGCGCGGCCGGTTTTGCGGCCGATGCAGTCTTGGTATCGCCCCTCGTATCGTCAAGCGCCGTGGCGTGAATCGCGCTTTGGATGTCGTCGAAGCGGCGCACCCATGGCTTGAGGCCGCCCAGCGTCGCCGGCTGTTTGCCGAGCGCCGCTTGGGCCGCTTCGTGCGTCGGATAGTCACCCTGGACCAGCGTGTACCAGTCGCTTCCCTTGGTGACCGTGTGGAAGCGGGCCAGATCGCCCTCCAGCGCGTGCTTGCGCACGAAGGTCGGGATGGCCTCGGACTTGTGGGTGCTGAGCAGTTGCAGCGTGAAGTGGGCCGGGTCTCGCGCCAATATCCAGTCCTTGCCGCGCAAGGAGGCGGCTGCGGCCGTCGGTGTCTGCGCGCTCGTCGGTGCCGGTGTCGGTGCCGGAGTCGGTGCCGGCGCGGGCGCCGCGGCCGTGACGTGGAAAGACCTGCTAACCTGCGCGCCCGTGCTCGGGTTGGAGACGGTAACGGTCCGGCTCCCGGGCTGCGTGCCGGTCCTGATGTGCAGCACCAAACGGCTGTCGCTTTCCACCGTCTGCTCGTCCGGGTCGAGCACACGCTGCTTCTGCGCCGAGGAAAGGCTCACCCGCAGATTCGGCGTGAAGCCGCGTCCTTCGAGCGTGATGCTCTGGGGGGCGGCACTGGCGGTGACGGGATCCGGCGTTACAGCCAGCAGCGCGAGGCCGTGGGCCGGCGCGCCGTCGATCGAGTCGGCGGGGGACCGTGCAGAGGCGCCGTCCGATGGGCCGACTTTGGCGGTGTTCGGCGGGGGCGCCTCGTTATCGTCCATTTTCACGCCAGGGCTGGCGCTCGACGCCGTATCGGGCTCGCTGCCCAAGCGGGTCGGCAGCGGCCCGGCGCTGTGCATCGGGGGTACGGTCAGCGGTATCTGGCGTTCGCCCGAGTCGATATTCGCCGCGTCGCCGGGCGCGGCTCCGTGCGACACGTTGCCCGAGGAAGTACCGAACAGGGCGCCAATCGGCGCGCGGAATATCAGCAACGCGGCGATAGCGACGATCGCCAGTCCGGCGAGCAGGGTACGTCGGTTGGTCAGAGCCACCAGACCCGCCAGGGGGCTCACCCCCGGCGTCGTCTCGCCGATGCGTCGGTTCAAGAGTTGGTGCGCCTGTTCGTTGATGCGCCCCGGCTGGCCGGCGGCGGCCTTGTGAATACGGCGAATGTCCTTGAGAGAAAACAACGACTCGCCGCCGTGACCTGCGGCGTTGAGCCGATGCTGTAGGTACTCCGCCGTCTGCTCGACCGACAGTGCGGGCATCTCCAGCGTGTGAGTGACCCGCTGGCGTAGGGGCTCGATGGCGGGTGCCGACAGCAGGGCATCGATCTGCGGTTCGCAAAACAGAATGGTGCGCAGCAAGCTCCTGCCGTCCGCCGACTCCGAGTCGGCCAGATGGAAGATTGCCAGCAGCGCACTGACGGGCAGCTCGTGGGCATTGTCGACTACGAGGACCGGGGTGAGGCCGCTGCGGTGCAGCGCCGCCATGTGCTCGTGGAGCATGCCCTGGAGCACCCGGGGATCGTGCGAGGGCTCGCCGATGTGGAAGCCTTCGGCGACTCGCCACAGCAGTTGGTCGGCATCCATCATGGCATGGGCATCGACCTGACAGATACGCCAGCCTTCCTCGGCGTGGCGCAGGAAGTGTTGCAGCAGACTGGTCTTGCCCGAGCCCCGCTCGCCGGTGATCACGAGCAGCAGGTCCTCGGTGTCCACTAGGTGCTGAAGCAGGTTGACACGCTGGGCTCGTTCGGCATCGAGATAGAAGAAACGCTCATCGAGCGCGGGCGAAAAGGGTGGCTGCTTGAGATCGAATCGGGCCAGGTAGGCAGGCTCCAGCATATCCAGTTGCTGCGCATCGTATTCGCTCATCGCGGCTGGCCCTGACCCTGCATGAAGACTACACGGTAACCGCGTTTGATTTGACTGTCACGCGCCTTCATCAATGCCGCTTCCGCCTGTTCGAGATCCGCGAAGTGTTCGCGCCGCACACGCCCGGATGCACCCTGGTAGCCCCATTCGCGCACGAGATTCCAGCCCCCGATCAAATCGGGCTGCAGCACCAGCTGATAGTAACGCGGCGGCGTTTCGTCGACGGCCGGTATTTGCAGATAGATGCGCATGGCGTCAACTTACAGCGAAGCCCGTGCTCTTGCCAGACCCGGTTGGGGGTCGGCGCGGCCGCTCAAGTCAGCTCCGAGGGATTGAAAATTCGGGCGTGCTCGGCGATAGCGAAGCGGTCCGTCATGCCCGCGATATAGTCGGCCACGGCCCGCGCCCGTCCCGATTCACCCTGTGACTGCTCGCCACTCTTGGCCTTGGCCTGGTGCTCCGGAGGCAGCAGGCGGACGTCGTTCATGAACGCCTCGAACAGCGTTCCGATGATGCGCCCTGCCTTGGCGGACATGCGGTGGACCCGGTAGTGACGGTAGAGCTCGCCACGCAAGAAACGTTTGAGCTCCAGGTTCAGCTCGCGCATCTCATCGGAAAATGCAATGAGCGGTTCGGGTTGCTTGCGCACCGCATTGATGTCCGCCGGCGCCGCGGCGCTCACGCGCGCACGGCTCGTTTCCATGAGGTCGACCACCTGGCGGTTGATCATTCGCCGGATGACTTCGTGGATCATGCGCCTTGGGGCCAGATCCGGGTAGCGCCGCTGAACTTCTTCGTGCTGGTCCGCGAACAACCGTATCTCGCAGAGCTGCTCGATGCTGATCAACCCGGCGCGCAGGCCGTCGTCCACGTCATGGTTGTTGTAGGCTATCTCGTCGGCCATGTTGACGGTCTGCGCTTCCAGGCTCGGTTGTTCCTTGTCCAGGAAACGGCGTCCGACATCGCCCAATTGCTCGGCCTGGCGCGGCGAACAGTGTTTGAGGATTCCTTCGCGCGACTCGAACATCAGGTTCAGACCGGGGAATTCCGCGTACCGGTCCTCCAGCTCGTCGACCACGCGCAGCGACTGCAGATTGTGTTCAAAGCCGCCGTGCCCGCGCATGCACTCATTGAGCGCATCCTGGCCCGCGTGGCCGAACGGTGTGTGGCCCAGGTCATGGGCCAGCGCGATCGCCTCGGTGAGATCCTCCTGCAGGCCGAGTATCCGTGCGATCGCCCGACCGATTTGGGCCACCTCGATCGAATGCGTCAGGCGCGTGCGAAACATGTCGCCTTCGTGATTGACGAAGACCTGAGTCTTGTATTCCAGGCGTCGGAAGGCCGCCGAATGGACAATGCGATCGCGGTCTCGCTGGAATTCGCCGCGATACGCGGGGTTCGCCTCGGGGTGGCGGCGCCCGGGGCTGATGTCCTCACGCGCTGCATACGGTGCGAGGCCGGCCGGTGCCATCGAGGCGTCCCGGGCGGCCTTACCCGTTCTGTCCGACCCGGCCGCCATATCAGTGGCCCAGCTCCTGGTGGCTCGGCAGGGCGCGGTGCGCCTCGACAGTCTGTCGCAGCAGGCCGGGGTCGTACTCGTCGTACAGCACGGCTTCGCCGATCGCCTTGAGCAGGACGAGCCGAATCTTGCCCGAACGGACCTTCTTGTCCACGGCCATGAGTTCCAGGTAGCGGTCGAAGTCCAGTTGCGCCGGCGCTCGCGTGGGCAGCCTCGCCTTGTCGATGACGTTGTCGATGCGGGCGACATCGGCCTCGGACAGCCAGCCCAGGCGCATCGACAGGTCGGCCGCCATCAGCATCCCGGTACCTACCGCCTCGCCGTGCAGCCAGGAACCGTAGCCCATGCCGGTTTCGATGGCGTGACCGAAGGTGTGGCCCAGGTTGAGCAGGGCCCGTCGGCCGTGTTCGCGCTCATCGGCGGCGACGACGAGCGCCTTGTCGCGACAAGAGCGCTCGATGGCGAATGCCAGCGCGTCGGGATCGCGCCCGAGCAGGGCGTCCATATTCTCCTCCAGCCAGGCGAAGAACTCCGGGTCCTCGATGAGACCGTACTTGATGACCTCGGCCAAGCCCGCGCTGAGCTGGCGGTCGTCCAGCGTGGACAGCGTGTCGGTATCGGCGATGACGCAGGTCGGCTGGTGAAAGGCGCCGATCATGTTCTTGCCCAAGGGGTGGTTTACGCCCGTTTTGCCGCCGACCGACGAGTCGACCTGGGCGAGCAGTGTCGTGGGTATCTGGATGAACGGCACACCGCGCTGGTAGCACGCCGCTGCAAAGCCCGTCATATCGCCTACCACGCCGCCGCCGAGCGCGACCAGGGTGGCATTGCGGTCGAAGCGATGGGTGAGCAGGGCATCGAAGATGCGGTCGAGCGTCTGGAGATTCTTGTATTGTTCGCCGTCGGGCAACACGACGGTCTCGCAGCTCAGACCGCCGAATACGCCACGTACCGCCTCCAGGTACAGCGGCGCGACGGTCTCATTGGTGACAATGAGGACCTGGCCGCCGCTCAGGTGTGGGCGCACGAGCTCCGCGTTCCGCAGCAGCCCCGAGCCGATGTAGATGGGGTAGCTGCGCTCGCCGAGCTCGACGCGAAGGGTGTTCATGGCCATGGCTGATAACCCGCTTGGGTGACACGCTCGGCCGACCGCGGCCGAGGAGTGAATATAGCATTTATTCCCGAAAGATAGGCCTGCCTTCCCGGGCCGGGGCCGCAGCCCCTGGCCGTTTAGTCGGAACCTTGTCTTGCCGCGGGCGAGCGCTGCAGGCGCGCCAGAATGTCCTTGACGACCCGGCGCACGCTACCGCGGTCGGTGTTGACCACGAGATCCGCGACGTCGCGATAGAGAGGATCGCGTTCGGCCATCAACGCCTCGAGCTTGGCCCGCGGATCGGCGGTCTGCAGCAGGGGGCGGTTGCGGTCGCGAGCCGTGCGCTCGAGCAACTTGGCCACGCTCGCGGCGAGGTAGATCACCTTCCCCCGCGTCTTCAGGTGGGTCCGGTTGGCTGGATCCAGCACGGCTCCACCGCCGGTGGCCAGGACCAGCCCGGTTCGCTGTGTCAGCTCGTCGATGACGGCGGCCTCGCGGCGGCGAAAGCCCGCTTCGCCCTCGACGTCGAAGATCAGGGGAATATTGGCCCCGGTGCGCTGTTCGATTTCGTGGTCGCTGTCAACGAACTGGTAACCGAGCGCCTCGGCGAGCTGGCGCCCGATGGTGGTCTTGCCGGCACCCATGGGGCCGACCAGAAAGATGTTCTCGCGCGAACTCATGCCAGGCAGGTATGCCAGCCCCTTCCTCGGAAATCAAGCGCTGTGGTGCGGGCCCTTGCTCGCGTCGGTCGAAGCGGGGGCTGCGAAAAAGCAAAGGCGGGCGCGCCGCATGCGACGCGCCCGCCTTTGGTTGGTCTCCTACTGAATCTGCAGGCCTTCCTTGACGATCTTCGGCGTGACGAAGATGAGCAGCTCGGACTTGTTATCCTGGACATATTTATTTCGGAACAGGAAGCCCACGATCGGCAGGTCCCCGAAGAAGGGAACACGGTTGATTTGGTGCGACTTGGTCTGTTCATAGACGCCGCCGAGAACCACCGTCTCGCCGTTGTTGACCAGGACCTGGGTGGTCAGGTTCTGGGTGTTGATGGGCGGGGTGCCCTGTACGGCGTTGGCGAAGTCCGGGCTGTCCTTGTTGACCTTCAGGTCCATAATCACGCGGTCATCCGGGGTAATCTGCGGCGTGACCTTCAGGCTGAGCACGGCCTTCTTGAACGCGACCGAGGTGGCGCCGCTGGACGTGGCCTGCTGGTAGGGAATTTCGGCGCCCTGTTCGATGGTCGCCTCCTTCTGGTTCGCCGTGATCACCCGCGGGCTGGAGATGATCTCCGTGCGCCCCTCGGCCTGGGCGGCCGAGAGCTCCAGCTCGAGCAGCGTTCCGAAGGGCAGCTTGGTGACCGCCAGCCCGATGGTTCCGGCCGTGCTGCCCAGGTTGGTGACCGGCAGGTTCACGTTCAGGCGGTCGGGCGCGGTAATGGTGTCGCCATTGATCATCTGGGTGGTGGCGACGTTGTTACCGGACAGGTTGTAGGTCGTGCCGTTCGCGGTGCCCCCGGCCGGCGTTTCTTTCGTGACGCCGAATCGTACGCCCAGCTCCTTGCTGAACTGGTTGGTGGCGAGCACGATGCGCGATTCGATGAGCACCTGGCGCACCGGCACGTCGAGTTCGGACACCAGGGCCCGCATGGCGTCGAGGTTTTCGGCTGTATCCTGGATCAACAGCTTGTTGGTGCGGTCGTCGACCGTGATGTTGCCGCGTTTGGACAGCAGCGAATTGCCCTTGGCCTTGAGGAGCTTGGCAATGTCGGCCGCCTTGGCGTAGTTGATCTGGATGCTCTCGCTGCGCAGCGGGGCGAGCTCCTCGACCTGCTTGGCGGCCTGCAGCTCCAGCTTCTCGCGTGCCGCGATCTGCTCCGCCGGGGCTACCATGATCACGTTGCCGTCCCGGCGCATGCCCAAGCCCTTGGACTTGAGGATGATGTCCAGCGCCTGGTCCCAGGGCACGTTCTTCAGGCGCAGCGTCAGGCTGCCCTTGACCGAGTCGCTGGTCACCATGTTGAGGCCGGTGAAGTCGGCCAGGAGCTGCAGGACGGCCCGGACCTCGATGTTCTGGAAGTTCAGCGACAGCCGCTCGCCGGTGTACTTCTTCTTCTTGGTCTTGGCCGCCTCCTTGGTTTCCTTCGGGACCGGCTTGACCTCGACCGTGAACTGGTTGTCGGTCTGATAGGCAATGTCGTCAAAATCGCCCGTGGCGGCGATGACCATCTTGACGTTGTTGCCCTCGCTGTAGGTGTCGACCGTCTGGACCGGTGTGGCGAAGTCCTTCACGTCCAGGCGGCGCTCGAGCTCATCGGGCAGGCTGCTGTTCTGGAAGCTGACCACGATGTTATTGCCCCGCTTCTTCATATCGACGGGTACGCTGGGATCGGACAACTTGACCAGTATTCGGCCTTCGCCCTTGGCGCCACGGCGAAAATCGATGGACTGGACACTTCCCGCCGTGCCGGCGGCACCCACCCGAGAGCTGCCGGCCTTGCTGGCTGCCCGCGCCTGCGCTTGGTCGCCGGCACCGCTCTCCAGGGTGACGTAGACGGCGTCGCCCTCGACATTCGTCTCATAGCTCACGGGGTTGGCCAGGTTGATCACCACGCGGGTGCGACCGCCCGCCTCGACCGCGGTGACACTGCGCGCCACGCCCGCGCCGACGGAGACCGTCCGGCTGGGCAGCTTACTCACGGTGTTCGCGAAATCCAGTGCGATGCGGGCCGGCTTGTCGATGCTGAAGCTCAGGGGCTTGGGCGCAGGGCCCGATAACTGCAGCTTGATCTGCACCCGGTCGCCGGGCAGCGTGCTGTGGCTGATCTTCTCCAGCGCCAGCGGGGCGCCGTTGGCCGCCAGGGCCGCTGTTTGGCCGGCTAGCATTAGTGCTCCCCCGAGCAGCCAAAGGCCGAGCCGGGCCCCCAGGGTTTTGGGGGCCCTGGCATTGGCCGACGCCGGGAGTTCCGGGCACGTTGCCGTGCGGCGGGCGGTATGGGGTGTGGTGCTGACCATCATTGTTGCTCTCTCCCTCTGGGGGCGTTGTTACTTCAGGGTCAGGGCGGCGTCACGCTCCACCCATCCTCCCAGACCGTTGGGGATGATCTCGCGCAGGCTGACCTTGTTTTCGGTGATGCGCGTGATCTTGCCGTAGTTCTGTCCCATGTGATTGCCAACCTGAACCCGGTGGACCGTATGGTCGGGCGCCTGAATAAGCGCCCAGGTCTGACCCTTCTTCTCCAGGGTGCCGACGAACTTGAGCGAATCCAGCGAGAAGGCCTCGAGGGCCTCGCGCCGGCGATTCTGGTCGGGGCGCAGCTTGGTGTTCGCCTCCGCTTGGCGACGGCGGCGTTCGGCTTCCGGAATATAGGGCTTGAACGGGTCTCTCAGGTCCTTGTCGTTGTACGTATAGGTCTCGTAGGGCTTGACCTCGGGCAGGGGGGCGACATGGCCCCGCTGCTCGGATTTGACCTTTTTGACCCATTGGTCGAGGTCGCCGTGCGGACTGCTTTGACAGCCGGCCAGTCCCAGGCAAACGCCCAGGAGGGCGGCTGCCGGCCAATGCGCTATCCCCTTGGCGCCGCCGCGAGTCTGTTTCGTGTCGCTGTTGCCCATCATCTGTTCTCTATCCTCGACTAACGGCGCCGCCGCCTCTTACTCTTGGCCTTGCGTTGAGCCGCGAGCTCGTTCGCGTCCAGGTAGCGGTAGGTCTTGGCCAGCAGGCTCATCCGCAGCTTGCCGCCTTTGCCCTTCCCGGCGGTGATGTCGATATTCTCGAGGGTGACGATACGAGGCAGCGCCGCCACGCCGCTGACGAACTTGCCGAATTCGTGATAGGTGCCGGTGACTACAATCTGGATCGGCTGCTCGGCGTAAAACTCGACCGGTTTCTCCGGCTGTGGCTTGAACAGGTCGAACTGCACGCCGCTGGCCAGACCGGTCTGCGAGATGTCGACCAACAGGCTTTCCACCTCGGTCTTGCTGGGGAGCTGACGCAGCATGCTGCCGAAGGAGGCCTTCATTTCCTTCATCTGCTGGCGGTAGGCATCGAGGTTGGCCGCCTTGGCTTCCTTCTTCTCGAATTCGCGCTTGAGCGATACTTCTTTGCGGCGCGCCTGGTCCAGATGTTTGAGTTCCTTCTTCGTGTCCAGGAAGTAGCCGGCGGCCAGTACGGCGATGCACACGATCACGATCAGGAGCGCGCGCACCGCCACCGGCCAGCTGCCGATGTTGTTGATATCGAGATTGTTGAGGTCGAAGTCCTTCATTATTTGCGCCCGCCCTTGCCTTTGGCGTTCTTCGCCTCTTGTTGCGTCTTGGATACCTGCTGTACGCGCAGCGTGAAGTCGCTGCTGCGCTCGTCGCCCTTGCTCTTGGTCTGAATGACGTCGAGCTGCGGGTTGCTCAGCCAGTCGGAGGCATCCAGCTGGCGCATGAAGGCCGAGACGCGGGCGTTGGACTGAGCCACCCCCTGGATCACGAGTTTGTGTCCGCTCTGCTTGATGCTGGTGAGATAGACACCGGAGGGCACGCGGCTGGCGATCTCGTAGAACAGGTGAACGATCTCCGGGCGGTTCTGCTGCAGGCGCTGGATGATGTTCATGCGATCCAGCAGGCGCTGTTTCTCCTGTTCGAGGGTGCGGATTTCCTTGATTTGGTCCTCGACCTTGGCGATCTGCTGCTGCAGGTACCGATTGCGCGAGTCCTGCTCGTCGATCAGATGCGCGATATTGATGTGCACCAGCAGGATGATCAGCGCCATGAGGATCATCGAGCCGACGGCGACGACGGCGAACTGGCGCTGGCGCTCCTTGCGCAGCTCCTCGCGCCACGGTAGCAGGTTGATATGTGCCATCAGTCGAAGCTCCTCATGGCCAGCCCGCAGGCGATCATCAATGCCGGCGCGTCGTTGGACAGGCTCTGCGCCTTGACGCGCGAGGAGACAACCATATTGGCGAAGGGGTTGGCGACCGAGGTGCTGATGCCGAGCTTCTGGGCAATGAGCTCGTCAATCGAGCCGATCATGGCGCTGCCGCCGGCAAGCACGATATGGTCGACATGGTTGTACTGGCTCGAGGAGAAAAAGAACTGCAGCGAGCGGCTGACCTGTTGGGCCATGGCCTCCTTGAACGGCTCCAGGACCTCCGGCACGTAGTTGTCCGGCAGCCCGCCCTGGCGCTTGGCCATGCCCGCCTCTTCGTAGGACAGGCCGTAACGGCGCTGGATCTCTTCGGTCAGTTGCTTGCCGCCGAAGACCTGCTCGCGCGTATAAATGGTCTTGAGGTCATGCAGGACGTTGAGTGTGGTCATGGTCGCGCCCACGTCGACCACGGCAATGGTCTGGTCGACACCCTGCTCGGGCAGCTGCCCGGCCAGCAGGGTAAAGGCGTTCTCCATGGCATAGGCCTCGACGTCAACAATCTTGGCCTTCAGACCGGCCAGCTCGATGGCATCGACCCGCACGTCCACATTTTCGCTGCGCGAGGCGGCGAGCAAGACATCCACCCGCTCGGCATCATTGTCCGACGGTCCCAGCACCTCGAAGTCCAGATTGACCTCTTCGAGGGGGTAGGGGATGTATTGATCCGCCTCGAGCTGAATCTGGTTCTCCATATCGTCCTCGGACAAGGAGGCCGGCATGGAGATGATCTTGGTAATGACCGCCGAACCCGCCACCGCGGCCGCCGCATTTTTCGTCCGGCTGCCGGAGCGCTTGACGGCCCGCTTGATGGCCTGTCCCACCGCCTCGACGTCCGCAATATTCTTTTCGATCACGGAGTTAGCCGGCAGCGGTTCGACCGCGTAGCTCTCGACGCGGTAGCGGTCGCCGCTCTTGCCCAGCTCCAGGAGCTTGACCGCCGTGGAACTGATATCCAGCCCGACGACAGGGGTCTTGCGCGGCTTAAAGAGTTGGAGGGGCGGACTCATAATTGCTTTAATTATCCAGAGTTACACTGATTATATGTATAAATACATTAAATCCCACAGTCAACTATAGGTCAACAAAAAACTTAACTCAAATAGTATTAGCCCGTTTTTGGAGAAAGTTTTATACTCAGGCGCTTACCGGCGCCATGAAGCAGTTCGCACGCCTAATTGATGAAACCCTACCTCCGGAAACTGGTTATCGTCTCGGTCACGTCGCTCTTGAGCCTGGCCTTGGTCGGCGCAGTGGGGTTGCTGGGCGCGTACGTCTATCTGGTGCCCAAGCTGCCCGCGATCGAGTCCCTCAAGGACGTAAAGCTGCAGGTTCCATTGCGGGTCTATGCCAGCGGCGGGGAGCTCATCGCGGAGTTCGGCGAAATGAAGCGCTCGCCGTTGACCTACAGCGAGATCCCCGATCGGATGATCAAGGCGGTGCTCGCCGCCGAAGACGATCGCTTCTTCGAACACCCCGGAGTGGACTATCAGGGTATCCTGCGGGCCGCCATACACCTCATCCTCACGGGCCGGCGCACCCAGGGCGGCAGCACGATCACTATGCAGGTGGCGCGCAATTTCTTCCTCAGCCGTGAGAAGACCTACCTGCGCAAGCTCAACGAGATATTTTTGGCGCTGAAGATCGAGCATGAGCTCACCAAGCAGGAAATCCTCGAGCTGTACCTGAACAAGATCTATCTCGGCAATCGCGCCTACGGCGTGGGTGCCGCCGCTCAGGTGTATTACGGCAAGGAACTGCGCGACCTGGACATCGCCCAGATGGCCATGATCGCCGGTCTGCCCAAGGCCCCTTCTCGCTACAACCCGCTGGCCAACTCCCGCCGGGCGATGGAGCGGCGCAACTACGTCCTGCGCCGTATGCACGAGCTGCACTTCATCACCGACCAGCAGTATGAGGACGCATTGGCCGAGCCGGACACATCCAGTTACCACGGCCAGTCCGTCGAGGTGGTCGCGCCCTACATCGCCGAAATGGTGCGCGCGGCCATGGTTCAGCGCTTCGGCAACGAGGCCTACACCGAGGGCTATCGCGTCTACACCACGATTGACGCCAAACGTCAGACCTCGGCCAACAAGGCCTTGCGCGATGCCCTGGTCGCCTACGATATGCGCCACGGCTACCGCGGCGCCGAGCGCCACACCGACCCCTTGATCGACGGCGACCCACCGGCCTGGGATGCGCTGCTCGATGACATGAAGACCGTGGGCGGGCTGAAGCCGGCGGTGGTCATCCGCGTGGACGAACAATCCGTCTATGCCTATGTCGCGGGCGGGGAGGTCGTGGAGATCCCGTGGTCGGGCCTGTCCTGGGCGCGGCCCTACATCGACGATAACCACCGTGGGCCCAAGCCCGAGACGGCTGCAGACATTCTCAAGGCCGGCGACGTGATCCGGGTGCGGCCGGAAAATGATCATTGCTGGGAGCTGGCCGAGGTCCCCGCCGTCTCCGGCGCGCTGGTCTCGCTGCGACCGCGTGATGGGGCGATCCAGGCGCTGGTGGGCGGCTTTGACTACTACCGCAGCAAGTTCAACCGCGTTGTTCAGGCCGAACGCCAGCCCGGTTCGAGCTTCAAGCCTTTCGTCTATTCGGCGGCGTTGGCCAAGGGATACACTGCCGCGAGCATCATCAACGACGCTCCGGTGGTTTTCGACGACCCCGGTCTGGAGGCCACATGGCGGCCGGAGAACTACAGCGGTCACTTCTTCGGCCCGACACGGTTGCGCGTGGGGCTGATCCATTCGCGCAACTTGGTGTCCATCCGATTGCTGCGCGCCATTGGCATTGGTTACGCGCTGCGCTACGTCAAACGCTTCGGTTTCGACCCACAGCACCTGCCGCATGACCTGTCTCTGGCGCTGGGCAGCGGCTCGCTGACGCCTCTGCAGCTGGCGCGTGGCTATTCCGTCTTCGCTAATGGAGGGTTCCGCGTCGAGCCCTACTTCATCGACCGGGTCTACGGGCCCGATGGGCATTTGCTGCTGCAGACCGATCCCCTGCAGGCCTGCACCGACTGCCAGGTCGACCAGGGGGACGAGTCGGGTGGACAATCGGGGCAGGGGACTGCCGGGTCGGCGGCGCAGTCCGCCGCCACCTCGGTGCCCGAGCCGGGCGAGGACATTCTGATGCCCGTGGCGGTCACCGCTTCGGATGCCTCGGCCACGGCGGCCGATCAGTCGGTGGCGAAGGACGGCTTTCACATGCCCGGGGCGCCGCCGCCTGGATTTTCAGCCCCCGGCGATCAGGATACCGGTTCGACCGATGCATCGACGCCCCCGCTGCGACCCGCGCCGCGCGTGCTTACGCCGCGGATCAGCTACCTGATGACCACCATGATGCGTGATGTCATTCGTCACGGTACCGGTCGCGGTGCGCTGGTTCTTCACCGGCGGGACCTGGCCGGTAAGACGGGGACCACCAACGACCAGCGTGACGCCTGGTTTTCCGGTTTCAATTCCGATACGGTGACGACCGCCTGGGTCGGATTCGACAGCCCCCGGCCGCTGGGAGACCACGAAACCGGCGCGCGGGCGGCGCTGCCGATGTGGATCGAATATATGGGTGCGGCGCTGAAGGACGTGCCGGAAAAGCCGCTTGAGCAGCCGCCCGGGATGGTTTCGGTGCGTATCGACTCCAAGACCGGCAAGCCCGCCCCGGCGGGCGACCCCAACGCGATCTTCGAGATCTTCCGTACCGATCATGTCCCCAAGGCGCCCACAGGCACCACACCGGACACGGACCAGGGCGAGCAGGAGAATCGTTCGGCTATCCCCGAGCAGCTGTTCTGAGCAATTGTGAGCTCGCCTGCGCAGGGCGATGCGCAGCAGGAGGGAGGCGACCATGCCCACACGCCCCAACGGCCGGGACACGCGCATGCGCCAGAGCCTCGCCATGGAGGCGGCCCGCATTCTGGCGGCCAGCGGCAAGCGCGACTACTATGCCGCCAAGCGTAAGGCGGCGGCTCACCTCGGCGCCCACGATACCCGTAACATGCCGAGCAACGCCGAGATCGAACAGGCGTTGATCGAATATCAGCGCATCTTCCACGCCGACACCCAGCCCGACCAGCTGCGTCGACTGCGCGAAGTCGCCCTGGAAGCGCTCGATTTCTTCGCCGAGTTCTCGCCGCGCCTCGTCGGCCCGGTGCTAAACGGCACTGCCGACGCCAACACGCCCGTGACCCTGCACCTGTTCAGCGATACCCCCGAGGCCGTTGGGCTGTTTCTCATGCACAACCGCATCCCCTACGAGGAAGGCGTCAACCGCCTGCGCTTCGGCAGCGAGAACGCGGCGGTTTTCCCGTCCTACCGGTTCGTCGCGGGGGAACACCGCGTCGAGGTCATCGTCTTTCCGTTCGACGGCCAGCGCCAGGCACCGCTCAGCCCCGTGGACGGGCGGCCCATGCGCCGGGCGAACGCCGATGCCCTGCGGGCGCTGCTGCAGGAGACAGCAGGCGGCACGGCTTCCTGAGCGGGCCTCGGTCGCCGCGTTTCTCTCGACGCGATTCGGCCCAGGCGCGTTAGCGCCGCGCCGGATAGTGCGCCGGGTAGGGTGCGCGCGCCACGCCCGATTCCAGGGCGGCGCCGGCCACGGCGGGCGGCACGAAGGCCTTGAGGCGCGGGTCGAAGGGCGTGGGAATGATGTAATCGGGCCCGAACGACAGCTCCTTGGCCCCGTAAGCGGCGAGGACCTCGGCGGGCACGGGCTCGTGGGCGAGCGCCGCCAGGGCGCGCACCGCCGCGACCTGCATGGGCGTGTTGATGGCGCTGGCACGCACATCCAGCGCGCCGCGGAAGATGAAGGGAAAGCCCAACACGTTGTTGACCTGGTTGGGGTAGTCGCTGCGCCCCGTGGCCATGACCAGGTCGTCGCGGGCCGCGTGGGCCGCATCGGGGTGTATTTCCGGGTCCGGATTGGACAGCGCGAAGACGACCGGACGCGGCGCCATGGCGCGGATCTGCTCGGCCGACACCAGGTCCGGTCCCGACACGCCGATGAACACGTCGGCGTCGGTCATGGCGTCGTCCAGGGAGCGCTCCTCGGTCTTCACCGCGAATTCCTGCTTATAGACGCTCAGATCCTCCCGCCCGGCGTGGATTACGCCCTTGCGGTCGAGCAGGCGTATACGGGTCGGATCGGCGCCCAACACCTTGAGCAATCGCATCGAGGCGATGCCGGCGGCCCCGGCGCCCAGGCAGACGATCTTGGCCTGTTCCAGCGACTTGCCCTGCACTTCCAGGGCGTTGAGCAGACCGGCGGCAATGATGATGGCCGTGCCGTGCTGGTCGTCGTGGAAAACGGGGATGTCCAGGCGCTCGGTGAGGGCCTGCTCGATCTGGAAGCAATGCGGCGCGGCGATATCCTCCAGGTTGATCCCGCCGAAGGTCGGCGCGATATGCACGACCGTCTCGATGAAGGCCTCGGGCGAGCCCGCATCGACCTCGATGTCCATGACGTCGATGTCGGCGAACTTCTTGAACAAGACCGCCTTGCCTTCCATGACCGGTTTGCCGGCCAGCGGGCCGACGTTGCCCAGGCCCAGCACCGCAGTGCCGTCGGTGATGACCCCCACCAGGTTGCCCTTGGCCGTATAGTGGTAGACCGCTTGCGGGTCGCGCGCGATTTCACGCACCGGCGCGGCGACGCCCGGCGTATAGGCAAGGCTGAGCTCGGCCTGCGTCCCGCACGGTTTGGTGATCGCCGTGGCGATCTTGCCCGGTGTGGGACGGGCGTGGTAGTCGAGCGCCGCTTGCGTGGTATCGGTCTTCCTGGCGGGCGTGTCGTTTCGGGTGTCGCGGCTGGACATGGTCTCGTGTCTTCCGAAAGTATTGGCGTCGATGCGATGGTTATACCCCCTGGCAGGGGGCCGTTCGGTCAGTGCCGGCGTCAGTGCGCCCTGCCGGTCGCTCCGGGGCGCCGGGCGACCCGCAGCGCCGCAGGATGCAGCACGCGCATGATCAAGCTTCCTTTATGGTAATGCAGCCAACCGCGCGCCTCCACCCGCCGGCCCACCAGGTCCTGGGGTTCCAGGTCGGGAAAGTAGCGCAGGTGGTCACGCGGGATGAACAGCGAGACGTGCCCGCTGAGGTCCAGCCACAGCGACCGCCGGCTCTTGCCGACATGGTCGACGCGCCCGGTCACAATGTGAAACCCCCGCGCGCGGCGGCTGATCCGGGTCGAGGCCATGGGCCGGTATTTGGCCAGCGACCAGATCCGCCGTTTGGCCTGCCTTGCCGCGGCCTCGGCGCGGGCGTAACAGCGGTAATGCCACGTGTTCGGCGGGATGACCAGGGCCGTGCCCAGCCCGGCGCGGAGCAGCCTGGCGGTGACGCTGGTCCCGTCGGCGAGGAACACGTGGGCGAGTACGCGACCGTAGTGGTCGTGGCGGGTGCGATCGTAGCGCAGGTGCACCCTGGGATCGGCCTTGAGCCAGGCGCGAAGCGTCGACTTGGCCTCGTCGGCATAGGGCTCGGAGGGTTTGCCGTGCTTGCCCGTCTCTGGGGTGTCGACGCCTATCAGTCGGACCCGCCGCCCGTCGGCCAGACGCACCGTATCGCCGTCATAGACATAGCTCACGCGCGCGCTCTCATCGTAGTGTGCGCTTGCACACTGCGCGGATCTCGCCAGCGCATCCGCTGCCGGAGCCTGCGGTGCACCGAGCAGGCCCGCCGCGAGGGCCGCGCTGGCCAGCAGCCCTGTCCAGCCGCTGCAACGAAAAAGGGCGCCCATCGAGAGCGCCCCGTTTCCGCGATGCCCATACGGCATGTGCTTACTGCTTTTTGAGGCCGTATTTCTGGTGGAACTTGTCCACGCGGCCCGCCGTGTCCACGATCTTCTGCTTGCCCGTATAGAAGGGGTGGCACTGAGAGCACACGTCCAGGTGCAGCTCGTGGCCCGCCGTAGAACGGGTCTGGAAGGTGTTGCCGCAGGTGCAGGTCACCGTAATTTCTTCGTAGGCGGGATGGATATCGGGTTTCATGATCGGCCTCGGTCCGGATTCGGTTGTGTGCCGCCACCCGGGCCTGACGCCGGGCACCGCACATAAGGCGGGGAATAATACGGAAAATGCCTCCCGACGGCAAGTGCCCCGCTCAATGGGGGCGCGGACGAAACGGAACGACGGCGGCCAGGGGGCGCTCCCGGCGGGCCCCCGACGCGCCAAGTTGGGTGTTTTCACCCAGGCGCTGATAAACCCGGTTCAGATCGTTGAACGAGGTCCACATCATATTGGAGATGAGGACGCAGGCCGCCAGCGGCGTGCGGGAGGTCTCACGAACCCGGTCGATACGCCACTGCAGGCGCCGCAGGCGCTGGCGGCTGCCGGCCGGGGCGCGTGCAATGGCCCGCTCGATGGCCTTTTGGCGCAGGGTCTCGAAGGAGCCGGGGTCGGTCTTCGCCAGGACCGAGAGCGTCTCGAAGTCGAATTCGGTCAGTCGCGGTTCAGTCATCGCTCGGGCCACCCGTCGTTGGCGGCGGCCGCGCATCGGGCGGGGCCACCTTTCCAAATCATCGTGCCTGCGGGGGGCAATGTCAAAACAACGGCGGGGATAACTGTGACGCCGGTACAGGTTTTACCGCCGACTGGCCGAATAAGCGCCGGCCCTGGGGCCGGCGCGGGGCTCAGCGCTTCATGGATTCGAAGAACTCGGCGTTGGTCTTGGTGACCTTCAGCTTGTCGTGCAGGAATTCCATCGCCGCCAGCTCGTCCATCGGATGGAGCAGTTTGCGCAGAATCCACATCTTCTGCAGCTCGTCCGGCTTGGTCAGCAGCTCCTCGCGGCGCGTGCCCGAGCGGTTGATGTTGATGGCCGGATAGATGCGCTTTTCCGAGATACGACGGTCGAGGTGGCACTCCATATTGCCCGTGCCCTTGAATTCCTCGTAGATCACATCGTCCATACGCGAGCCGGTCTCGACCAGCGCCGTGGCCAGGATCGTCAGAGAGCCGCCTTCCTCGATGTTGCGTGCCGCGCCGAAAAAGCGCTTCGGCCGGTGCAGGGCGTTGGCGTCCACGCCGCCGGTGAGCACCTTGCCCGAGGACGGAATCACCGTGTTATAGGCGCGCGCCAGGCGTGTGATGGAGTCGAGCAGGATCACCACGTCGCGCTTGTGCTCGACCAGGCGTTTGGCCTTCTCGATGACCATCTCGGCCACCTGCACATGGCGGCTGGCCGGCTCGTCGAAGGTCGAGGAGACCACCTCGCCGCGCACCGAGCGGGACATCTCCGTCACCTCCTCCGGTCGCTCGTCGATGAGCAGGACGATGAGGTAGCACTCGGGGTCGTTGGAGGTGATGGAATGGGCGATGTTCTGCAGCATCATGGTCTTGCCGGCTTTGGGCGGGGAGACGATGAGCCCGCGCTGGCCCTTGCCGATGGGGGCGACCAGGTCGATGACCCGCGCCGTGATGTCCTCCGTGCTCCCGTTGCCGATCTCCAGGTTCAGGCGCTGGTTCGGGTGCAGCGGGGTGAGGTTTTCGAACAGGACCTTGTGCTTGGCGTTTTCGGGCGGCTCGAAGTTGATCTCGTCGACCTTGAGCAGGGCGAAATAGCGCTCGCCCTCCTTGGGGGGTCGAATCTTGCCCGAGACCGTGTCGCCGGTGCGAAGGTTGAAGCGGCGAATCTGGCTGGGCGAGACGTAGATGTCGTCCGGGCCGGCCATGTAGGAACTGTCTGCCGAGCGCAGGAACCCGAATCCATCCTGAAGTATCTCCAATACGCCGTCGCCGAATATGTCCTCGCCGCTTTTGGCGTGGGCCTTCAGGATGGCAAAGATGATGTCCTGCTTGCGCGAGCGCGACATTCCCTCGATTCCCACGGATTCGGCAGTGGCAATGAGGTCTGAGACAGGGGTTTGCTTCAGTTCGGTCAGGTTCATGACGGTGTGCTTTACGGTGTGAGTTACGGATCGGGGCAGTACGAGGGCGTGCGGCGCAGGCACGCCGGACGGGACTCGGAACCGTTAATAAGATGTTAGGGGGAACGCCGGAAGGCCGGCCGTATTCAAAATGCTGTTATAGGATTCTATAGCAAGCGGGGCTACGCTACCACCAAACCGCTTTGGCGTCCACCCCCTTGGTGGGGGGACGCCGAACTCGGATCACAGATTGCTGTCGATAAAGGCAGTCAGCTGCGACTTGGACACCGCCCCCACCTTGGTCGCCTCGACGTTGCCGCCCTTGAACAGCATCAGGGTGGGGATGCCGCGTATACCGTACTTGGGAGGCGTGGCCGGGTTTTCATCGATATTGAGCTTTGCGACCTTCAGCTTGCCGCCGTATTCGTCGGCGATCTCGTCGAGGATCGGTGCAATCATCTTGCACGGGCCGCACCAGTCCGCCCAGTAGTCGACCAGGACCCGGGCCGTGGCCTTGATGATCTCGTCCTCGAATGAATCGTCGGTTACGTATACGATTTTGTCGCTCAAAGCTTTGCCTCCATGTCGCGGCTTGCAGGCCGCGCGCTGCAGTGACGGTTGCCCCTTCGGGCTCAATTGCATCTCATTTGAGCCCAAGATTGCTTGTATTTCAAGCCCAAACATATCCGAATTTGTTATTCTAGCTGACCATGACCGACACCTTACTATCTGAAGTCACCTTCGCCAGCCTGGATTTGCCGGCACCGCTGATGCAAGGCATTGAAGAGGCGGGCTTTTCACGCTGTACGCGGATCCAGGCCGAGACCCTGCCGGTGGCGCTGCGCGGCGAGGACGTGGCCGGCCAGGCACAGACGGGCACGGGCAAGACGGCGGCCTTTCTGATCGCCGCCTTCCAGCACATGATGACCCGGCCGGCGCCCGAGCGGGGCGCGCGCAAGCAGCCACGCGCGATCGTGATCGCCCCGACCCGCGAGCTGGCCATACAGATCCACAAGGATGCCGAGGTCATCGGCCGCCATCTCGGCTTTGACTTGGCGCTCATCTACGGCGGCACCGGCTACGACAAGCAGCGCCAGCAGCTCGAAGAGGGCGTGGATGTCATCATCGGCACGCCCGGGCGCATCATCGATTTCTTCAAGCAGCATCTGTTCGATTTGAAGTCGATTCAAGTCATGGTGCTCGATGAGGCCGACCGCATGTTCGATCTGGGCTTCATCAAGGACATCCGCTATCTGCTGCGGCGTATGCCGCCGCCCGAACAGCGCCTGAGCCTGTTGTTTTCTGCCACCCTGTCTCTGCGGGTCACGGAGCTGGCCTACGAACACATGAACAACCCTGAGATCGTCCGGATCGAGCCCGAGCGCGTCACGGCCGAGCGCGTACGCGAGGAGGTCTACTATCCCTCCAAAGAGGAGAAGATCGGCCTGCTGCTCGGTCTGCTGCCCACCGAGCCCGGTGCCCAGGCGCTCATCTTCGTCAACACCAAGCGCGCCGGCGAGAAGGTCCAGGCCTACCTGAAGGGCAACGGCTTCAATTCCGGGGTCCTGTCAGGCGATGTGCCCCAGACCAAGCGCCAGCACTTGTTGGCCGAGTTTGCCGCCGGCGAGATACCGATCCTGGTCGCCACCGACGTTGCGGCGCGCGGGCTGCACATCCCGGGCGTGAGCCATGTGTTCAATTTCGACCTGCCGCAGGACGCCGAGGACTACGTCCACCGCATCGGGCGCACCGCCCGGGCGGGGGCCAGCGGCGAGGCCATCAGTTTCGCGTGCGACGAGTATGCCTTCTCCCTGATGGATATCGAGGCGTACATCGGCCACAAGATCCCGGTCAGCGAGATCACCGAGCAAAAGCTGGTTTCTCCCGCCCCGCCTGTGCACGCGCCGCGCAAGCGTTCCGGCGGGCGCCCTGGGTCCAAGGGCAGCGGCGGCAGCGAGGGCCGCGGGCGCCGTTCCCGCGGCGGGCGCAGGCGCTCGCCCAGCGGCGCATCTCATTAAGCCGGCGCCGCGCCCACCCGGTTTCCCTTATCCGGCCTGCACCCGCCCTCTCGGGGTGCGGCGCGCCAGCTGCATGCTCCGGCCGGGTTTCCTTCGCCGTATTTGCCGCAGCCGCAAGGCACGGTTATTGCAATCCACCGACTGACATTGACAGGAGCGTGCGGGTATTCTCCCCTTTTCCCGAGCGGCTCTTTATCATAGCCACGGCCGCGGTCACCACGGGGTGCCCCGCGGCGGGCTTTTGCGCCGGTTGACCGACGGTGGCCGGCACGCGAGCGGCGGGTTCGAGATGAGCCCCGCCGCGATTCCAAACGCTCACGATATTCGGATTCGAACATGTCAGGCACACGCTTTTCGTTGGAAGTTCAGCCGCGTATACCGGCCAAACTGGCGCGTCTGGAGGAACTGGCCAGCGACCTGCTCTACAGCTGGGATCGTCAGGTCCGCGGACTGTTCTTCCGGTTGGACCGGGACCTTTGGGAGGCCTGCGGCCACAATCCCACGGTCTTCATGCGCCGCATCTCGCAGGATCGCCTCGAGGAGGCGACCCACGATCGGATCTTCATGGAAGATTACAACCGTGTTCTGACCGTTTATGACGGCTACAACGCGGAGCCCATGCGCGCCGACCTGGGGCCACTGCTCGACCCGCAAGAGGACCTGATCGCTTACTTCTGCGCCGAATTCGGTCTGCACGAGAGTGTTCCGATTTACTCCGGTGGGCTTGGTATCCTCGCCGGCGATCACTGCAAGGCGGCGAGCGACCTGGGACTGCCGTTCGTAGCGGTCGGGCTGCTCTACCGCCAGGGTTATTTCACCCAGACTATCGACGGGCAGGGCAATCAGGTCGCGCATTACACCCCGACCGACTTTGCCGACCTGCCCGTCACGCCGGCGGTGAACGGCGCGGGAGAGGAGATCCACGTCGAGGTCCAGCTGCCCGGGCGTACGGTCATGCTCAAGGTCTGGCACGCCAAGGCCGGTCATATCGACCTGTATCTCCTGGACAGCGATCTGCCCGACAATCGCGGCGAGGACCGGCGTATTACCTACCAGCTCTACGGCGGTGACGTAAACACGCGAATTCAGCAGGAGATCGTGCTGGGCATCGGCGGCGTGCGTGCGTTGGACGCACTGGGGCTGACGCCGAGCGTCTGGCACATCAACGAAGGTCACGCCGCCTTCCAGATTCTCGAGCGCTGTCGCAGTCTGGTCGCCCAGAACATGGACTTCGACTCGGCGCTGGAACTGGTCGCCGCCGCGACGGTGTTCACGACCCATACGCCGGTCCCGGCCGGTCATGACATCTTCGATCCTCAGTTGTTCGCCACCTATTTCGAGGGCTACGCGCGAGAGTTGGGCATCGCGATGGAAAAATTGCGCGAGCTGGGCATCAGCCCGAGCAACCACGGCGGCTTCAACATGACGGCGCTGGCGATGCGCGGCTCACGACATCACAACGGTGTCAGCCGTATCCACGGAAGCGTCGCCTCGCGCATGGAGGGTTATGTCTGGCCGCAGATACCCCACGACGAGAACCCTATTGGGTACGTCACCAACGGCGTGCACGTGCCAACGTTCCTGGCGCGTGAATGGGTCAATCTGTTCGACATGCGATTCGATCGCGAGTGGCGCAGCGAGCTGCTCAACGAAGAGTATTGGGAGCGCATCGATGACATCCCCGACCAGAGCTACTGGAGCGTGCGCCAGACGCTCAAGGCCGAGCTGCTCGAGGAAGTCTGTGCGCGTGCCACGCGCCAGTGCCGTCGCAACGGCGTCAGCGAGGTCGTCATCGAGCGACTCACGCGCCACCTCTCGCCCAAGGAGACCGATGTCCTGACGCTCGGGTTCGCGCGCCGCTTCGCCACCTACAAGCGCGCGACCCTGATGTTCGCCGACCCGGAGCGTCTGGCCCGCCTGCTCAATGATCCCGAACGGCCTGTGGTTGTCCTCTTTGCCGGTAAGGCGCACCCCCACGATGTCCCCGGACAGGAGCTCATTCGCACTATCCAGGCCTACTCACGCCGTCCCGAATTCGAGGGCAAGATCATCATGCTCGAGGACTACGACCTGTCCTTGGGACGCAAGCTGGTTACCGGCGTCGACGTATGGGTCAACAACCCGCAGTATCCCCTGGAGGCCAGCGGGACCTCGGGTCAGAAGGCGGGCATCAACGGCGTGATCAATCTGAGCGTGCTCGACGGCTGGTGGGGCGAGGGTTACAACGAGGAAAACGGCTGGGGTATCACGCCGCACGGGCCGCAGTACGACGCCGACTTTCGTGACCGCGAGGAGTCGCAGGCGCTGCTCGACCTGCTCGAAGAACAGGTCATCCCGCTGTACTACCAGCGCAACGGTCACGGTTATTCCGACGGCTGGGTGCGCAAGTCCAAGGCCTCGATGAAGTCGATCATGCCGCACTTCAACGCCCAGCGGATGGTCGTGGATTACGTGAAGTTCTATTACGTGCCGGCCAAGGACCACTGCCGACGGCTCGCGGCCGACGACAGGTCGCCGACCCACGAACTCGCTGCGTGGAAGACGCGCGTCAAGGAGCGTTGGCCCGGTACCCACATGAAGCGACTCGATCCGGGCAGCCCCAAGCTAATGCACGGCGATACGTTGCCCATCCGGGTCGCCGCCGAGCTCAACGGTCTGGCGGCCGAGGATGTGGTCGTGGAGTGTCTGGTCGGCGTGGAAAACGACAGCGGCGAATTCGAGGTCAAGGACCGCTTCGTGCTCAAGGCCGAATCGCCTGGCAGCGATGCCGTCGAGAGCGCGCCGGGCAGCGAGGTGGTCTTCTCACTGGATTTCTGCCCACGGCTGTCCGGGCTGCAGTATTACAAGATCAGGATGTACCCGTATCACCGTCTGCTGAGCCATCCCTTCGAGACGGGCTGCATGATCTGGTTGTAGCGTGCCCTTGCCCCCGGCCGCCGCATCAGCGGTCGGCGTCCAGCCGGGCCAGGTCCTTGCCGATCGCCGCGGCCTTGTCGCCGGGCCGCGCCAACAGCCGCGCCTTTCCTTGTCGATCGAAGATGTAAACGGCGGCGCTGTGCGAAACCTCGTAGTTGCCGTCACTGTCCGGTTTGCCGTAGCCGTAGGTGACTCGGTAGCGCTTGGTCAGCGCTCGCAGGGCGTCCTGCGTCCCGCGCAGGCCGACCACCTCGGGTCCGAACGCCGGCGCATAGCGTTTGAGATCGGCCAGCGTGTCCCGCGCCGGGTCCACGCTGACGAACAGGATGCGCGCGTCGCTGGCGCGCGGTCCCAGGCTGGCCACGGCCCGGCTCAGACGGCTGAGCGTCGTGGGGCATACGTCCGGGCAGTGGGTGTAGCCGAAATACAGCAGCACCAGATGGCCGCGAAAGTCCGCCGCGTGCACCGTGCGGCCCGTATTGGCGTCGGTCAGGGTGAACTTCAGCGGCGGCATGAGGCCCGAGATATCCTTCAGCGCCCAGGGCGGGCCCTTTTGCCCGCAGCCCGCCAGGGTGAGGCTCAACACGGCGGTCAATGCTGCCGCCCCAATCGCACGCAGCGTGTTTCCCATCACTGAGCCCCTGCACCGACGACGCGAAACGTTGCGCTCAGCTCTCGCCCGTCGGCAAAGCGAAGCGTGACCGGGACGCTGTCGCCGGGGTTCAGCCGATGGCGGCGTTTCATCAACATCAGGTGATAGCCGCCGGGTGCGAAGTGCAGGGTCTTGCCCGGCGCGATGTCCACGCCTTCGACGTGTTCCATGTGCGCCACCCCCCCGCGGTGCGTGCTGCGGTGCAGCATCACGCGCGCAAAGGCGGGACTGGCGGCACCCACCAGGCGCGCCGTGCGTTGTCCGGTGTTGGTCAAAGCGAAATAGCCCGCCAGCGGCAGGTCGCCGGGCAGCCAGCGCAGACGCGCGTCGTTGACCGAAAACCCGACGGCGTGCTCGTGCCTCTCGGTATTCGCCTGCGAAGGGCCCGGCGCGGTGAACGCGGCCGTCAGCAGCAGGGCCAGGGCGGTGAGTAGACTGCGGGTAGTCGGCATCGACGTCATGCGTGTTCCTCGGGTGTTTGTGCGCTAGTCCACGGCGGCGACCGCGGCTGCGGCATTTGGTGGCCTCTTCGCGGCGTCGCGGCGCGCATTGTCCCGGATCCAGAACCGCAGGACTATCAGGATGGCGACAACGCTCATCATCGCGGCCGGGATCCAGGTGATGAGCCCGCCGAGTTCCTGGTCGACCATGGGGCTGATGGGCCAGGCTCGGCCGCAGACGCTGTAGACGCTGTAGAGAATTCGGTCGCTCAGCGCGATGTACGCGCCAATGGCGATCTGCGGCAGCATGATGGCCCACAACATCAGGATACGCACGGGGTAGCGCGGCGTGCGGTGTTCGAGCGGCGGGCGCGGGTCGACCATCAGCCACCAGAACAGCAGGCCGTCGACGACCATGGACCAGTTCATGAGCTTGTACAGGGGGGCGCTCAGCATGGCGTCGAAGTGTACGTCCGAGCGTAACCAGAAGTAGATCAGTCCGACAAACAGAACCGAGGCGACCACCGGGTTCTGCACGATGCGATAGGGCCAGCGCACGGGTGGGCTGAGCCACAGGGGCACCAGGACGCGCTCGCGCAGGCGCGTTGGCAGCGCATAGGCCATCACCTCGTGCGGGACGGCGAGCACGATCAGGAAAGGGCCCAGGTGGTGCAGCACCAGGTGCTGGAGGCGGTGCACCCAGAACATGTGCTGGGACAGATAATCCACGTAAGTCTGCAGTGCGACGTAGATCAACACGAGCCCGACATAGAAACTCGCGGTGCGCCAGACACCCGTGGCGACGCCGGCCCGGCGGCGCAGCCGCACGCCGCGCCCGAACAGCACAGCCGCTGTTACAGAGCTCACCAGGACGGTCGGCGAGAACTCCCAGGGGCTTAGCAGTGTCAGCAACGGCGGCATGATGCAGCATTCACTCCGATGCGAGCCTCAATCGTCGCGATCGGCCAATGCGGTCCGCGGCGGTCGGGTCCGGCGCTAATATCCGGCGCGCGGCGGCGTCTCGTCGCCCAGATCGCGCCCGTCGGGGATGGTGAGTTCCTGCGAGGCGGCCGCGCGGGGACCGGTCATGGCGCGGCACGTCAGGAACTTATCAAAGGGGACGCGCGGGCGCAACGCCGCCGCCCGATCGGCTCAGCCCCGCCTGCCGTACAGGCCGGTCAGGTGATTCAGGCGAGCGGCGAGGTCGGGGGCGACCTGATCCCAGGTGAAGCGCCAGCCCCAGTTCCCCTCGGTCGTCCCTGGCCGGTTCATGTGGTGTCCGGCCCCCAGGCCCAGCACGTCCTGCATGGGGACCACCGCGAGCCGGGCCACTGAGGCCAGGGCAGAGCGGATGAGCGGCCAGGGCATCCGGTCTTTCGGGTGCCCCAGGTAATCGCCGATATACGCGCGCGTGTCCGCATCCAGGCTGCGATACCAGGCCAGCGTCGTGTCGTTGTCGTGCGTGCCCGTGTAGACGACGCTGTCGGGTTCGTGATTGTGGGGCAGGTAGGGATTGTCCGGCCCGCCGCCGAAGGCGAACTGCAGGATCTTCATTCCCGGCAGGGCAAAGCGCCGGCGCAGTGCCTCGACCGGCGCGGTGATGACGCCCAGGTCTTCGGCTACCAGCGGCAGGGCGTCGAAGGCGTTGTACAGTGCCGAGAGCAACGCCTTGCCCGGGGCCTTGACCCAGCGCCCCTGCATCGCTGTTTCCGCGTCGGCGGGTATCTCCCAATAGGCCTCGAAGCCGCGGAAGTGGTCCACCCGGATGAGATCGAACAGCTCCAACTGGGTGTGCATGCGCCGTATCCACCACTTGAACCCGTCGGCCTTCATGCGCTTCCAGCGGTAGTGGGGGTTGCCCCAGCGCTGGCCGGTGGCCGAGAAGTAATCGGGCGGCACGCCGGCCACCGCCTGGGCCTTGCCGTGCTCGTCGATGGCGAAGTACTCACGGTGGGCCCAGACCTCGGCGCTGTCGTGCGCCACGAAGATGGGCATATCGCCGAACATGCGCACGCCGTGCTCGTGTGCATAGCGGCGCAGCTCCGACCATTGGCGGAAAAAGACGAACTGCTCGAAGCGCACTTGGGCGATCTCATCGGCCAGACGCTCGCGGGCGCCCGCCAGGGCGGCGGGGTCGCGGTCGCGCAGGTCCGCCGGCCACTCCAGCCAGCGCCGCCCACCTTGCTCGGCGCGCAGGGCCGCATACAGGGCGTAGTCCTCGAGCCAGTCGCCTTCGTCCTCGACAAAGGCGTCGTGGGCCGCGTGCAGCTCGGACCTTCCCTGCTTGGGACGGGCGGCAGCAAAGGCCCGATAGGCCTCGCCCAGGCACCGGCCGCGTTGAGCGGGTTTGGCCTTGGCAAGCCAACCGCGGTCGACCAGCCAGTCCAGGCTGATCAGCTCGGCGTTGCCGGCGTGTACTGAAAGGCATTGATAGGGCGAGCCGTCGGTGTGCGTGGGGCCCAGCGGAAGTGTCTGCCAGATCCCCATGCCGCTGGCGGCGAGAAATTCCACAAAGCGATACGCGGCATGGCCGAGGTCGCCGCTGGGGCCCGGGCCGGGCAGGGAGGTCGGATGGAGCAGGATCCCGGCCTGGCGCTGGTCCAGTGCCGAGTTGGCGCCAGTCGTCTGCGCGTCGGTCGGGGTGGCCTGGGCGGCCCGTTTGTCGTGTCCCGAATCGGCCCCCGTGCCCACGCCGCCCTCAGCCCGCCGCCTGGCCGGGACGCATGGCACCGCCGTGCAGCGGCGCGCCGCCGCCGTGGGTGAAGGACTGGGACAGGTAGGCGGGCGGTTCCTCGCCCAGCACCTGGTACAGGTTCGCCAGGTGGCGGCGGTACAGGCGCTCGAAATCGCTGACCGTCTCGGCCGGATTGTAATCGCCGAACCACCAGAACCAGTCCGAGCCCTCGCAGATGGCCAGTTGTTGCACAGCCCTCGCCAGGTGTTCGGCATCAAGGCGGCCTGAGGCGGCCACGCGGTCGAAGGTCTGCTTGGCCTCGCCGAGCATGTCCCAGCCGCGGTTCTTGTCGCGATCGCCGATCCAGGTCGAGAAGGTTCCGTAGACCCAGCTGCCGGCGACCACCTCGGCCAACTCGCCCCGCGCCGCGCCCTCGTCGAGGCAGCGTGAGAAGGTGGTCAGATTGATCTGGGGGTGTTCGGCCAGGCGCTGGTACAGCGCCCGCAAGAAGTAATAACCGTTCTCGGGATAGTGCTCCCAGGCGTTCTCGCCGTCGAGGATGATGGGAACAACGCTGCCAGGCTGTTTGCGGCAGTTCTTGGCGATGGTCTCAAGGTGGTGAATCAGATTGGCCACGGCGTCGTCGGCGTGCCAGTCCGAATAGGTGAAGCCGATGAGGTCCGACAGCCCGTCGTCGCGAAAGAAACAGTCCAGGCCCGAATCGGCGATGCCATAGCCCCGGTGCAGGCACTGCGAATCCGCGGGCTGGCCGGCGCGGTTGAGGCTGTTATGCAGGACGCTGCCGCCGCTGGCCGCCCAGCGAAAATCGTACTCGGCGAGCAGCTTCAGGGTCGCCGTGCTGACGCTGCCCTCCGAGGGCCAGCACCCCTGCGGGGCGAACCCGAAATAGCGGCGAAAGGTATCGATACCCTGGCGGATGTGCCAGCGGGCCCGTTCCTCGCCGCCGGGATAGGCCGGCAGCTCGGGCAGCGGCGCCTCGGGCATGGCCTCGTGGGCGCTTTGCAGGTCCAGCAGCAGCGGTACGATGGGATGGGCGTAGGGCGTGACCGACAGCTCGACTCGCCCGCTCTCCGCCAGCGCCCGGTAGCGCCCGATCACGCCCTCCAGGAGCTCGCCGATCACGGTCAGCAGCTCGCGCCGGTCATGCAGCGTGTAGCCCGTGGCCTTGTCGGTCAGGCGCTTGATGCGGGTATCGCTGCGGCGCACGGTCTCACCGACCCACGCCAGGTGGTGCCAGACCACCAGGTCCACGACGAATTGTTCGTCGACGTAGAGCAGCGCCTCGGGGTTGGCGCCGAGCCAATGGGCGATGGTGGCCAGCCGCTGGTACGGCTCGAAGCGCGCGATGAGGCGCTCTTCGTTGGCGCGCAGGCAGTCCTTGATGAGCTTCATGCGGCCTTCGCCCGGCCCGGGCAGGGCCGGTTCGACCAGGGCGGCGAGCAGCGGGTCGCGAATCGCCGCGCCGTTGCGCAAAAAGCCGGCGACCTGCTGGGCATAGTCGTCGATTTGCTCGAGCAGCACGGGCGCGAAGTTGACCACGGCCCGCGCGTCGGGAACGGACTCCAGGTGCGCTGCCATGTCCACGTAGTCTTTGATGACGTGCAGGTAGGTCCAGGGCAGCTGGTACTCGCCCGTGCGCAGGTCGCGATATTCGGGCTGGTGCATGTGCCAGCACAGTACGACGTTGAGGGTGGTATCAGCGCACATGGTGCAACTGCTGGCCGAGCATTTCAGGCGTGACCAGGACCACGCCGCCCGGTGTCACGTAAAAGCGTTCGCCATCCTGCGCCGGGTCCTCGCCGATGACGGTACCGGGCGGAATGTCACAGCCCTTGTCGATCACCGCGCGGCGTATCCGGCAGTGCTCACCGACGGTGACATCGGGCAGGATGACCGCGTCCTGGACCTGGGCGTAGGGCTGGACGCGCACGTTGGAGAACAGAAGGGAGTGGCGTACCAACGCCCCAGAGACGATGCAGCCGTTGGAGACCATGGAGTCGACCGCCATCCCGCGGCGGTCCTCGTCGTCGAAGACGAACTTGGCCGGCGGTGAGGGCTCGGCCCACGACCAGATGGGCCACTCCTCGTCGTAGAGGTTGAGCTCGGGGGTGACCCCGATGAGCTCCAGGTTCGCCTCCCAAAAGGCGTCCACGGTGCCCACGTCGCGCCAATAGGCGTGTTTGCCGCTCTGGATGTCGCGAAAGGGATAGGCGTAGACCCGGTAGTCTTCGATGACCGAGGGGATGATGTCCTTGCCGAAGTCGTGATGCGAATCTTTGGCGTCGGCGTCGCGAATGAGCTGCTCGAACAGGAAGTCCTTGTTGAAGACATAGATTCCCATCGAGGCCAGCGCCGTATCGGAGCTGCCGGGCATGGGGGTCGGCTCCTCGGGCTTTTCGGCGAATTCGTGCACGCGTCCGTCCTCGTCGATACCCATGACGCCAAAGGCCTTGGCGCGTTCCAGCGGCACCTCGATGCAGCCTACCGTCATGTCGGCCTGGCGATCGACGTGGGCGGCGATCATGGGTCCGTAGTCCATCTTATAAATGTGATCGCCCGCCAGGATCAGCACGTACGTCGGGTCGTAGGTGCGGATGATGTCCAGGTTTTGATAGACCGCATCGGCGGTGCCTTTGTACCAGGACGTTTCGATGCGCTGCTGAGCCGGCAGCAGCTCGATGTACTCGCCGAACTGGCCGCGCAGAAACCCCCAGCCCTGCTGGATGTGGCGGATGAGCGAATGCGCCTTATACTGGGTCATCACCGCGATGCGGCGGATACCCGAATTGACGCAGTTCGACAGCGCAAAATCGATGATGCGGAATTTGCCGCCAAACGGCACCGCAGGCTTGGCGCGCCACAGCGTCAGGTGCTTGAGTCGGGAGCCCCGGCCGCCGGCGAGGATGATGGCCAGGGTGTCGCGCGTCAAACGGCTGACGAAACGCTGCGACTGGTTGTAACGCATCGCTCAGCGACTCCTTGAAGCGTGGGTGGTCCGTGGCCGGCAGCGGCTTCCGTTCCCGCTGTCAGCTAATGTAACATCAAATCTGGCGCCGGGTGCAATAGCCTCGGCGCACATGGCACGGGCCACAGCGCGTGCCGCCGATCCCCAACCTTCCGGATACCTCCAGCCGTCATGAGCAAGTCCACGAACAGCCGCCGTGCGCCGGCCGAGTCCTTGTCCGAGGACATGCGTCGGCTCATCGACGCGCGCCACCACGATCCGTTCGCCGTGCTGGGACGCCACTCCGAGGACGCGGGTCGGGAGGTCATCCGGGCCCTGCTTCCCGAGGCCGAGAGCGTGCGCCTGGGCCAGGACGGGCCGGCACTGGAGCGCATCGCCGGGACCGACCTGTTCGAATGGCACGGCGCGGCCGGAACGGTCGCAGCGCCCTACGAGCTGTGCTGGGAGGCCAAGGGGGGCGGGCGTGTCTGTGCCTACGATCCCTATGCCTTCGCCCCCCAGCTGTCCGATTTCGATCTGCACCTGTTCAACGAGGGCCGCCATTGGCACGTCTACCGACACCTGGGTGCAAACGTGCGCGAGATCGACGGCGTGCGCGGCGTGTTGTTCGCCACGTGGGCGCCCAACGCCGAGCGCGTCAGCGTGGTCGGCGATTTCAATGGCTGGGATGGGCGCCGCCATCCCATGCGCGCGCGCGGTGCCAGCGGCGTGTGGGAGCTGTTCATCCCCGGATTGGACGTCGGCACCTTGTACAAGTTCGAGATCCGCAATCGACAATACGGCACTATCATGGTCAAGACCGACCCCTATGGTCGGCAGTTCGAACGGCGTCCGGCCACCGCCGCCCTGGTGGCCGACGACGATTACGACTGGCAGGACGAGACCTGGATGGCCGCGCGACGCGAGGCAGACTGGCTGCACGCACCGCTGTCGGTCTACGAGGTGCACCTGGGCTCCTGGCAGCGCGACGAACACGGAGACTTTCTCAACTACCGGCAGCTGGCCGAGCAGTTGGTCGAATACGCCACCGCACAGGGCTTCACCCACATCGAGTTGCTGCCCATCACGGAGCATCCCCTGGATGCGTCCTGGGGCTATCAGACCACGGGATACTTCGCGCCCACCAGCCGATTTGGCGCGCCGGACGACTTCCGCTACTTCGTCGATCTCTGTCACCAGCATGGCATCGGGGTGTTGCTGGACTGGGTGCCTGCCCACTTCCCCAAAGACGCCTTTGCGCTGGCGCAGTACGACGGTAGCGCCCTGTATGAACATGCCGACCCGCGCCGCGGCGAGCACCGCGACTGGGGCACGCTGATCTACAACTTCGGGCGCAACGAGGTGAAGAATTTCCTGTTGGCCAGCGCGCTGTACTGGCTGGAGGAGTTTCACATCGACGGCCTGCGCGTCGATGCGGTGGCCTCGATGATCTACCTGGACTATTCGCGCGAGCCGGGCGACTGGGTGCCCAACCAGTACGGCGGCAACGAGAACCTGGAGGCCATCGCGTTTCTGCGCGAGCTCAACCAGGTCGCCCATGGCCAGCACCCGGGCATCCTCGTCATCGCCGAGGAGTCCACCGCCTGGCCGCAGGTCACGCGCCCGACCTGGGTCGGCGGACTGGGCTTTTCGATGAAGTGGAACATGGGCTGGATGCACGACACCCTGGTGTACATGAGCAACGATCCCGTTCATCGCCACTACCACCACGACCAGCTGACCTTCGGCCTACTGTACGCGTTCACCGAGAACTTCGTTCTGCCCTTTTCCCACGACGAGGTCGTACACGGCAAGAGCGCCATGGTGCGCAAGATGCCGGGCGACGAGTGGCAGCAGTTCGCCAACCTGCGCCTGCTGTACACGTACATGCTCACCTACCCGGGCAAGAAACTGCTGTTCATGGGCAACGAGTTTGGTCAGGGTACCGAGTGGAACCACGACCGGCGTCTCGATTGGTACGTGCTGCAATACCCACTGCACCGCGGGCTGCAAGCGCTGGTTGGGGACCTGAACCACCTCTATCGATCCCAGCCGGCGCTGTATCGTCACGATTTCGAACCCGAAGGCTTTGATTGGATCGACTGCCACGACGCCGCTCAGTCGGTGATCAGCTACGTGCGCGGCGACGGCGAAGACTTCACCATCACCGTGTGCAATTTCACGCCCGTGCCGCGTTATGGCTATCGCATCGGCGTGCCCGAGCCGGGTGTTTACCGCGAGCTCATCAACTCCGACTCGGAATTTTACGGCGGCAGTAATTTGGGTAACGCCGGTGAGCTGCCCAGCGAGCCGGTATCCTGGATGGGCCGGGCCCAATCCATCAGTCTGACCCTGCCGCCGCTGGCGGCCCTGGTGCTAAAGCGCGAGGCGGCGCACTGAGCGCGGTTCCCGTCGCAAAGTAGGCCCGGACAGAAAGCCAATCAATTATGCAGCGTATCCTCTATGTGACCAGTGAGGCCCATCCCCTGATGAAGACCGGTGGGCTGGGTGATGTGGCCGGCAGCCTGCCGCGCGCCCTACAGGGACAGCACCAGGACGTACGCCTTATCATGCCCGCCTACGGCGATACCCTGGCACGTACCGGGGAGCTGCCCGTGGTCGCCGAGCTCACGGTAGCGGGGGGAACGGTGCGCCTGCGCGCCGGAACGCTCCCCGGCAGCCACGTCCAGGTCTGGCTGGTCGATCACCCAGCCTCGTTCGCCCGGCCGGGCAACCCCTACGTCGGGCCCGACCACCTGCCCTGGCACGACAACGCTGATCGCTTCGCCCTGTTCGCCCGTACCGTGGTCGAGGTGGCCATGGACCGTGCGGGATTGCGTTGGCAGCCCGATGTCGTCCACTGCAACGACTGGCAAAGCGGTTTGGTCCCGGCCCTGATTGCCCAGGAGCCCGCGGGCGATCCCCCGGCGCGCCCGGCGACCGTGTTCACGATTCACAACATGGCCTATCAGGGGCTGTTTCCCTATTCCACGTTCGTCGCCCTCGGTCTGCCCGCCCAGCTCTGGGGCTTCGAGGCGCTGGAGTTTCACGGTCAGCTCTCGTTCATGAAGGGCGGGTTAGTGTTTGCCGACGAGATCACCACGGTCAGCCCCAGCTACGCGCACGAAATACAATCGCCTGAATTCGGCTTCGGGCTGGACGGCCTGCTGCGCTACCGCGCCGACCATCTGACGGGCATCCTCAACGGTATCGACGAGACCGAATGGGACCCGGGCAGCGACCCGCACCTCGTGCAGACCTACACCGCGCGCAACCTGGTCGGCGGCAAGCGTGCGAACAAGCGAGCGTTGCAGGAGGCCTTCGGGCTGCCGGTCACCGAGCGCGTGCCGCTGGTCGGTATGATCGGGCGCCTGGTGCAGCAAAAGGGCATCGATCAGGTGCTCGACGCCCTGCCCAGCCTCATGGGCCTGCCATTGCAGCTTGTGTTGCTGGGCAGCGGCGAGCCGGCCTACGAGGGCGAGCTGCACAGCTGGGCCAGTCGGTATCCCGAACGCCTTGCGGTGCAGATCGGTTTTGACGAACGGTTGGCCCACCGCATCGAGGCCGGGTCGGACCTGTTCCTCATGCCCTCGCGGTTCGAGCCCTGCGGCCTGAATCAGATGTACAGTCTGCGCTATGCGACGGTGCCCATCGTGCGCGCGGTCGGCGGGCTGGCCGATACCGTCATCGATGCTGATGAGGCCAACGTGGCGGCCGAGCGGGCGACCGGCATCGTATTCGGCGGGCCGGGCGGGGGAATCCCGGCGGAGCTGGTCGCCGCGGTCGAACGCGGCCTTGCCCTGTTCAAGGATACGAGCCGCTTGCGCAAGGTGCAGCGCACGGGCATGCGTCAGGACCACTCCTGGCAGCGCAGCGCGCGCGAGTACCTCGACTTGTACGAGCGGGCGTTGTCCCCAAGCACGCCCGCCAAGAAGAAGGACGTGTCGGGCGCCTGAGCACCCGACGCTGTCCCGGGTGGCGGCGCTAGGTGCCGAGATCCGTTTCCTCGCGTGCGCAGGGGCGCTGGAAGTAGCAGGTCAGCAGGCAGGACGAGGCGGTGGTCAGCCAGAACAGGAAGAACCCGATGCTGTAGCCGCCGAGACGGCCGATCGGTCGATAGCCGTTGGCCTCCAGGATGGCCTCCGGGTCGAAGGCCGTGAAGAAAAGGATCGTGGCCACCCCCGCCACGATGAACGAAGGCCACAGTACCGCGATGACCTTCTGCACCTTCGGAATGTCATTCATCTGTGCGTTCTCCTCTTTCCGGGCCCCGCCCCGGAAACGCCCTGAGATGGTTGTCGTTGTGCCATTGTATCGCCCGACAAGGCCGAGACGGCGTTCCTAGCCGGCATGGCTCGGCGGCGGATAGCCCAGCTCCAGATGCCCGCTGCCGGGGATTTGCAGCCGTCCGAGCAGGCGCCAGTTCCCTCGGGTGGGCTCGAGCTGGACGTACCAGTCCCCTTTGGCCAGGTCGTGCACCTGGGCGGTATAGCGCCGTGCGCTCGGGTCGTAGTGCAGCGGGACGTTGACGTCCATGTTGGCGCGCGTGGGGTGCATCAGGCGCAGGCGAATGGCCTCCACCGGCAGCGGCTTGCGTGCGCCGATGCGAAGCACCAGCCGATCGGTGTGCTTGTCGAATTGACCCTCGGCGTATACCCCAAGCTGCTTGGCCTCGTGGTCTCGGTCCAGCACGCGATTGATCGCCAGCCCCTCCTTGTAATAGTCGTCCACCACCAGGCCGTCACGGTCGTGAATGGCCAGGCCCAGCGTCGTCAGGCCCGCCACGACGGCGCTGGCCGGTAGCGCGATCAGGAACCAGGGCCAGAACTGGCGATACCAGGGTACGGTGTCCAGGTCATTGTCCGTCATTGTCTACCTCCGGGTAATCGGGCCGATAAAGCGCCCGGTGGCCGTAATTGATAGGTCGGGGTTGTCCTGCGCCTGCAGGTGGAACTCGAGGTCGTTGCCCGTGTGTTCCAGGCGGGCCGGGTCGATGCGCACCTGTACGGGCACGTTGGCCACCTCGCCGGCTGCAACGCTGATCGTCCCCTGGCCCGGCGCGAGGCTGGCACCGGGCAACTCGCCCAGGCTCAGCGTATAGGTGTGGGCCTTTTCGTCCATGTTGATAACCTTGAGGGTGTAGATGTTCTCCACCAGGCCCTCGTTGGTCGTGCGATACAGGGCGTTGCGATCGCGGATGATGTCCAGTCTCAAGGGGACGCGCTGGCTGATACCGTAGACCAGTGCGCCGAGGATGGCCGCCAGCAGCACCGCGTAAATGATGACGCGCGGGCGCAGCAGGTGCGTGCGCTGACCCTCCATCGCGTTTTCAGTGGTGTAGCGGATGAGCCCCTTCGGGTAGCCCATCTTGTCCATGACCTGATCGCACACGTCGATGCAGGCCGCGCAGCCGATGCACTGATACTGCAGCCCGTTGCGGATGTCGATGCCCGTGGGGCACACCTGCACGCACAGGGTGCAGTCGATACAGTCGCCTAACCCCTGGGCCTGATAATCCACACCCTTCTTGCGCGAGCCGCGTGGCTCGCCGCGCTGCTCGTCATAGGAAATGACAAGGGTATCCTTGTCGAACATCGCACTCTGGAAGCGGGCGTAGGGGCACATGTAGATGCAGACCTGCTCGCGCATCCAGCCGGCGTTGCCGTAGGTGGCGAACCCGTAGAAGAGGATCCAGAAGGTCTCCCAGGGCCCGAGGGAGAACTGCACCAGGCGCGCGCCGAGGTCGGTGATCGGCGTGAAGTAGCCGACAAAGGTAAAGCCCGTCCAGGCGGCGAAGGCCAGCCACAGGGCATGCTTGGTGCCCTTGACGGCGAACTTGTGCGCAGACCAGGGAGCACGGTCGAGCTTCATTTGCTTGTTGCGATCGCCCTCGACCTTGCGCTCGATCCACAGGAATACCTCGGTCCATACCGTCTGCGGGCAGGCGTAGCCGCACCACAGGCGCCCGGCCAGCGCCGTGAAGAAGAACAGCGAAAGAGCCGCGACGATGAGCAGTGCGGCGAGAAAGAAAAAGTCCTGCGGCCAGAAGGTCAGGCCGAAGACGTAGAACTTGCGTGCCGGCAGATCGAACAGCACCGCCTGGTGTCCCTCCCAGCGGAACCAGGGCAGCAGATAGTAGAGCCCGAGCAGGACCAGCACACCGATCACACGCCAGGTCGCGAAGATGCCGTGGACCTCGCGCGGATAGACCTTCTTGTGCTTGGCGTAGATTTCTTCTTCGCCGCCGGGCTCATTGCCGGGCGTCGGAGGTGAGGTCTTGGGATTGGTCTTGTCGCGGGCGGTTGAGCTCATGGGGGTTGCGATACCTCGCCGGATCGTCCGGCGCGTTGTGCGATACGGTGCTGCGTGACGCCCCGCCGCACCGGCCCGGTCGCTCGGGAAGCGACGGGGCCGGGCGGTGGCACGTGTTTCAGCGGCTGGCCGCTACTTCGCCGCCGACTTCTTCTCCGCGCTCAGGCTGTAAACATAGGCCGCGAGCAGGTGCACCTTGGCCTCGCCCAGGAAGTCGCGGTGCGCCGGCATGTGACCCTGACGGCCGTTGCGAATCGTCTCCTTGATGGTCATAGGCGAGCCGCCATACAGCCAGGTGTTGTCGGTCAGGTTCGGCGCTCCCAGGGCCTGATTGCCCTTGCCGTCGGCGCCGTGGCAGGCCACGCAGTAGGTTTGGAACTTGGCCCGGCCGGCCTCGACCAGCTGCGGGTCGGCCTGGCGCCCGCTCAGGCTCTCGACATAGGCCGCGACCTGATCGACGCCCTCGTCACCGAGGATCTTGCCCCAGGCGGGCATGACGCCGTTGCGACCGTCCAGAATCGTCTTCTGGATGGTCTCGGGCTGGCCGCCGTAGAGCCAGTCGTTGTCGGTCAGGTTTGGAAAGCCCGGCCCGCCGCCGGCATCCGAGCCGTGGCACTGCGCACAGTAGTTCAGGAACAGGCGCTGGCCGATCTCCCGCGCCTTGGGGTCGGCCGCCAGCGCGGCGATGCCCTCCTTTTGATACTTCGCGAAGATCGGCCCGTATTCCTGCTTGGCTGCGGCCATCTCCTGTTCGTACTGACTCTTCTCCGTCCAGCCGAGCAGGCCCTTGTAGCTGCCCAGGCCCGGATACAGCGCCAGGTAAACGAAGCCGAACACGATGGTGATGTAGAACAGCCACAGCCACCAGCGCGGCAGCGGGTTGTTGTACTCCTGCAGATCCTCGTCCCAGGTGTGGCCGGTGACCTCGCCCTGTGGGGCCTCGCCGGCCCGGCGGCGCGAGCTCCAGCGAATCAGCCAATAGCAGGCAACGATGTTGCCCAGCGTGAGGAGGGTGACATACCAGCTCCAGAAGCTACTCATGGCCTGTCTCCTTGTTGGCGTCGTCGTCGACGCGCGGGAATTCGGGTTCGTTGAACGGCAGGTTGGCCGCCTCGGAAAACCGCTTGCGGCGCTTGCCGCTCCAGGCCCACAGCACGATGCCGATGAAGATCGCCAGCATCACGACGGTGAACCAGGCTCGAAAGTCGTTGATATCCATCAGGCTCACCTCCGCGTCTTGATGTCGGTGCCCAGGCCCTGGAGATAGGCGATCAAGGCGTCGAGCTCTGTCTTGCCCTTGAGCTGTGCCGGCGCGTTCTTGATCTGCTCGGCCGTGTAGGTCTCGCAGCCGCTGCAGGTGTCCTTGATGAGCGTATTCATGACGCGCATCTTGGCCTGGATGTCGACATCATCGAGCTTGTTCTTCGCCAGCCAGGGAAAGGCCGGCATGTTGGACTCGGGCACCACGTCGCGCGGGTTCATCAGGTGCACCCGGTGCCAGGCATCCGAGTAGCGCCCGCCCACGCGGGCCAGGTCCGGTCCGGTTCGCTTGGAGCCCCACTGGAAGGGGTGGTCGTAGACGAACTCCCCGGCCACCGAGTAGTGCCCATAGCGCTCGGTCTCGGCGCGGAAGGGGCGGATCATCTGCGAGTGGCACACGTAGCAGCCCTCGCGCACGTAGATGTCCCGCCCCTCCAGGCGCAGGGCGCTGTAGGGGTGCATGCCCTCGACCGGCTCGGTCGTGCTCTTGAGGAAGAACAGCGGCACGATCTCCACCAGGCCGCCGATACTGATGACCAGGATGATGAAGACCACCATCAGGCCGATGTTTTTCTCGACAACTTCATGACTCATGACGGTGTCTCCTCAGGCGGTTTGCGGAATCGAGGCCGGCGCGGCCTTGCCGCCGCTCACCGTCTTCCACACGTTGTAGGCCATGATGAACATGCCGCTGAGATACAGCAGCCCGCCCAGCAGGCGCACCTCATAGTACGGGTAGGTGGCCTTGAGGGATTCGACGAAGCTGTAGGTCAGCGTGCCGTCGTCGTTGACCGCCCGCCACATCAGGCCCTGCATCACACCGGCGATCCACATCGAGGCGATGTAGAGCACGATACCCACGGTGGCGATCCAGAAGTGCAGCTCGATGAGCTTGATCGAGTGCATCTGCTCGCGGCCGAACAGGCGCGGGATGAGGAAGTACATCGAGCCCATGGTGACCAGGCCCACCCAGCCCAGCGCGCCGGAGTGCACGTGGCCGATGGTCCAGTCCGTGTAGTGCGACAGGGCGTTGACCGTCTTGATGGACATCATCGGCCCCTCGAAGGTCGACATACCGTAGA
>Ga0209918_1000251_pt1 | contig 39900 bp, 33 predicted proteins | sample SalPonD_shore_MG_FD_185712 | JGI IMG/M metagenome (GOLD analysis project Ga0209918, IMG submission 185712) | Salt pond soil microbial communities from South San Francisco under conditions of wetland restoration - Salt Pond MetaG... | ecosystem: Environmental > Aquatic > Marine > Intertidal zone... | reverse complement strand
ATCTCGACCCGATCCCCGTCCCGGAGCTCGGTATCTATCTTCACCAGTTTGCCGAGTACTCCCACCTTGTTGACCGAGAGGTCGACCTCGGGATGTTTTTCCAGCACATGACTCATCCCGACCGCCTCCTGCACGGTCGTACCCTCCGGCACATCCAACTCCTCCAGCGTCTGCTGATGCGGCAGCGCATAGGCCACTGTCACCTTCATGCGTCGACACCTCCCTTGCCATACAGCGCCAGGGCACGATCCTCGAACGCCTCGACCATGGTACGGCATGCGTTGCCGAACACCGGCGTGGCCACCATCCCGAGCATCATGTTCTTGAACTCGAACTCGATGGAGAAGTGAACCCGGCACGATGCCTCGCCGAGCTCCTCGAAGGTCCAGACGGATTCGAGAAAACGGAACGGCCCCTCCAGCAGCCGTATCTCCACCAGCTTATGGCGCACAAAACGATCCACGGTGCGAAAACTGTGGCGAAACCCGGCCAGATCGGCCACCAGCTCGGCCTTCAGTTCATGCTCCAGATGCTCTAGTACACGCGCATCGGCCACCCATGGCAAAAATGCCGGGTAGGATTCGATATCCATCACCACATTGAAAAGCTGCTCGGCAGGACAGGGGATCACACGGGTCTTCTCAAAGCTCGGCATCAGTCTCGCTTCCGTTTTCTCTTCTCACCGTAAGGATTCTCGGTGGCGGCAAAAATAAACCGGACAGGCACACCGGGCAACTTGAAGGTGTTTCGGAAATGGTGCTCCAGATAACGTACATAACTCTTCTTCACGCCCTTGGGACGGTTGCAGAATATCTTGAGGGTCGGTGGGCTGCTGAACAGCTGTGTGCAGTATTTGAGCTTGACCACCGCCCCGTCATCGCTGGGCGCCGGCTGCATCTGCTGGGCGTGCTCGAGCCAGCGGTTCAGCTCTCCCGTCCCCCACTCGGCTCGATTCAGTTGCGCCGACTGGACGGCGGTATCGAGCAGTTTCCGGACACCCTTCTTCTCAGCGGCCGAAATGCGCATCACCTTCACATTGGCCAGGGATCGCATACGAAAGGCCAACCGCTCCTTGAAATAGGACCACGCCTCGTCGGTCATCACGTCGACCTTATTGACCGCCACCACCAGTGCGCACCCCGATTCATGTGCCAGCGCCATCAGCCGCATATCCTGCTCGGCAATCTCGCGGCTGCCATCCACGACCATGACGGCGGCATCGGCGCGTTTGAATGCCTGCTGCGCCTTCACCCGTGCGACAAACTCGATTACATCGTTGATGCGCCCCTGTTTACGCTGGCCAGCCGTATCGACCAGACGTACCGGATGACCCTTGTAGGTGATCTCCGAATCGATGGCATCACGGGTCGTACCGGCCACCGGGCTGACCACCATGCGATCGACCCCCAGCCAGGCATTGATCAGGGTCGATTTACCGACATTGGGACGTCCGATCACCGCCAGACTGGCATACGGCTGGACGACATTCTCCGATGGCTTCCAGGCCGGTAACACCGTCTCCAACTGCTGGCGCAGATCCTGGATGCCCTGTCCGTGTATGGCGGAGATGGCACACGGCTCCATCCCGAGACTGTAGAACTCGACGGCCGTATCGGGATTCTCGGCCTTGTTGACCGCCAGCACGACCGGCAACTGTTGACGCCTGAGCCGATCTGCAATGGAGGTATCGACCGGTGTCAGGCCGGCCGGCCCGTCCACGACGAACAGAACGACATCGGCCACCTCCAGCGCCGCATCCACCTGCGCATCAATGGCCGACTGCATCTCGCCATGCTGCGGCTCACCGATGCCGCCGGTATCCACCAGCGTAGCGGTATGCTCGTTTATCAGACAATCCGCCTCGAGCCGGTCGACCGTAACACCGGGACGATCTCCAACGATCGCTTTCCGCTCCCGGATCAGGCGATTGAACAGGGTCGATTTACCAACGTTCGGACGCCCCACGATGGCGACAACGGGCTGCCTCTCTATCTGCACCGGACATTTCCCCCTGAGAGATGATGGTGACGCGGACCTGACCTTCCGGACCGGTTGCTGGCGAAATGGCAATAAATCAACATCTCCTTAGAGATACCGAATGCTGTCGGCCTTGTCTCACCCGTTCGTCCTAGCGAACCAGATAGAGGCCACCGCGACTGGTGCGCACCAGCCCTCCGTCGGCGACGGCTACGGGTGCATAGTCGATACGACCCGGAAGATTGACCGATGCCAGTTTCCGGCCATCCATATTAAGGGTAAACACATTCCCCTTCGCATCACCGACCATCCATCGCTTACCGACCATCAGCGGTCCGACCAGTTCTGCGTCACTGACCTTCTGGCGCCAGAACGTGTTGCCACTTTTCGCATCCAGTGACAGGACATCGCCGGCCGCCGTTGCGACATAGAGGCGGCCACCTCTGATCACCGGCCTTGAGCGCAGCGACAGGTTGCGCGACCACAGCTGCTGCCCGTCATCGGCAGACAGGGCGATCAGGCTTCCCTGATAGATCGATACGATCAGTGTGCGACCGATCAGAACGGGGGCCGCCACCGGCACCTTGAGCTCACTAAGCACCACTGCATTAGTGGCCAGGATTAGCTCACGCCGCCAGACGAGTGCACCCCCGTCCAGCTTGAGCGCCGCCACATCACCGTTGCTGAACACTACATATGCCATACCGTCGGCCACAATGGGAGAGGGCGTCTTGTGCATCTCCAGTCCAGACGTATGACCCGCATAACTCCACCGTTTCTCACCCTTCGGGGAGAAGCGATAGATGCGATTGTCGGCTGTCTGCAGCAGAAAATCACCATCGGAGAGTGCCACCGGATGTCCTAGCAGGACCGAGGAGAGCTGTTGCCGCCAGACGATCCTGCCCTGTTTCGGATCAATGCCGTAAAGCTCCCCGTGAACATCGCCGAGCACCACGACTCCGCTGGCCAGTGCCAACGCACCCGATTCGCAGGGTGCGTCCAGCGCCAGCCGGCGCAACTCATTGCCCTGCATATCGTAGACATGCACACGGCTGTCGTGCCCACCGATCACAATCCGGTTGGAGGTCGTTGCCGGACGGGATGCTCCGGGTGGCGACATGGGACGCCGTTGATCCACATCCGTGGCCCAGACGACGTTCAGCTGCGCGGTAACGGCCTCCTCGCTCTCCTTCTTGCCCGACAGCCAGGAACAACCTCCCAGCAGCATGGAAGTGGCCAACACGATGGAACCGACACGCAGCATCGACATCACTCCGCTGCCGTCGCGGACGAAGAGGAATCGCCCTTCAGGGACGCCAGCCGCCGCTTGATACGCTCGTTCAGCGAGGTGTCGTGCGAGATGGCTTCCAGTGCCTTCTGATAATGTCCGATCTTCTCCGCTTTGTCCTGTACCGCCTCGCCCAGCAGGAACTGACGCATCTGTTCGTAATGCGGACCGACCGCATCGTGCAGCTGCGCCCTAGCCTGTTCGGCCTGATGGTGCTGCAGATAGAACTGGGCCAGGTCGAGTCGTGCCTGCCAGCGTAACTCCGGTGTCAGGGAACTCTTCCCGAGCAACGTTTTGAGGTGCTGCTCGGCATGCGCCCTGTCGAATTTGGCCAGCTGCATCAGCGCCAGCTCGGCATAGGCGGTGGAGCCGTAATCCTTCACAACCGACTGCATCAATGATTGCTTGCTGGAATCATCCGGCGTCGCCATGGCCTGGTAATAGAGTGTGGCAGCGGCATTTTTCTGGCTGCGGGCATGTTGCACCCAGAGACTGGCCGCCACGATCACCGCGATCACCGTCAAGACTGCAGCGATCAGCTGTTTCTGATGACCCTTTACCCAGGCCGCCATGCTGGCAGCCCGCATATCGCGCTTCAGTTCGGCCAGATGCTCCCCGGAGAGCTCGCCTTCGACGGCAGGGTTCGTTTCATTCTTATTGTCGGCCATATTGATTCATCCAATCCTTGCTTGCTAGTCCAGCGCGCCCGAACGCTAAGGTCGGCCCGGTGGCTGTCAACAACCATACAGGACGATGCCGGTCACTGGCTATGCAGACGTCACATCTTCATCCGTCTCGGCGGGATGACGATCCATCATCACGCGGAGCACACTGTGTACAAGCACCGCCATCGGAATGGCGACGAACACGCCCAGCGCCCCCCACAGACTGCCGAAAAACAGGAACGCCACCACGATCGCAATGGGGTGCAGGTTCACCGCCTCCGCGAAAAGGATAGGCGCCAGTACATTCGCATCCAGCAACTGCACCACGGTATAGGCGATCAGCACGTACATGGTGGTATCACTCATTCCCCACTGGAAGAGGGTGAGTATGACAGCGGGAATGCTGACCACCGCAATACCGACAAACGGGACCCAGACGGAGAGCCCGGTCAGGGCGGCCAGCAACAAGGCATAATCATGCCCGAACCACCACAATACCAGCCAGTTCGCCATCCCGACGATCAGGGTCTCCCAGAATTTTCCGCGGATATAGTTGCCGATCTGAAGGTCCAATTCGCTCCACACCTGGGTCAACAGGAAGCGCTGCCGGGGCAGGAAATGCTCGCTCCACTGCATCAACAAATACTTGTCCTTAAGCAGGAAGAAAACCAGCGTGGGCACAAGCACGGCATAGACCAACAGGGTGATCATACCGGGAATCGAGGCGATGGAGAAAGAGAGTAAATCGCCGCCCCATCCCTGCAGCTTCTTCGCCAGCACACCGAGTAACTGCTGCACGTAATCGGGATTGATCCAGCCGGCATAGTGCTCCTGAAGTTGGTGCAGGAAATTGCGAAGATTGGCCATGTAGGCAGGCACATTCAGCACCAGTTGACCAATCTGGTCGCTCAGCAGCGGGATCAGCGCCAACAGTGCAAAGAGCACGAACAGCAGAGCACCGAAACCGACGATCAGTATCCCGGCATGCCTGTGAATACGGAACCGTTCCAGTAGGTCAACCATGCCGTCGAGCATATAGGCCAGCACCACCGCCACCAGAAGAGGCGCCAGTGTAGCGCCGAGCATGATCAGGAAGGTAAAAATGACCAGGAGTGAACCCAGCAGCATCACCAGTTCGGTGTCCTGCAGCTGGCGTTCGAGCCATGCCCTTATCTGTTGCACCCACCACCCTCTCTGGCCCGGTTCGTATCACCCCGGACCACCAGCAACGCCGCCATGAAGCCGGCCAGCATGTAGAGCAGTTCACTGATGCCGTGCCACATACCGAAACGGGCACGCCCCGGATCGCCGTGCGGCAAGGCATCGATCGGCCCCAGCGTCGCCTTCAAATGGTTGATCACCGGGGTAATGCCAAACTCGTTGATACCGACCAGCACGGCGACCGACAACAGCAACAGCCAGGCAATGCGCCTGGCGCCCATGCGCCACCAGAACCCGGCCACAGCCATAAGCAGCAGCAGTATCGCCACATTGCCGACATGGAAGACATGGCCGGCCAGCATGCCGGCCAGATGACTGCTTCCGGCATGCGCAAACAACACCGGCGCCACCACGTAGCCGGGCACCACCAGAAGGGCGAGAACGAGTGCCAGCGCCAGCCTCTCGGCACCGGCCTGCAGACAAGAAAAGGTTGGAAGCTTCATCTCTTCAGATCCCGCTATCCATCGTCATGCGTAGCGGATCGACTGGATCTCGTATTCCCGTTCACCGCCGGGAGCCTGAACAACAGCCATATCCCCCTCTTCCCGGCCGATCAGTGCCCGGGCGATCGGGGAGGTGATGGAGATCTTGCCCTGTTCCAGATCGGCCTCGTCCACCCCGACGATCTGATAGGTCACCTCGGTACCGGAATCCATATCGATCAGCTCGACGGTGGCCCCGAAGACGACCTTCTCGGCATCGATGGTGGTCGGATCAATAATATGGGCCCTTGCCAGCGAATCCTCGATCTGCTTGATACGCCCCTCGTTGAAACTCTGATCCTCCTTGGCGGCGTGATACTCCGCATTCTCGGACAGATCACCATGAGCCCTGGCTGTCGAAATCGCCTCGACGATCTGCGACCGCTTGGTGGTCTTCAGGTACTTCAGTTCCTCACGCAGTGCCTCGGCACCATGTTTGGTCATTGGAACGCGTTCCACATCTCTCTCCTGTCCAAACCAATTCGGATATCCGGGAACTCTCGGAACCCGGTATCACCCCGCGACGAGGGGCCGAATCGATCCTCCCTTATACCGTTTTCTGGAAAAATACACGCATGGGCGGATGAATCAAACGATCGCATCCTCGAGGTATGACTGAATGCTGCGCACCTCGGTGACATCGGCCTGACTCAAAATTGCATCGACCGCTGCCAGACCGCCGGCCATCGTCGTGAAATAGGGAATATCCCTCTCCAGCGCTGCCTGACGGATCGATTTGGAATCACGTATCGCCTGGGCACCCTCGGTCGTATTGACGATCAGCGCCACTTCATTGTTGAGCAGACGGTCGACGATATGCGGACGCACACCATCCATCACCTTGGCGACAGGCGCGCTCTCGATCTCCGCCGCCTCCAGCGCGGCATGCGTGCCGGACGTGCTGAGAATATCGAAGCCGGCCGCCTTCAGCATACGTGCCAGCCGAACGGCCACCGCCTTGTCGGTATCGCGGACCGACACGAAGGCAAGACCCTCATGCGGCAGGCGCAATCCTGCGGCAAGCTGAGCCTTGTTGAACGCAGCAGGGAAGTCGGCGGCTACACCCATCACCTCGCCAGTCGATTTCATCTCGGGAGAGAGCAGCGTATCGACACCGCGGAACTTCACAAACGGGAACACCGCCTCCTTGACAGCACGGTAGTGCCGCGGCTGGGCAATCCGCTCGATACCCTGATCAGCAAGACTGCGACCGACCATGATACGGGAGGCCACCTTGGCCAGCGGCACGCCCGTGGCCTTGGAGACGAACGGCACCGTCCGGGATGCGCGTGGATTCACCTCCAGCACATAGAGGTCATCGCCCTGCAGGGCGAACTGGATATTGATCAAACCCTTCACACCCAGCGCCAGTGCAAGTGCTGCGGTCTGACGCTCCACCTCGTGGATAACCCCCTCCGAGATGGAGTGCGGCGGCAGACAGCAGGCCGAATCGCCGGAGTGCACACCGGCCTCCTCGATATGCTCCATGATGCCACCGATCACCACCTTCTCGCCGTCGCACAGGGCATCGACATCCAGCTCGATGGCACTGTTCAGGAAGGAGTCGATCAGCACCGGATGCGAGGGGCTCACACTGACCGCCTCCCGCATGTAGCGCAGCAGTCCCTCCTCATCATGCACGATCTGCATGGCCCGGCCACCCAGCACATAGGAGGGACGCACCACAACGGGGTAACCGATACTGCCGGCCACCCGTACCGCCTCGTCAACGGAACGGGCCGTGCCGTTGTCCGGCTGACGCAGGCCCAGCTTCTGAATCAGCTGCTGGAAACGTTCCCGGTCCTCGGCCAGGTCGATGGCATCCGGACTAGTGCCAATGATCGGCACGCCGGCGCGCTCCAGCGCATCGGCCAGTTTCAGCGGCGTCTGACCACCGAACTGGACAATCACTCCCTCGGGGCGCTCGGTCTCGACGATGGCCATGACATCCTCGAACGTCAGCGGCTCGAAATAGAGGCGGTCGGAAGTATCGTAATCGGTCGAGACGGTCTCCGGATTACAGTTGACCATAATCGTCTCAAAACCGTCCTCGGAGAGGGCGAAAGCGGCATGCACGCAGCAGTAGTCGAACTCGATGCCCTGCCCGATCCGGTTCGGACCTCCGCCCAATACCATGATCTTCCTGCGATCCGTCGGGCGCGCCTCGCACTCCTCTTCATAGGTAGAGTAGAGGTAGGGAGTCTGTGCCTCAAACTCAGCTGCGCAGGTATCCACGCGTTTGAACACCGGAGTCACGCCTGCCACACTCCTCGCCTGCCGCACTTCCTGTTCGCTGCACGCCAGAAGCTGTGCCAGACGCTGGTCCGAAATCCCCTCGCGCTTGGCCTGACGCCATGCATCGGCATCGATATCCTTGCAGTGCTTGCCACGCAGCGACTCCTCCATCCGGATGACGGCATCGATCTCGCGCACAAACCACGGATCGATCCGGGTGATCTCCACCACACGCTGCTCACTCCAGCCACTCTTCTCGCCCAGGCGCAACGCCTCACCGATCCACCAGAGCCGCTCGGCACGGGGCACGGCCAGCTTCTCCTTCAGGAAGAGATCTAGGTCGGTATCGGACGGCAGTCGTTTATCGAAACCGCAGCTGTCCGTCTCCAGACCCCGCATCGCCTTGCCGAGCGATTCGGTGAAGGTACGACCGATGGCCATCACCTCACCGACCGACTTCATCTGCGTGGTCAGCCTGGTATCCGCTCCCTCAAACTTCTCGAATGCGAAGCGGGGAAGCTTGGTGACAACGTAATCGATGGAGGGCTCAAAGGCGGCGAAGGTCTCGCCGGTGATATCGTTGCGGATCTCGTCCAGCGTGTAACCGACCGCCAGCTTGGCGGCAATCTTGGCGATCGGGAAACCGGTCGCCTTGGAGGCGAGCGCCGAGGAGCGCGAAACACGCGGGTTCATCTCGATCACGATCAGACGGCCGTTGTCAGGATTGACGGCGAACTGCACATTGGAGCCGCCGGTCTCCACCCCAATCTCGCGCAGGCAGGCGATGGAAGCATCGCGCATGCGCTGGTACTCCTTGTCGGTCAGCGTCTGGGCCGGTGCGACGGTGATCGAATCGCCGGTGTGCACACCCATCGGATCGAGGTTCTCAATGGAGCAGATGATGACGCAGTTATCGTTCCTGTCGCGCATCACCTCCATCTCGAACTCTTTCCAGCCGATGATGGACTCCTCGACGAGGATTTCATCGGTCGGGCTCGCATCGATGCCGGTCTGGGCGATCTGCTCGAACTCCTCGGGGTTGTAGGCGATGCCGCCGCCGCTGCCGCCGAGCGTGAACGACGGGCGAATGATGATCGGATAGCCGATCTCGGCAGCCAGAGCCCGAGCCTCTTCCATGGAGTGGGCGAAACCGCCCTTGGCCATCTCCAGGCCGATACGCTCCATCGCCTCCTTGAATAGCTCGCGGTCCTCGGCCTTGTCGATCGCCTCCGGCTGTGCACCGATCAGCTTGACGTCGAATTTCTCCAGGATGCCGTGCTTGTTCAGCGAAAGCGCCACGTTGAGTGCAGTCTGTCCGCCCATGGTCGGCAGAATGGCGTCCGGACGCTCCTTTTCGATGATACGTTCCACCACCTCCCAGGTGACCGGCTCGATATAGGTGGCATCGGCGAATTCGGGATCGGTCATGATCGTGGCGGGGTTGGAGTTGACCAGGATGACCCGGTACCCCTCCTCCTTCAGCGCCTTGCAGGCCTGTACACCGGAGTAGTCGAACTCACAGGCCTGCCCGATCACAATGGGACCTGCGCCAAGAATCAGGATGGATTCGATATCGTTACGACGTGGCATAGGTCCCTCATGCTCCTTAAACAGCTCAGGTGGAACCGGGGCAGGGCCGCGCTTTTATCTCCGGGAGCCGATTTATTGGCATGTCACCAGAAATCATCCCCCCCGGGCGGCCGCCTTCCGGCGGGGCGAAGCATACGGAATATGCACCCGAATGCCTACCTGTTTACCGCAGCGGGGCAAACGAACGCTGCAAAGCCTCCGCCACGGCACGGCATGTCAGTTTACCGTCCCACGTATTGACGCCTGCAGCCAGGGCATGGTCGGCCTGAATCTCCTCGACCGTCGAACATTGGGCCAGTTGCTGCACGAACGGAAGCGTGGCCTGGGTCAGCGCCGCCGTACTCGTCGCCGGCACGGCGCCCGGCATATTGGCCACACAGTAGTGGATCACCCCCTCCTCCTCGAAGGTCGGTTCAGAGTGCGAGGTCGGACGGCTGGTCTCGGCCATACCGCCCTGATCGATCGCCACATCCAGGAAGACAGAGCCCGGCCGCATTGTTCGCAGCATCTCCCGCGACAAAAGCTGTGGCGCCCTGGCACCCGCCACCAGCGCCGCGCCGATCAACATATCGCAATCGGAAAGCAGGCAGGAGAGTGCATGCAGCGAGGCGGCACGGGTCTCGACCTTGCCGCCGAACAGATCATCGATATAGGCCAGCCGGGCCGGGTCGCGGTCCATGACGATAACGTGTGCATCCAGCCCGGCAGCCACTTTGGCGGCACTCAGTCCGACATTACCACCGCCGATGATCACCACCCGTCCGCGTTCGGTTCCCGGTACGCCGCCGAGCAACAACCCGCGACTATTCTCCTCCCGGCCGCGGTGCAACAACACCGTCCCCTTCTGCGCCGCCACCTTGCCGGCCACCTGGCTCATCGGCGCCAACAGCGGCAGGCGTCCGCCCTTCTCCACCGTTTCATAGCCCACGGCACGTACCTTCCTCTCCAGCAATACATCCGCCAGCTCCGGCATGGCAGCCAGATGCAGGAAGGTGAAGAGAGTCAGTCCCGGCCTCAGAAACCCGTACTCCTGCGGCAGAGGCTCCTTGACCTTGACGACAAGGTCGACGCTCCACGCATCCTCCGCATCGACCATCTCGGCACCCGCTGCCTCGTATGCCTCATCGGAGAGCCCACTGCCGATTCCCGCCCCTCGCTGGATGCGAACGATGTGGCCGTCGTGCCGTAATGCATCGACTCCGGCGGGCGTCATGCCGACCCGGAACTCATGATCCTTGATTTCCTTCGGCACACCGATAATCATAGTCCCTCCGTAAAATTGGATGCATGATATAGCTTGCAGGTTTCCCGGTTCCGCATCGGAATGCAATCGGCAGAAACCCCTGCTCACTTACAAACTGATATCGGCCGATCTCGTATACGGCATTCGGAATGTGCGGACCCGGCTGTTAAGATAGCGCATGGCCCGCCCCCTTGCAGCCGACAAAAAGGTATGAAACGCTTTGGCGACTCCTGCACAGAGCCCTGACGAAACAGAGGGAATACTATGACCATTTCACTCAAACCCATGATGATCTCCGGCAAGGAGGTGCTCCCTCTGGTGGAGGGCGGCAAGGGCGTCGCGGTCTCCAACGGCCAGAGCTCGGGAGCCTGGGCGGCAGCGGGTGGTGTCGGCACCTTTTCGGCGGTCAATGCCGACAAGATGGACGAACACGGCAACGTCATTCCACTGATCTATCAGGGTAAAAGCCGGCGCGCGCGCCACGAGGAGCTGATCGACTACTCCATCGAGGGCGGTATCAGCCAAGCACAGCGCGCCCACGATGTCTCCGGCGGCGAAGGCAGACTGCACATGAACGTCTTGTGGGAGATGGCCTCCTCCGAACGGGTACTGCACGGTGTCCTCTCCGGCGCCAAGGGATTGATCCACGGCGTCACCTGCGGGGCCGGCATGCCCTTCCGTCTGGCACCGCTGGCCGCACAGTACGGCGTCCATTACTACCCCATCGTCTCCTCGGCTCGCGCCTTCCGCGCCCTGTGGCTGCGCTCCTATCGCAAACACCAGGAGTGGCTGGGCGGCGTCGTCTACGAAGATCCGTGGCGGGCCGGCGGCCATAACGGCCTCTCCAACTCGGAGGATCCCGAAAAGCCGGAGGATCCGTATCCGCGCGTCACGGCCCTGCGCAAGGTTATGAACGAGTTCGGCCTGCAGCAGACCCCGATCATCATGGCCGGGGGTGTATGGTTCCTGCGCGAATGGGCCGACTGGATGGATAATCCGGAGGTCGGACCGATCGCCTTCCAATTCGGCACCCGTCCGCTGCTGACGCAGGAGAGTCCCATCTCCGACATCTGGAAGGCACGCCTGCTCAAGATCAGAGAGGGGGATGTGGTACTGAACCGCTTCTCGCCGACCGGCTTCTACTCATCAGCCGTCTACAACAGCTTCATGCACGAGCTGTACGAGCGCTCCGACCGGGAGATCGCCTTTGTCGATCATCCCGCCGGCGATCACACCAGCGAATTCCGCTTCGGCGTGCGCAACCGTGTCGTCTACGTGACCCGACACGATCTGAAACGGGCCCAGAATTGGATAGCGGACGGCTTCACCAAGGCACTGCCGACCCCCGACTCGACCCTAATCTTCGTCTCGCCGGACAAGGCGCAGGAGATCCGCAAGGATCAGCTCGACTGCATGGGCTGCCTGTCGCAGTGCCTGTTCAGTAACTGGGCCTGCAACGATCTGGGCACTACCGGGCGAAAGGCGGATCCGCGCAGTTACTGCATCCAGAAAACGCTGCAGGAGATCGCCCACGGTGCCGAACCCGACAAGCATCTGATGTTTGCCGGTCACGCAGCCTATCGTTTCGCGGAGGATCCGTTCTATGCCGACGGCTTCATCCCGACGGTGAAACAGCTGGTCGACCGTATCGCCACCGGGGATTAGCTGAAACCAGCGGCAAGGCCGCGACCACTTTTGGATATGCAAGAGCAAGCCCCGTCAGGGCCGGCTGGCCCCGGGATGCCTTTCTTCGGTGCTACTCTCAGGCAAGCCGAAAAAAACGGGCTGTTTTCCAGGGGCCGCACGCCATCAGATCAGGCAAGACCCAACATCCTTCTCATCTCGGCCATATGCGCTGCAGCCTCCTCCACGGCAGCCGCGGAGTCCGGTTCGCGGTCGACCCAGTAGACATGCTCGTCGCCGATCTCGCTTAGAAACGGTGACGGGGACTGTTTCTCCACCTGGCCGTAGCGACGCCGCTGCCGTGCATGACTGAGTGTCAGGCGATGACGCGCCCGCGTCATAGCCACATACATCAGCCTGCGCTCCTCCTCCAGACGCTCCTCCTCGACAGCATTCTTGTGGGGGAAGCTGCCATCCTCCATGCCGACGACATAGACGTGGGAGAACTCCAGCCCCTTGGCGGCATGTACCGTCATCAGGCGTACGCAGTTGCCGTTCTCCTCCTCGTCCTGATTCGACATCAGGCAGATGCGCTGCATGAAATCGGCCAGTCCGCCCCCCTCCTCAGCGTGCCGTAGCCACCAGCGCCGGATCTCGTAGACATTCGCCATACGGCGCTCCTGCTCCTTCTCGTCGTCGGATTCGGCGGTGAACAGCGCTTCCAGTTCGGTCTCGGCAAGCAGCGCATCGAAGGTGTCATCCGGTTCACCGTGAAGGAAGCGGTGCTCCAGCCCGACGATCAGATGACCGAACTCTCTTAGCACCGGCGCACGCTGCAGCGGAAGATCGTCGTCGAGGCATGTCACCAGCAGCGACTGCTGGCGCATATGCGCCAGCATACCGAGATCGGCCAGTGCCTTGTCACCGATTCCGCGCCTCGGCCGTGAGATTGCCCGCATAAAGGCCATGTCGTCGTCGACATTAGCGATCAGGCGCATGTAGGAGAGCAGGTCGCGTACCTCGGCGCGATCGAAGAAGGACATGCCGCCGCTGACGTGATACGGCACGCCCCGCTCCCTGAGCGCCAGCTCCAGAGGACGGGACTGATAGGCGGCACGGTAGAGCATGCAGAAATCGGACCACTTGCTCTGGTTTGCGGCATGTGCGGCGACGATATCGGCCGCCACCCGACCGGCCTCGTCGTCAGCATCCTCCGCCTCCCAGACGCGCACCGGCTTGCCGGCTCCCAAGTTGGAGCGGAGCTCCTTGCCGAGCCTCTGGCTATTATGGCCGATCAGGCGGTTCGACACCGTCAGGATGGCGCCGGTCGAGCGGTAGTTCTCCTCTAGGCGGATAACCATCAGCCCGGGGTAGTCGCGATCCAGATTGAACAGGTTGCCGATCTCGGCCCCGCGCCAGCCGTAGATCGACTGGTCGTCGTCGCCCACCACCGTCAGATTGCCCTCCGGCGTCACCAGCAGGCGCAGAAAATCGTACTGGGTGCCGCTACTGTCCTGGTATTCGTCGACCAAGAAATAGCGACAGCGTTCGCGCCACAGTGCCAACACCGATTCATGTTCTGCCAGCAGCCGGATGGGCAGAAGCAGAAGGTCGTCGAAATCGACCGCGTTCATGGCCGTCAGCAACTGATCGTAACGCTCCCGAATGGTGGCCAGTTCAGCCGATGCCTTATCACTGCCACCGGAGAGGCCGCTTTTCAGTGCCGAGATGCGCCCGAGCACCGTATCCACCTGCTTCACATCCGCCGGAAGACGCAGCTCCTGCAACACGCTGCGCAGCACGGAACGCTGCTCGGCACCGGCATAGACGGAGACATTGGCGCGCCGATCCAGCAACTCTGCGTGCTCCCGCACCATGGCCAGCCCCAGAGCATGGAAGGTACAGATACGAAGTTCTTTGGCGCGATCGCCGAGACGGGCGGCCAGGCGCTGACGCATCTCGCGCGCCGCCTTGTTGGTAAAGGTCACGGCAGTCACGGCATGCGGAGGCACATCGCGCTCCACCAGGGCGGCGATACGCTCGGTGATCACCCGGGTCTTGCCGGAACCGGCGCCAGCCAGCACCAGCAGAGGCCCCTTGCGGTGATATACAGCCTCGTATTGTTGCGGATTAAGGTTGCTCATGAACTCTCTAAAACTATGGATTCGACCAGAACCAAACAACCTTAATATATGACAGATTATTTACCAAGTAGACAGAAAATATCCACGAAACATCCAGAGCATAGCAAAATCTACACTGTAACCAAATGAGCCAGAAGAATTACTTTTTCTTCCCGTGACACCAAGTATTCCTACAAATAATCAAAACGGACCATTCTCAAAAACTTGCAGAAGAATCTACTGCCCCTATCAGAAGCCCGTAAATTTAACTAACCATTAGAGCCATAGCGCTGTTGCAACAAATTGAGACGGCGCTCCATTTCATCGCTAACAAAACCCAAAGCATGAATAGTATTCAAACGCTGTAGGCCTGAATCCCCCGAATAGAAAGAAGAGAAATACCCAAGCCGTTCGAACTGTTCCATTACAGCCGCCAGAACCCAATTACCAATAGCCTCTCCAGGAGGGATAGAATCAAATCGCTCACAAGGCGCAAGAAACGGCTCACTTGGATCTATCTGATTCTGCTGAATAATAGCATCCATAAGTTGATTGAGTGCATCAGTAGCAATTGCCCGTGCACCGTAATCTTGTGCGACTCGCGCCAAACTCGCCAAACGCAAAAATGAAGGCTGTCGCCTGCACAGAATATCCAACTGGCTAAAACTGGCTTCTAGCGCATCGAAACGTTCGGTCGCGGAGAACAATGTATCCCGGCTAAGAGCATAGCATGCCATTGCCTCCTCCACCTCAATACTATTGCCCGCGGTTACCGTTTTTTTCCAAAGATTGGCCAGTTTGGCCCCATATGGAAGTTGAGCAACCGTATGTTCCCAATGATGCTCACTGCTGTTCCTTGCCTTCGTCAGAATATCCTCAAACACTTCCATTCCTCTAGCTGGATATTTAGGAAAAGAAGGCGTTAAAAAGCCATCATCCGCCAGTTTTTTAGCACGATCTTTCTTGCAGCAGAAGAGATTAAGCAAATATCCATCCACCAATGATTCAGGATCAAAAGGTACAAGAAGATTCAATCCAGGAACGAGTCGATAGGAATCGTAGCCGATCTCTGCAAAATGCTGCACCAGTTCCATATGCAAATCTTCACCGGCTTTAATCTCATACTCGATCAATGGTGATAATTCGCCGAAGAATCGCTTTCCACCCTTCAAGATGTTGGCCTCTTCGCCTTCCGCATCGATCTTCATGAATGCAATGTCCTGCCATCCATATTTGTCCATGCATTCGTCGATCGTTACCAGAGGAACAGCTTCACTCTCATCCGTCGATAAACCGTCGGTAACTAGCGCATTCAATTCCGAATTTTCGTTCAGGGACAACTGTGCCGTACCACTCGCACTGGAAAGGGCACTCTGCTCAAGGACAACGTGAGAGAAGCCATTGGCTTCAATCCCCTTTGCGAGCAATTCTGCAGTACTTGAAGCTGGCTCGAAGGCCCAAACCTCGCCAGTTGCACCTACTGTCTGTGCCATGGATAATGTATAAACACCATAGTTCGCACCGATATCAATGACTTTCTGTCCTGGTTGCAGTAACCGGCGCAAGAACTTAATTTCATCCTCGAACCAGTCATTCTGTTCCATCAACACATAGGGGGTAATGAGATTTAGGGAATCCGGAACAACAACCCGTACGCCATCAACCATCGTGATCGTAGTAATAGAGCTCATATCTCAAAATCCCTCTATGAAGTGACATGTTATAATCTGAACATACCGTACTAAATAGACTGAAACATTTCCATGCATTTTTTGATGCTATATCATGGCGGTGATCAAAATGTTTCTACTCGTCAGAGTGGCATGCTGTGGTTCCCTTTTTACCTATTCAGGCATATTGTGAAACCGAACTGTATTGAAGGAATGACAAACATATGAGCACCTTTCCCCACCATATTTTCCGCGAATACGACATTCGAGGTATCGTCGGCCAAGATGTCACCACCGATCTTGCCTACCGGCTGGGTGTCGCCTTTGCGCAAATGCTCCCCGGTTCAGACAGCGCGCCCATGGTGACGGGACGGGATGTCCGGCTTTCCGGTCCCGAACTGCATGAAGCCGTCATGCAGGGACTGCGCGATGCCGGAAAGGATGTGCTGGATATCGGCATGGTACCGACGCCGCTGGCCTATTTCGCTGTTTTCCATACCAATGCCGCCGGCTGCATCATGATCACGGCAAGCCACAATCCGTCCGAATACAACGGCTTCAAACTGATGCGAGGCAAGGAGAGCCTGCACGGAGAGGATATCCAGACCCTCAAGAGCCTGATTCTGGAGCCATCCAGCGACGACGGCACAAACACCGGCACCATACGGAAGATGGATATCGTGCCGGTCTATCAGGATCACCTTCTCCGAGACATTGCCCTCGACCGACCACTGAAGGTCGTCATCGATGCTGGCAACGGCCCTTCCGGCACGATCGCGGCCCCGCTCTACAGGGCGATGGGTTGCGAGGTGATCGAGCTCTTCTGTGAGCCGGACGGACGCTTCCCCAACCACCACCCCGATCCCACCGTCGAGGCGAACATGTGGGATATCAGCCGCACCGTGGTCGATCACGGTGCGGATCTTGGCATCGCCTTCGACGGTGATGGCGACCGCATAGGCATCGTCGATGAGGCGGGAAAAATCGTCTGGGGCGACATGATGCTGCTGTTGCTGGCACGGGCGGTCCTAGCTCAACACCCTGGCGCCACCATCATCTCCGAGGTCAAATGTTCCCAGCATATGTACAACGATATCGCCCGCCATGGCGGCAATGGTATCATGTGGCGAACCGGTCATTCGCCGATCAAGGCCAAGATGAAGGAAACCGGCGCCCTGTTGGCCGGCGAGATGAGCGGCCACATGTTCTTCGCCGACCGCTACTTCGGGTTCGACGACGCCGTCTATGCCGGTGCGAGATTGATGGAGGTTCTGGCGCACCGACAGGGAACGCTCTCATCCCTACTGGCCGATGTACCGCATTCGGTTACCACACCAGAGATCCGGATCGAGTGCCCGGATGTGCAGAAGTTCGAACTGGTAGAGGCCGCCAAGACACACTTCGGCGGTCTCGACTACGAGATCATCGATGTGGACGGCATGCGTCTGAAGTTCGACGACGGATGGGGGTTGTTGCGCGCCTCTAACACCCAGCCGTCGCTGGTGCTCCGGTTCGAGGCCCCTAGCGAGGTGCGACTGGCCGAGATGCGCCAACTTGTCGAGGGATGGCTAGAAACGCAGTTAACATTCTAATCTAATGATACCGGCGATTATCTAGAAAGACCCCTTAATTATTGATCCCTTGGGATATATCTTGCATTCGGTTAAGGCGATCCTTGGCATCCCTCAGAACTTGCAACTGCTCCTGAATCGCTTCCTGTCTTTGTCGAACCAAACGGATCAAGCGTCTCTGCTCACATTCAAGATTTTGCATGGCCTGCCAGTCTTCTTCACCTCTTTGGGAGCAGTGGACAAGATCATATTTCAGCTTTTCAAATGCTTCCATATAGTCACCGCCCACCTTGGCAAGGCTTTGCCAGCGACTACTATTGGCCGCTTCACGACACTTTGCCAACAAATCAAGGCATTCAGACACATTTCCCTGCAATGACATTAGCCAACCACAGCATGTGTAGCGGTATTTGATGGGATATTGCCCTTCTTCTCTTCCATATCTGCGACTTCCTGCCATCCTTCACGAAGCGTCTGTGCCAAATCCAGCACCTCATCAATGGCTTCCATGAGATCTCCGGTTTGAGCTTCTAGTAGGCGATCATGCATATAGATGTACATACTGGCCAAATAACCGGCGAGTTCCCCACCTTTCTCGTAATCAATGGCATCCAGAAGCTCCAAGAGCGCACGCATGGCACGTATGCTTTGTTCGTATCGAAGCTCATAATCTTCCGATTCAACGGCTTTACGAGCACGCACGAGGGATTGAACTAAAGCCTCATACATCAATAGGACCAACCCCATGGGACCGGCCCCCTCAATCTGTTGCTGTCGATATGACTGATATCCCGGCATGCTATTATCCTCCTTGATAACATCAACTGATGTGCATGTTATTGTTTATCGCAAGTTGAAGAGAAAAGTTTAATCAATCCATGCAACAAACTATAACTTCGCACACAGCACCGCAGCTTTATCGGAACGAAGAGGACGAGCCGGATGATTGTGGCGACGCCGTATTCGAGAACTGCTGTGAAATCCACTGATTTGTGGTATTCAACTGACCAATGACCTGCTCCATTTGAAGGAAGGACTTGGTCAGTGTCTGGCTTTTCATGGAAATCTGCTGTTTCGTATCATTGATCTTTTTTTGCAAAGAATCATAAACATGTTGGGTTGACAACATGTCATTCTGAATCATACCCGAAACGGGATTATTGAGGGTATCAATCAATCCATCATAGATAGCTCCGATGCCAAGCGACGCGGTCATCGTCCCCACGTTACCGGTTGCTGCCCCTGTATAGGAGACCGCCATCCCGTCGGCATTTCCGGCCGTGCCGGTCAATGTTTGGCCGGAACCTTTTGCCGCCAAGCCACCAATGGTGCCGGCCACATTCGTCCCTTGGAATGTACCGGAGATCCCAACGCCGCCGGAGAGCGCCTCCGACACCGTAAACGGATTGGACGAACCGTAATCATTGGCCTGAACCTGCAAGTTATTGCCCGCGGCAATTGCAGAAAGCCCCATCGGATAACGCCCCTCCGTCACCAACTGTTGGGAACCAAAATGGAGCGTACCCCCCCCCTCGTTGTTAGCCGTCAGGTTGAACGTCAACTGGCTATCCCCCGATGTGTTGTCGGTGATATTGATCCGTCCGGAGCTGCCCACCGTAGCTGTCACCTGCTGATTGTAGGCAGCCTGAATGGCTGTCAGAAGACTGCCCACCGTATCAGTTGAAGGGTTCAGTACGGCAAACGAGGAGTTGACTGCCTGACCACCATGATTGGTGCCGGAAATACTAATCGTATCCCCAGCCTTGATGCCCAGACCCAGATTAGCAAGAGCGGTGGAAGAGGTCGCCGCCGAACCGGTACCGGCATCGGTCAGGCCGGTGCCCATGCGTCGCTGCTCGGTGTAAGTCTTGTTGAAATCTGTATTGAGGGCGGAGACGATGCTGGAGAGCGTCTGACCGCTTGTCAGGTTGACGGTCGACTTGCGACCGGCGCTGTCGGTCACCGTAATCGTATCGGTCCCAGCGATCCCACCGGAGAGGTTAGTTGTCCCAGTCGCACTGGCCCGCGTAGCAGCCTGGGTAATATTGACCGCATAAGATCCGGAGGCCGAATTGAGCCCCGAGGTCAGAAAGGTCAGCGCCGAGTTGTTGCTGGAACCACTCGCCGCAAAGACATTGGCCACGGCCGTCGGATCGCTGTTCAGGAAACTATCGAGCTTGGTCTTGTCGATCTGCAGCTGCCCTTTCTTGTCCGGCGCCACGCCGATCAGCGGCAGGCTGTTACGGTCGGATTGCAGCCCCGGCACCGCCTGCAGCACCTTTTGGGAGAGTTGCGACTGGATCGAACGAACCGTCGAGTCGCTCGCCAGAATGCCGCTGGACTGGGTCTTGGCATCGAACTTCATCTGGCCGTTGATGAAGCTCATCACCTTGTTGTAGGCATCCACAAACCCCTGAATCTTCTTTTCGATCGCCGTCTTGTCCGCCGCCGTGTTCACGGTCACCGTGGTGGACGCATCCGATTTCAACAGATCAATGGTATAGCCGGACAGTACATCGGTAATCGTGTTGCTGTTGCGTGTCACCGCTACGCCATCCACGGTAATATTCGCGTCCTTCGCGGCCTGCATGGTGTTCAATGTGGAACCACCGGTCGGGTCCATCTGCAGATTGCTCAATGAACCGCTTCCGGCTGTCAGAGCCGTGCCGGAGAGCGAGATGGGGTTGGCGGTACCGGTCGCATCCGATGTCAGCACCAGACGGAAATCGTTCGACGAGACCTGCAGGATACTTGCCGTCACGCCGGTGGCATTGCTACCGCTGTTCAACTGATTGATCTTGGTCACGATGCTCGACAGTGAGTCACCACTGGCCACCGTCACGGTCTGGGCCGAATTGGCCTTGCCGGTAATGCTAAAGCTGCCGGAGAGCCCGAGGGCCGAGCTCGAACTGGTCACGGCGGTGCCGGTCGAATCCAGGACGGCCGATCCGGAACCGACCTTCTCCGCCTTGGCAAGCTGACCAACCTTGATCGTATGCGTACCCGGTGCCGCGGTGGATCCGGGCGTAATCTTCAGCAAGGTGCTGGGATTCGTGGTCGTGTCGCTCGTCAACGACGAGGCGTAGGCCAGAAAGGTTGTCGGATCTGAGAGGGACTGCGCCTGTGTGCGCAGTCCGGTCAGGTCATTGCTCAGCGTGGTGAGCGCACTCTGGATATTTTGCTGCTTGGTCTGCTGATTCTGCAGCTGCGTAACCTGCTGCTGCTCCACGGCCATCAACTGGCTGACGATCGAGTTGAAGTTGAGGCCGGATGCCACACCGGCAATATTTGCCGTTCCCAGCACATTGTTCATCGTTTTCCCCCTCGATAGAAACGGCGGACTTCCCTGTCCTCCGTTTACTTTCTCACGTCAGTTCGATATCTCCAACCTGCATGACCGCAAGAAACAGGCCAGAGATATCATCCCTTTCGGTTCAGAAAAAGGCCGCTCATGTTGCCCGTCGTGGTCACCAGATCAAAGAAAGGCTTCGGTGGAAACTCACGTACCCGTCCGGTCACTGTATCCGTCACTTGGACATACATATGACCGGCACGCTTGTCGTAGCTGAAACTCAGCCGCTGATTGCTCTCTGCCGCAATCTGGTTGGCCTGCGCCACTGCTGTACGGACCGCACCCTCGCCGATCTGGCCCTGTTGGCCTCTAATGCCCGCCACCGTCGAGACATCCCCCGACGAAACCGACAAGCCCCCCGAGGAGGCAGTGCCAAGCGCAACGCCCGAAGTCGAACCGGATATATTCGTAATACCACTCATCGTCATTACCTCCGATCAGAACCGGAGCAGACCGGGCCTCATCCACCCCCGAGGTAGACAAGACCCGGTCCTTTCCATGTCACTGTACCCTTACCTTCCGAATATTAACGGAAGAGCGAGAGCACGTTCTGGGACGCCTTGTTGGCCTGGGCCAACATCGCCGTACCCGTCTGCGTCAGAATCTGGCTCTTGGTGAAGTTGGCCATCTCCTTCGCCATGTTGGCGTCCTTGATGGTCGACACCGCCGAACTCACCTGCTGCATACTGGTCGACAGGCCCGCATTAACGTAAGTCAGCTGATTCACCGTAGCACCCAACTTCGCCCGGTTGGAAACCAGTGTATCCAGCGCATTGTTTGCCTTGGTGATGTAGGCTTGGGCCGCCGACTGTGAGGTGAGCACCGATTTGCCACCACCACCGAGACCCAGAGCATACGAGGTATACGAATTACGCAGATCAATGCTGACCTGATCATTGGAGGAGTTTGCTGCACCCACCTGGAAAGCCAGTTGAGAGGCATAACCCGAATAGCCCGACGTAAAGGAGACCTGGGCTGCCACGGAGGCCTGACTGGCCACGGAAGACGACGAGGCCAGTGAAGACACCGATGCGACCGATGCGACCGATGCGGCCGTTGCCGTCTGTGCGACGACGGCCTGGCTAGCCACCGAAGAGACAGCGGCCTGACTGGCGCGCGAAGCGCGACTGGCCACGGAAGCCTGGCTGGCCACGGAAGCCGCCGATGCATGGTTGACCGTGGAAGCAATCGAAGCACGGCTGGCCACGGAAGCCTGGCTGGCCGCAGAAGCCACGGAGGCCACGGAAGCAATCGAAGCACGGCTGGCACGCGAAGCACGCGAGACGGTCGAGTCCACAGCGGCAAGCGATGTCAAAGAGGTCAACGAAGCAGCCGAAGCGGCTGCACCGGCCGAAGCAAGCGAAGCTTGGCTGGCCGCAGAAGCCTGACTGGCATATGAGGTGCCATTATTTGCATCCTCACCATTCAACAGATTGGTGCCATTGAAGTTGGTGGAGTTGGCGATCTTGTCGATCTGTGTCTCCAGCTTGGCACGCTGTGCTTCCAGCTTGGCGATATCCGCCGAGTTATTCGCAGAAGCCGCCTGCGTGGCCAACGACTGGATCTGCGTCACCATGTTCTGGATCTGGTTGATCGACGCATCCGCCATCTGCACCATCGCAGAGGCCTGCGAGGCGTTCTGGCTAGCGGCCTGCAACCGCGAATTCTGAGCAGACAGCTTGCTCGAAATCGCATAGCCGGCCGCATCGTCCGCCGCCGAATTGATACGGAAACCGGACGACAACCGCTGGATGGACTTGTTCATGTTATTTTGGTTGATGTTCAGATTACGTTGTGCGTAAAGTGAACCAATGTTGGTCTGTACTGACAGTGCCATGATTAATTCTCCTTGAATTATATAGTCAATGCGACGGACTTCCTGCCTTGGCCGCTACACAACATCCTGTTGGTCTGAGTGAAGCGATCCATGCTCCACAATGGTGTCTATCGCCCCCCTATCGCCGGACTTTAATTTTATTTACACAGCCCAATCGGATCAGTGCTTCCACCCTGTTAGCGCCATATTTAAATAGGGCCTGATATGGCACGAAATTTGCAGGGACCTTAAATGGTGAATTGAAAAAAAACCGTCGCGCACTTAACGTCAATAGCAAAGCGAAAAAGAGGGGGATAGGGATCATATGACAGACACTGACGATTTGAACAAGACACCTGAAGCGAAACAAGATGAATGGGCCATCACAGTCGACCTGTCACCCAAATCGTCATCGACAGAACCCCGTCCCGCAAAAGAGGCGCAGGATTGGCAGATATCCGTAGACCTCTCCGACATGCAGCAACCGACATCCCCCACGTCGCCTCCCCCCCCCGAAGGAGAAAAAGACTGGCAAATCTCCGTGAACCTCTCCGACATGCAGCGACCGACCGGCGATGCGGCTGCGCTGCTTGAGAGGGTACGCACGCACCTCGCGCACGGGGAATGGGAGGATATGGAATCGTGTTGCCGCACAATACTCAGGGACTCCCCTCTCCATAAGGAGGGTCAGAAGCAACTCGCGATCTCTCTCTATTACCAGAAACGCTTTGCAGAAAGCGCTGAAGCCCTCAAGGCCCTTGGTGACCGCATTGATGATGATGCCGACTCCCTCTACTGGCTACTCGTGGCCTGCCGGGAGGGAAACGATACCGGCGGAATGTATGAGGCGGCGCTCAGGGCTCGACGACTTCCTGCCGAACCCGAAGCCGAAATCGCCATCTTTGAGGCAATCCTCGATGCCCGCGCATGGCAGGATGCCGCAGACCTGCAGGAGCATGCCCTCTCCCTGGTGCACCATGGCAAGGTTCGACCGGAGCAGCTGCCCTATGTGATGGTGATGCTCAATCACCTTCCCGAGATCTCCGCCACCACCATTTATGATATATACCGCATCTGGGGCAATGCTGCCATGCAGACGGCTCAGGGGATAAGTCTGGCAAAAGATTCACCGCCGCCCGCCCCCGCAGCGCGGATGAAGATCGCCTACCTTTCCGCCGATTTCCGGCAACACCCGATCGGCAAATTTATGCGTACGATCTTTGCCTCGCACGACCATCATGACTACGAGATCTACTGCTACGCCCACATGCTGGACGATGACGCCATTACGGAAGAGATTCGCCTGTCAACCGACCATTTTATCGATGTTACCGAACTGGATAACGAAGCGCTCGCTCGACGCATCCACGGTGACGGTATTCACATTCTGGTGGAGATCGGTTCGCACATGGCCCACTCCCGCTTGGCGGCCTTGGCATGGAAGCCGGCACCGGTGCAGATCACCTACCTCGCAGAACCGAACACCACTGGCCTTCCCACCGTTGACTTCCGTATCACTGACCGGCATAGCGAGGCTCCCGGTGGCACGCGCTACTCGGAAAAACTCCTCTACATGCCCGAAAGCTTCCTCTGTATGGGAGAAATGCCTAACGTAGAACGCGCTACCGTAACACCGGCGGAGAAGAACGGTTACATCACCTTCGGATCCTTTAACGGGATCCGCAAATTCAACCCCGAGGTCATCGCCGTCTGGTGCAAGATTCTTCAGCGCGTCGAAGGGTCAAAGATGATCATCAAATCACCGGGCACGGGCGTTCCTGTTATACGGCGCAATATCCTGAAAGAATTCAACCGTCATGGAATCGGGGAAGAGCGGCTTCAATTTGCCGATTACGGAACTATGCAGGAGCACGCCGAATGGCATAGAAAGGTAGATATCGCACTCGACAGCTTCCCTTATAATGGCACAACCACCACCTTCGACACCCTCTGGATGGGTGTTCCCGTAATCACTCTGGTGGGCACGCTACATGCCCAGCGCACATCATACTCGATCCTTAAGAATATCGGATTTGACACTGCGGCTGCAGCATTCTCCACCGATGAATATATAGACAAAGCTGTAGCACTGGCCACTAACCCAGAAACCCTCAGCTTTCTGCGCCGCTGCCTGCCCGCCATGATCCGCCACTCCATCCTCTTCCAGCCGGAGCGCTTCACCGCCCAACTGGAATCGATCTACATGTATGCATGGGAAAAGAGAATGGGAGCCTGGGAGCGACCCGATAGCGTTCCATTGACGCAAACTTTCCGGATCGAGGATCGGACATCGACAACCACAGCTGCACCCGCTCGAATCTTTATCGCCGGCATGCCCAAGGCCGCCATGCCATGGGTCATGCGGATCATATCAACTCTGATTCACAGCAAAACCAATCATACTGATAGCCCCCCTAAGGTAAACATCCTCTATGCCCCGACAGGAGAGGCGGCAAAAGCGCTGCAAGAACCAGGTTCAAGACTTATCTACATCCGTCGCGACATTCGCGATGCCTTCGTGGCACTGATGGATATCCACGGGCACAGCATGGAGGCACTGCTGAAGCAGGGAACGCTCGACACCCTGATCGATGATGATGAGGCATGGAGCCGTGTGCCACATTCTCTAATGCTAAATCACGAAACGATCGTCCACACACCCCAAGCTGCCATACAGAGCATCGCGGATTATCTCGGCTACGGAATCGATAACCAAGAGGCCCGAGAGATCGCCACCTTCTGCGAAAGGCGTCGCGAAACAGTCGATGTATCACAATACCAGGAGGATGCAAAGGCCTTCGGACTTCCCGACGAGGGACTGCTTCAGGCCGACCGGGAAACGGCACAGAGTGGAACGGATGTCGACCCTGCAGGCATATACAGGACGCACCTCGCCGGAATTCAGGCGATGCATTTGCAGCAAGCGGCAAGCCAATGGCTGCTGAATCACCACTATGCGCAAACGTCCTACCCTTATGCAGACACCGCCACCCAAGCCATGGTCGTGAAGATAAGAGGCGATATCAGCATCTGCCTGCGCCCATCGATCGAAACACGGAGCAGCTATCGCCTGATCGAACGGGAGGATTGCCCAGAGCCGGAAATTGCCTTCCTGCGCCGATGGCTCCGACCAGGCATGCAGTGCCTCGACATCGGTGCCGGTTACGGCTCCTATACCATACCCTTGGCAAAACAGGTCGGTGCCAGCGGCAAGATCTGGTCCTTTGAGCCTGCTTCTCCGACCGCGAATTTACTGCAGCATAGCCTCGACCTTAACCACTTGGACCACTGCACCCTGTTCCGTATAGCGCTCTCCGACACTAAAGGAACCCCCACCCTCGCGCCAAGAGTCGACGCGAAAACGAACATGCTGATCGATGACGAGCTCCTCGGCGACCCCACGCAGACTACCTCCAGCGGAAAGCTCGATGATTTCTACGAAAAACAGCTGTGGCATGACATCGATTTCGTCCGACTGGATATATCGGGACACGAAAGCCGGGCGCTTGAGGGCGGCAAGGATTTCCTTACCCGGAACGACCCGCTCCTGATGGTAGCATACGATGCAGGGAAGCAGGAGAACGCCGCGATGATCGACAGATTACAGATGCTGGATTACGCCCCATACCGCCTCGTTCCAATGCTGAACACCTTGGTCCCATTCGAGATGGCCGACATCCAGGCGCTTCCCTCTGCCAACCTCTTCTTCTGCAAAAAAGAACGCGCCGACACACTCCATAAGCAAGGCCTTCTAGCCGATGCCGCCTCGCTGGCGAACGCGGAAGAAAGAATCACCCTGCCGAAGGATGAGCTCTGGTCGGAACCCCTATCGACATATCCCTATGCCGAACCCCTGCTTCCGAAGTGGCGGCGTAATGGGAACAATCATGAACCCGGATGGGAGCTCTACCGGGAAGCATTAAACATCTACGTTCTGGCACACCGTTCAGAGACAGCACCCGAACGCCTGACTTATCTTCAGTGGGCGTTCATCCGGCTGTCGGAGCTGCTCGACATCCATGTCAACATCCCCCGCCTGCTGACGCTGGCACGCGTCGCATTAGAGCTCGGCATCCATGATGGCGCGAAGCAGATCCTCAACGAGATTATCGGACACTTCGATCACAAAACCGATTTCACTCCCGAAGAGCCATTCATCGCTGTCTCCAAGTGGGCGGAAATGACGGACCCACAGGACCGCCTAGCAGACTGGGCCATGGCCCAGTCGATTCAGGCACTACTCTGCCTTGACTCCTCCTACGATACGGGCATCGATACGTTGGCCGCACTGCAGCTCTTCCGTGAAATAGGGTTTGAGCATGCCGAGATGGAACGGCGTTTGCAGTTGGTTCGTATGCGCGCCGAGCTGCAGAAGTGCCCGGAGCCATTACCGGTACTGGCCAAAGCATCCGAAGAAAACCTGAACCCAGGCTTCTGGAGAGGCGTCCCAGAAATTATTCCCAGTCCCACCTAACTTTTGGAATCGTCCATGTGGGCGTAGACCTTGCCGAACGATGTCTGATGCCGGACGTCATATTCCATCAGGCAGAGCAATGCCACATCACGACCACCGTACTGGTCGGAAAGGAGGGCCATCTTCAACAGCTCTGAAGAACTTAGCTCCTTGATGCTAGCGATATCGCGCAGAAAAAAGCTATCGACCCACAAATGATGCGCGGCGTGACTGAGGTCCTTTTCTAGCACGACGGGATTAAAGGCCCGGCCATACATATCACCGAATTTGTCAAAGATGAAACCGAGACTGGAGATATGTGCACTGATCTCGCCGAACAGAGCTTGCTGTTCGTAGATTGGAACCAATGCCGTCTCAACCTTGAGTCCAAGTACCCGCTTCAAAGCCTTGCGCCCACCCTTTAATAACGACACGCCGGTCCACGGCAGGTTTATCTTGATGTAGTCGATACTCTCGACACCATGCGATTGTAGAAACGTATCAATCATCTTAGTAGCACCTTGGACAGTGGATATAGGCAATGCGGCGTTCATGTTCTGGTACCGGCGAATCACCGCTCCATCGGGCTTGTAGAGCGAACTCCAGGCAGGATCCTCTGTCAGATGAAAACTACACGCCTGATCAGCTCCCCCAAGTGCGACTGGATAATACTCGGCACTCTCCTCTCTCTCTCGTTTCCGGTTCATTCGCTCGCATAACTCTCGGTCCGGATCACAGACGATTACACGAGAACCTCGGAACCGATCTGGAAAGTCGAAGAAGGGCTCCTTCGAATCACCTCCATCCGTCGCATGGGCACCGACCTGAAGCACAGTAAACGTCGGCAACTCACCGATCCCTCTCAGAAACAAGTCAACCAGCATCTCTCCTCCCTTTTACATCACCCATCCATTCCAAAGTCCAACCGTATCGCCCCCGCCAGCATACGACCATACCCGCATGAAAATAAATCATAGCAACGCCGTCACCGAATTCCAGAAGCGTGCTCCTCCAATACAAACAGTTTCACAATCGGCCATAATGTGAAAAGCTAAGCCCATATGCATACAGGACATGATGATCAAGCGGATAAAAGCCACTCATTGGAATCAGAGAAGGACAAACCAGTCATACGCCTAGTCCATAACATGGGTCGCTCCGGCAGCACATTGATATGCAAGTGCTTGGGGTGCATGGATAACATCAAGCTATTGAGCGAGATTCACCCGCTCGGCATCAATCTATTTAACCCTTTGAGCCAAGCACACGAATGGTTCGGCCTGCTGAACCCTCACGACATCGAAAAACTGCAGCATACGGCCATCCCATTTGTTGAGGCAATCAAACTGGTTGAACTACGAAGCCGACAACGGGGCGAGACACTCATTATACGGGATTGGGGACATCTCGACTTCACAGGCTTCCCGATCCTTGACAACCCCTCATACGAGTTAGGCTTGGCGAAAGCCTTGAAACAGGATTTCCGCCTAGTCCAAACCGCCATCGTACGCCACCCTCTGGACCAATGGCTCAGTCTGTTTGAGTTGGAGGCGATGGCTGACACCATTGATAGCGGTCAGCTAAGTCTCGCATTTTTCTTGAAAGGCTACTTGGAATTTGCCAAACATTGTCAGAAAATCGGATACATACGGTATGAGGACTTTACCCGACAACCTGAAAGCATAATGCAGGAGATGTGCAATAATCTCGATATTCCGTACGACCGTGGCTTCATCAATCACTGGCATGAGTATCGTAGCATTACAGGAGATGTATCCAGTGCACGGGGTGGAAACGAGATAGGCCCTCTCAAACGGCGACCGTTTGAATCAGGGCTAATGGCATCTTTGGATCGGGAGCCGGCCTATCACGAAGCGTTGAAGATTCTAGGCTACTCCGAATAACCCCTGTCTTTCACAAGCATGCGCATCATGCATCACATCGAGACCCGCTGCACAACCCCGCCGCCTAGCAGCTCATCGCCGGCATAGAGGGCGGCCACCTGCCCCGGCGCCGTAGCGGACTGCGGCGCATCGAAACGGAGACTCACGGCGCCGCCGTCGACCGTCATGGCGCAGGGGGCCGAACGCGAGCGATAGCGCAGCCTGGCCTCCACCGGCTCGCCACGGGCCGGACGGCGGATCCAGCGGACATCCTCCACCGACACGCGGCGGATCAACGTCTCCTCGACCGGGGCCACAACGACGCGGGCGGCACTGCCATCCAGCGCCACGACGTGCCAGGGACCGCCGGAGAGCCCCAGCCCCCGGCGCTGGCCGATGGTGTAGTGGGCGATGCCAAGGTGATGCCCCAGCACCCGGCCGGTACGATCGACGATCTCCCCCTCGAGGAACCCGGCCTCGGCGCCCTCGCGCTTCAGGAAGGCGATACGATCGCCGGCCGGGATGAAGCAGATATCCTGGCTCTCCTGCTTGGCCGCGGTGGGCAGGTCGAAGCGCGCCGCCAGCCGCCGCGTCTGTTCCTTCTGCAGATGGCCGACCGGGAAGAGAAGCCTCGCCATCTGTGCGCGGTCGGTGGTCGCCAGAAAATAACTCTGATCCTTGGCTGGATCGCTGCCCCGGAAGATATGCACGCCGTGCTCGTCGTCGCGCCGCTGCACATAGTGGCCGGTGGCAACATACTCCGCCTCCAGCCGGTCCGCCGCCTCGAGCAACGAGCCGAACTTGACGAAGCGGTTGCAGCGCTCGCACGGATTCGGCGTGCGGCCCGATTCGTAATCGGCCACGAAGGGGTCGATTACATCGCGCCGGAAGGTCTCGCGCATGTCCATGCTATAGAAGGGGATGCCGAGATGATCGGCCACCCGGCGGGCATCGTAGGCATCCTCGGTGGCGCAGCACGAACCGTGCCGGGTGACCTCATCGCGGGAGTAGTCCCAGACATGCAGGAACACGCCGACCACATCGATTCCCGCCTCCTTCAGCAAGGCCGCCATGACGGAGGAATCAACACCGCCGCTCATCGCGGCGATGACGCGCTTCCCCCGAAAGACGGTTAGATCAGGTGCGGACATCATCAGACCGATGCGATCGACGATCCTATCGGACCGTGACGTGGATCGTCCGGCTCATCACCTTACCGTAGGAGACATGGTGCCCGTCGGCGAACTGCAGCGTCAGAGTGTGGGGGCCGGACGGCAGCGTAATGGTCGTCTCGGTCTGTCCCTTACCGAAATGCATGTGGGTCGCATCCTTGGGCACGACCTGCCCCTTCGGCACATAGGCGCCGTCCACGATCAGGTGGAAATGACCGGTGTTCTTGATCACCTTCCCGGCGTGATGCACCTTCATGCCGACCACGCCCATAACCACCTTCACCTTGTGGCCCACGCTGGAACCGTTGGCCGGCGAGGCGAAATAGACCCCCTCCCCGCCGGCATGCGCCGCCGTTGCACCGGCCAGCATCATGATTGCCACTGCCATACTGTATAACTTCTTCATCCTATCACCTCCGGATATTGATCGGCCCGCCAACGCTGGCGCACACAGGTCCGATGCCCCTCCATGGGCATCCTGATATGATAGCATGCGATCATGCCAACGATCACTTGGCAAGCCGGCTGTGAACGATAGTGTTGCCGCCACAGATCACAACCACATAAAAAATGGCGATCTGACCAGCGGGATTGGCGGAACGGAGGCGACATGCAGGAGCCGGCACGATTCAAGAGCCCCGAATACCTGAACGTTTTGGCAGCCGAGGCGTCGGAACAGACCTGCCGCATCAATCCGGACAGCATTCGCACCATGGGCGACGGCGCCGGACGGGGCTACCCACTCGAGGTCTGCGGCCTGCTGATCGGCCGGATCACACCGCAAGGGTGGGAGATCACGTCGGCACGCGAGGTGCCCAATCTCAACACCGAACGCGCCGCCGATCGCTTCATCCTCGATCCCGGCGCCTACCGGGCCATCGACCGGGAGCTGCAGGGGAGCGGTACCGAGATCGTCGGCATCTACCACAGCCACCCCGACTGCCCCGCCAGACCCTCGCCGACCGACCTTGACGGCGCATGGGATGGATTTGCCTATATCATCGTCAGTGTCTACAAACAGGAGATGCAGGATATCCGTTGCTGGGCGTTAAGCCCGGAAGGTGATAAATTCCAGGCTGTGCAGATAGAGAATCACACATCCCACCAGAGCCGGAACCCCTGATGCGCCTCGCAAAGACCCAACTTCTGACCGCCATGCTCTGCCTGACGCTCGGCGCCTGCGCCACCACACCCCACTCCATTTCCGAGACATCGACACAGACCGAATCGCCCTCGCAGAAGAAGGCGACTCACAAGGTTCAGGTGCCGCTCTCGGACCTGAGCACCGATTTCCTCTATCTGGCCGCCGAGGATGCCATCCAGGAGAACCGGATCGAGTTGGCCACCCGTTTTCTCGAGACGCTGATCCGGAAGGATTCGGACGCGGCCGTACCGCGCATCCAACTGGCCGGGCTGCTGCTTCGGCAGGGGCAAAATGAAGCGGCGCTGAAACAGATCGGCACCGCACTGCAACAGGGCAAGCGCCTACAGCCGCGTATCGCCGAGAACGCGCATCTTCTCTATGCCCGCATCCTCGCCTCGACCGGACACGAGAAAGAGGCCATCCAGCAGCTGGACGAACTGCTCGCCCAGAACCCGGGACGTCTCCACGTGCGCGTCATGGAGGCGCGTCTGCTGGCCAAAACCAGCAATTTCGACATGGCCCGGGCGATCATCGAGGAGGGGCTGAAACGGCACGACTCGCCCATCCTGCGTCAGGTCGAGGCCGAGATCGATATCGCCCAGAACCGGTTGAAGGATGCCGAGAAGGCGCTGAAACGGATGCAGGCGCTGGCCCCCGACAGCGAAACGGCCGTGCTGATGCTGAGCCATCTGGCGACCCGGCAGCACGACACGGTCAGGGCGGAATACACCCTGCGGAAATTCCTGGCCAACCATCCCGGTTCGCTGCGCATCGGCAACGCGCTGGGCCGCCTGATGGTGCAGGAGAATCGCCCCAAGGAGGCGATCAAGATTTACCAGGGAATCGCTAGGCAGACCGGCAACAACCCCGCCGTCCTCTCCACGCTCGGCCTGCTCTACTACCAGCAGAAGATGTACAAGCAGGCGATCGACAGCTTCGAGCAGATTCTGGACGACAACCCCGATGCGCCCGTCCGCTTCTATCTGGCTGCCAGCCTCGAGGCCGGCGGCCAGGTCGATCGCGCAGCCCGGATCTACGGGCAGATCGGATCGGACGAACAGGACTACCCCTCCGCCCAGCTGCAGCTGGGCGGCATCGAGTTCCGCCGCAAGAAGCCGGCCGAGGCAGCAGCACGGCTGACGCAGCTGATCGCGGCATACCCGACCTATGCCGATGCCTACAACATGCTCTCCAGCGTCCGGGCCAGCCAGAAGAAGTACAAGCTGCTACTCAAGGAGACCGAAGCGGCGCTGGATCTGAACAAGGTGGATGACAACCTGCTGTTCAATCGCGCCGTCGCCTTCGAGGGGCTGAAGCGCTACGACGATTCGGAGGCATCCCTGCGGCGCGTGCTGTCGCACAACCCCAACCACGCCGAGGCGCTCAACTTCCTCGGCTACATGTATGCCGAGCGCGGCGTCAAGCTCGACGAAGCCGAATCGCTGATCGAACGCGCGCTGGAGCAGAGACCGAAGGACGGCTACTACATGGATTCGCTTGCCTGGGTCTACTACAAGAAGGGCGACTACGCCCGGGCCTTGAAGGTACAACAGAAGGCCGTCGCCGAGGTGCCGGACGACGCCACCATGCAGGAGCATATGGGCGATATCCTGTGGCGGCGGGGCATGGCCGCGAAGGCGAAAAAGGCATGGTCCGATTCACTGAAACTGACCGATGACGACAAGGCTAGGGCCCGACTGAAACAGAAACTCGCCAAAGGCATCTAGGATCATACCGGAGCAATGCCGAAGAGCATAACGGCGCTTCGACGTCAGGCTCCCTTCCGGATGGCGCTCGGCCTCGCCCTCCTGCTTCTCGCCGCCTGCGCCATTGTCCCGAAGGGCCAACCCATCCCCCGCCATACCGATTTCCTGGGCCGGCTGATCGTCATCGACCGTCACGAGCGCTGGCAGGCGATGCTCGACTGGCATGCCGAAGCGCCCGGAACGGGCCGGATCCGGATCACCCACGCCGCCACCTCCCGTGTCGTCGAGCTGCGCTGGCAGGGGCGACAGATCTGGCTGCGCGACAACCGGGCACCCTCACCGGCCTGGCGCCGAATCGGGCCGGAGAAGCTGGCAAACCACGGTATCCCGCTACAGCCGCGCGATCTGGCCGTCTTCCTGCTCGGCGACGTGCCGAAAGGTTTCACGCAGATCGGGCCGCGGCGCTGGCGCGGCGATCGCGGCGACAGCCACCTCCACGTGCAGTGGCAGGGTCAACGCCTGACCATCGACGACGCCGCACACGGCCGCAAGGCGGTACTGATCATTCTCCGCGAGCAAGGCCATGGTTGAGCTACCCGCCCCCGCCAAGGTGAACCTGAACCTGCGCATCACCGGGGTTCGCCCCGACGGCCACCACCTTCTCGACACCCGTTTCGCCTATGTCGACAGCGGCGATCTGCTGATGATCGAACCCTCCGACGCGCTGCGGGTCACCTGCTCCGATCCGCACCTCGAGGGCGAGAACAACCTCGTCTTCCGCGTACTGGCGGCGATGCGGCAGGCCTTCGGCATCCGTTCCGGCCTGCAGGTGCATGTGCAGAAGCGGCTGCCCGAACAGGCGGGGCTGGGCGGCGGCTCCTCCGATGCCGCCACCGCCATCCTCGCGGCCAACGAGATGTGGGGGCTGAAGCAGAGCCGCCAGGCGCTAATCGATTTCGCCACCCCCTTCGGGGCCGATATCCCCTGCTTCCTCTTCGGGCATGCCAGCCGCGCCGCCGGTGTCGGTGAACGGCTTGCTCGGCTCGATATTCCGCTGCCGACGGAGCAGCTTTTGCTGGCTCACCCCGGTGTCGGGCTCTCGACCGCGGCAGTGTTCGGCCGCTTCGATGCAGTGATGCGGCAGTCGGGTCAATTGACCCCCGATGAGGCCAGCGATACCATCCGCGCCGAATCTAGGGCTGGAGATATGGCGCTGGGCGACAACGACCTGGAAGCCGTCGCCTGCGAGCTCTGTGCACCCCTCGCGCGGCTTCTTTCCATCCTGCGCGAGGCCGCCGCCAAGACCTGGATGAGCGGTAGCGGTACCGCCTGCGCGGCCCTGCTGCCAGACCGGAAGCAAGCCGAGGTACTGGCGGCGCGGCTGCACGAGACGGGATCGGCGACATGGAGCCATGTCGGGCGCCTAATGGCGGAGCATCCGCTGGCGGCCGGCTGGGAAACAGCGATGAACGATTGGGGCGTAGCCAAGTGGTAAGGCAACGGGTTTTGATCCCGTCATGCGCAGGTTCGAATCCTGCCGCCCCAGCCAAATAGAATTGTCGAGACGCAAGTCTTGACGGAAAATAGGAAGGTAGGATGAGAGCCTGCAAAGTTCGATCCGAACGCGTAGCGTGAGGGAACGGGCGAGCGGCAAGCGAGGCCGGTCCCGAAGGGGTAAGGCGCAAAGCGTTGAGCCCTCCTACTGGCCCGGCCAGACAACGCGGTATGCTATAAGTCTCCGATGGCGCTATCATCGGCGTTCGCAATGCGGAGTGAGGAGTAACCAACGATGATGCAAGAACGGCTTCGCCTATTTTCCGGAACCGCCAATCCCGAGCTGACCCAATCGATCTGCGAAAACCTGAACATGACGCCCGGCGACGTGCATATCCGCCGCTTCTCCGACGGCGAGATCTTTATCCAGATCCAGGAGACGATTCGCGGGCTCGACGCCTTCTTTATCCAGAGTACCTCGGCCCCGGCCAACGACAATCTGATGGAGCTTCTGATCTTCATCGACGCCGCCAAGCGCGCTTCCACTCAGCATATCTGCGCCGTCATTCCCTACTTCGGCTATGCCCGGCAGGACCGCAAGAGCGCCAGCCGCACGCCGATCTCGGCCAAACTGGTAGCGGACATGATCACCGCCGCCGGCGCCAGCCGGGTGCTGACGATGGACCTGCACGCAGGCCAGATCCAGGGCTTCTTCGACATTCCGGTTGACAACATCTTCGCCGCGCCGATCTTCCAGCGCGATATCGAGTCGCGCCCGCTGGACGATGTCACCATCGTCTCACCGGACGTCGGCGGCGTGGTGCGCGCCAGGGCACTCGCCAAGCGGCTGCACACCGATTTCGCCATCGTCGACAAGCGCCGGCCAGCCCCCAACGAGGCCAAGGTGATGAACATCATCGGTGATGTCGAAGGGCGCCACTGCATCCTGCTCGACGACATGGTCGATACCGCCGGCACCCTCTGCAGCGCCGCCGATGCACTGATGGAACAGGGGGCCAAAAAAGTCTCCGCCTACGCCACCCACGGCGTACTCTCCGGTCCAGCCGCCGAACGCCTGGAGGCATCGAGCCTGCACGAGCTGGTGATCACCGACAGCATCGCCCAAGGCGAACGCATCATGGCCACCGGCAAGGTGCGCGTCCTCACCGCCGCGCCACTGCTGGCCGAGGCGATCAACCGCATCTACAGCGCCCGCTCCATCAGTAGCCTCTACAACTAACAGGATCCGAACGGGCGCTTTTCTGCCCAATTCCGGATCACGCAAAGGCAAAGCATGGTCTGCCCTTACTCACCGCATCACCTGGCTGATGTTGGCAAGCCCTCTGTGGGTGCGCGTCGGCACTGCATCCACTTCAGTGCCTCCTTCATCGGAATCGCCGCCCTTTGGCATAAAAACGCCCTTTAGACGCTTGGTTTTTACATGAACACGCCCTAGTATGCCGCGCCGGTCGGGGTAGAATCCCGTCCAAAATCAATTTGCCCGCCAAAGACGGGCCGCCGTCACGGGTCGACCCGCCGGCGCACCACGCAAGAGGAGAGAGCCATGAGCGATTATGTACTTGAAGCCGAACTGAGAGACAAAACGGGTAAGGGCGAAGCGCGCCGTCTGCGCCGCGCCGGCCGTGTCCCGGCCGTTATCTACGGCGGCAACAAGCCGGAGCTCCCGATCAGCCTAGACTATCTGTCGCTGTCCAAGCTACTGGACGAAGAGCATTTCCACACATCCATCATCGAGATCAAGGTCAAGGGCTCCCGCGGCAAGAATCAGGGGCTTCTGAAGGATGTGCAGTGGCACCCGATCACCGACGACACCACCCATCTCGATTTCCAGCGCGTCTCGTCCTCCGACGTGGTGCACATGGAGGTCCCGGTCCACGCCGTCAACTTCGAGAAGTGCCCGGGCGTGGTCAAGGGCGGTTCGGTCGAGATGACCCGCCATGCGCTGGAGGTCACATGCCGCGCCGATGCGATCCCCGAGTCGATCGAGGTGGACTGCGGCGATCTGGAAGTGGGCGACTCCGTCCACGTCGAGGATATCAAGCTTCCGGACGGGGTCGAGATCCAGCACGACGTCAACTTCACCGTGCTGACATTGGCCGCACCAACCAAGATGGAGGCTCCTGCCGCCGAGGAAGAGGCCGCCGAGGAAGAGGCCACCGAGACTGCTGAAGGCGAATAAGCCGCAGTGAAGCTTCTGGTCGGGCTGGGTAATCCGGGCGAACGTTACCGGACTACCCGGCACAACGTCGGGTTCCGCATTCTGGACCAACTGGCCACACGACATGGGCTGCGCTTCGCCGCAGCCCATCGCGTTGAGGCCGAGGTGGCCGAGTGGCGCTGTGAGGGCGAGAAGATGCTGCTGGTCAAGCCGATGACCTTCATGAACAACAGCGGCGAGGCGGTCGGTGCGCTGGCGCGTTATTACCACATCGACGTGGACGACATCGTCGTCGTCTACGACGATCTCGACCTGCCGCCCGGCAAGGTTCGCATCAAGCACGGCGGCGGCCACGGCGGTCACAACGGCCTGAAGTCGCTAAACCAGCATCTTGGGGATAGCGACTACACCCGCATCAAAGTCGGCATCGGCCGGCCGCCCAGAGGCGGCGAGGTCACCCCGTGGGTACTGGGCGGCGCGAATGACGCGGATCGCGAGCTTGAGGAGGCGGCCACCGACTGCCTGCTGCCGGAGATCCCGACCATTCTGTCGGGGCATGCTCCGAAGGCGGCCAACCACATCCACCTCTGCATGCAGAAGCGGTTCCCCGAAGAAAAGAAAGAATCAGACAATAAAGGCGAGGCATAAATGGCACTGGCGATCGGCATCGTAGGACTCCCCAACGTCGGCAAATCGACGCTCTTCAACGCCCTCTGCGGCGGCGGCGCCGATGCGGCCAACTACCCCTTCTGCACCATTGATCCGAACGTCGGCGTCGTGCCGGTGCCCGATCCACGCATCGATGCGCTGGCCAAGATCGTCAATCCGCAGGCGATTCAGAACGCCATCGTCGAGTTCGTCGATATTGCAGGGCTGGTGGCCGGTGCCGCCTCAGGTGAAGGGCTGGGTAACCAGTTCCTAGCCAATATCCGCGAGTGCGCCGCCATCGCGCATGTCGTGCGCTGCTTCGAAGACGAGAACGTCACCCACGTGGCCGGCCGCGTGCATCCCCTCTCCGATATCGAGACGATCGACACCGAGCTGATGCTCAAGGATATCGAGACTGTGGGCAAAGCGATCGCCCGCGTCGAGAAGCTGGCCCGCTCCGGCGACAAGGATGCCAAGGTGCAGCTCGCCCTCCTCCAGAAGGTGTTAAAGGCGCTGGGGGACGGCACCACCGTGCGCCGCCAAGGGCTCGCCGAGGATGATTTAGCGACTCTGAAGGATCTCTGCCTCTTGACCGCCAAGCCGGTGCTCTACATCGCCAATGTCGACGATGGATCGCTGCCGGACGGCAACGAGCATGTCGAAAAGGTGCGCGAGTTCGCATCCGAAGAGGGTGCGCGCGTCGCCGTCGTCTCGGCCCAGATCGAGTCGGAACTGGCCGAGATGGACGAGGAGTCGAAGACGGAGTTTCTCTCCGACCTGGGGCTCGCCGAGCCGGGGCTCAACACCGTGATCCGCGAGGCCTATACGCTGCTTGACCTCATCACCTACTTCACCGCCGGAGTCAAGGAGGTGCGCGCTTGGACGATCCACCGCGGCGACACCGCCCCGCAGGCGGCAGGCGTCATCCACACCGATTTCGAGAAGGGCTTCATCCGCGCCGAGACCATCGCCTACGACGACTTCGTTTCACTGGACGGCGAGACCAAGGCCAAGGAGGCCGGCAAGATGCGCCTAGAGGGCAAGGAGTACGTCGTCAAGGATGGCGACGTCATGCATTTCCGCTTCAACGTCTAGCTAACGCTGGCGCTCCAACACCCAAACCAGAGAGGTCGAATAAACCGGCCGTTCAAGTTACGGTTTGGCACTCTTGGTACAGGTGTTTCTGGAAGGCACAAAAAAGCCGGGCGGATGCCCGGCTTTTGGTTTGGGTAAACTCAGGGATCAGTGGTGCGTTAGGAAGCGCTCAGCGTCGAGCGCGGCCTTGCAGCCGTCGCCGGCGGAGGTGACAGCCTGGCGATAGACCGGATCGGCGACATCACCGGCGGCGAAGACGCCCTCTACACTGGTCGCTGTGCTCTTGCCCTTGGTGAAGATGTAGCCGGTCTCGTCCATATCAAGCTGGCCCTTGACGAAATCGGTGTTCGGCTTGTGGCCGATGGCGATGAAGACGCCGTGCACGGCGAGCTCCTCGGTGGAATCGTTCTCGGTCGATTTCAGCCGGATGCCGGTCACACCCGAATCGTCACCCAAAATCTCGTCGGTGACGCGGTTCCACTTCGCCTCGATGTTCTCCGTGGCAAACAGCTTGTCCTGCATGATCGGCTCGGCCCTGAGCTCGTCACGGCGGTGAATCAATGTGACCTTGCTGCAGATGTTGGCCAGGTAGATCGCTTCCTCGACCGCCGTATCGCCACCGCCGACCACGGCGACCTCCTTGCCCTTGTAGAAGAAGCCGTCGCAGGTGGCGCAGGCGGAAACGCCGCGCCCGTTGAAGGTCTCCTCACTGGGCAGACCGAGATACTTGGCCGAGGCGCCGGTGGCGATGATCAGCGCATCACAGGTGTACTCACCCTCGTCGCCCTTGAGCGTGAAGGGACGCTTGGAGAGATCGGCATCGTTGATATGATCCCAGATGATCTCGGTGCCGAAGCGCTCGGCCTGACCTTTGAAATCCTCCATCATCTCGGGGCCCTGCACGCCATCCTTGTAGCCGGGATAGTTGTCCACGTCGGTCGTCGTCGTCAGCTGGCCGCCGGGCTGGATGCCCTGGATGATGACCGGCTTCAGGTTAGCGCGCGCCGCGTAGATGGCGGCAGTATAGCCGGCCGGGCCGGAGCCGAGAATAATCAGGCGATGGTGCTGGGTATCGGACATGCAAACTCCTCGAAAAATCTAGGTGGCCGAGCATAGCCTTGAGGATCGGAACGGTCAAAACCGAGCCTTTTCCAATATGAAATGAGGCTGAAAATCTGATGGGTCTGTCCAGCATAGGGAGATGTTGGTGCAGATGGATGAAGCGCAGATACGGACGTTGGAAGATGTTGAGCAATTTTTGGCCGGCAAG
>Ga0209918_1000250_pt1 | contig 39972 bp, 41 predicted proteins | sample SalPonD_shore_MG_FD_185712 | JGI IMG/M metagenome (GOLD analysis project Ga0209918, IMG submission 185712) | Salt pond soil microbial communities from South San Francisco under conditions of wetland restoration - Salt Pond MetaG... | ecosystem: Environmental > Aquatic > Marine > Intertidal zone... | reverse complement strand
GGATGCGTCAGAGCAACCACCGCTTCGGCAATCGCGCCCCCATCGATGCCATGCTCGAGGACGGCCTCCAGGGCATCCGCGCCGTGCGCGTCCACCTCGACTGCGCCTACGACTGGGACGTCAACGGTCGCTGAGCGGAGTCCCGCGCCGACGTCCCGACCCGTCGCGACCGGCGGATGGAATCCCCCTGGCGCGGCCTGGACCATGTCCGCGTAACTGCTAAAGAATCTAAGGAAAATGCCGTAATATGGTGATCCAGGCCGGCATCGCCCGGCCTGCATGAACGAGGCCAGTCGGAAGGGAGGGACGTGAACGACGGGACACCAGGACGGTGGCAGCCAGGCACGGTCGAGGCCCTGCTCATCGAGCAGAGCCCGCTGGGCGTGATCGAGTGGGATACCGCCTTTCGGGTGCGCCGATGGAACCCGGCCGCCGAGCGCATCTTCGGCTATACGCGCGAGGAGATGCTCGGCCGGACCCCCGAGGCCATCCTGCCCCCGGACACGCGCGAGCACGTCCACGCCGTCTGGCGCGACCTCATGGCCGGGCGCGGCGGGGCGCGCAGCACCAATCGCAATACCGGCAAGCACGGCCGGGAGCTGTACTGCGAATGGTTCAACAGCGTGCTCCACGCCGAGGACGGCAGCCCCATCGGTGCCCTGTCGCTGGTGCAGGATATCACCGCCCGCCGTCAGGCCGAGCTCGCCCTGCGCCGCCAGAAGAGCCTGTACCAGGCCCTGAGCGAGACCAATCACACCATCACCCGGGCCGGGGGCATCAACGAGCTGTTCGTGCAGGTCTGCGAGATCGCCGTGCACTACGGCGAGCTGCCCCTGGCCTGGATCGGCTACGTCGACCCCGAGTCCCTGTGGGTCGAACCCATGGCCTGGTACGGTGCCAGCGAGGGGTATCTCGAACACGTGCGCGTCTCGGCCGATCCGAGCCGCCCGGAAGGCCAGGGCCCGAGCGGCCGGGCCATCAACGAGGACCGCCTGATCGTCGTCGACGATTTTCTCGCCGGCGCCGCCACGCGCCCCTGGCACGAGGCCGCCAAGGCCGCGGACCTGCGCTCCTCGGCCGCCCTGCCGCTGCGCCGCGCCGGGCGCCCCGTGGCGGTGCTCAACGTCTACGGCGACGACGTGGCCTATTTCAGCCCCGAGCTGGTCGCCCTGCTCGAGGAGATGGCCGGCGACATCTCCTTCGCGATGGACAATCTGGACCGCGAGGCGCGGCGCCACCAGGCCGAGGCCGAGCGCGACCGCCTGGTGGCCATCCTGGAGGCCACCCCGGACTTTGTCGGTATTGCCGATCTGCAGGGGCGGGTCCTGTACCGCAACGCCGGGGCCCGCAAGATGCTGGGCCGCGATGAGCCCCTCGACAGCGGCGCGGTGCGCGTCGATGACAGCCATCCGGCCTGGGCCGCGCGCCTCATCCGCGAGGAGGCCTTCCCCACGGCCCTGCGCGAGGGCATTTGGCAGGGCGAGAGCGCCCTGCTGGGCGCCGGCGGGCGCGAGATACCCGTCTCGCAGATTATCCTGGCCCACCGCAATGCCCAGGGCGCGGTCACGCACCTGTCCACCATCGCCCGCGACGTCGGCCAGCTCAAGCACGCGCAGGCCCAGATCCAGCACCTGGCCTATTACGACGGTCTGACCGGATTGCCGAACCGGCGGCTGCTCAAGGACCGGCTCGGTCAGGACATCAACCGCGCCCGGCGCAACGGCGGTTTCGGTGCGGTCCTGCATGTCGATCTGGACCGGCTCAAGAACATCAACGACTCGCTCGGCCACCTGGCCGGCGACCTGGTGCTCCAGGAGACGGCCAGGCGCCTGAGCGGCAGCCTGCGCGCCGAGGACACCATCTCGCGCACCAGCGCCGACGAGTTCGTGCTGGTTTTGGCCGAATGCGGCGAGACCTTCGAGGACGCGGCCAACGGCGCCCAGACCGTGGCGGACTTGGTCCAGGAACTGACCGCCCGGCCGTACACCGTCGACGGCATGGAGGTCCACGTCTCGGCGAGCATCGGCATCGCCTTGTACCCCAGTGTAGACGACTCGCCCGAAGTGGCTCTGCGCCGTGCCGACACCGCCAAGCACCGGGCCAAGGCCGCGGGCGGCAACACCGTTCAATTCTTCGAGCCGCAGATGCAGACCGCCGCGCAGCAGCGCCTGCGTCTGGAGAAGGACCTGCGCTCGGCGCTGCAGGGCGAAGAGCTCGCGCTGCATTTCCAGCCCCAGGTCGCGCTCGCCGACGGGGCCATCGTCGGGGCCGAGGCCCTGCTGCGCTGGTATCACCCCGAGCGCGGTCCGATCTCCCCGGCGGATTTTATCCCCGTGGCCGAGGAGACCGGCCTCATCCTGGCCATCGGGGACTGGGTGCTGCGCACGGCCTTGGAACAAGTCAAGGCATGGGCCGGGGCGGGTCTGTGCAGTGCCCAGAGCAGCCTGTCGGTGAATGTCAGTCCGCGTCAATTCCGCCAGCCGCACTTCGTCACGCAGGTGGCGGGTGCGCTGGAGGCTGCCGGGGTTCAGCCCGACTGTCTGAAGCTGGAGATCACCGAGACGGTCGTCATCGACGACGTCGACGACACCATCGCCAAGATGCAGGCGCTCAAGGAGCTGGGCGTGGGCGTTGCGATCGACGACTTCGGCACCGGCTACTCATCGCTGGCCTACCTGCGTCAGCTGCCGTTGGACACCTTGAAGATAGACAAGTCGTTCATCGATCGCGTGACCTTCGATCGACGCGATGCCGCCCTGGTCGAGACCATCCTGACCATGGCGAAACACCTGGACCTGCATGCGATTGCCGAGGGGGTGGAGAGCGGGGAACAGGTCGCGTTCCTGCGCGACAAGGGCTGTCCGGTCTGTCAGGGTTATTATTACAGCCGCCCGTTGGCGGCCAAGGCGTTCGCCGAACTGCTGGTCAAGGCCCGCCTGCCGGGATGAAGGCGCGGCGCCGCGTTCGGGCCCGGCCCGGGCACGGCGCCGCAAGCCGGCGCCTCAGGCCGCGAGCTTGGCCTTGATGGCGTCGATGACCGCCTCGCTGGAGGTGGCGTCGACCGTCACGAGCAGGCCTTCCTGGTCGTAGAATCCGATCAGCGGGGCCGTTTTCTCGTTGTAGGTCTCCAGGCGGTGGCTGATCGCCTCGACGGTCTCGTCTTCGCGTTGGATGACCGGGCTGCCGCACTTGTCGCACACGCCCTCCTGCTTGGGCGGATTGCTCTTGACGTTGTAGATCGCCTGGCAGTCCGAGTTGGAGCAGGTGCGCCGCGTGGTGAGGCGATCGAGGATGACCTCGCGCGGGACCTCGATGTTCACGGCCATGTCGAGCTCGATGCCCAGCTTGTCCAACAGCGCCTTCAGGGCCTCGGCCTGGGGAATGGTGCGCGGGAACCCGTCGAGCAAAAAGCCGTTGGCACAGTCCGGCTCCTGCAGGCGTTTTTCCATGATGCCCATGATCAACTCGTCGGGTACCAGGTCGCCGGCCTTCATGTAGGCCTCGGCCTGCTTGCCGAGCTCGGTGCCGGCCTGAACGGCGCCGCGCAGGATATCGCCGGTGGAGATCTGAACCGAGCCGTCGAGATCGGTCAGCATCTTCGCGACCGTTCCCTTGCCGGCACCCGGCGCGCCTAACAGGATCAATTTCATTTGGTGGACTCCCCTTCGTGATTCGGTGGATACGGTGATTGGAAAAATCGAACGGGGCATTGTGCCGTGTGCCGGGCCGCGAATCAATTTCCAGGCCGCCGCTTCGCAGGGCGCATAGAAACGGCTTGAGCAGGAACAGAAAGGATTTATGGGTGGGAAGTTGGCAGTTGGCAGTTGGCAGTTGGCAGAAAGAATTAAGACGTGAGGTGTGAGGGGTGAGGGGTGAGGGGTGAGGGGTGAGGGGTGAGGGGTGAGGGGTGAGGGGTGAGGGGTGAGGCGGACGTTGCTGGGCCCTCGATACTCGCGGCTCGCCCCTCGTCAATGGCGCGGTGCTATGCACCGCGCCATTGACGGGGCCGGCCGGTGTCGACGTGGATGAAATCCGAGTGGGGGTAGTAGCCGACGCCGCCGGCGTGCAGCGACAGCGCCGCGCGGCGCAGGTGCTTGAGCTCGACGCCGGGCAGGCGGATGTCCGCGGCCTTGCCCTGGGTGTGCAGGCTGCGTTTGGCCACGCCGCTCGTGGTCCGGCGCAGCATGGCGTTGGTCTTCGGCGAACGGTAGCCGGAGATGAGCTCATAGGTGCCGCGGTGGCCGACCTGCTGCTGCAGGGTATAGAGCAGGTCATACAGGTGGCGGTCGATGCGGATCTGGGTGTGCCGGCGGAAATCGCGCATGAAGTGATCCAGCGCGGCGAGCTCCTCACCGACATAGCGGCCGTCGGCCCAGAAGGTGGCCCGGACGCGCTCGCCCGTGTGCAGGTTGTGCATGTGCAGGGCCCGCTCGGGTGCGGCGCCCGCAAGGCCGCGGGGGCTGAACAAGGTGGTGGTGCCGGCGACGGTGGTCGCGGCGGCGGCATGCAGAAAACGGCGGCGTGTAATCATGATATTCGGCTCACGTGCGGACAACTCAACCAGCCACTTGGGCCTCGGTACGACCTACCATCGCGCGGTAGGATACTGATTTCCGACGATTATATCACAGATTGGGGCGGCCGGGCCCCGATCCCCCGGAATCGCGCTCTGGGTGGGCCTTTGCGCCGGATTGGGGGGCCGGCGCCCGGCCCGGGGCGCCGCAGTCGGCCAGGGCGCAGTCGCGGTCGTAGACGTCGTCGTGGAAGTGCAGCCCGCCGTGCTCTCCCACCCAGGCCGTCCAATAGACCACGTAGACCGGTATCGACTGGGGCGGCGACAGGCTGCGGGTCTCGCCGGTGGCGATGGCGGCCGCGACCGCCTTGCGTGTCCAGTCGCCCTTGCCGTTCATCACCCACTGCGCCAGGCGCAGCGGGTGCTCGAGGCGGATGCAGCCGGAGCTGAACGTGCGCTGGCGCCGGGCGAACAGCCAGCGGCGCGGCGTGTCGTGCAGATAGATGTCGAATGCGTTGGAGAACAGGAATTTGATCCGCCCCAGCGGATTGGACGGGCCGGGGGCCTGGCGCAGGATGTAGGGAAAGTGATTCGGGTCGATGTGCCGCCAGTCGATCGCGGCCGGGTCGATCGGCTCGCCCGCGAGGCTGTTGGCCAGCACCTGGATGCGATGGGCGCGCAGGAAGCCGGGGCTGGCGATCTGGGCGGGGATGAAATCCTCGAAGGCGATGGTGGGCGGCACGGTCCAGGTGGGGTTGAGCACGATGGTGTGCAGGGCCCCGCTGACCACCGGCGTGCGCCGTTCGATTCGGCCGACCACCGCGCGCATGCTCAGCTGGGGCTGTTCGCGCCGATAGGCGGTGAGCTCGAAGCCCGCCGTGTTGACCATGAGGTAGCGCCGGCCCAGATGCCGCGGCAGCCAGCGCCAGCGCTGCATATTGAGCTCGATCTGGGTGATGCGCCTCGCCACCGGCACGTTGAGCGCGGCCCGGGTGTCCGGGCCGACGACGCCGTCCATCGCCAGGCCGTGGCGGACCTGAAAACGCTCCACGGCGAACTCCAGGGCCTGGTCGAAGCGCCGCGCGTGGCGCGAGGGCAGGGGAGACAAATCGCCCGCCGCGGCCAGGCGTTCGCGCAGCGCGGCGACGCCGGGGCCCGTCTGGCCGCGGCGCAGCGTCGGGCCGGGCGGTATGCGCGGCCAACCGCCGGCTGCGGCGATGTGCCGATAACGGGCCAGCGCCGCGCGCAGGCGCCGATAACCGGCATGGGGCGGGGCCAATGCGCGCAGGGCGGACGCGAAGTCGGCCGCGTCCAGGCAGCGGCGCAGCAGGGCGACAGGGTCGACCGAGGGCGGCTGGATGTGCCAGTCGGGGTCCACCATCGCCGGCGGCAGGTGGCCGACGCTGAGGTCGACGCTGTAGCGCAGGAAGGCCTCGCTGAGCAGCAGTTCCAGGCGGATGAGGCTCGACGGCGAGCGCAGCCGCCACTCCCGGGCGATGGCGTCGGGCAGATAGTCTTCCGGGTCCAGTCCCTCCGCGCGGGCGTCCAGCAGCACCGTGCGCAGCGCGACGGCGTTGGCATCGGGGCGGCCTTGCGCGATCCAGGCCGGGCGGAAGTCGCGGGCCCGGTAGAAGGCCTCCAGCTCGTCCCAGTGCAGGCCGGCGGCGGCGCCCACGCTGCGCGCCTGCAGGCGCCCGGCCAGCCCCTGGGCCAGGGTGGCCGGCGCCCCGCCCGGCCCGGCCGCGGCGCCGGCCCAGACCGGCGCCCAGGACAAGGCCCAGAACAACGCCAGGATCATGGCGGGGATCGGGCGGGCGGTATGGGACAGGCGTGGCGACATCTCAGCAAGCCGGGTTTCTATCACTAAGTGTAGCGCGCCAGGCAGCGGTCCCAGTAGGGCACGCCGGCGAAGCGCCCGGCCAGAAAGTCCACGAAGGCGCGTACCCGCTGCGAGAGGTGGCGCGTCTGCGGATAGACGGCGTGGGCGTCGATGCTCGGCCAGGCCACGTCCGTGAGGATCGGCACGAGCTCGCCGCGCTCGATCGCCCGGTAGACGATGAAGGTGGGCTCGAGGATGAGGCCATGCCCTTCGATGGCCGCCCGGCACAGGAAGTCGCCGTTGTTGGCGCGCATGGCCAGCGCGACGCGCACGCTGCGCGGCGCGCCGCCCGGCTCTTCGAAGCGCCAGATCGCGGGCTCGGCCGCGTTGCTGTAGCCCAGGCAGCGGTGGGCCCCGCCGGCGGTCAGGTCCTCGGGCGTGCGCGGGGTGCCGTGGGCATCGAGATAGGCGGGGCTGGCGCAGACGACGTGGCGTATCGTCGCCAGGCGCCGGGCAATCAAGGTGGAGTCGCCCAGCGCGGCGATGCGGATCGCCACGTCGAAGCCATCGGCGACCAGATCGACTTGGCGGTCGTTGAAGTCGAGGTCGAAGGCGATGGCCGGATGGGCGGCGGCGAAGGCGCCGATGGCCGGTCCCAGGTGCAGCAGACCGAACGACTGGGGCACGGCCACGCGCAGCGTGCCGCGCAGGGTGGCGTGCTCCTGGGCCACCGCCTGCTCGGCCTCCTCCAGGTCGGCCAGGAGGCGCTGGCAGCGCTCGTAGAAGCCCTGGCCGGTCTCGGTCAGGTTCAGCCGGCGCGTGGTACGACGAAACAGCTGGGCCCCCAGGTGCTCCTCGAGCTCGGCCAGGCGCCGGCTCACCGCCGATTTCGCCACGCCCAGGCGTTGGGCCGCGCCGGTAATGCTGCCGGTCTCGACCACCCGGACAAAGGCCTGCATGTTTTCGAAACGATCCAACTGGCTCCGGCCCCCTTCGATACGCGGTCCGTCCGGCTTTATTGTTCCCATAGCGAGAACAATTAATTCCTGTATATGCTGTTTATCCTGTTTCAGTCAACATGGATACTCTGTGTCGACCCGGCCGATGGCGGCCTTGACCGCCGCCCCGGCCCTTGATCCGACCCCGGGAGGAACGAACCATGTTGAACGCCCAGCACCGTGTTGAACCCGCCTCCGGCGACGCCCCGCTGCGCATACTGCGCGTGGACGCCAGCGCGCGCCGGGAGGGCGCGGCCGGCCCATCCGTGACGCGGGGGCTGACCGACGCGCTGCTCGCCCGGCTGGGCGAGATCCGGGCCGGGCGCCCGCTCGAGGTCACGGTGCGCGACGTCGGCGCCGGCCTGCCGGTGGTCGACGAGGCCTGGGTGGCGGCGAACTTCACCGAGGCCGAGCGGCGCAGCCCGGCGCAGCGGGCGGCGCTGGCGCACTCCGACGCCCTGGTGGCCGAGCTGCAGGCGGCCGATGTGGTGATCATCGGGGCGCCGGTTTATAACTTCGGTATCCCCGCCTCGCTGAAGGCGTGGATCGATTTGGTCGCCCGCGCGCGCCTGACGTTCCGCTACACCGAGGCCGGGGTGGAAGGTCTGCTGCGGGGCAAGCGCGCCTGCCTGGTGGTCGCCTCGGGCGGGACCCCGATCGGCAGCGGCATCGACTTTGCGAGCACCTACCTGCGCCACGTGCTGGGTTTTCTGGGCATCACCGAGGTCGAGGTACTCGGCGCCGAGCGCCTGATGGCGCGCGGCGAGCAGGCCGTGGCCGAGGCCCACGGGCGCATCGAGGCGGTGGCCGGGGCGCTGGGCCTGGCGGGCGAGCCGGTCGCGGCGCACGTTTGAGGCCCCGCGGTGTCCGATGGCATAACAGCGCCGGGCCCGGCAGCGGGCCGGCGCACGAGTACGGAGGAATGAGCATGTCACAACGTCCCATCGCCCAATTGGTCCGCGCCACGGCCGTCTCCGAGGGGGCGGGGGTGACCGTGCACCGCACCATCGGCACCCCGGCGCGGCGCCACCTGGACCCCTTCCTGATGCTGGACCACTTCTCCAGCGACGATCCGGACGAGTATATCGCCGGGTTTCCGGACCATCCCCATCGGGGTTTTATTACCCTGACCTACATGATCGACGGGCACATGCTCCACCAGGACAGCATGGGCAATCGCGGCGATCTGCTCTCCGGCGGGGCCCAGTGGATGAAGGCCGCCAGCGGGGTCATCCACTCCGAGATGCCGCAGCAGACGGCGGGTCTGATGCGCGGTTTCCAGCTGTGGATCAATCTGCCGGCCGCCGAGAAGATGAGCGATCCGGGCTACCAGGAGTTCTCGCCGCAGGCCATACCCGAGATCGCCGCCGACGGCGCGCGGGTTCATCTGCTGTGTGGGGCCTATGGCGACCGACAGGGGCCGATCGTCGACGCCAACACCGACGTGCAGTACCTGGATGTCGCCCTGGAGCCCCGGCGCGATTTCGCCCACACACTGGACCCGGCGCTCAGCGCCTTCGTCTACCTGTTCGAGGGCGAGGCGAGCATCGACGGGCAGTCGCTGCCGGCGCACACCCTGGCGGTGTTGGGCCCGGGCGAGAGCGTGGAGGTCGGCGCCGGCCCGGACGGGGCGCGCTTTATCCTGGTGGCCGGGCGCCCGCTCGGCGAGCCCATCGTCCAGTACGGGCCCTTCGTCATGAACAGCCGCGAGGAGATCGAGCGGGCGATGGCCGACTACCGCGACGGCCGGCTGGTGCGCAAAAAGGCGCCGATGGTCGGCGCCTGAGCCCGCCCGGGCCGGCCCCGCCCCGGCCCAGCGGCGCGCTGCCGCGCCGGCGCCGCGCCGTGTTACTCTGTGCGCGTTTGGATTCAGCGACGACGAGGCGAGAATGCGATGAGTGGCGAGGACCAGTCCAACGACCCCCAAATGAATGCCCAGGACCTCTACCGGGAAGAGGTCTTCACCGACCGCAAGGTCGGCTCCATCCGGCGCCTGACGCCCGTGACCCCCGAAGGCGAGGCCGATGCCTCGCGCGGCGTGCTCTACGTCGGCCAGGCCCAGCTGATGACCTCCATGGGGGCGGTGCCCCTGAGTTTCGAGATCCCGGCCCAATCGCTCGATCAGGCCGTGAGCCAGTTCGCCGTGGAGGCGCAAAAGGCCGTGGAGCGCACCATGAAGGAAATCCAGGAGATGCAGCGCGAGGCGGCCTCCTCGATCGTCGTTCCCCAGGGTGGCGGCGGCGGTGGCGGCGGGGGCATGCCGGGGGGCGGTGGCGGTATGCCCGGCGGCGGCAACATCCAGTTTCCCTGAGCGGCGCGCCCGCCTAGGGGCCTCGTTCCTCGCGCGCCGTGCCCCAGACATGGCGCCCCGGGCCCAGCGCTCGATAGTGGCGGATCATCGTGACGGCCTTGCGCACCGTCGGGCGGTCGATGCTCGGCACGTCCAGGGCGACCACCACGGCCCGCGCGCCGTCGCGCTCCCCGCCCACCTCGATGACGCCGCGCGCGGCGCCAACCTCGCCGGCTGCGCCGCGGCGCCAATGCGCCAGCGTCTGCAACTGCATGTCCCAGCGCGTCGGCCGTCCCTGGAAATCCCCGTCAAAGCACACCCGGGCCGCCTCCCCCGGCAGGGGCGAGAGGCAGAGAAAATCATCGTGCGATCGGTTCGCCATGGGCCGATGGGGCCGCCCGGCTAGCCGTCGGCCCGTGCCGACTCGCCGATCAGCCGGGCCAGGCCCTCGGCGGCCCCCAGGTGTTCCAGTATCCGTATATCCACCCAGGGGTAGCGTTGGCGCAGCGGCTCGACGGCGGCGGGGATATCCGTGATCACATGGCGGCCGGCGGCCAGGAAATAGGGGAAGACATCCACCTCATCGGCGCCCCGCTCGATGCAGCGCTCCAGGGCGGCCGGGATGGACGGTTCGGCCAGCTCCAAAAAGCCCGCCTCCACGGCGTCGAAATCCAGGTCCGGCATGCCGCGCACACGCTCGGCCAGGGTCAGGACCTCCTGGTTGGAGGCCTCGCGGCGGCTGCCGTGGGCGGCGATGAGCAGGGTCTTCATGACGGTGTCCTTTGCCGATGCGGGCCTTGGCCCGTCGGCCCAGACTAGCACGCGGCGCTCGGGCCGGTCAGGCCTGCTCGGCGACCACGACCCGGTTGCGGCCCATCTGCTTGCCCCGGTACAGGGCCCGGTCGGCACGCTTGAGGCATTCGTCGCGCGACAGGCCGGCCTGGTAGGCGCACAGGCCGAAGGTGATCGACACGTTCAGTGACTTGCCGTCGAATGACATCGGTGCCTGGGCCACACGCCCGCGCAGCCGGTCCACCGTGTCCAGGCCCCCATCGACATCGGTGTCGGGCAGCAGGAGCACGAATTCCTCCCCGCCCCAGCGGCTGATCGCATCGTGACCGCGCAGGAAGGATTGCATGGCCGCGGCCACCTGCCCGAGCACATGGTCGCCGGCGTCGTGCCCGAAGCGGTCATTGATCTCCTTGAATCTGTCCAGGTCCCCCATGGCCAGCACGAAGCTGCGCGGCTGGCGTTCGAAGCGGCTGATCTCTTGGTCGATCCGCTCGGTCATGGCGCGCCGGTTGAGCAGCCCGGTCAGGGCATCGGTGGTGGCCTGTTGTTCGAAGGAACGCGACAGCGCGTGCAGGCGCGATTCCGACTCCTGTGCGCCCTTGGCGTAGAAATAGGCCAGGTAGCTCAAAACGGCCAGGGTGGTCAACAGGTTGAAGTCATACAGGGCGAGGCGCACGGGCGCGGCGACGGTCTGCAGGGGCGGGTACAGCAGGGCGTAGTGGTGCAAGCCGCCCAACACGACCAGGGGGACCAGCAGGGCGATGAGCTTCTTGGCCAGGTGCCAGTGGGTATTGAGAAACAGCATCGGACCGGTGGCCAGCAGGTAATAGGCAAAGCCCGTGTCCCAGCCGACGACCACCACGGCCAGCGCGGCGTGCAGGTGGACCTCGGCGAAGGCGAGCCACAGCGCCGGCCCCAGGCGCCCCCGCCGGTTCAGGGTCAGGCCCAATGCATAGGCGCCGAGGCTGAGCAGATTGAACGCGGCCAGCGAGGCGACGCCCAGCCAGAGGAACAGCGGCACGAACAGGGCGTGCAGGATCAGCCCGACCGCGAAGACCTTTTGCACCGCCAGATACAGGCGGTACTCGTGCGAGGTGCCGCCGCCCGCGGCTGTCCCGGAGCCCGCTGGTTCGGAGCGCGCTGGCTCGGAGCTCGGCCGCCAAGGCCCGTGTGTGCGTGGCATACGGCGTCTCGTCCAGGGTTGGCCGACGCGGAGTCCTTCCACTGCGGCAGGCTGTCTATATTCAAGTATATCCCTTCCCGGCCCCTTTGGCGGATTTGAGGCCCGTGCCCGGCGTTGCGGCCGGGCGTCGGGGCGCGGACAATAGCGCTCATGTCCGCTGTGCTCGACCCGGCCCAGGCCTCGCTGGTCTTGGCGGTGGCGATCTTCGCCGCCGCCGTGGTGGTCATCGCCTGGTTCGGGGTGCGTATGACTTCGGTGGCGCGGGAGTTGGCCTACGCCACCGGCATGGGCGAGGCCCTGATGGGCGCGGTGTTCATCGGTGGCTCGACCTCACTGTCGGGGATCGTCACCTCCGTGACGGCGGCCGCCGAGGGCCATGCCGAGCTCGCCGTGAGCAACTCGCTGGGCGGCATCGCCGCGCAGACGGTGTTCCTGGCCATCGCCGACATGTTTTACCGCCGGGCCAATCTCGAACACGCCGCGGCCTCGGCGGAGAACCTGATGATGACGGCGTTTTTCATCACGCTGCTGGCCATCCCGTTGATCGCCTTTGCCTCGCCCCAGGTCGCGGTCGCCGGGATCCATCCGGCCAGCGTGTTGCTCATCGCCGCCTATGTCTTCGGCGTGCGTATCCTGGCCCGCACCCACCGTATGCCCATGTGGCTGCCCCGGCGAACGCGCGAGACCCGCAGCGAGGCCCCCGCGCGGCGCCGGCGTGCGCCGCGCTCGCCAGTGCTGTTGTGGCTGACCTTCGCCGTCTATGCCGCCCTGGTGGGGGCGGCGGGCTGGGTGTTGGCCACCACCGGGATTCTCATCGCCGCGCGTACGGGGCTTTCCGAAGGACTGGTCGGGGGGGTGTTCACCGCGGTCTCGACCTCGCTGCCCGAGCTCGTGGTCGCGATCACCGCGGTGCGCCTGCGCGCATTGACGCTCGCGGTAGGCGACATCGTCGGCGGCAACGCCTTCGATACGCTGTTCATCGCCCTGTCCGATATCGCCTATCGCAAGGGATCGATCTATGCGGCCCTGGGTCCCACCGAGCTCTTTTGGTTGGCCTTGGCGCTGCTGATGGCCGGTATATTGCTCATGGGGCTTGTGCACCGCGAACGCCACGGTATCGCGAACATCGGCCTGGAGAGCGTTTTGATCGTGGTGCTCTACCTCGCCGGCCTGGTCTTCGTGTCAATTTGAACCGGCCGGATAGCCCACCGTTTGTGCCACGAGGATACGCTCTCGCGGTCCCAGGCCCATGGCCTTGGCCAGTTTCGGTTTGTCGATCCAGCCGCGTACCACCGTGGCCAGTCCGGCCGAGGCGCAGTACAGGTAGGCGTTCTGGACCATGGCCCCGGCGGCGATGGCCCCGGCCTCGAGGGCGGCCGGCCGCGGTACGCCCGGCGTGCGATTGAAATCCAGGACATAGACCAGGTTCAACGGGGCCCTGGCCGCGAAGCGCTGACGCCCCGTCAACGCGCGCAGGTCGCCCGCCTTGACGAGCACCAGCGCATGTTGGGCGGCGTCGTAGCGATACAGCCCGTCGGCCAGCACGGCGTAGACGGTGATTTCCCGGCGATCGTGGGCCGAGGGGGCCGTGCGCTTGCCCGAGGCCGGACGGTTGATGCCGGCCGCGGCCCAGAGCAGCCCGGCCAGGTGTTGGCGCGCCAGCGGCTTCGATGCGAACGCCCGGCTCGAGGCGCGCCGCGCCAGGGCCTGCATCAGGGGCAGGCCCGTCTGCAGCCGCGGCGCCGGCAGGGCAATCCGCTCGGGCGCGGCCCACAGCGCCGGTCCCGCAGCCAGGGTCAATGCGCCGGCCATGATCACGACCGTCAGCGTGCGCATGCTCGACATGATGGCCTCCCGTATGCCCGGCGCCGCAATGGCTGTGCGGCTCTTTCAAGCGTAGCCGCTGGCGCCGCGTCTGTATCGGTGCGTCCCGGTGGGAGCGTGGCCGGGGCTTCCCAACCCACGGAGAATCAGGGATATTTCCCTTATCTGGTGGTCGGACGGCGGCTCCTGGTACCATTATGCGCATACCGGTTTGGAGGCGCGCCCACGCATCCCATGCCTGCGTGACTGGCCGTCTCGACCCAACGCGACACCAATAACGACAAGGCGGCGACCCTATGGAGCAATCCACCAGCGATCAATCGGCCAGCGGCTCGCAACCCACCATCAATCCGCCCGTGTTTTTCGGCTCGGCGGCGTTGATCCTGGCGCTGGTCATCGGCACGGCCGTGGACCCGAGCGGGGCGGGCAAGGTCTTCGCGGACGTCCAGTCCTGGATCGTCGACACCTTCGGCTGGTTCTATCTGCTGTCGGTGGCCATCTTCCTGATCTTCTGCATGTTCGTGGCGCTGAGTTCCTACGGCAACATCAAGCTCGGCCCCGATCACTCCGAGCCCGATTACAGCTATCTGTCCTGGTTCGCGATGCTGTTCTCGGCCGGCATGGGTATCGGGCTGTTGTTCTTCGGCGTGGCCGAGCCTGTCATGCACTTCGCCAATCCCCCCGTGGGCGAGGGCGGCACCATCCAGGCCGCCCGCGAGGCGATGACCATCACCTTCTTCCACTGGGGCCTGCACGCCTGGGCGATCTTCGCCGTCACGGGGCTGGCCCTGGCCTATTTCAGCTTTCGCCACGGCCTGCCGCTGACCATCCGCTCGGCCCTGTATCCGCTCATCGGCGAGCGCATCTACGGGCCCATCGGCCATATGGTGGATATCTTCGCCGTGCTGGGGACCATGTTCGGCGTGGCCACTTCGCTCGGCTTCGGTGTGCTGCAGGTCAATGCCGGCCTGCATTACCTGACGGGGATGCCGGCCACGACGACCATCCAGGTGGTCCTCATCGCCGTGATCACCCTCATGGCCACCGCCTCGGTGGTCTCGGGGCTGGACGTCGGCATACGTCGCCTCAGTGAGGCGAATCTGCTGCTGGCCACGCTCCTGCTGATCTTCGTACTCTTCGCGGGGCCGACCCTCTACCTGATGCAGACGCTGGTGCAGAACACCGGCGCCTATCTCAGCGAGGTGGTCAACAAGACCTTCAACCTCTACGCCTACAAACCCACCGGTTGGATCGGCGGCTGGACGCTGTTCTATTGGGGTTGGTGGATATCCTGGTCGCCCTTCGTGGGCATGTTCATCGCACGCGTCTCGCGCGGGCGCACCATCCGCGAGTTCATCCTCGGCGTGTTGTTCGTGCCCGTGGGCTTTACCTTTCTGTGGATGACCTTCTTCGGAAATACGGCCATCCACTTCGAACTCTCGCACGCCGGGGCGGCCCTGTCCGAGGCGGTCGCGAACAATGTGCCTATCGCCATCTTCAAGCTGTTCGAACAGCTGCCGTTGACGACCTTGTCCTCGTCCCTGGCCACCCTCCTGGTCGTGACCTTCTTCGTCACCTCCTCGGACTCGGGCTCCCTGGTCATCGACATCATCACCTCGGGCGGTACCGCCGAGCCGCCGGTCTGGCAGCGCATCTTCTGGGCGCTGACCGAGGGCGTGGTGGCCGCGGTGCTGCTGACCGCGGGCGGGCTCAAGGCCCTGCAGACCGCGGCGATTACCAGCGCCCTGCCGTTTGCCGTGGTCATGCTGTTCGTGTGTTACGGGCTGCTGCGCGGGCTGCGCATGGAACGTCTGCGAAAGATCGCCTACGGCCTGCCGCCCTCGGTATCCCTGTCAGGCGAGCGGGTGTCCTGGCAAAGACGACTCAAGAGCATCGTCAGCCACCCGCGCAAGGATTCGGTGCACAAGTTCATCGAGTCGACGGTGGTGCCGGCCCTCAACGAGGTGGCCGAGGAGATCGGAAAGCACGGCTTGAGCGTCGAGGTGCAGCACGAGGACGGCCGTGTGGAGATGATCGTCTATTACGAGGGCGAGGCCGACTTCATCTACGCCGTGCAACTGCACGGCCAGCGCGCCCCCAGCTTCGCCGTGCCCGACTTCGATATCGACAAGGACGAGAGTCACAAGTATTACCGTGCCGAGGTCCACCTGGCCGAGGGTGGGCAGCACTATGACATTATGGGTTATACGAAGGAGCAGGTGATCGGCGATGTGCTGTCCCAATACGACAAGCACATGCACTTCCTGCACCTGGCGCGCTGATCGTGGCGATCGGCGCGCAGCGGGGCCCGGGCACCGCCCGGACCGGGCGCGGGGGCCTTATTTCTTCTGGCGCGGCGCCCACAGCGAGGCCGATTGGCCGTTGCTGCGGGCGTTGAGCTCCTCGACATAGTCGTTGGCGTAGGTCGTGACCTGCTGGCGCGTCCCGCGCCTTTGACCCACGATCGTCGCGCTGCCGCGCTCGATGACGTAACGAAACCAGCGCGCCTTGTCGTCCTCGCCGCAGCCCTCGGGGGCGGCCGCCTCTTCCACACTCGCCAGCTTGTAGCCCGCGTGGTTCGCCTCTGCCACTTGCTCTTTACCCATCACCGTTACCTCTGCCGATACCAGTTCATCCATACGCAGGGCACGAGGCCCTGCTTTGCACCTAGGCGCCGGAGCGCCGTGTCTTGCCTTGCGTGCGGCGGCGCTCGCCCGAGCGGTGTGCACCGCCGCCGCCATCACCGCGCCGGCCCGAACCGCGGCCCGCGTGGCGATGTTGGCCGCCCTGGCCGCCCCGGCCGTTGGGGATCGGCTCGGCGGCGATAGTGGGATCCGGCTCGAAGCCCGGGACCACGTGCCTGGGCAGCTCGCGCTTGAGCAGGCGCTCGATATTGCGCAGCAGCTGGTGTTCGTCGACGCAGACCAGCGAGACCGCCTCGCCCTCGTTGCCGGCGCGGCCGGTGCGCCCGATCCGGTGTACATAGTCCTCGGCCACGTTCGGCAGCTCGAAGTTGACCACGTGGGGGAGTTGGTCGATGTCCAGTCCGCGGGCGGCGATGTCGGTGGCGACCAGCACCCGCGTGCTTCCCTGCTTGAATCCCGACAGGGCGCGGGTGCGCGCGCCCTGGCTCTTGTTACCGTGAATCGCCGCGGCGCTGATGCCGTCGCGTTCGAGCTGTTCGGCCAGGCGGTTGGCCCCGTGCTTGGTGCGCGTGAATACCAGCACCTGGCGCCAGTCGTTGGTGCCGATCAGCGAGGACAACAGCTCGCGTTTGCGTACCCGGTCCACCGGATGGATGACCTGGGCGACAAGCTCGGAGGCGGTGTTGCGCGCCGCGACCTCGACCAGCACAGGGGCGTGCAGGATGCCGTCGGCCAGGCGTTTGATCTCCTCGGAGAACGTGGCCGAGAACAACAGGTTCTGGCGCTGCGCCGGCAGCCGGGCCAGGACCTTGCGGATGTCGTGGATGAAGCCCATGTCCAGCATGCGGTCGGCCTCGTCGAGCACCAGGACCTCCACGCCGGACAGATCGAGCGTGCCCTGACCGAGGTGATCGAGCAGGCGCCCCGGGGTCGCCACGAGGATGTCGACGCCGCGGCGCAGGCGTTCGATCTGCGGATTGATGCTGACTCCGCCGAAGATCACCGTGGACTTGAGCGGCAGGTGGCGGCCATAGGTCGTCACGCTCTCGCCCACCTGGGCGGCCAGCTCGCGCGTCGGGGTCAGTATCAGGGCGCGCACCTTGCGCCGGCCCTGCGGCGCGGCGCTGCCCAGGCGCTGCAGCAGCGGCAGGGTGAAGCCGGCGGTCTTGCCGGTGCCGGTTTGGGCGCCGGCCATGATGTCGCGGCCCTCGAGGATGAGCGGGATGGCCTGACGTTGGATAGGGGTTGGCTCGGTGTAGCCCTGATCGGCAACGGCACGCACCAATTCGGCCGACAGGCCGAGGGAGTCGAATGACATGTGGTAAATGGCTCCTAGAGTGGCCTACCCGGAACAAGGGCCCGGGCCGGTCTAGGCGGGTACTGGTTGAGTTCGAAAATCGAGGTCGACCGAAGGGTGTTCCGCGAAGGCGGGCGCAGACCGGAGTGCGCCGCGAGCGGCCAGTATACCACGGATCGCACCGCGCAGGCCGCCTGGCGGGCAATCTCCGCCCAGGCGGCGTGCAACGCCGCGGCCGTGGTGCCTGAACGGCCGGCTAGGCCCCGACGCTGGTGCCGATTCCCAGCAGCAGGGCCCCGAGATACAGCCCGGCCGCCACGATGAGGGAGGCCCCCCAGACGACCAGCCAGCGTTGGCGCCCGCGCAGGGCGATGACCACCAGGACGATGCCTATGACGATGCCGAGCCCGGCCTCCAGGTAGGAGGCGTGATCGACGACGGGCTTGCTCGGATCGGTGCCGATTCGATAACGCATGGGTTGTCTCCATCGGCGACGCCGCGGACCCTGGGGCCGTGACATCGTTGCGGGCCTTCATTGTAACAGAAGCGCCATTCTCAGATACGTACCTGGAAACCCATCTCGACGACGCGTTCGCTCGGGATCTGATAGCGCGTCGTGGCATTGGCCGCATTGCGCGCCATGAACGCGAAGATGCGGTCGCGCCAGGGCGCCATGCCCCGGCGCTTGTCGCTGGGCAGCACCGTCTGGTAGCCCAGGTAATAGGTGGTCTGTTCGAGGTCGATGTCGAGCCCGAGCTCGTGACAGCGCGCGAGCTCGGAGGGCACGTTCGGGGTCTGCATGAAACCGTAGTTGAGGATCACGCGCCAGAAACCCTGTTCGTAGCGTTCGAGCTCGATGCGCTCGTCGGCCGGCACCTTCGGTACGTCCTGGATGAACACATTGAGCAGGATGACCTGCTCGTGCAGCGAGCGGTTGCGGCGCAGGTGGTGGCGCAGCGTCGGCGGCGCCTCTTCCAGCCAGGGCGTGATGAACACCGCCGTGCCGGGCACGCGCTGCGGCGCATGGTGTTCGATTTCCCCGAGCAGGGTTTCCAAGGGATCGGCCTGACGCGTGAGCCAGGCGCTCAGCAGCTCGGTACCGCGGCGCCAGGTGGACAGGAGCGTGAAAAATGCGATGCCCACGCCGATGGGGAACCAGCCCCCGTGCTCGACCTTGGTCAGGTTCGCGCCGAGAAAGGCCAAGTCCACGGCGAGGAAGCCGATCAAAAAGAGCAGCGAACGGGCCCAGCCCCACTTGCTGTAGGTCAGCGCGACATTGAAGGCCAGGATGGTGGTGATGGCCATCGTGGAGTTGACCGACACGCCGTAGGCCCCGGCCAGACCGCTGGAGGAGCGAAAGCCCAGGACCAGGCCGATGGTCGCGAACATCAACAGCCAGTTCACGGCGGGCACGTAGATCTGGCCACGTGTCTGCCGTGAGGTCTGCAGCACCCGCACCGGCGGGAACAGGCGCAGCTGGACGGCCTGGCTGGTCAGCGAGAAGGCGCCGGTGATCGCCGCCTGCGAGGCGATGATCGTCGCCGCCGTTGCGATCACGACCAGCGGATACAGGCCCCAGGCCGGTGCCAGGTCGTAGAACGGGTGCAGCGAGTCGTGCGGGCGGGCGAGCAGCAGCGCGCCCTGGCCGAAGTAATTCAACAGCAGCGAGGGCAGCACGAAGCCGAACCACATGCGCCGGATCGGCCGGCGTCCGAAGTGGCCGAGGTCCGCGTACAGCGCCTCGCCGCCGGTGACGACCAGAAAGACCGAAGCCAGTGTGACGAACCCGGCCCAGCCGTTGTGGACCACGAAATGCCAGGCATAGAACGGATTGACGGCCTCGAGCACGCCGGGATTGCCGAGGATGCCGCCGATACCGAGCGCGGCCAGGCTCAGCATCCAGAGCACGATCACCGGACCGAACAGCGCGCCGACGCGCGCGGTGCCGTGGCGCTGCAGCACGAACAAGGCGATGAGGATGCCCACGGTGATCGGCACCACGTAGTGGCTGAAGGCCGGTGTCGCCACGCCAATCCCCTCCACGGCACTGAGGATGGAGATGGCCGGCGTGATCATGACGTCGCCGTAGAGCAGCGAGGCGCCGAACAAGCCGAGCATGATCAACAGCCAGCGCCGGCGCCGGTCCAGGTCGTGCCACGGGCGCAGCAGCGCCAGCAGCGCGAAGATCCCGCCCTCGCCGCGATTGTTGGCCTGCAGGATGAAGGCCATGTACTTGAGCGAGATGACGATCACCAGGGCCCAGAACATCAATGACAGCACGCCCAGGACGTTGGCGCCGGTCACGGCGATGGCATCGAAGCCGTGAAAACACTCGCGCAGGGCATAGATGGGGCTCGTGCCGATGTCGCCGAAGACCACGCCCAGCACGGCCAGCCCGATGGCCGGGGTCAGCGGCTCGCGCCCCGCGCCGGCGGCCGCGCCGAAGGGCAGGGCACGGGTGCTCGGTTGGGCCTCTTGGCCGGGAGGGAGCTCGTCGCCGTTCATCGAACGGCCTCGGCTGGATGGGCGCGTGTGGGCATTATCGGCGGCATTGTTGTTGTTGGCGGGCGCGGCGCGGCTGAGCGGGGCCGGCGCCGGCCCTGGGGCAGCATACCAGAGCCGTGCGCCGCGTACAGCCGTCAATGGGCCGGCGGGTTGTTACGCAGTCGTCATGATCGGTCCCTATGCTGGGCCCGTTCGCCGGGCGCCCAACGTGGCGCCACGGCCCAGGCCAACCGCCGCGAGGGATCGAGATGCCAGGAGACAAACGCAGCGCCTTTCTAGACTTGCCCACTGCCCAGACCGGCGCATCCGGCCGCGCCGACAGTCCACCGAGCGCGCTCGAGCGCTGGCTCCTGGCCAAGCTGTTTGGCTTGATGGGCCAACCGGCAATCCGCTTCGTTCTCTGGGACCAGAGTACGGTCGGTCCCGAGGGCGCGAACGAGGCCGTGAGCGGTTTGCATATACCGAGCCGGCGGGTGCTGTGGCGCCTGCTGCGCAATCCGGGATTGAACTTCGGTGACGACTACAGCGCCGGTCTGCTGATGATCGAGGGCGAGCTGCGTGACTTCCTGGAGGCCGTTTACGGGGCCGGGGGCGGCTCGCCGCGCTCCGGTCCCCTGGGCCGCTATGCCGTCAATCGCCCCACCTGGCGGCGGCCCAACTCGCTGTCCGGCTCAAAGCGCAACATCCATCACCACTACGACCTGGGAAATCACTTCTACCGGCTGTGGCTGGACGCCGACATGGTCTATACCTGCGCCTATTTTCCCCAACCGCAGGATGACCTGGAAACCGCCCAGCGGGCCAAGATGGATCTGATCTGTCGCAAGCTCCGCCTCCGGCCCGGCGAGCTGGTCATCGAGGCCGGCTGCGGCTGGGGGTCGCTGGCCCTGTACATGGCCCGTCACTATGGAGTACGGGTGCGAGCCTACAATATCTCGCGCGAGCAACTGGCCTTCGCGCGCGACCGTGCGCACGAGCAGGGGCTCGACGGGCGCGTCGAATTCATCGAGGCCGATTACCGTGAGATCGGCGAGGATGCCGCGCGCCGCGGCCCCTGCGACGTCTTTGTTTCCGTGGGCATGCTCGAACACGTGGGCCGGGCCCATCACCGGGGCTTTGGTGGCGTGATCGACCGCTGCCTGAGTGCCTCCGGCCGCGGACTGATACACAGCATCTCGCAGCCCGAGCCGCGCCCCGTCAACCCCTGGCTCGAGCGGCGCATCTTCCCCGGCGGCTATCCGCCCACCCTGCGCGAGATGGCGGCCATCCTCGAGCCCCGGCGCTGCGTCGTGACGGACGTGGAGAATCTGCGCCTGCACTACGCCAAGACCCTGGAGCACTGGCTGGCCCGCTTCGAGGACCACGCCAAGCAGATCGCGGCCACCTACGACGAGTCCTTCGTGCGGGCCTGGCGTTTGTATTTGACCGCGTCCATCGCCAACTTCACGACCAACGCCCTGCAGCTCTACCAGATCACCTTCAGCCGCGTTGCACAGTGCGAGGTACCCTGGACCCGCGCCGATTTGTATTCTTGAGGGTCCTGGGGGGTGCGCCGGCGCTCATCCGCGATCGCGAAGGGCCGGGCGTGTGGTTGCCGTGCCGGCCCCTATAACACGCTATGAACTCGCCGCCGCCGTGCGTGATCGGTACCGCAGGGGCGGCGCGCGGTGCGATGGCGCGCGCCTGGTCCCGGCCGGAGCCGGCCGTCAGTCGTCGAAGCCGACCTCGCCGTCCAGCGCGGCGCGCAGTTTGGCAATCACCTCCGCTTGCCCTGCGTAGGTATAGGCCTGGGCGGCGATCCGTCCCCAGACCGGCCTCGGCCAGGCGCGGTCGGTGCGATAGCGTACGATGTGATGGATGTGCAACTGCGCGACGGCGTTGCCCAGGGCGGCGATGTTCATCTTGTCTGCGGCGAACTGCTCGGCCATGGCGCGGGCCAGTGTCGAGGACTCGTGCATCAACCGCGCCTGATCGGCCCGGTCGAGTTGATAGATCTCGGTGATGTCCTGCCGGTCGGGTACCAGGATGCACCAGGGGTAATTGGCATCGCGCATGAGCAACAGGTGGGAGAGCTCGAAGCGCCCGAGCAGGAGGCAATCCTGAAGGAGTTGAGGATGGATCCGCGCCATGCAAACCTCGTCTCGTCCGTCGACCCTTCCCGTGCCGTGCTTGGTGCGTCGATCCGCGCCCCCGCCGCCGGCTCGGCAACCGGGCGGGCGCGCCGACCGCGCGCGCTGGCCGGGTGACTTACTCGACCTTCGTGTACACCGAGGCGCGGCCGGTCTGGCTGGTGACAATGCGCAGCCGGCGATGCCGGTCGTCGACGTGGAAGGTCATGATGACGTCCTTGCCCTTGTACGTGAATACCGCCTTGACGCCCTTGGGCGTGACGATATACATGCCGAGCACGCGATCACCGTCGGGGAAGATGCTGATGACATCGCCGTTGGCTTTGAACTCCAACCAGTCCTTCTTGGCCCCGTCGGGGTCGTAGCTCAGCGCCCATTTGCCGACCACCCACTGGTCGTCGGCGGCGCGCGCCGGTGTGGCCCAGGCGAGCGCCGTGCCCAGCAGCAGGGCCAGCCCCAGCATCCAACTCGTTCGTCTCATGCGCGTGCCCCTCGCCGGCCGGCCACGGCCCGGCCCTGCCAATATCCTACCCGCCATCATAACCGGATCCACCCGCGGCGCAGTAGCACGGCCACCGCGACGCCCCCGACGAAGGCCGCGCCGACATTCCACAGGGCCAGGGCCGTGGTGACCACGGCCACGAAACGCGACGCCTTGTCGGGACCGAAGTCGCAGGCCCCCAGTGCGAGCTGGACGCCGGCCAGAAACAGGATGACGCCCAACACGGCGGCGGGAAACAGGCGCATGATCTCGACCACCGAATCGCTGAAAAACAGCGCCAGCAGGGTCAGCAGCACGCCCAGGATGATGAGCGCGCCGCCGGTGCGGGCCCCGAAGCGGACATGGCCGGCCATGCCGCCGGCGCCGTGGCACATGGGCACGCCGCCGAGCAGCGGGCTGACCAGGTTCATCACCCCGGTGGAGATGGCCACGCGGCGCTCGCTCACGGGCCGATCCGGGAACAGGCGGTTGTTCTCCTCGGTGATGGCGATGAGTGCATTGCCCAGCGTCAGCGGCAGCTGGGGCAGCGCCAGCAGCACACTGCCGCCGAGGAAGTCGCTCAGGCTCATCGTGCCCAGTTGCCAATGCGGCAGGTGCAGGCGCGGTTGGATGCCGGCGAGCAGGCTCCCCAGGGAGGGATGCTCGAGCGCGGCGGCCACCGCGCCGATCAGCAGCAGCACGAACATGGCCGGGATACGTTCGTTGCCCAACAGCACGAGCGCGAGGATCAGGCTGGGCAGGGCCAGCCACCAGCCCTGGGACATCATGCCGATGCCGTCGCCCATGAACTTAAGCCCCAGCCCGAGCACGATGCCGGTGATGACGGCGCGCGGCGTGATCCGCGCGATGCGCTCGGCCAGGCCCGTCACGCCGAGCACCAGCCACAGCACGCCGGTGGTCAGGCCGGCGCCGTAGACCGCGCCGGGGGTGACCACGAAATTCTGTGTCGCCTGGGTCGTGGCGGCCGCGCCGATGGCCTTCATCGGCTGGATGGGGAAGGGGGTGCGGTAGAGCAGGCCGGAGACGATCTTGGCCAGCCCGAAGGCGAGCAGGATGCCGAAGGGGTCCATGTGCAGCAGGCTGACGTAGGCCACGACGAAGGGGATCAGGGTCCCCAGGTCGCCGAACGCCCCCGCCCATTCGCCGCGCCCGTAGCGGTTTTCAGACACCGGCCTCCCCCCTCTACCTGTCGCTGGCGTCAAAGCCCGACCAGCGCCCCGGCCTTACCGCTTGGCCTCAGCGGTGCTTCGCGCCGAACGCCCCCGCGGCGGGCGGCTCAATGGCGCCGATCCAGGCCTCGTGGCGCCGGCCGTAATGTACCGTCACCCGATAGCGCGGTGCGCCGTCGATGGCCCTGCCCCGGGTGCCGTAGTAGTACCGCCGCGGCCGACGCTCGGACGGCCCGGGCAGCCGCTGCGCCCGGGCCGCGCTCACGTGCAGGGTCGCGGGCAGCAGGCGAGTGATATAGCCGTAGACTCGGTTGCGCTTGTCCTGGTGTGACCAGCCGTACCGCGCGCGCACCACGCCCGGCACGATCAGATAACGGCCGCGATCGGCGTAGTGCCGGCGCAGGGCGGCGGCATCGGTGCCGGCGTCCACCGCGAACAGCCGGGAGCCCCCGCGGCGCAGCCGCTCGAGCTGCTTGCGGGCGCTGTCCAACCGGCGTTGGGGCGTCTTGCCCTGGCGTACCTCGGTGCGCAGCGAGGCGACCTGGTCTTCCTTTTGATGCAAAAAGGCCCGCCAGGCCGGCCCGTCGTATTCGAGGACGATGAAGACCCGGCGCGAGAGCAGCGCTCCGGGGTGGGGGCGGCTCTTGCCCTTGGACCGGCTCGCCGGATCGGCGGTCTCGAAACCCAGGCTCGCCAGCTTGGCGCGGTCCAGCCAATCCTGGTCCTGGTGCTGCCAATTGATGCGCAGCGCCACGCCCGTGTCCTCGCGTGACCAGGCGCCGCGCCAGGCTATCGGCAGCTCCCGTTCGGTCATGGTCACGGTGGCGTCCGGCGGGCCGCTGCGGTTGTACCACACACGCCCCAGGACAAAGGCGTTGACCACCAGCACCAGGGCCAGGGCGGCGAGCAGGGGGCGGCGGCTCACCGCGCCGCTCCCCGGCTCCGGGCGCGCAGCCAGCGCAGGGCGAGCACCGCGCCGATGGCGACCAGACCGATGATCAAAAAGAAGACATATTTGGGCATCCAGTCCCACCACCAATCGAACAGCTTGGTGTACAGAAAGAGCACGAAAAAGGTACTGCCCAGGTTGGTCAGCCCCGGCCAGGCGCGGGCGATACCCAGCCAGATGGTGCCGGCCGCCGCGACGAAGCCCAGTGTCTGATAGAGATACTCGACCGTCGTGTTCGCGAACGGCAGGTAGCTGATGGCGCCCCAGTTGGAGAGGAGCAGCACGGCGATGAACACCACCAGCAGCCCGAACACCCGGTAGATACCCGCGAAGGCGGGCCGGTTCCCTTGGCGCAGGAAGCCGAGGGCGAAGATGATCGCGCCGGCGATGAGAAAGTTCTCCGGGCGCTCGCCGAAGGACAGCCAGTAGGCACCGCTGAAGGTGCCCACCTTGGCGGCGAGAAAGCCCATCAGGCTGGCCAGCCCCGCGACCAGCAGCAGGCGCAGGCCGTAGCCGTAGGCCAGGATCAGGGCGAAGGCGGCCCAGGCCAAAAAGGCGTTCGGGCTGGGAGCGATGTTGAAGATCGACCCCAGTACGTCGAGGTTCAACACGAAACAGGCGAAGGCCACCAGCGCCAGCAGCATCGCGAAATACGGGCTGCGCTCGCGCCTTGCGACCCAATCCACGCCCGCCACGGTCAGCAGCGGCGCGGCCACCAGGATCGGCACCTGCGCCGTGGTGCCGATCAGCCCCCAGAAGCGGAAGAAGAAAAAGAACACCGCCGCGGACATGGCGAGCGCCCCGAGAAAGGAGGCGATGCGCATGCCCCAGGACAGCTGCTTCTGGCCGTGATTGGTATCGATATCGTATTCGCCGGCCAACTGGGCGAGCAGGCCGTCATGATAGCGGCGCACGCGCGCCAGGGTGTCGGCGTCCAGCCCCAGTACGCCTTCCCCCTGGAGCCGATCGAGCTCGGCCCGAAAGGCGTGAATGCGGTCGGCGCGTTGCTGCGCCTGTTGTTTTTCCATGCGCTGTGCTTGTGTCCTGGCGCGGCGGTCGCCCCGCAGCGAGTCCAAGGAAACCATAGCACAATGTGCCGGGAACGGGGTTCTGACCCCCGCCGCCCGAGTTGGCCCCCGGCGGCGTATTTGTCCGACTTTTTTTCTAAAGATACTCGCGCCACGGACGACACATATCCTGCGACGGCCAGACCCGAGGTCTGGACAGCCGCACGAAAAAGGCTACGTACCGAGAATCGAGGACAACAATATCCCGCCGCTCCAGGGGCCTGCGCCTCTCGAGACCGGGACGCCGCCGGGGCCAGCGAGATTGCCCGCGCCCGGCCGCCCGAGATGCCCTCGTCTGACCCTCCCAGCCCACGGCCTTTTTCCCGCCTAGACCTGGCCATCCGTTTGCCCGATGGCCGTCAACCCATTTCGTCGTACGAACTGTCTACCGGACGGTAGCCGGCTGCGTCCCCTGTTGGGCCCGCCGCGCCGGGCCGCCGTCCTATGTGTTGCCAAGGCACAGGGGGGATCGACCATGGAGCCACACGCCATGAAGGTCAGCTTGCTCGGACTGGACGACCGCTCGCAAGAGGCGCTGGTCCTGGCATTTCGCCACCGCGCCGGCGGCCGGTGCGTTGTATGCGAGGAGTCCGAGGCGCAAGTGGTGGTAGCTGACTTCGACAGCGAGACGATTGCCGCGCAGTACCAAGCCCTGCGACAGCGCCGCCCGGCCGTCCCGGTCATCGCGGTGTCGAGCCGCGACCCGTCGTTGCCGGCCGTGGCTCACCTGCCCAAACCGGTTGCCGTGAGTCAATTGGTCGAGCTGATCGGGGCGCTTGCACAGGAGCAAAAGGAGGACGTCATGCCAAAAGGGTTTACCAGCGATCAGGTCGAGCGGGCCATGAAGGCCATCAATACCAGACGCGCCGCCGTCTCGCTCGAGGGCCGGGCGGGCAAGGCCCAGGACGGGCGCTCAGACCTGAAACGCGCACTCGCCGCCAAGGGCGATGAGATGTATTTCGACCCACAGCGGTTTTTGCTCGGCCATGTGCAGCATGCCTTCAAGGCCGCCCGCACCTCCGGGCGGCCCGTGGCCTTGACCTGTCTGGGCGACGAAACCATTGCATTCGACCCCGCTTCCGACGCGGTCGTCACGAGCCTGTCCGACACCCAGATCCGAAGCCTGGCCATTGCCCCTTGCGATGACGAACTCGCCTCGCCCGTCGAGACGCGCGAACTCGACGCAGGCTTGGCCGCTGGGGCTGAGGAGGGGAACCGGCGCACGTTCGCGGCCGAGACCTTCTTGTGGAACCTGGGATTTTTGACCAGCCGCGGGCGTATGCCCTCCGGCACGTCCGGCGGCGAGCACGTCTACCTGCGCCGTTGGCCGAACCTGACCCGTGTTGTGGTATCGCCCAACACCATGCGGATCGTCGCCTACTGGGTGCGCCAGCCGTGTGAGCTCCTGCGTATCTACGAGATTTTGCAGGTCCCGGTGGAGGATGTCTTTGCCGTCTATTCCGCGGCCCATGCGGCCGGCTTGGCCGGACCGGCCAAGCGCTGCGCGGATACCCTGGTCGACGCCTTCGATGTCCCGGCCAGCCCTCGGCGCGGGCTGTTCTCGGCCATTGTAAGTCGGCTCGGCAAGCGCGGCGAGCCCGGCCAGGAAGTGGCCTGAGAAGGAGGGATGTCGATGAGCGCGTACAAGCTTGTGTTCAGCGGCCCGGTCGGCTCGGGCAAGACGACGGCGATCGCGGCCATTAGCGACGTCGACCCGTTCACCACCGAGGAGGTCGCGACCGACGAGACCCGCGAGCTCAAGGCCAATACGACGGTGGCGATGGACTACGGCATGATGAAGCTCGATACGGGTGACCGGATTCACCTATACGGCACGCCCGGCCAGGAGCGGTTCGATTTCATGTGGGACATCCTCACCGACGGCGCGATCGGTCTGGTCTTGCTGTTGAACCACGCCGGTCCCGAGCCGCTTGAACAGCTCGACTACTACCTGGACCAGTTTGGCGGCTTCATCTCGAGCACCGGGCTCGCGGTTGGGGTGACGCGCCGCGAGGCCGGCACCAGGCCCGGCCTGGACGACTACCAGGCGCGCCTTGCCGGGCGGCAGATCGGCGCGCCCGTGTTTGAAGTCGATGCTCGCCGCCCGGGCGACGTGGCGATGCTCGTCCAGGCCTTGCTGTACTCGCTCGACCCCGGCGTCGATGCGTCCGGCGACGAGCTGTAGCGCCATGACGAGGCCCACGGCCCTCCAGTCGGTACTTTGCCTGACCGATTACGGCGTCGCCTTCGGCGACAAGGTCGTCCTCGGGTCGCTCGACCTGGAGGTCGCGGAGCGCGGCGTCGTCGTTCTCATGGGGCCCGCCGGCACGGGCAAATCGACACTGCTGCGCGCCTTGGCGGGCATTGCCCACGCGGTGCCCTCGTTTCGCACCTGGGGCGATGCCCGTTACGCGGGTCGCGCCCTCGGGGAGGGCGGCGAATCGCCCGCGCTGGTGGCTCAGAATGCGCGCCTGATGATGGCCTCGGTACTGGAGAACATGGTGCACGATCTTCCTGAACGCCACACCCTGACGCCGACCGAACAGGTCGTGCTGGCTCGCCGCCTGCTTGAGCGCGCCGGTTTGGCCCACTTGATCGAAACGCTGGACAGGCCGGTGGTGAGTTTGAGCCTCGCCACTCAGCGCCATTTAGCTATCGCGCGCACCGTGGCGGCCAACCCTCGACTGGTGTGTATCGACGAGCCGACCGCCGATCTGTCCGACTCGGAGGCACAGACACTGTTGGAGTATCTGCGCCGCGAAGCCGAGCACCGCGCCGTCATGGTCGTGCTCCATAACCAGCAACAAGCCCGTTGGCTCGGGGGGCGCACTGCGCTGCTTGCGGGCGGCCGCATCCAGGAATGCCGCGACACGGGTGCATTCTTCGCGCACCCGCAGGCCACGGTCACCCGCACGTTCGTACGCACCGGCTCGTGCAGCGTACCTTCCCCGAACGCCCGACCCGAAGAGATCGACGAGACGGCCCGGCCCGTAGAACCGCCCCCGGCCGCGCAGTCCTATGTCAGCGAGGCCTTCGGGCCGCGTGGCTTTCTCTGGTTGAGGCAGGGCCTGTTGGCGGGCACACCGCGCCCCGGCGTGTTTCTGGACCTGGACTACGACCTGCGTGCCCTGAAACGCGTGGGCATAAACGTTCTGGTGTCATTGACCGAGACCCGAATGGACACCGATCTATTGGAGCCTTACGGGATCGCCGGGGTTTGGCTGCCCATCGACGATATGGGCGCACCGGCGATCGAGGCCGCCAAGTCGCTCTGCTCGCAGGTCGACGAACTTCTGACCGCCGGGCAAGCGGTAGCGTATCACTGCAAGGCGGGCTTGGGCCGGACCGGCACCATGCTTGCGGCGCAGCTGATCTGGGAAGGTAGCACGGCATTGGATGCCTTGGAGTCTGTAAGACGCATCGAGCCTCGATGGGTGCAATCGCAAGAGCAAGTCGATTTTCTCGAGCGGTTCGCCGAGGCCTGTAAAACAAAGCGCCCTAGTACGATGGCGTTCTGACATCACACACAACCACACAAATGGAGAAACAATCATGGCTTTAGATGACGCATTGGCAACTGCGATCGGTCAGGTTCCGGAGTGCCTTGCCGGTGGCTACGTCGACCTCAGTACTGGGATGCTGTTGGGAATCAAAACGGTGGACTCGCATCCGCGAGAGGTGATGGACATTTTGGCCGCCGCCACGGCTGACCTCTTCCAGGGCACGAATGTGTTGACGATTGAGAGCCTGTTCAAGAAGGCGCGCGGGCTGCCGGAGGACAATCATCACTATTTTCAGGAGATGATAGTCAACAGCGACAACCTGGTGCACGTGTTCCTGCGTGGAAAGGAAAACGAGGACCACGTTATCGTGTTCGTATGTCGGCGCAGCGTTAACCTCGGCATGGCGCTGACCAAGGCACGTCAGGCACAGCCCGGCGTCGAGGCGGCGGTCTAGTGAGCCCACGGCGCCGCCCGCGCGGCGCGGGCGGCGTCCTTCGGCCCCTTGTTGCAGCGGGGGGAGGGGGTAGCAATGGAGTTTGAACGGCATTTCAGACAGGGCGCCCTGGCGCCGGACGAGGAAATGTGGCGTGCCCTCGGCGAGGGCCGTCTGCTCGAGACGATCCTCAAGGATTTCTACTCGCGGGTCTATGCGGACGATCGCCTGGCCCCCTTTTTCGAGGATGTCAGGATCGAGCGCGCGATCGATAAGCAGTTCACGTTCTTGAAATCAGTTTTCACCGGCGAACGGTGCTACTTCGGCGAGCATCCGAAAAAGGCGCATCATTGGATGGTTATCTCCAATGAATTGTTCGACTATCGCGAACAATTAATGGAGGACTGCCTGCGTCGGGCCGGTTTGGCCGACCATCTGATCAAGCGTTGGCGTGCCTTGGAGGAGGTGTTTCGAAAGTCGATCGTCAAATCAACACCCGCGCCCCGAAGGGTCGGGGGGCGGTTGATTCCGGCAGAGGGTTATAGCGAAGCCGTCATGGACCTGGCGACTCTGTGTGACGCCTGCGAAGCCGAGATAACCGAGGGCACGCGCGTCTCCTACCACGTGCGAACCGGCAAGGTCTACTGTGAGCCCTGCCTTGCCAATATTCGCCAACACGGGACCCTGTCATGAGAGCCAGGGCCCACGACGCGGCCGCGGCCGTGCCAGGCGTTGCCGGTACTCATCCCATCAACGAAGAACAACACAAACTCGGTGGCTAGAGATGACAGACAAGGGATCAATCGACAAGGTCGTTAAACCCATTTTGAAACGCCTCAACAGCTTCTCCAAGGACATTGAGGCCTCAGCGGTCATGTCACGCGACGGTCACAGCCTGTCCTCGGTGCTCGGCGAGGGCGTCGATTCGGATCGCCTGGGAGCCATGTGTGCGTCCATGCTCTCGTTGGCCGAGAGGACTTCGCGCGAGCTCAAGCGCGGCAACCTCAAGCAGGTCGTAATCGAAGGCGACGAGGGTTACGTTTTGATCGTCAATATTGGTGTCGAGGCCGTCCTGGCCGTCGTGTCCCAGCCCTCGGCCAAGCTCGGCATGGTGTTCGTCGAGGCCAAGAAGATCGCCAAGGAGATTGCCGCCGCCGGGGTGCTGTGAGGCTGGCGCAGACGGGGGGCGCGCCATGCAGCGGGGCGACCTCGCCAGGGGCGCTGCGCCCCCGCCTTTGGCGCACGCAGTGCCAGCTATTGGCTCGGCCCCGCCGGATGGCCGACCGGCATCAGCAGCAGCGGCGCGACGCCGCGCGGCAGGTCGAGCAGCCTGGCAACGTCGTGGTCGTGAAAGGCGCCGACGACCACCGTGGCCAGGCCGAGGTCCTCGGCCTGGAGAAACAGGTTCTGTGCGGCGTGGCCGGCCTCGATGTGTACATATCGCTCGGCCCGCGCGCCGTATTTTCGTTCTGTACGCGCATAGTCCGCGCCGAAGACGACGACCGCCGGCGCCGCGCCGATCCAGCGTTGGCCCAGGGCGGCGCCGGCCAACGCCATCCGCGCATCACCCGCGTGGAGGCGAACGAGGCGGTGGCGGCCGGGTTTGTAGTGGTAGATACCGGCCTCGAGGCCATCGACCCGGCCGGCCACGACATAGAGCTCCAGGGGATAGAGCGCACCGGCCGAGGGCGCGGTGCGCAGCCCGGCCGGGTCGGTGATGCCTTGGGCGGCCCACAGCAGCTGCCCGAGGTCGGCGAGGGACAACCCGGCGGCGGCGAACTCGCGGACCGAGCGCCGCCGCTCGAGCAGTTGCTCGAGGCTGTAGCGCCCGTGCAGGCCGTGCGACGGCAGTGGGATATTCTCGGTGCCCTGGGCCATGAGCCCTCCTGAAGCCAGGCCGGCCGTGAACAGGGTCAACACCAGCGCGAGGGGTGGGGCCACCGGCCGGCGTTGGTTCCCGGCGCGGGCCGTCGGGCGATGCGGACGGTGTTTGTCCATAGGATGGTTCGCCCCAAGCCGGGCCCGCTGCCCCGACCGTTTTGTCGCGCGCGCCGGTGGGCGCAGTGGCCCGGCCCGGTTCAGTAGCCCTCGTCGCAGCTGTAGCCCATCTGGGCGAGGGCCTCGTCGATATAGTCGGGCGCGAGCGGCGTGGCGAGCACGTATTCGGCCGTGCGCTTGGTCCATCGCTCGACGGCCTCGCCGTAGGCACCCTGCCAGTCGGTGGCGTCGAAGTCGCCGCGGCCTATCCACATCAGGGCCACCAGGGCGGCCTGCTGGTCGCGCTCGAGATCGTCGATGGTGCACTTGGCCTCGGAATAGGTGAGGTCGTCCGCGTGGTCGGCCAGGACCTGCAGCGCCCAGTCGTCGCTCGGGTTGTCCGGCCTGTCCGGCAGGACAACGTCTTCTTTGGCCTGAAACTCGCGCACGCACTCGACGATTCGACAGGCCAGGTCCGGATTGAGTTGTTCGAGCATGATTACCTCCTCACCATTGAATTCATGCTTACACCGGCGCGTACGCCCGGCAAGCGTCCGTTGGGCCTTGCTTGACGCAGATCAGGTTCCCACCGGCCTTGACGAGAACCCGACGAGGGGTGAGCCGGGCGGGCGGCGGGCGTTGAATTCAGGCGCGTAATTTGTTTTCCTGTAGCAGCCGACGGGGCCCGCCCTGGATTCCCAAACGCCCTGCCCACCGTGTTGGAATTCAACGCCGCCCCCCTGCACGGAACACCGGGCCGATGCGGTGATGCCCGCAAAGGGATTACCGGCGCCGGTCGTTCCGCCGAAGTCCTCCGAAGTGCCGAGCCGCCGGGAACACCGCCCGGCGCGGTGCCGTCGTTTGCCAGGAGAGCCCGATGAGCGAATCGTCCACCTCCACTGACCAGGCCTCACCCCGTCGTTCCAAACGCAAGCTGCTGCTCTGGATCGTCGCACTGGTGTTCATCGCCGCGGGCCTGGGTTACGGGTCCTATTGGTATTTCGTCGGTCGGTATTGGGTCAGCACGGCGGATGCCTACGTGCACGGCAACCAGGTGCCGCTGATGCCACAGATCAAAGGAACGGTCACGGCGGTGCGCGCCGACAACACCGAGCTCGTGCACCGCGGCGATGTGCTGGTCAAGCTGGACCCGACCGATGCCAAGCTTGGCGTCCAAAAGGCGGAGGCCAAGCTCGCCGACACCGTGCGCCAGGTCCATCAGCTCTACCAGCAGATCCCCGAGCTCAAGGCGTCCGTCCAGGCGCGCCGGGCCGATCTGCGCCAGGCGCGCGATGACTACCGGCGCGCCGAACGTCTGCGCAAGAGCGGCAACGTATCCCAGCAGAGCTACCAGCACGCCCTGACGGCGTGGCATACCGCGCAGGCCGCGCTCAGTCAGGTGCGCCACCACCTCGATGCGCTGCAGGCCCAGACCGAGGGCACCGACCTGCGCCATCACCCCAAGGTCGAGCTGGCCGCCGCGGCCCTGCGCCAGGCCGACGTGGCCCTGGCACGCACGCGTATTCTCGCCCCGGTGACCGGCTATGTGGCGCAGAGTACCGTCCAACTCGGCCAGCAGGTCGCGCCGGGCAAGCCGCTGCTGGCCATCGTCCCGCTCGATCGGGTCTGGGTGGTGGCCAACTTCAAGGAAACGGTATTGGCCAAGATGCGCGTGGGCCAGCCGGTCGACGTCAAGGCCGACCTCTACGGCGGCCGTGTGCACTATCACGGAACCGTGTTGGGCATCAGTCCCGGTACGGGCAGCACGTTCGAGTTGCTGCCCCCGGAGAACGCCACCGGCAACTGGATCAAGGTCGTGCGCCGCGTGCCGGTGCGTATCGGCCTGCCCGGGGCCGAGCTCAAGGCGCACCCGCTGCGCCTGGGCCTGTCGATGAGCGCCAGCGTCGACGTGCACGACACCTCCGGCGGTGTGCTCGGCGAGGCCCCGGCCGGGCGTACCACCTCCAGCACCGACGTCTACCAGCGCGCCCTGGACAAGGCGAACCGGCGCATCGACGCCATCATCCGCGCCAATTCGCACCGGGGCGGGACGGCCTCACCGGCCAAGCACGCCGCGACGGAACCGCATGGCAGCTGAGGACCCGGCACCGTCGACGGCGCACGGCGCCTCCGAGGCGCCCATGCTGGACACGGCGCAGCGGTCCGTGATCACCTTGGCCTTGGCGCTGGCGGTGTTCATGAACGTGCTCGATGTATCCATCGCCAACGTGTCCATCCCGACGATCGCGGGCTATCTCGGCGTGAGCGCCGAGAACGGGACCTGGGTGATCACCTCCTTTGCCGTGAGCAACGCCATCGCCGTGCCGATCTCCGGGTGGCTGGCCAGGCGCGTGGGCGAGGTGAGGCTGTTCGTCATCTGCACGCTGTTGTTCACGTTCTTCTCCTGGCTGTGCGGGATGTCGTTCAGCTTTCCCATGCTGCTGGCCGCCCGGGCCATGCAGGGGGCGGTGGCCGGGCCGATGATCCCCCTGTCCCAAAGCCTGCTGCTGTCGAACTACCCGCGCGAGAAGCACGGTTTCGCCAACGGCATCTGGGGCATGACGGCCGTGGTCGGGCCCGTGGCCGGTCCCATCCTCGGCGGTTGGATTACCGATCACATCAACTGGTCGTGGATCTTCTATATCAACGTGCCGGTCGGTCTGCTCGCGGCGTGGCTGACCTGGGCCATCCTGCACCGGCGCGAGACCGCGATTCGTCGCCAACCCGTCGACGTGATCGGCCTGGCCCTGCTGATCATCGGGGTGGCCTGCCTGCAGGTCATGCTCGATACCGGTAACAACCACGGCTGGTTCGGGTCCGAGCGCATCGTGGCCCTCGGGCTGGTCGCCCTGATCAGTCTGACCTTCTTCGTGGTCTGGGAACTGACCGAAGAGCACCCGATCGTGGACCTGCGCCTGTTCGCGCGGCGCAACTTCGCGGTGGCCACGATGGCGATGAGTCTGGGCTACCTGACGTTCTTCGCGGGGGTGGTGATCTTTCCGCTGTGGCTGCAGACCCAGCAGGGCTATACCGCGGCCTGGGCGGGTCTGGCGACCGCCTCGCTGGGCCTGTTCGGCATCGTCTTCTCGCCCATCGTCGGCCACCTCGCCGATCGCATCGACGTGCGCGTCCTGGTCACCTTCGGGTTCATAGTGTTCGCGGCGGTGTCCTTTGCCAACGCCGATATGAATACCCATGTGACCTTCTGGCAGGTCTTTCTGCCGCGCCTGCCCTGGGGGGTGGGAATCGCCTGTTTCTTCATTCCGTTGATCACCTTGTCGCTGTCCGGTCTGCACGGCAGCCAGATCGCCAGCGCCTCGGGGCTGTTCAATTTCATGCGCCTGTTGGCCCTCAGCTTTGGGACCTCCATCAGCGTGACCCTGTGGGACCACCGCGCCACGGTCCACGACCATCACCTGAGCGAGAACCTCTCACCCTATTCCCCCCTGACCCGCCACGCGCTCGACCACGCCCAGGCCCTGGGCATGGGCCCGACGCAGAGCCTCGGGGCCCTGGCCCACAGCGTGGCGCGCCAGTCCTTCATGCTGGCCACCAATGATGTATTCTGGATCTCGGGCTGGGTCTTCGTGGGCCTGATCGGCGTCATCTGGATCGCCAAACGCCCGGAACGCGGCGGCGGGCGCCCGGCGGTCGAGGCCTGACGCCCGCGCGGTGAGAGGGAAGGCAATATGTCCGGTGGGATGAAATCCGTGGTGTGCCGGGTGCTGCTCGCGCTGATGGCGGCTGCGTTCGTCGCGATGGCCCAAGCCGGCGACGGGCCGGCCCGGCTCGAGCACCTCGATGCGGCGCAGCGCCTCAAGCTCGAGCACGCCCAGCGCGAGTATGAAACGAGCCGGGCGCCTCTGACCGAGGCCCAACGCCGCGCCCTGGAGCAGCGCCTGCGCCAGCAGCGGGCCGAGCAGCGCAAGCTGCAGCAACAACAGCTTCAGCGCCAGCGGGCCCTGGATCATCAGCTGGCCGACCAACCGCCGGCCGTTTCGCGTCACCGGCTCGACGAGCAGCTCCAGCGCGACCGGCGCCGCCAGGACCAGCAGCGCCTGCAGTTCGAGCTCGATCGCAAGCAGTGGTCGTATCCCGGTCGATGAGCGCCAGGGGCCGGCGCGCTCAGAAGTGGGGATCCATGATCATCTCCGGCCAGTAGACCTTGTCCTTGTCCTTGGCCTGGAGCTCGGCCGCCTTCTGTTTGGCCTCGCCGTAGTTCATCTCGTCGTCGAACCGACTTTTCTCGAAGCCATACTTCAACTTCCAGGCCACGCGATAGCCGGCGTCCCCGTCGCGATGCAGCAGGGAGTCGGCCCGGTTGATATAAACGCCTGCCATATGAGGTTCCTCCTTGTCGTGTGCCGGGGTATCTCGTTAGGTATGGACCACCCGCCGCAGGGGCGCAAGCGCCGCTCAACTGTCCGGGTCGTGATCGACGATCAGCGGCACGAAGGCGACCGGCAGCACATTGCGGGTTTGCGTCGTGCCTTCCGGCGCCTTGGTGACCAGCAGCAGTTCCTGGTGCAGGTGGGGCCGACCGACCGGGATGGCCATGCGCCCGCCGGGCTTGAGTTGTTCGACCAGGGCGGGCGGCACGTGGGGCGCCGCGGCCGTGACGACGATGGCGTCGAAAGGCCCCTTTTCGGCCCAGCCGCGATAGCCGTTTTCGCAGCGCACCTCGACATTGTCATAGCCCAGCCGGTGCAGGACGCTGCGCGCCTGTTCGGCCAGCGCGGGGACATACTCGAGCGAATAGACCTGCTTGGCCAGCCGCGCCAGCACGGCCGCCTGATAGCCCGAACCGGTGCCGACCTCGAGCACGATGCTGTCCGGGTTCAGCTCGACCAGGTCGGTCATCAGGGCGACGATGTAGGGCTGGGAGATGGTCTGGCCGTGACCGATCGGCAGCGGGCCGTTGTAGTAGGCCGCCTCGCGCAGCTCCGGCGGGACGAACTGCTCGCGCGGTATCTCGCCGAGCGCGCGCATGACCCGCGCATCGAAACTCGCGCGGCCGGTATAGCCGACGGTATCCGCGGCCTCTTGGCGGATCTCCTCGAGCAACTGCTTGGCGCGCGGGTTCATCGCAGTGCCCCGATCGCCCGGTCCTTCTCAATCCTCATGGCTGTAGTGACCGCGGCGTGCCCCGGGCAACAGCGCCTGAAATGCCTCGCCCGAGACTTTCACCAGCGATTCGTGGTCGCCGGCCTCGAAGTAGACCCAGGCCAGTGACAGCAGCGCCTCGTCGACGAAGGTCTCCAGCTCGTAGGCCGGGCCCAACGGGGGCACGGCGCCCGGCTGGCAGTCGGCGAATACCGCTTCGACCTCCGCTTCGGAGGCCAGCTCGAAGGCGCGCCCCGTGTCGGCCCGCAGTGCCTCCAGTTTGACCCAGCCCTCGCCCGGTATCACCGCCAGGGCGTGACCGCCGGCGTCGCGTACCAGCACGCCCTTGGCGATGTGGTCATCGGGCACATGGGCGGTGCTGGCGACCTCGCGGGTCGACTCCGCCTTGGGGTGGGCGACCAGCTCGAAGCTCGCGCCGCGGCGATCGAGATACGACTTCAGCCTGTGTGCCAGTGCCATGTCTTGCTCCTCGGGCCGCGTCCCTCCCCCGCGCGCGCAGCGGCGGGCGCCCGGCCCATTGCCGATACTCATACCTAAAGGATGGACCGCGCCGGGGCCGGAGGGAATGATCTGGGACAACAAGCCCGTCACGGGCGAGCGCCGGCCCGTTCAGGGTTCGGCGTAGACGATCTCCATGGCCAGCCCCTGGGCGTCGCGCGGCGGGTCGGCCGGCAGGCTGGACAGGCGCGCCGGTAGCCGGGCGGCCAGGCGGGCCGTCACCGCCAGGGCCAGGGCATCCAGCACGTCGTCCTCGGCCACGGCCGCGCGGCGGTGCTGGGCCAAGGCGGCCTCGACGATGGTCCCGGCCGCGCTCAGGTGGGCGGCCAGCACGGCCCGGCGTTCGCCGCGGCCGGCGGGCGTTTTCTTGTTGTGCACCATCGCCCGCCCGGCGTTCAGCGCCTGGAAACAGACCTCGGGGTGGGATTCGCGCAGCCGGCCCCGCAGACCGGGTCGCACGCGCAGCAGGTCGTCGACCTCGCGGATCTTGGCCGCTATGCCAAAGCCCTGGCGGCTGAGGCCCACGCCCGTGGCCGCCCGATTGGCGGCGTTGGCCCGCGCATAATCGGGGGCGCTCAGCGCGGGCCGTGCCGGCGGGCGAAACACACTGGCCGAGCGGGGCCGCCCGAGGCGCTTGCGCGCGGCGCGATCGCACAGACGCTCCTCGCGCCCGGCCTCGAGCAGCCCGATGGGGATGTCGATGAGCGCCAATTGTGCGCTCTGCACCGCGGCGCCGAGCGCCTCGCTATCGGTCAGCAGCTCCACGGACCTGTGCGCTTGGCCCGCGAGCCGCACCGCGATCCAGCCGCCGCGGCAGCCGTCGATCCCCATGGTGCACGGCTCGTTCATTCACGGGACGAACGAAGACCGCGCGGGCCGGCGTCGCGGCGAGCCTATCGTGAGTGCGCAAGGGGCGGGTGATGTCACGCAGGTACGGTGCGCGTTCAACGCGGATCGCTTGGCGGCTTGTCGTCGATGCGACTGGGCCAAAGGCGCTGAATCTGCCGCCACAGTGCACAGCCCCAGCGCTCGCCGTTGGCGACGCTCCAGGCGAGCAGAAAGCACAGGGCCAGCGATAGGGTCAGCCCGATGATGAACCAGCCGAGTAGGGTCATGGTGGCCACGACAAAAGTCCCTCTTTGTGTAAGCCGCAAGCTAAGGCGGGGGGGCGGGGCTGTCAAGTCGCCCACGCCCACCGTGCAGCCTCAATCCGCTATCAGGTCCCGGTAGGCGTGCCAGGTCGCGTGGCTGATCAGCGGCAGCGCTACCGCCAGGCCGATGTAGGCGGTCGCGATGCCGAGCGCCGTGATGGCCACGATCAGCACCGCCCACAGGGCCATGGCGCGCGGGTTGTGGACCACGGCGCGGGCGCTGGTGGCCACCGCCGTCACCGGGTCGGTGCCGCGGTCGAGCATCATCGGCAGCGAGACCGCCGCCCCGAGGTAGACCACGAGCGCGAACACGGCCCCGCTGCCCAGGTACAGCGCGAGGAAGGTCCAGCCGGCGGCCGTGGAGAACAGGGCGGGCAGGGAGCCGACGATGCTGGCCTGCGTGCCATAGACGGACAAGGCCGTCAGCACCAGGCTGGCCATGATCCAAAACGCCAGGACCACCGCGAGGGCGCCGGCGTACAGGGCCGTGCACAGCGCCTTGTCGCGCCACAACCCCAGGGCCGCGCGCAGGCTGACGTGGCGGCCCTGCTCGAGCTCGCGGCTCAGGGCGTAGAACACCACGGCGAAGGCCGGGGCGATCAACAGGAACCCGGCGACCAGGGTGACCACGATCCAGGGGGCCTGCCAGGCCAGTGCCGTGATGCCATAGGCCAGGGCGACGAACAGCGCGCCGTAGCCGATGCTGTCCAGCGGGACTCGCCACAGGTCGCGCCAGCCGGCGGCCAGCCAATGCCAGGGGGCGCCTGGGGCGACCCGGCGCACGCCGGCCAGATCGATCTCGATTCCGGTACGGGTAATCAGGCGGTCCATAATCAAACCTCCTCGCTCCCACCGTGGGAGTCCGTTGCGTTACCGCCGGCGCGGGCCGGTCATTGGGCCCGCGATGGACCCGATATGGGCCGCGGGCGGTAGGGGAAGTTCTTGAGTCGGGTATCGCTGCGCGGGTGGGTCTTGGCCATGGTCTTGGCCGGGTCGATCCACTCCCGCCATTGGAAGTGGTTGATGACCTTGGCCTGATAGCTGTCGGCCAGGGGATGTTCGAGGATGTCGTTGACGTGCTTCCACTGCAGGTAGCGCAGCAGGTCCACCTGATACGGCGTGGGCGTGCCGCCGGCGTTTTTGACGTCGCGCTTCAATTTGAGCATGCGTTCGGTGCTCACGGCGGGTTTCCAGTCGATGGCCCCGGGCAGCGCCACGGGCTCGCCGGGGATATTGTTGATGCCCTTTTTCCACGTCGCCAGCACCGCGACCTTGGTGTCCTCCCGGTACAGCACGATGGCGTGGCCATAGCGCTTGTCGCGAAAAAAGCCCAGATTGCCGTATTGGACCCGCGCCCCCGTCAGGAAGGCGACGGCATCGGACCAGCACGGAGAGTTCCCGGTGATACCCCAAAGGACCGAGCGGTCGACGATGCCGTCGGGGAACAGGATATCCAGGGCCACGTGCGCGGCGTTGGCGGCATGCACCGTCCCCTCGCAGTCGTGACCGTGAAACTTGATCAGGTCCTTGAGCGTCACCGGATAGGTGTAGGGCATGTAACGCCCCTGCGTGCCCCGCGTGGCCAGCATCTGGAACACCGGCGC
>Ga0209918_1000249_pt1 | contig 39978 bp, 36 predicted proteins | sample SalPonD_shore_MG_FD_185712 | JGI IMG/M metagenome (GOLD analysis project Ga0209918, IMG submission 185712) | Salt pond soil microbial communities from South San Francisco under conditions of wetland restoration - Salt Pond MetaG... | ecosystem: Environmental > Aquatic > Marine > Intertidal zone... | reverse complement strand
TCGGCCGCATTGATGGACCTGAACCCCATTGCCGACGCGATTTCCGAGCGTGTCGGCGGCATGCCGGTTTCCTCCATGTGCTCACCGATCAGTTGGAGTACTTCCTGCTGTCGGGGCGTGAGATTTTCCATGGATACGGTTCCGCGCAGGGTACTGTCATAATATACAGCATTGCGGGCGCGCAGAAAAGACTCGCCAAAGCCATACGAGGGAAGTAGACGAACGGGCGCGATCCCGATCGGCCCCTGCCGGGGCCTCCCACAAGGAGGGATCCGGCCTGTTCCGCATTGTAGGAGGGCCTGGACGGGCCCGATCCCGATCGGCCCCTGCCGGGGCCTCCCACAAGGCGATAGCCGAGCCATCTTCCGCTGTGGCGAGGGCAGCAGCGAGTTCCGTCGGGTCGGCCATTCGCCAGCCCGGCGCCCTTCACTGCTTGTTGCTGTCGCTTTTGCGTTCATCGGCGCTGTGCCACACTTTGACAAGCTCACCGTCTTCAAATGTCCACCGTGAAACGGGCTCGTCATGATCGTTGATCTGCAGCGTGTAGCTGCCGCCCGGCGGGGGCAGTTTTGCCAGCAAGGCATTCAACGCGCCAACGTTGATCCTTTTGAGGTTGAGCTCATCGGCCACGTTTTCCGCCGGGATCGTGCCGTTTGGGCCGGCTGGCAACAGTCGCATCTGCGTACGGTAGGCCCTTCGAAAGTGCTCCCCATTCGTTTCGCAGCGCAGTCGCTTGAAGCTACTGCCGGTAATCTTCGGTGTACGACAGACCACGGCGTCGCGGTCCTCCCAAGCCGAGGACCACGAGCGATGCAGTGCGTTCTTCACCATCTGCAGGGCGACAGGTTTCGGAATCTTGTGGCCGTGCACGACGATGGGGCTGAGGACCACGGACTCCGGTGCATTGGCGTCAATATTTTGGGTCGGCTGTGAGTTCGAGCTGGCGTCAGTATTCTCCTGCCCGTCCGTGGGCCCAGCCAAAGCCGGTGCGGCTACGGCCAGCAGACTCAGCCCCATCACGGCAGGTAGGACTTCTGGTTTCATGCGGCACATGCCCATGACGACCTCCTGTGCGAGTGTTGTACCTCTCGATGGTCAGTCCGGCCTCTTCGATCCCGTCGCCCATCGAACGTTCCAGCGCAACGTCGTCGTTTCCCGGTCGGAAGTCGGTCCGAATATTACTGATTATGCCAAGCGGCCTCCAGCCGTCAAGGGGGAATGATTCCCCCCGGGTTGATGTTTTCTGTACATCGGAACGATATCTGTAGGATGACCAGGGATTGACGGTTTTCCTTTCATCCGCATTGGTTTACCGTGAGCGGGTGGGTAATATCGAGACGCATCGTGGTCAGGTTTCGGCAGGCAGCATGGACAGCGAGTCAAAGGCCAAGACGGAGCAGCTGCTCGCCGAGGCGTTCACGGGCTTGCTGCACATCTCCCAGCGCTCGGGGGTGACCATCAAGCGGATGCGCAAGCTGATGGCGATGGTGCAGGTCCGGGACATGAAGCGCCAGGGCATGACCCACCAGCGGATCAAGGCCGCCTCCGGTTTTTCCCTGAAGACTATCCGGCGGCTGCTGAAAATGGATGTGCGCGAAGATGGAAGCGACTGAGCTGCTTGCCGAGCGGGGATTCGCCCGGCTGCGTGACGGTGCGGTCGCCCTGACCACCGAAGGGCGCAAACAGCATGTGCTGTTGGATGAGCGGAAGCCACACGAGGGCGTGGACACTATAGGGAATGGGGATACTGGTTCGAGCGGTGACGGGCGATCGGCGTCACGTGACAAGACCCTGCATCGCGCCCCTCCGGGCGCTCCTTCTATGGTTGTAGGCGAGCCTGGACCTGGATAAAAAGAGGGCGACCCGAAGGCCGCCCATTGGGGGAAAACGCGGAAGGTCTGATCTGCGGTCTTTCTTGGAGTGAGGTCGCTCCCGCGTAAGGAGTCGTTGTTGGTTTACCTGCAGGCGCCAGCCTTGTCGCCGGTGCCCGCCGCTTCGGCCTTGTCGCCGGTGCCGGCAGCTTCGGCCTTGCCGCCGCCGGGACCCACCAGCAACACGGAGCCGTAGTAGGCCAGCTTGTCGCCAGTGCCCGCGGCCTCGGCCTTGTCACCGGTACCGGCAGCCTCGGCCTTGTCGCCCGTGCCAGCGGCTTCGGCCTTGTCGCCGGTACCGGCAGCCTCGGCCTTGTCGCCCGTGCCAGCGGCTTCCGCCTTGTCGCCGGTGCCCGCGGCCTCGGCCTTCAGGATGGAAACGTCGCCCTGGGCATTACCGCAGCCGTCGAACTGCAGGAAGGCGTGACCCCAGGCCTTCAGGAAGGGCATGGGCTCGGAGGGGTCGCTCTGGTAGCCGGAATTCACCTTGTAGAGGTCCATGTTCACCATGCCCTTCTTCAGGGTGCCGGTGCCCAGCAACAGGATGGGATTGCCCTTGCCATCCACCGTGGACCAGGAAGCGGTCAGGGTCTTGTTCTGGACCCCGAACTGCACGGTGCCGCCCAGGTCACCCCAGTCCTCCCAGGTACCGCCGGGCGCCGCCATGGCGCTGGAGGCGAACGCCGCTCCGGCGATCACCGCGGCCAGCAGCAGCCCGCGCGCGCGCCGGAAGGCGCGGATGCCGGTACCGTTCTTCTCGATACCCGTGCCGTTCTTCTCGATGCCCGTTCCACCCGTCTCGATACCCGTACCACCCTTCTCGATACCAGTACCGTTCTTCTCGATGCCCGTGCCGTTTTTTTCGATATTGAAAATGCTCATCTCGTTCACCTCAGCCTTGATGTCTTTGTGACTTCCCGGGCGCAGCCCGGCGCGATTTTTCCAGTTCCGTCAGCTCCAGGCGCTTGAACCTCGCAAATACGGAACTGATTCCCTTACACTGTGGTATTTTTCCCTTGCATTTAATCGAGACCACCCCGTCCATGGGTTCGTCTCAATCTCTCAAGACGAAACCGTGATTACTCCTCGAAGTAGTAGAACCCCACGCCCGCCGTGCGGTGATGCTCTCTCACAGGCAGGTCGTCTTCCGTATCCTCCAGGAGCTTGATGGCCTTCTTGCTCTGCTGCGCAAGCAACTTGCGCATATTGACCCGCAGCTCGTCGAGCTGCGTCGGGGTAATTGCCCGGGACCAGTATTCCTGCTGGAAGTGCTTGGGCTGGCCCTTGTCCAGGATGTTGTGCACCATCGTCGCCAATAACCGGCTGGCCGCCGAGCCAAAGTAGCCCAGGGTCTCCGGAGATTCGGTCTGGGGAATGTAGAGCTGTGATTTCATACGTACCTGGCCGTCCTTCAGACGCTCCACGCAGCCCACGCGGACCAGCTCGTCCAGGGTGGCCACCGCCGGCATGTCGGCGCCGTACTTGCGCGTCAGTCCCTCGAAGGTCGCTCCCGGGCCGCGCAGGGGCAAATCCAGGGGCTTGCCGTTCTTGCCCCGGAATTTCCTGTCCGTGGCCCAGCCGCCCAGCACTGAAACCGCCCGGTTCCAGCGATCCGCCGGGGGAATGTGATTGAGCCGGTCGCCGGTCATCAGCTCCGCCACGTCGGGGCGGGTCAGACCGGTGATCAGAGCCAGCCGCGATTTGGTCTGGGCCTTGTTCGGGATGGCAAACTCCGCCTCCTGGGCCACCTCCAGGTAGGCGCGCTTGGCCACCTGGGCGAATGACTGGAACGGCATGCCGTGACGCAGCATCAGCCGGACCACCGGCTTCAGGAGCTGCTTGACTGAATTCGCCAGCACACCCTGGGCATGCGCGGCCCGTTCGTAGCGCTCGGCAAGACTCTGGTTGCTGTCAGCCATAACTCTGTTCATTCCCCCGTGCTGTAGGACAGGTCGACGCCGCCGGGTAAGAGATCCCGGAACCCACGCCGCCCCCGGTCGGGTGAACGGCCCTGTGGTTCCTGGATGACCCGCGGCTCGCCATTATTATAATAACCCTGAACGTAGTCCACGTTCATCTCCCTGGCCCAGGCGAAATGACGAGCGCCCTCCACGCACTCGGCCACCGTCCGGAGGCCGATCTCGCGGGCGAACGCCACCATCCCGCGAACCACGTTCCGGTAATCGTCCCGCACCGGCATCGGCTGCACGAAACGGCCGTCGATCTTCAGGAAATCCATCTCCATGGGCACGAGCATCATCATGTTGGACGAGCCACCGCCGAAATCGTCCATGGCCATGCTGCATCCGGCATCGCGCACTTCCCTGGCAAACAGGCGCGCGCTGAGGAAATCCTGGATGGGCACGGTTTCCGTCACTTCGACGCACACGCGCGCCGGCTCCACGCCGGAATGCTCCAGCAACCACATGAATTCGTGCAGGAATCGCTTCTTCGACAGGGACTGACCCGACACGTTGAGGCTGCAGAGATCCACTTCCGGGTTGTCGCGCAGCCACTCCAGGCCGCATCCGAGCACCACCAGGTCCAGCTCGCGGGCCAATTCCAGTTCGGCCGCCCTGTCCACGAATGCCTCGCTGGGGATCCGGGAACCCTTGAACTCCGGCCGGATCAGCAATTCCACCCAGTTCGAGGGACCGTCTCCGTTCAGGCATCGGATGGGCTGGCTGGCCATGCCCACGTGCCCGCTCTTGAAAGCGCTTTCCAACGCCGCATCCAGCTCGCCGCTGACCGCGGACGCCTGGCCGTTCAACATTTCGAGACTGGACGTGGCCACTTGAGACGCTCCCCCTTGGCTGTTAATTGGGAATATACACCCTAGGCGTAAGAAGTCAACCCTTCAGCGTGGAGTTTTTTCTGCACGGCTCCAGACAGTTGCGGGGCCACGGAACAAGGCCGCCGGGCGCCCGGCGGCGGCTCAAAACAGGAAAATTCGGTAGAAGCCTAGCGGCCCGGGAGGTGGTGTCGGACTATTGGCGCGCGAAGCGGTCCGTGGCGCGAACCAGGGCGTCCACGTTGCCACGCTCGAACGCCGAGTGCCCGGCGCCGGGAACCACTACCAGCTCCGCCTCCGGCCAGGCCCGGTGCAGGTCCCAGGCGCTACGCATCGGGCACACCACGTCGTAGCGCCCCTGCACGATCACCGCCGGAATGTGACGGATTCGGTCCACGTCCTCAAGCAGCTGCTCTGGGGTGCGCATGAAGCCGCCGTTGACGAAGTAGTGGCACTCGATTCGGGCGAATGCCAGGGCGAACTCGTCCTGGCCCACCTTCCCGATGAAATCGTCGTTCTGGTGCAGGTAGCTCGTGCTGCCCTCCCAGATCGACCACGCCCGGGCCGCGCCGCGCCGCGACTTCTCGTCGTCCCCGGTCAGGCGCCGGTAATAGGCGCTGAGGAGGTCGCCCCGCTCGACTTCCGGGATCACCGCCAGGTAGTGCTCCCAGGCGTCCGGGAAGATCTCGCTGGCGCCATGCTGGTAGAACCACTCCAGCTCCCGGCGGCGCAGCATGAAGATGCCCCGCAAGACCAGCTCCGTGACGCGATCCGGGTGCATCTGCGCGTAGGCGAGCGCCAGGGTACTGCCCCAGGAGCCGCCGAATACCTGCCAGCAGTCCACGCCCAGATGCTCCCGCAATGCCTCGATGTCATCGACCAGGTGCCAGGTGGTGTTGTCCTCCAGCGAGGCGTGCGGCCGGCTCCGTCCGCAACCCCGCTGATCGAACAGCACGATCCGGTAGGTTTCCGGATCGAAAAAGCGCCTCGGCTTGGTATCGCCCCCACCCCCGGGACCGCCGTGCAGGAACACCGCTGGCTTGCCGGCCGGGTTCCCGCACTGCTCGTAGTAGAGCTCGTGGGTGCCCGACACCTTAAGCATCCCGGTGTCGAAAGGCTCGATTTCCGGGTAAAGCTCGCGCCTGGCGCTGTCGGGCATGGTCGGGTCTCCGGGTTGGAAGTACGGAGCCCGGATTCTCGCAGATCGGCGGCCGCGCCGCAGGGCCCGTTACGCCTCAGTCCGTGAGCGGCTCCAGGGTCAGCTCCACGCGCCGGTTTTGCTGGCGTCCTTCCGGCGTGTCGTTGCTGGCGATCGGCCGCGACTCGCCATGGCCGATGATCAGGAAGCGCTGGCCGTCGATTCCCTTGGTTCGCAGGTAGTTGGCCACGGATGTGGCGCGACGCTCCGACAGTTCCTGGTTGTATTCGGCGCTGCCCGTGCTGTCCGTGTGCCCCGCCACGGCGATCAGGGTCTTTTCGTACTCATTGAGCACTTCGGATACCGAATCCAGCACGTCGGTGAACTGTGGCCGGATGTTGGCGCTGTCCACGTCGAAGGTCACGTTGCCCGGCATGTTCAGGATGACATTGTTGCCGTCCCGGGTGACGCTCACCCCGGTGCCCTCCAGGCGCTTGCGCAGCTTGGCTTCCTGAACGTCCATGTAGTAGCCCACGCTGCCCCCGGCGATGGCCCCGATACCAGCTCCGATCAGCGCCCGCTTCTTGCGCTCGTGACTGTCATCGCCACTGACCGCGCCGGCAACGGCGCCGGCGGCCGCACCGATCGCGGCGCCCTTGGTGGCGTTGGACGTCTTCTCCTCACGGGTGTAGGGATCAACGGTAGTGCATGCGCCGAGCGTCAATACCACGGCAAGCAATGCGGACGTTGCTACGAGCATCCCCTTGGCACGGATCATGGCTGTGCTCCTTTGATTTCATGGTGGCACGACCATAACAGCAGCAAGCATGCCAACACCCACCGAGCACGGCGAATCAATGACTTGGGCGGGCCGGGCGCGGCCCGTTGTTGGCAATCGGCGACAGGATTGCCCGGATCTCGGGTGCCGTTCAGAAGACCTCGGCCACCATGCAGCGCAGGCTGCCGCCGGCCTTTTCCAGCTCGTCGAGCGCCACCGAGTGGATGGTGAAGCCCCAGGACTCGATGGCCTGCCGGGATTCGGGCCGCATCGCATCGGCGGCCCGGACGCTGAAAAACACGTCGCGCTCGGTGACGGCGATGCAGTTGCCCGCGAACGCCGCCTTTTCCTCGTCGCTCAAGCGCAGCACCCGGTCGCCGTAGAGCGAGGCGATGGCTTCGGGCACCGCCGGGTCCGCGAATGAGCCGGGATGGAGCACCAGCCCGCGCCCCGCCAATACGGCCATGAAGACGTTGGTGTGATACTCGCCGGGCGCCAGGTCGAAGCGGAACGTGAGGTCCAGGTCGAACGCCTCGTGCATCGCCCTGCAGCCCGCCTCGTCCACGCGCTCGCTCATGCCGCAGAAGCCGATGCCCCGGGCGCGGTCGATCACCAGGGGACCGGTCAGCTCGGCCACGCAGCCGCTGCGCGACAGGTCCCGGAGCTCGTAACCGAACAACTCGGTGAACAGCCGACGGACGTCCGCCCGGTTCGCCTCGCCGCGCCTGACCTGGTGGCGCATGGAACCGACGATGAAGCGGCCGGGGACGGTGCCGAAGCAGTTGTTGGGGAAGACGCCGTCCGGGAGCTGTGGCTGACCCGGCATGGAAAAAACCGGCACGCCGCAGTTCATGATCGCCTCCGCCAGCGCCTGGTGCTGGACCAGCGCCTTTTGCGCGTCCACCGCCGAGTCCAGGTCCATGTAGCGGTTGTCGCTGGCGGATTCCCGCTCGATGCGGAAACCCGCCGGCGTGACCAGGAAAGCCGCCCGCATGGTGGCCGAACGGTCTGCGGGGTAGTCGCGCGCCTCAATGGCCTCGCGGAATGCCTCGGGGCTGGTAACGATCATCTGGATGGCTCGAATGGATTCGCGGAGCCCGCGGATTCTAGGCCCGGGCGCTCGGCCGGGCAACCGTGCGGCCGGGATACCGCACGGCCGCGAAGGCCCGATGCAGCAATGCCTCGTCGGCATCCGACCGGTGTGCGCCCTCGCTGAGGATCCGGCGCCAGCGCCTGGCCCCGGGCCGGCCCTGGAACAGTCCCAGGGCATGCCGGGTGACGTGGGCAACCCGCCCGCCCTGGGCCAGCTGCGCGCGCACCAGCTCCGCCAGGCGCTCCACCACGCGGCTCGCCTCGGGCAGCGGGTCACCGCTCAGCTCCGAATGCAGCTCGGCCAACAACCAGGGGGTGTGGTAGGCGGCCCTTCCCAGCATGACCCCGTCGCAGGAGTCTAGCTGCGCAAGCGCGTCGGCCACGCTGGTGATGCCGCCGTTGGCGATGATCGGCGTATCCGGGAAATCGCGTTTCAGGCGATGGACGTGCTCATAACGGAGCGGCGGCACCTCCCGGTTCTGCTTCGGGCTCAACCCCTCCAGCCACGCGATGCGCGCGTGCACCATCAGGGCGTCGCAGCCCGCCTCGATCACCCCGCCGGCGAAGTCCCGCAGGAAGCCGTAATGGTCGTTTTCGTCCACCCCGATGCGCGTCTTCACCGTGACCGGAATCCGCACCGCCTCGCGCATTGCCGACACGCAGGCAGCGACGCGTCCGGGCTCCAGCATCAGGCACGCGCCGAAGCGCCCGGACTGGACGCGGTCGCTGGGACAACCCACGTTGAGGTTGATCTCGTCATAGCCCGCCCGGGCGCCCAGGCGCGCCGCCCGGGCGAGCTCCTCCGGCTCCGAGCCACCCAGCTGCAGCGCCACCGGGTGCTCGGACGCGTCGAAGGCCAGCAGGCCCTCCGCATCGCCGTGAATCAGCGCCTTGGCCGTCAGCATTTCCGTGTACAGGCGCGCGCCCGGCGCGAGCATCCTGTGAAAGCGCCTGCAGGGACTGTCGGTGCACGCCATCATCGGCGCCACGCACAGGCGCCATGCCGTTTTGGAATGCGCTTGAAACATGACACGAATCATATCAGCCGGCCGCCAGAAGGACGCCGGTGAAAGCGGCTCACGGCATGCATCGGCAAATCGCTCACTTGCAATGAGCCGGCAACGCTCTACACTTGGGGCCACTTGCCGGCAGTTTCTTGCCAAACGCCTGCAAGTCAAGAAAACAAAACAACAAGAAGCATCAGGGAGTGAGCCAGGACAGGGGGGCGCCGTCAATCGGCGAATGCACTGCTGCGTCTCGCGGAAGGTACCCCCGTCTCAACTCACATGACCGGAGGGTATCCTTGATGCGTTTTAGACTTTTCCCCATTTTCCTCGCCTGCCTGCTTGCCGCGCCGTGCGCGTTGGCAAAAGGCCCGATTCCGCCTCAGCAGGACCTGCAGACCAAGCTGCTCGTCACCCTGGACAATCTCCAGGTGGTCGCCAAGCGCGCGGGCCTGCCGCCGGCGATCCTGGACGCGATCCGACACAACCGCAAGGCCCTGCAAATGACGTCCCCGGAGGTTTTCGATTCCGTTCCGGAGTCGTTCCGTGAGCAGGTATCGAGTGCGCTGTCGGCTTCCGTCGAGCTCAAAGTGGCTTTCGCCCCGCAGCAGCCGCCCATGGTCCTCAAGTCCTCGGGTCTGCCCGCGGCAAACTATCCAACGGTGAACTGGGACTTCACGATCCAGGCTATAGGCGACGCGATCAGCGGTGACTCGCAGGACCAGACGCGGGGTGATGTCTGCGGCTACCCGGGTTACACGGCGAATACCAGGTTCTCGATCCTGAACCTGGCAATCGCGGCCGAGGCAACCAAGGACATCGCGGAACAGTTCTGCAACGAGGACATCCTGGGCGAGAACGTCAGCGTGGTCTGCGTGTTCACCGACATCCTCGCCTACGTGGCCATTGGCATCAACGAGAACCAGGACCTTTGCAACGACTTCATGACCGCATCGGAAGTGACCGGCTCCTACAACCGGCTCGGGCACATACACGGCGACCTGGAAACCGTGGATTCCAACCTGGCCTCGGCGCGAGCCGCGCTGCTCAGCGCCATCGCCACCCACGACAGTGACCTGAAGAGCGCCCTTTCCACCCACGATTCGGACATCAAGAGCAGACTGTCCACCCACGATGCCGACGTAAAGGGAGCGCTTTCGACCCATGACACGGACATCAAGAACCTGCTGGCCAATCTGCAGGGCGGCGTCGATTCCGCGAACCTGAAGCTCCAGTCCGTGCAGGCCGTGCAGCGCCAGATCATCAAGCTGCTGCTGACGCCCCAGGGACGCAGGATGGTGGATCCCGAGGTGCTCACCTGCACGGGGGCGGATTGCCCGAACGTCCTGGACTGCCCGGGCGACGAGTGCGATTTCCCCATTCACTGAGCTGACCGCGCCGGCGCCGCCCCGGTGGCGCCGGCATCCCGTCGACGGGCCCACGCGGCCCGTTTTTTCTTGACCCTTGACTTAATCAATCGTTTAATTAAAATATACTCCATGACTTCCGGGCACGAACAGGCCAAGGGCGCCCCCGGCCGTCCTCCGGCCGAACCCTCCCGCGACGTGCGCGCCGATCTGCTCGCCGCCGCCCAGGCGGTGTTCGTGGAACACGGCTTCCATGCCGCCAGCCTGCGCCGGATCGCTGCCCTCGCCGGCGTCAATCCCGCCATGATCCATTATTACTTCGGCAACAAGAAAGGGCTCTACCGGGCCATGCTGAAGGCGGAACTGGAGCCGGTGGTCGATCAGCTCGCCGAGCTGGCGGATACCGGCGGCGACGGCCGGCATTTTGCCGAGCGCGTGCTCGCGCTCTATGCCGACACCATCAGCAAGCGCCCATGGCTGCCCGCCCTGATCGCCCGCGACGTGCTGGTAAGCGAGGGACCGGCCCGCCGGGTCTTCGTCGAAGTGCTGGGCAAGCGCATCGGCACCCTGCTCCCCGAACTGATCAGGCGCGAACAGGCAGCCGGCAGCTTGCGCGAGGATCTGGATCCGCGGCTGGCCGCCCTGTCGCTCATCAGCCTCGCGGTTTTCCCAATGCTCGCGCTCCCGGTCGCCGGGCCGATCGTGGGCTACGGCCTGAACCGGGAGTCCCTGGACCGCTTGGTCCGACACCACACCAAACTGTTCCGGGAAGGCACGAATGCGAAATAGTCAATCAATTTTTCCCGTTGCCTTGCTGCTCATCGCGCTGCTGGCCGGGTGCAGCGGGGCGCAACCCGCGGCGGTGGGGCTCACCGCCTGGGACCGCGTGGAACTGATCAGCGAGGCGGCCGAGCCCATCGTTTCCGTGGCGGCCCCGGAGGGCAGCCAGGTGAACGAGGGCGACCTGATCCTGACCCAGGACCCGCAACGCCTCGGCGAGCAGATGGCCCAGGCGACCGCGGCGCGCGAACAGGCCCAGGCACGGCTGGCGGAACTGCGCCGCGGCCCCCGGTCGCAGAGCATCGAGGAAGGCCAGGCAAAACTGGACGGCGCGCGCAGCCGGCTCCGGGAGGCGCAACAGAACCTGACCCGGATCGAGGACCTTCGCAAGAAGGGCGTGGCCACGGCGGCGGAGCTTGACGACGCCGAGGCCGCCAGGGATTCCGCGCAGTCCGACGTGGAATCGGCCCGCGCGGCTCTCGACGCCCTCCTGGAAGGCACCACGGTGGAGGAGCTGGACCAGGCCGAGGCCGCCCTGAGGCAGGCCCAGGCCCGCGAGCGTGAAGTGAAAGTGAGCCTCGAGCGGCTGAGTGTCACCGCGCCGGTATCCGGGCGCGTGGACGCCCTGCCCTTCGAGATTGGCGAACGCCCGCCGACCGGCGCCACGGTGGCCGTGCTGCTGTCCGGTCCCGCGCCCTATGCGCGGGTGTACGTGCCCGAGCCCTATCGCGCCCGGATCGAGCCCGGGGTCACGCTTCCCGTTCACGTTGACGGCATCGAGGGCACGATGCAGGGCAAGGTTCGCCGCATCGCCTCCGACCCCGCCTTCACGCCCTTTTTTGCCCTGACCGAGCACGACCGCTCGCGGCTCAGTTACGTGGCGGAGGTCACCCTGCCCGCGGAGCGCGCCGCAAGGCTGCCGGCCGGCGTACCCGTCCAGGTGGACCTGTCGGGGCTGGACAATGAGTGATGCCCTGGCCATCCGCACCCGCGGGCTGACCAGGCGTTTCGGTCAACTGACCGCCGTGGACCACGTGGACCTGGACATCCCCCGGGGCAGCATCTACGGCTTCCTGGGTCCGAATGGCTCGGGAAAGACCACCACCATCCGCATGCTCGCCGGCCTCCTGCTGCCCACCGAGGGGGAAATCCAGGTGCTGGACCTGTCCATCCCCCGGGACGCTGAAGCCCTGAAGCGACGCATCGGCTACATGACCCAGCGCTTTTCCCTCTACGAGGACCTGTCGGTGATGGAGAATCTCAACTTCATCGCCGGCATCTATGCTCTGCCCCGGCGACGGGCGCGCGAGCGGATCGAGACGCTGCTGGACGAATACCAGCTCCGCGACCTGAGCAAACAGCGGGCCGGCTCCATGAGCGGCGGCCAGCGCCAGCGTCTGGCCCTCGCCGCCGCCACCCTCCACGAACCCGAGTTGCTGTTCCTGGACGAGCCCACTTCCGCGGTGGACCCCCAGAGCCGCCGTGATTTCTGGGAGAAGCTGTTCGAGCTCTCCGACGCCGGGACGACTATCCTGGTCTCCACCCATTACATGGACGAGGCGGAACGCTGCCACGAGCTGGCCATCCTGCACCTGGGCCGACTCGCCGCCCACGGTGCTCCGCCAGACCTGATGGAGCACATCGATGCCCGCGTGGTGCGGGTGGAAACGAAAGACCCCCGCAGCGGCGCACGCGTGCTCGAGAGGACCGACGGCATCATCGGCGTCAGCCAGATTGGCAAGCTGCTGCGTGTGCAGGCGGCGCCCGACGGCGAGGACCCGGTGGAACGGGTCAGGAGTGCCCTGGAGGGCGCCGGCATCCAGGCCGACTGCCGGGAGGTGAAGGCCAACCTGGAGGACGTGTTCGTGGCCGCCACCCGCGGGCGCCGGGAGCGAAAGGCGGCATGAACCGGGCGCTCGCCAGCATGCGCAGGATCCTGGCCATCGTGCGCAAGGAGGGCAAGCACCTGCTGCGCGACCGGCTCACCATCGGCATGATCGCGGGCATCCCCGTAATGCAACTGCTGCTGTTCGGCTATGCCATCAATACCGACGTGCGCCACCTGACCGCCGCGGTGGCCGACCAGTCACACACCCAGCTCGCCCGCGACCTGGCGGAGGCCGCCGAGGCTACCCAGATCATCGACATCGGGCACTGGGTGGGCACGCCCCAGGAATTGAAGCAGTTGCTGGACAAGGGCGAGATCGAGGTGGGGCTTTACTTTCCTCCCGACCTGGAGCGGCGCGCCCAGGATCCCGGCCGCCCGCTGGGGCAGTTGCTGGCGGACGGCGCCGACCCGGTGGTGCTGGGAGCGATCCGCCCGCTCACCGAATTGCGCTCGCCCTACCACTCCGACGACGGTGCCACCGACGCGTTCGCATTGCGTGCTTTCTACAATCCTGAGCGGCGATCCTCCGTATTCGTGGTGCCCGGGCTGATCGGCGTGATACTCACCATGACCATGATGCTGTTCACCGCCGTGGCCATCGTGCGCGAGCGCGAACGCGGCAACCTGGAGCTGCTGATCACCACGCCCATCAGTACCCGCGAACTGATGGTGGCGAAAATCCTTCCCTACATCGGCATCGGGCTGGTGCAGGTGACCCTGATCCTCGGCGTCGGTGTCCTGCTGTTCAACATTCCCGTTCGGGGTTCGCTCATCGAGGTTTACGTGGCGTCGCTAATATTCATCGCCGCCAGCCTTAGCCTGGGCCTGATGATCTCCACCTCCGCGGGCACCCAGTTCCAGGCCATGCAGATGACCATGTTCGTGTTCCTCCCCTCCATCCTGCTGTCGGGCTTCATGTTTCCCTTCGACGGCATGCCCCGGCCGGCCCAGTGGATTGGCGAGGTCTTCCCCCTGACCCATTTTCTGCGCCTGATCCGCGGCATCGTGCTGCGCGGGGCCAACCTGGGCGAGCTCATGGGCGAGGTGTACGCGCTGCTCGCCTTCACCGTGGTCATGATGGCGCTGGCGGTCCTGCGCTTCCGCAAGCGCCTCGATTGACGCGTTGCCGCCCAGCGGCGAAGATGTCCGGCCCTGGGAACGAGTTTTTCGTCTTGAACACCACACCCGACCCCAACGGCGGTCGCGGGCACGGGCTCGCGCTCGACCTGCTGAAGCGATTCGGCCCAATCTCGGCCATCATTCTCGGGTTGGTGCTGGTCTTTTGGCTCGATCTCGACCGGTACATCAGCTTCCAGACGCTGCAGCGGAACCACGAGGAGCTGCGCAACTGGGTGGCCGGAAACATGCTCTGGTCGGCGCTGGTTTTCGGGGCCCTCTATGCCGCCTCGGTGTCCCTGTCGCTGCCCGGCGGGGCGCTGATGACCGTGGCTTCCGGATACCTGTTCGGCATCCTCTGGGGCACGGTAATCGCGGCTACCTCGGCCACCATCGGAGCCACGGTGATTTTCCTGGCGGCCCGCAACGCCTCCCGGCAGTTCATCCAGCGGCGGGCGGGCCGGACCATCCGGCGCATCGAGTCCGGCTTCAAGGAAAACATGACCAGCTACATGTTCTTCCTGCGCTTCGTACCGGTTTTCCCGTTTTTCGCCGTCAATCTCGCCATGGCGTTCCTGGGCGTGCCGGTCCGGCTCTACCTGCTGACCACCTTCTTCGGCATCCTGCCCGGCTCCGCGGTGTACGCCGGCGTCGGCAACGGCCTGGGCGCGGTACTGGAAACCGGCCGCGAACCCAGCATGGGCATCATCTTCGAGCCGGCGATCCTGTTGCCGATCCTGGCGCTGGCCGTGATGTCGCTGATGCCCGTGGCCTACCGGAGCTGGCGGCAAAAAAACAACGAGGCCCGTACCCATTGAAGTCCGTCTCCCGGATGCCTTCCGCCTCCCGGGCGGCAGGGGACGGGATGCCTCGCGCACATTTCGAGTCACGGAGCAAGCGATGAAATTCATGAAATACCTGCTTTTCGGCCTGCTCGCGGTCCTCGCGGCGGTTCAGACCGCGGCCGCGGATGCATCCGCCACGCCCGACGGGGTCAGCCTGGAGCTGATCATGTCCGACCCCGACTGGCTCGGGCGCCAGCCGGAGGAAGCCTGGTGGTCGTGGGACGGCGAGTCTCTGTACTACCGGCGCAAGCGCGAAGGCGAGGACATCCACGACCTCTACCGGGTGCCCGCATCGGGCGGGGACTCGAGTCTCGTGGACGACGCCGCGCGGACCCGGGCAGGCGCCCCGGGCGGCGAACTGAACGCCGATGCGTCCCTGAAGGCGTTCACAAGCGACGGCGACGTGTTCGTGCGGGACATGTCCGACGGAAAATTGCGCCAGTTGACCCGTACCACCGCGGCGGAAACCGATGTCCGCTTCATGGCCGACGGGCACAGCGTCGCCTACAGGGACGGCGACACCTGGTACATGCAGGACGTCGATGGCGGCGGTCCCCACCAGGTGGCGGAGGTCAAGGCGGAAAAGGATCCTCTGGCCGAGGACGAGGGCTTCGACTACCTGAAGGACGAGGCGGAACGCCTGAGCAGCACCCTGCGCGAGGACAAGCGCAAGGAGGACGCCAAGACCCGGCGCGACCGCGACATCCGCGGTGCCGACGAGGGCCGCGTGCCGCCGCCCTTCTTCCTGGGTGACAAGGTAGCCATCCAGGGAACCAGCCTGTCCCCTTCCGGCAGGTACCTGCTGGTGATCACGCGTGCCGCCGACTATGACGAGGGCAAGCACGACCAGATGCCCAACTACGTGACCCGATCCGGTTACGTCGAAGAAGAGGAAGTGCGCACGCTGGTGGGCCGCGAGCCCCCGGCGGCCGAGTCGGTGTTGGTGCTCGACCTGTCCACGCACCAGCAGCACGAGCTGGATCTCTCCAGCCTCCCGGACGCCGGGAAGGATCCCCTCTCGAAGCTGCGCAAGGAGGCCCTGGAATGGCACGTGAAACACGGCGCCGACCAGGACGAGGTCGAAAAGGCCCTGAAGGCGCCCGATGTGCGCCCGGTCCGGGTCTGGGACGCCGCGTGGACCAACGACGGCTCGCGGCTCGCGATCCAGTTCCAGTCCGTGGACAACAAGGACCGCTGGATCGCCACCGTGGACTTCGATCACGACTATGCGCTCGAGGTCCAGAACCGGCTCACGGACGAGGCCTGGATCAACTGGATTTTCAACGACTTCGGGTGGCTCCCCGACAACCGGACGCTCTGGTATCTGTCCGAGGAAAGCGGCTACTCGCACCTTTACGTGAAACCGGTGGACGGACGCGCCCGGCAGTTGACTCATGGTGATTTCGAGGTCAGCTCGCCAGTGCCCTCGCACGACGGCATCTCGATCTACGTGGTCGCGAACCGGCAGGCGCCGGGCTGGCACGACCTGTACCGCGTGCCGGTGCGGGGCGGCGACATGGACCGGATCACCGACGTGGGCATCGAACCGGCCACCCGACTTGGCGGCTGGGGTGGAGAATGGCTGCCTTTCCGGCTTTCCCCGGACGAAACCAGGGTGCTTTTCTATGACGGCAGCACCACGCGGCCGCCGGAACTGAAAATCACCTCCACCTCCGGCGGCGAGAAGCCGCGTCAGCTCACCCACACCATCAGCGACAGGTTCCTGTCCATACAATGGACTGAACCACAGGTCGCCCAGGTTCCCTCCTCCCACGTTGATCGCCCGATCTACGCGCGGCTTTACCTGCCGCGGGACTTCGACGCCAGCAAGCACTGGCCGGCGGCCGTGTTCATCCATGGCGCCGGCTACCTGCAGGATGCCCACTCGGGCTGGTCGGATTACTTCAGGGAGTTCATGTTCCAGACGCTTCTAAACCGGCATGGCTACGTGGTGCTGGACATGGACTACCGGGCGTCGAAGGGATACGGGCGCGACTGGCGCACCGCGATCTACCGGAACATGGGCCACCCGGAGCTGGAGGACATCCTCGACGGGGTCCACTGGCTGGAAAGCAACTACGGCGTGGACGAGGACCGCGTCGGCGTCTATGGCGGTTCGTACGGCGGGTTCATGACGTTCATGTGCCTGTTCCGCGCCCCGGGCACGTTTGCGGCCGGCGCCGCGCTGCGCCCGGTTTCGGACTGGATGCACTACAACCACGGCTACACCTCGGCGATCCTGAACACGCCGCTGGTGGACCCGATGGCCTACGCCGCGAGCTCACCCATAGAGTTCGCCGGGCAATACGACAACACGCCGCTGGACATCTTCCACGGCATGCAGGACAACAACGTGTTCTTCCAGGACACCGTGCGACTGGTGCAGCGCCTGATCGAGCTCAAGAAGGAAAACTACTACCCGATGTTCTACCCGCTCGACCCGCACGGATTCATTCACCCGAAGAGCTGGCTGGACGAGTATCGCCGGATCTTCGCCCTGTTCGAGCGCTACGTGAAACCGGGGAAACAGGCCGGATAGGCGTTCCCGCGGCATGGAGACTCGCGGCTGGGAGCCGCTCCCACGGCATTTCCGGGGTATCGCCCGGGTTGTGGGAGCGGCATCCTGCCGCGAACGTCGCGGTGCCCACCCCTACGGCGTGTTCTCGATTTCCCGTGCCACGCGAAACCCCACGGCGTTGTAGGCGGAATCCGTCTCCTCCCCGAGCCGATGGGCCGGATCCATGTCGGACTGCCCGGTCAGCCATGAGCTTCCCTTGATGACGCGCTTGTTGCAGTCGCCGGCAAGCCTGGCCGCCTGCGAGTGGCCGTTGACCTGGGCATGGGAATCGTTCCAGCAATCGAGCACCCACTCCCGCACGTTGCCCACCATGTCGAACACCCCATACTTGTCGGCCGGCCAGGAACCCGTCGCCGCCGTGAAGAAGGATCCGTCCACGCACTCCACGGCATCCTCATCGGGAAACCGGCTCTTGAGCCACATGTCGCCAACGTTGCCTCGATCGCAGGGTTCCACGTCGCCCTTCGGGGCCCCGGTCACCAGCACGTACTCCCATTCCGCCTCGGTAGGCAACCGGTAACTCTTGCCGGTCTGCGCGTTGAGCCAGGCCACGTACTGCTGGGCGTCGTTCCAGCTCACGCAGACCACGGGATGATCAGGGGTCTGGGGTATGCCGGGAGCGCGCCAGTTGTACTGGTCGTAGTATTGCCAGTGATCCTCGTACACCTCGCAGCCGTGGTCGGTGGCAACGTAGCCGCTTTGTTGCACGAACTGCTGGAATTCCCGGACGCTGATTTCGCGGCGGGAAAGCGCCAAAGGCCGGTCCACGTCAATCTGGACCGTGCCCCAGCGGCTGTTGCCCATCTGGAAGCTGCCCGCCGGGATTACGGCCATCGCGGGACCCTCCCCGCCACTGCTCAAGGCGTCCCGGAACGCGTTGAGGTGGCCGCCCTCGCGCTCCAGGCCGTCCAGCGCCTTCTGCGCCTCGGAGCGCTCTGGCAGCAGCCTCGAAGCCAGGGTCCAGTCGTCGCGCGCACCCTCGGCATCACCGTTGTCCACCGCGCGCCGCCCACGCTCCACCAGCCGCCCGTAAACCTCCCCCAGCGCCTGGTCCAGAGTGGCCCCGAGCGCGCCGTCCAGCTCGTAGCTCGTTGAGACTTCTCGGGCCCGCAAGAGCAGCGTCCCGGCACGGCTGGGCTGGCCGTCGGACAGGGCCGACGAGCCGAGTGCCAGGTACCGTCGCACGACATTCCGCAACCCCTCCAGTGCCCGGTCGTTGCCCGGATCGCGATTGAGTACGCGCTGGTAGTAGGACAAGGCGTTGTCACCCGCTGGCGTGGTCAGCCGATTCACCTCGATGGCGGCATCCGCATTCCGCAACAGCGCGTCCACATCGTCCTCCGGTGTCTCACCGGTGTCCGCGGCCACGCCGGGGCTGGATTCCGACTCGGACACCGGCTCGGGTTGCGACTCATCTCCGCCGGTGCCGGTGCTGGCCTGCTGCCGTGGCCCGGTGCCGGTCGCCCCGTCCTGGACCGATTGCGGCGCATGCTCCACGGCCACGCCCGCCTCGCCGTTCGGCCCGGGCTCTTCCCCGGCCGTCGGACCCGCGGCGGCCACCAACGGTCCCGGGCCGGCGCGCTCCGCCGGCGGCCGGGTCAGCCACCAGCCAAAGGCGGCCACGCCGATCAGGACGAGCCCCGCGACCATGTAAAAGATTGGTCTGCCGTGTCGCCGCAACCGGCGCCAGCGGCGTCTGAAAGCGGTTACCGCGTCGTCGATGACCTGTACGACGCGCCATACCGGCCGACGCAGCCTGGAAGGCAGCCATGGGCGTACCCGCGCCAGCAGGCGCCGCGAGAAGGGCGAGGGAATCGCCAGGGGCGTCCGGATCTCCTGCGTCGGCGCTTCCCGACGGCGGCGTCTGAACGGCCAGATCGGGCGGCGGCCCGAACCGTTGCCGCCGAATATACGGGTCAGGCCCGTACGGTCGGACAGGCCCTGCCCGGTATCCGCGCGCGCCATTTCCTCCAGTGCGCGAACGAAGCTTTCCGCGCTCGGGAATCGCTCCCGCGGATCCTTGGCCAGGGCGCGCTGGATCACCGGCTGCCAGTGGCGCGCCTTGGGCGGCAGCTCGGGCACCGGTTCATTGACGTGGGCATAGGCCACCGCAAAAGTGTCCTCGGCCTCGAATGGCGGCGCGCCAGTAACCGCCTCGTAAAGCACCACCCCCAGGGCATAGAGATCGGAGCGGGCGTCCACCGTGCCACCGCGGGCCTGCTCGGGGCTCATGTACTTGCTGGTTCCGACGCTCATGCCCGTTTCCGTGATCCGGGTGGTGGAGCGCAGTGCCCTGGCAATTCCGAAGTCCGTGAGAATCGGCGTCCCGGTGACGTCGAAAAGCACGTTCTCGGGCTTTACGTCCCGGTGCACGAAACCCAACTCGTGGGCGAATCCCAGGGCCTTCAGCACACCGGCGAAAATGCGCAGGATCTCCATGGGGTCCATGGGCCGGCCCAGGCGGTCCTTGAGCGTGCCCCCGGGGAGGTACTGCATGGAGAAGTAATTGTGATAGTCGGTGGTGGTACCGACGTCGAATATCTGGACGATATTCGGGTGGCTCAGCTTGGCGATGGTGCGAGCTTCGCGCCGGAAGCGCGCGGCGAAGGTCTCGTCCGCGGACAGGGCCGGCGACATCACCTTCAATGCGACCTCACGGTCCAGCGATTCCTGCACCGCCAGATAGACGGTGGCCATCCCGCCGGAGCCGATGGTCCGCTTCAGATAGTAGCCCGGAATCTCTATCACGCCCGCTGGCCCTTCAGCCCCCTGAAAATTCGTGCCCGTCCGGCGACCGGCGCTGCCCCCGCGCCATGGCCGTCAATTTTTCAGCATACCCGACGGATACCGGGATTGCCGAGCGCCGGGGCCCCTACTGGCAGGAGTGCCTGGCCCTTCCCCCCCATCCGACCAGCTTCCCGTCCTCGAATACCAGCGGAATCATTCGGTACGACTTGCCGTCGTCGTCCGGGGAAGAGCCCACGCGGTATTCCAGGACGCGGCACTCCTTCCCGTCAATCGGATACGCGGAAGCGGCGTCCGGCGTTCCCAGCATGTCCAGCACCTGGTCGTAGGCCGAACCCGTTTCCAGGCCGGCGATACGATCCATGCGGGTTTTCATGGCCTTCTGCTGAGTATCGTCACCGTGATGTTCCGCCACGAATACGCAACCGCCGGCGAACATCGCCCACGCCAGCACGATCGGTACAAGCACTCGTTTCACTTCACTCACTCCGGTTGATGGGGTTCCCGGCGCGCCGCGCCTACCTGTTTCTCGTTCTCGAGTCCGGCCTGGATCCAGCCGAGATTGATGCCAATCCGGCTCGAGCCTGGATCCGCCCAGCTATAGGCCACCAGCGCGCCGCTGTCGGCCTCGATCACCGAGAGCCGCAACATGGGTATGCCACTGTTTGGCCAGACCAGTCTCTCCAGTTTCACGGCATACTCGCCATTTTCGCCCGAGCCCAGTCGCGTGACACCGCCGGCGTCATCCAGCACCACGTTGCGCTCCACCTGCCAGTCCTGCCCTCCCTTGGCCGCGGGGCCGCCCGGCAGGACGCCTGCCCAACCGCGATAGTAGTGCATGGGCTGGAGCTCGACGGATTCCGACTGCGCGCCGCCCGCGCTGCTCCGGTTCTCGACCAACCGGAGCCCGCCCGGCCCGGCGGTCCACTGGCGCTGGAAGACCACGGCCTCCCCGGTGCGGCGATTGCTGAAGCGGCAACCGTCGCCACTGGTCGCGCCGGCGAACTGCCCGTCCTGGCGCCGCCAGCGAACCTCGCAACCCGGCAGGGTCTGCCAGTCGGACTGCTGTCGGATCTGCACCGTCTGCACCACTTCGCCCCGGCTCTCACCCGCCGAAAGCAGCCAGCGCGCCTCCCGGTACAGCTCGCCCTCGTTGTCTCCCTCGTACTGGCGGAACAGCAGCGCGGCGGCGCCGTCCACCGGCGGGGTTCGCTGGATGTCGATCTCGTATTCCGGCGGCGCATCGGCGTCGTTCTGCATCGCGCTCCAGACCTGGGCGTGGTTGCTGTAGTCCCCCTCCAGCCATTGCGCCAGCATTGCCACATCGCCGGTCTGCGCGGACCGTCTATCCGGGCCATCCGAGGCGCAACCGCCCAGAACGGCACTCGCCAGGATGAGTATCAGTGCGTACCTCACGACAATCGCTCCAGGGCCTGCTGCAGGTCCTCGATCAAAACTTCCGGCTCCTCCAGGCCGATGGAAAAGCGCACCAGGTTCCACGGCAATGTACGGCTCTTCTTGTAATTCTCCGAGTCCGCCAATGCCGCCATCGGGTAAACCAGTGACTCGTAGCCTCCCCAGGAGCACGCGATCAGGAATCGCTTAAGCGCGTCGCAAAATCTTTCGATGCCCTGGATGTCCTTGGCGGCCAGCTCCACGGAGAAAAGCCCGTTGCCGCCGGACAGGCTGTCCCGTGCCAGATCCCGCTGCGGGTGGCTGTGGTGCTGGGGATAGTGAATCCGCTCGACACCGGGTTGACCGGCCAGGAATTCCACCACCTTCCCGGTGGTTTGGGCGATTCTTTCCAGGCGCACCGGCAGCGTGCGCAGGCCGCGCAGCATCAACCAGGCCTCGAATGGGCCGACGATGCCGCCCAGCGTCATGAACGGCCCCTCGAATACGCGCCTGACTCGCTCCCGGCTGCTGCAAAGAACGCCCGCCACCACGTCGCTGTGCCCGTTCAGGTACTTGCTCGCGGAGTGCACGACGACGTCCACGCCCTGCTCCAGCGGCCGCTGGTTGAGCGGCGTGGCATAACTGTTGTCGCATACCGTCGTGATGCCCCGCTCGCGCGCCAGCGCGGCACAGCGTTCGATGTCCTGCAGCTCGAAGGTGATCGAATTGGGCGACTCCAGCACCAGAACCTTCGTGCGCGCCTCCATCGCCCGTGCCACCGCGTCCGTGTCGCGCCCGTCCACGAAGGTCGTGTCCACGCCGAAACGGCGCAGGAACCGGTCCAGCAACACGCCGGTCCAGCTGTAGGGCTTCTGCACGCAGACCACGTGGTCTCCCGCGCCCACCTCGGGCAGGATGGCTGCGGCCACGGCGGCGCTGCCGCTCGCGAAAACCAGGCAGTCCTCCGCGGACTCCAGCGCGGCGAGCTTGCGGCGAAGGATGGTCACCGTGGGGTTGTGGCCGCGGGTGTAGAACGGCGTCTCCAGCTCGTCCTTCAGGCCTTCCCGCAGGCCCGCGAAGGAATCGAAACAGAAGATGCTGGACTCGAAAATCGGGGGAACCACCGAGTTCAGGTAGGTGCCCCTCTCCTCGCCCAGCTCGTTGAGGATATAAGACAGGTCCATGCTACAGGGATGCCGCCAGCGACTTGATGAAGCTGGCGTAGTCGCGTTTCAGCTCCGGGTGTTGCAATGCGTATTGCGCGGTGGCCTCCACGTAGCCCAGCTTGCTGCCGCAGTCGAAACGCTTGCCGGGAAACCTGAAGGCCAGCATCTCCCGGGTCTTCAACAGTTCGGCAATGGCGTCGGTCAACTGGATCTCGTTGCCCGCTCCCGGCGGGGTCCGCTCGAGAACTTCGAAAATCTCCGGCGTGAGTATGTAACGGCCGGCCACCGCCAGGTTCGACGGGGCCTCGTCCGGGTGCGGCTTTTCCACGATGCCCTTGAGCACTGCGGTACGATCGTCCCGCGGCCGGGTCGAGACGATGCCGTAGCGGCTGGTCTGCTCCGCCGGCACCGGTTCCACGGCGACGATGCCGTCACCGCTTTCCGCGTGCAGTTCCGCCATGCGTCCCAGTGTTCCGGGCGGCTCGTCGAGTATCAGGTCGTCGGGCAGGATGACCCCGAAGGCTACCTCGCCCACGGCGGCCCTGGCCCGCAGGATCGCGTCTCCAAGACCCAACGGCCTTGGCTGGCGTACGTACACGCACTGAACGTGCGTCGGCAGCACGCTGCGCACGCTTGCGAGGAGCTCGTGCCTGCCGTTGGCCTCAAGCTCGGATTCCAGTTCCTGGGCGGCGTCGAAGTGGTCGACGATGGCGCCCTTGTTTCGGCCGGTGACGAAAATCAGCGTCCTGGCCCCGGCCGCCACTGCTTCCTCCGCCGCGTACTGGATCAACGGCTTGTCCACCACCGGCAGCATTTCCTTGGCAGTGGCCTTGGTGGCCGGCAGGAAGCGCGTGCCCCGGCCGGCCACCGGGAAGACGACTTTTCGGATTGGTGTTTCGCTCAAGCCCCGCCTCCGGATTGAACATCATTCCGGACCAGCGGCACCACCTTGCCCGTCGCGGCGCCCGATTTCCCGTAACCCGGGATCAGGCGCCGCATGGTCCTGGCCAGCGACGCCTCGTCGAAAGCCGCACAGGATTCCTCCAGCCGTGACATCTGCCTCTGGAAACCGTCCCAGTCGACCCCCTGGTAGCGGGCCAACAGGATCTTGGGATGAACGGTGGGACCGTGGTCCTCGTGAGCGTAGAACAACTCTTCCGCCAGCTTCTCGCCGGCGCGCAGCCCAGTGTAAACGATCTCGACGTCACGCCCCGGCTCCAGCCCGGCCAGGCGCACCATCTGCTCGGCCAGATAGCGGATTTTCACCGGCTCGCCCATGTCCAGCACGTAAACCTCGCCCCCCTCGCCCAGCACGGCGGCCTGCAGTATCAGCTGGCAGGCCTCGGGGATGGTCATGAAATAGCGGCTGACTTCCGGGTGCGTCACCGTGAGTGGTCCTCCGCGCCTGATCTGTTCCCGGAACAGCGGCACCACGCTTCCGGCAGAGTCCAGCACGTTGCCGAAGCGCACCGTGATGAAGCGGGTATGCGAATGGGCATTGAAATTCTGGCAGAACAGTTCCGCCACGCGCTTGGTGCTGCCCATCACGCTCGCCGGATTCACGGCCTTGTCCGTGGAAATCAGCACAAAGGTGCCCACGCCATGACGGTCCGCGGAACGCGCGATCACCTCGGTGCCAAGGACGTTGTTGCGCACGGCCTCGCGGAGTTGTGCCTCGAGCAGCGGCACGTGCTTGAATGCGGCGGCGTGGAATACCGCGTCGGGGCGGGTACGCGCCATCAGGCTGTCCACCGCGGCCCGGTCCCCCACGTCACCGAGCACGGGTTCCAGCCGCAGGTCGGGATACAGCCTGCGGATTTCCGACTCGATGGAATACAGGGCGAATTCGCTCTGCTCCAGAATCACCAGCAACTCCGGGTCCAGGCGCGCCACCTGCCTGGCCAGCTCCGCCCCGATGGACCCGCCTCCACCCGTGACGACTACGCGCTTGCGTGCCAGCGAGCCGCTGATGGCGTCCCAGTTCAGCTCAACCGGATCGCGTCCCAGCAGGTCGTCGATGGCCACTTCCCGTAGCTCCCCGAAGGTGGCGCGGCCCGAAAGCATGTCCTCGAGTCGCGGCAGCGTCCGGAAAGGCACGCCCGCGCCCTCGCAGATCCGGACCACCCGGCGCATCTGCCCGGTGCTGGCGGACGGCAGGGCGATCACCACCGCGTCTGCGGCGGTCTCCCGGGCCACCCTTGACAGGCGCTCCACGGGCCCCAGGACCGGAATGCCGTGCACCCGTGAACCGGAGAGCTTCGGGTTGTCGTCGAGGAAGCCCACCGGCTGGTACACCCCTTCCCGGCGCATGTCCCGCACCAGCATTTCCCCGGCGCGCCCGGCTCCCAGGATCAGCACGCGCTGCCGGCTGCCCGCCGCGTGCATCGCCAGGCGCATGTCCTTCCAAAGCCGGTAGAGGATGCGTGGCGTGCCGAGCAGCACGCCGAGCAGCACCGGATAGAGGAACAGCCCGGAACGCGGAACGCCTTCCAGGCGGTTTAGCAGGAACAGCGACACGCTGATCAGGATGGCCCCGGCCACGCAGGCGCGCAGGATATTCAGGAGATCGGGCATGCTGGCGAAGCGCCAGAGCCCGCGGTAGAGACCGGTCCACCAGAACACAAGCGCCTGGGCGCCCAGCACCACGGCGTAGTCGGTGCTGAAAAGCGGAATCTGGGGCGGGTATGGCTCGAAGCTGTATCTCAGCCAGAGCATGCACAACCAGGCCAGCCAGACCATGAACAGGTCGTGCAGCACCACGGCGAGGCGCGGGTGGAAGGCCAGCAAGAGCCTGCGGAAAATGGTATTGATGCCCTGCATGTCCCTCCGGGTCCTCAATGCCGCGCCGCCCGGTCCCGCTCCACGGTGAAGGCCGGCGAGCCGGCGCGTCGCCGGCGCTCGGTCCGCCACAGCCAGGCCGCCGCCAGCGAGCACACGACCACCCCGGCGCCCAGCCCGGCGGGATACCGGTGAATCACCATTACCACGGGCAATATGACCAGGAGATTAACGGCCATCAGCCGGAGCAGGACGGTTGCGTGGTCGAAACCGGCACGAACCATGTATTGGTAGGCGTGCTCGCGGTGCGGAGTATACCATCGCGCCCCCTTGAGCCACCGCCAACACAGCGTGAAAGTGGCGTCATAGACGAACAGGCCCAGCACCAGCAGGGCCAGAAGCGCCGGCATGGTGCCGTCCCGCGAACCCGCCAGCGCCAGGGCCGCGAAGACGAACCCCAGCGAGGTGCTGCCCACGTCTCCCATGAACAGTTTGGCGGACGGTGCGTTCCAGGGCAGGAAGCCGGCACAGGCGGCGGCCAGGGACAGCGCCGCCACGGCCATTCCGCCGGATCCCCCCAGCGCGAAAAGCGCCGCCATCAGGAGCCCGGCGAAAACGCCCTCCGCCCCCGCCAGCCCGTCGATGCCATCCATGAAGTTGTAGAGGTTGGTGAGCCATACCGTGGCCAGCCAGGGCAAGAGGAGCCCGGCCCAGCTCAGGGGCAGTCTCGCGAAGCCCATCTCGAGCGCCGTCACGCCCCCGGCCCAGCCCAGCAGCCAGGCCGCCGCCACGGCGTGGGTCAGGATGCGAACCCCCCAGGGCAGTGGATAATGATCGTCGAGCCATCCCACCGCGCCGACTGCCAGGGCGCCTCCCGCCGCACCCGTCGCCCAGCCCGCCGGCACTTGGCCGGAAGCGCCCAGCAGCGCGATGCCCAGGATCAGGGCCAGCCAAATACCCACGCCACCGCCCCTGGGCGTCGGCGCGTCGTGCGAACGGCGCTCGCCGGGCAGGTCCAACAGGCCGTGACGGCGGGCATGAGTCAGTGCCGCGAGCGCCCCAAGCCAGGCGACGGCCAGGGACACGACGGGTAGGATCAGAACGCTGGACATGCTCTGTCACGCTTGGGATTCGCGACAGGATAGCGGACGGCGACCGGGCGCAGGAACCATGACCGCAGACTGCGAACGAGGATCCAGTCACGTTCGCGAAAAGGCCGCGATGCGGAGCAACCTGTCGAGAACGCCGTATATACATCCCTGCAGGCTCCGACGCCGCCTTCCTGGCGGCGACGGTCTCGCCAGGTTTTCTCCGCACCACGGCCTGGCTGACGTGCGGCCCCGGTCAGTTCGTTCCGGAGGGCTCGTCGGCACCGACGCGCATCGCGTCGCGGTTGTCCTCGATGGTGGCCAGGCCGATGCCCTTGACCTTGGCCAGCTCCTCCACGCTCCTGAAGGCGCCGTGCTGATCCCGGTAGTCAACGATGGCCTCGGCCTTGACGGGACCGACGTTTTGCAACGCCTGGGCAAGCTCGTTCGCGCCGGCGTGGTTGATGTCCACCGTGCCGGCCGCCCACAGCGGCATCGCGATGAACGCGAAAGCAAGAACAGCAATACGAATCAGTTTCATGGGTTCCTCCCTAGGTTGTTTGAAGTCCGGCGTTCCCCTTTCCGGAAACGCGGGTCCAGCCTAGGAAGGTCGGCGCACGCCGGTAATCAGCCGGCTTCCCGGGAAATCGTGCGCAAAGCGTCCGCCGGATCGTCGGCAAGGATCACGGGCCTGCCCACCACCAGGTAGTTCGCCCCCGCCGCCAGTGCGTCGGCGGCGGTCATGGTGCGCCGCTGGTCATCGGCGGCGCCGCCTGACGGCCGGATGCCGGGCGTCACGATCAGCCAGTCCGCGCCCATGCTCTCGCGCATGGCCGCGGCTTCCCTGGCCGAGCAGACTACCCCGTCGAGGCCGGCCCGGCGCGCCTGCTCTGACAGCCCCAGCGCGAGGGCGGCGGGATCGTCGGGGAGCCCCGCGGCACGCAGGTCGTCCGCACCCATGCTGGTGAGTACCGTCACCGCGATCAGCCGGGGCCGGTGACACGATTTCGCCACCGCGTCCGCCGCGGCCGCCATCATGCGCCCGCCCCCGAGGGCGTGGACATTCAGCATCCAGACCCCCAGGTCGGCGGCAGCGCGGCAGGCCGCCGCGACGGTGTTGGGGATGTCGTGGAACTTGAGGTCCAGGAAGACCTCGAAGTCCAGCTCGTGCAGGGATTCCACCACTCCGGGACCAGCGCGGGTGAACAGCTCGCTGCCGACCTTGACCCTGCACAGCGCCGGGTCAAGCCGGCGCGCCGTTTCCAGCGCCCCGCGCTCGCTGTCGAAGTCCAGGGCGACGATCAGTCTCGGATCGGCGTCCGTGTTCATTCCCCGGCCACCCCGTGAATCGGCTTCACCGTGGTCCACTGCTTGCAACTCGGGCACTGCCAGTGAGTGGTGCGCGTCCCGAAACCGCAGTGACTGCACCTGTAGACGGCCTTGCCGTCCAGCAACTTGCGGGTCAGGTCATGGAGAATCAGCAGGTTGTCCCGCGCCGGGCCCTCGCTGTGCGCGAGGTTGAGCCCGATCAGGTAATCCAGGCCCCGGACCGAGGGCCTCTGGCGAAGGTGACGGGTGATGAAAGTCACCGCGGCCTGCTCGCCTTCCCGCTCCAGGATCATGCCGGCCAGTGACAGTATCGGCGAGATGCCGTCGTATCGGCCGATCAACTCGTCCAGGTAACGCTGCGCCTCGTCCTCGCGGCCCAGGGCCCGGTAACAGGTCAGCAACGGATCGAGAATCTCGGGAAGGTACTCGATGTCCTGGTCGGGCACCTGACGATAGGCGCGGATGGCGGCTTCGTAGTCTTCCCGCTGGCGCTCGACGCGGCCCAGGATAATGCTGGCGCGAACGCATTTCGGGTCCCGCGCCAGGGCCTGGCCCAGGCGTCGGCGGGTTTCATTCTCGTCCCGCTCGCGCCAGGCCTCCTCCGCCAGTTCGCAGTAGTACTGGGCGATCACCGCTGCCATGGATTCGCCGCTGGCCCGCTCCAGTCGCTCGGCGGTCTCGATGGCCTTGTGCCAGTCCTTTTCCTGCTGGTAGACGGCCAACAGGTGCTTCAGCGCGGAGGGCTTGTGCGCGCCGATCTGGATCAATTCGGAGAAAAGATTCTCGGCGCGGTCGAACAGCCCGGCGCGCATGTAGTCCTCGCCCAGCTCCAGCAATGCGTGGGTGCGCTGCTCCGCGTCCAGCGACGGACGGGCAATGAGATTCTGGTGGATGCGTATGGCACGGTCCACCTCGCCGCGGCGCCGGAACAGGTTGCCCAGCGCCAGGTGGGTCTCCACCGTGTCGCTGTCCACCTCCGCGATCTTGAGGAAAACCTCGATGGCCTTGTCCGGCTGCTCGTTGAGCAGGTAGTTGAGGCCCCGGAAATACGTCGAGCGCAACACGGTCTCGCGCCGGCCGCTCGAACGCCGCATGCCCCAGCGCGCGATCATCCAGCCTGTAAGCGCTGCCACCGGAAGCAGCAACCAGAAAAGTCCGCTCTCGATCATCAGCATGAATGCCTGGGTGTTCGTTCCCGTAGCGAACTCATGAGCCCGCGGCCGAGTTCACACCGCCAACACGGATCGGTGGTAACCGGCGGCGGCGTCCACGGCAACGAGCCCGGGATCCTCTTCGTCCAGCGCCGGCTCGCCCGCCGTTTCGCCGGCCATGATCCTGACACAGGCCTCAGTTCCGCCGGCCAGGGCGTCGGCATGATACCCGCCCTCCAGCATCAGCACCAGACGACCTTCACAAAACCTGTCCGACAATTCGCACAATCTCGCGGTCAGCGTGGCGAAACCGCTCTCGTCCACGAACATGGTCTGGTCCAGGTAATGGGCGTCGAAGCCCGCGGAAACCAGAATCAGCTCCGGCCGGTATGCGGCGGCGGCCGGAGCAACGACGCGGTCCATGGTAGCGAGCAGCGCCGAGTTGCCGCTGCCAGCCGGCAGCGGCACGTTGATCACGGTGCCCTGGCCGGCACCCGCGCCCCGCTCTTCCAGATGCCCGGTACCAGGATAGAACGGCGCCGCGCAGTGCAAATCGACGAACAGCACTCCGGGGTCCCTGTAGAAGATCTCCTGCGTGCCGTTGCCGTGGTGCAGGTCCCAGTCGAAAATCATCACGCGTTCGCAGCCGTGCGCTGCACGCGCGTGGGCGGCTGCCACCGCGACATTGTTGAACAGGCAGAACCCCATGGCGGAATCCGCGGTGGCATGGTGACCCGGCGGGCGGATCACGGAGAAGGCGCGCCGGGGACCGGCGTTCATCACCGCGTCCACGGCCCGGATGCCCGCCCCGGCCGCCAGCTTCGCGGCCTCGACGCTGCCCGGAGACACCGCCGTGGTATCCACGTTGAGCCAGCAGGCGCGCCCCTCGAGGGAATCGATGAAGGACACGTAGCCGGGGGCGTGCACTCGGGCCAGGGACTGGTTCGTGGCGGGCTCGGCCGCCTCCCAGGACAACTCCGGCATGGCGTCGTCTCGAAGCCTGTCCCGGATCGCGGTCAACCGCTCCGGGCGCTCGGGATGGCTCCATTCCTCCGGCGACTTGTCCGGGTATTGCTCAGCGAGCAATTCCATTACCGCCTGGGTCCATTCCGGGTGGTCCGGGTCCCATCCCGTGGGGTGATGCTCGAGCATGCGGTCGTCGTAAATGATCAATGGCCGCTCACTCATGCTTCGGTGCCCGTCTCGGAATCCCCGTCGTCACGCCACTCGAGCCCGGACGCCCAGCTCGCCGCGGCCGCCTCGCGGACCTCGGCGACGTACTCCCACGGCACAACTTCCAGGTCGCCTTCTTCGGCGGGATCGTAGTGATATACGTAGAGGCGCGAAGCAAACTGCTCGAACGACAGTGATGCCTCCCCCTCGAGCTCGTCGTGGTCTGAAATCGAGCAAACCACGCCCTGTCCCCAGTCCTGTTCCTTGTCGCGGTTCGGATTGAAGAAATAAACCCGCCAGACGCCGTCGGGGTCCGGCGCCACGCGCTGGATGGAGACGGCGTGCCAGCCCACGAAGTCACCGTTGTGATCCGTCACGGCAATGCCGCATGGCTGAGCGTAAACGAGGTCGCGCCCACCGTTGAATTCCGGGTGGTAGCTGGCGAAGAACATCCGGGCGAAGTCACCGAAGCGGTACACGGTACCGCTCGGTTCATGGAGGGCGGCGGCGAAGCCGCGGTGCACCCACCAGCCGTGAAACTCGGGGTTCACCCAGCGGTGCCCGTCCTCGCCGCGCCCGATCGTGCGCCGGCTCATTTCCATGTAGATCCGGTCCAGGTGAGGCGTCAACAACAACGAAACCGGGTCGAGCTCGGTGTGCAGTTCCTGGGCCAGCCCGAACTCCAGCTCCGAGGAGCGCACCGCGTCCCCCTCGAAATGCATCACGACCTCGTCGTCCCGCGCCGCCTCGGCGATGAGCTCAAGCAGGTAGCCCACGTCGTTCTGCGACCACAGGCTTATGGCGCGGGCGGCCTGGCAGGTCGGGTTGTAACCCTGGTCCACGCCGCGCGGCTGTCCAAGAACGCTGAGCGTGCCGGCGAGCAGCAGCACATTGGCCGAAGGCGGCTCGGCGAGTCCGCTCGCCGCCTTCAGCGTCTCGGCCACGTGCTCCTGGATGGGCAGGACGGTAAGGCGCTTGAGCCCGGGACCCACCGGGCGAAAAAACAGAATGCCCCGTTCCAGCACTCCGTGCAGCCCATACACGCAACGCGCGGTATCCGGCCATACGGCGAACCTCACCAACTGCAAAACCAGCTCCCGGTGCTCCTCGAAGCTCGCGTAACCGGGCACGTTGAGCCACAGCGCCTCGGGCACCAGTTCCGGCGTCCTGTCCGCGAGGTGCCGCAACAATACCGCGTGCTGGGGGGCAACCAGGCCCGTGCGGCGCATGCTGTCGGCAAACGCGTGCGCTTCGCGTTCCAGCGCCTCCGGGTCCAGTCCCTCGATCTGCAGCCCGTAATCCGCGGGATCGCGGTGGTGCCTGGACAGGCGCGTCGGGCCCATCAAACCGTCCACGTAAAGCCTCGCGAGCTGCTCGTCCTCGTCCTCCAGTTCCGAGGGTTCCGCCGGCAACGAGCGCGAGGCCGCCCGGAGCACGGCCTGCACGTGCTGCACCATGATCGGCCTCTGCAGCATGAACCGTTCGGCCTGCTGCGCCAGCACGGCCAGGATGCCGTGGGCCCCCAGGCGCTCCAGCATCAGTCCGAACAGGCGGCGGATTCGGTTCTCCATCGGCACCGGTTGGGACCGGCTCGCCTCGGTGGCCTGTGGGAACAGGAGATCCAGGTTCAGGGCCAGCACGTTTTCCAGGAAGGAGCGGGCGTCGGCCGGGCTGACCGCCTCGTGCACGGAACGGCCCTCGGCAATCGCCAGCAGACGCATCTCGCTGAGGCACTCCACCGCTGCGTTGGCGCCACCGACCAGCAACGTCTCACGCACCAGCGCCGGATTGAGCCGTTCCGGCTGGTCCCAGTCGCCCTCGGAGAAGATCCCGGCCGCATCGAATCGGGGCGCCTCCCGGTCCAGCACGGCAAGACCCTCGTCGGTGTGCAGCAGCTTCATCGCCTGCCCGAGCAGCCTCGAGCGATGCACGCCCTTGGCGAACGGACGGGATTCCTCGAGCGCCTCCAGGGTGTTCTGGAAAGACTCCACCTGGAGATCGTCGAAGAGCGCCGGACTTTCGTCGGATTGCCTGGAGGTCAAGGCGGATTCACCGGTTCCATGTCGAAAACCGCGGGCCGCGCTGGCGGCCCTCGCCGGTCGTCGCCCGCCGGCACGCCTACCTTAGCACGCCGTCTCCGCTACGCCGTTTCGGGCGCCTGACGGTTCTCAGCGATCGGCGGTTAGCCGTTCGGTGGAAGGTTCGCGGGGGCGATCGATCTCGCGCCTCAGGCGGCGGATACGGGCCTTGAGCCGGATGACCGTGCCCAGCCAGACCGAGACGCTGCCGAGGAGTATCCCCGTCACCAGCGAGAGCAGAACGGCGACGGAAAGCGGCATGGTGGCCTGGCCGTAGAAATAGTCCAGGATAACCGGCTGGGCGTTGCGCGAACCGAGAAACAACCCGACCATCACAACCACCAGCAGCAACAGCAGCATCAGCGCCTGGCGCATGACGGAACTCCTAGAACCCGCTTCCGGCCCCCCGGGCCACGGCAGGGTTCAGTCTAACCCGGGAGCGTGCCCGGATGTCACGGGCACAGCGGTCAGCCGTGATTGTCGTCCACCCGTTCCCGGAGCTCCTTGCCCGGCTTGAAATGCGGCACGTGCTTGCCGGGCAGGGCGACGCTCTCTCCCGTCTTGGGATTGCGGCCGATGCGCGGCGGCCGATAGTGGAGCGAGAAACTGCCGAATCCGCGCACCTCGATTCTGCGCCCCGTGGACAGCGCCTCGCTCATCCGTTCCAGCAAGCCCTTCACGGCCAGCTCCACGTCGCGTTGCGCCAGATGCTTCTGTTCCCGGGACAGAGCTTCGATCAGTTCTGATTTTGTCATTGTGTCCATCGCCGCACCCAGGCGGCCTCCCCTGCTTCGGAGCCGCGGCAACGCCGCGGCCCACGCCGGACCACACGAACGGAGCTCCTTCCCCAAGGAGCCCCGAATGCTCCTTACTTGTTCATCTGTTCCTTGAGCAAATCGCCCAGGCTGGTCTTGCCCGTGCCGGCGTCCCGATAGTCCTCGAGCGCCTCGGCGAGGTCGTCCTCGTCCTTGGCCCTGATGGAGAGTGTCAGCATCCGGTTCTTGCGGTCAAGACCGACGAACTTGGCCTCCACCTCGTCACCCTCCTTGAACAACTTGGTGGCGTCGTCCACGCGCTCCTTGGCCATGTCGGAAGCACGCAGATAACCCTCCACGCCGTCGACAAGCTCAATGACCGCGCCCCTGGCGTCCACTTCCTTCACCGTGCCCTTGACGAGGCTGCCCTTGGGGTTGGAAGCCATGAAGGTGCCGAACGGATCCTGCTCGAGCTGCTTGATCCCCAGCGAGATGCGCTCGCGCTCGGGGTCGACGGCCAGCACCGTGGTCTCCAGCTCCTCGCCCTTGGAATAGCGGCGGATGGCCTCTTCCCCGGGCTCCAGCCAGGAAATGTCGGACAGGTGAACCAGCCCGTCGATGCCGCCTTCCAGGCCCACGAAAATGCCGAAATCCGTGATCGACTTGATGGTGCCCGTGACGCGGTCGCCCTTCTTGTGGTGGGCGGCGAACTCTTCCCAGGGGTTTGACATGCACTGCTTGATGCCCAGGGAGATGCGCCGGCGCTCCTCGTCCACGTCCAGCACCATGACCTCGACCTCGTCGTTCGGCTGCACGACCTTCGCCGGATTGACGTTCTTGTTGGTCCAGTCCATCTCGGATACGTGCACCAGGCCTTCCACGCCTTCCTCGATTTCCACGAAGCAGCCGTAGTCGGTGATGTTGGTGACGGTACCAAACACCCGGGTGCTCACCGGGTAACGGCGGGAGATGTTCTCCCACGGATCCTCGCCGAGCTGCTTGAGCCCCAGGGACACGCGCTGGCGCTCGCGATCGAACTTGAGCACGCGCACTTCCAGCTCCTGACCGACTTCGACCACCTCGGAAGGATGACGCACGCGCTTCCAGGCCATGTCCGTGATGTGCAGAAGGCCGTCCACGCCGCCCAGGTCGATGAAGGCGCCGTAATCGGTCAGGTTCTTGACGATGCCCTTGACGATCGCGCCCTCTTCCAGCTTCTCGAGCAGCGCCTCGCGCTCCTCGCTGAATTCCTCTTCCACCACCGCGCGGCGGGAAACGACGATGTTATTGCGGCGCCGGTCCAGCTTGATGATCTTGAACTGGAGGTCCTTGCCCTCCAGGTAGGCCGGGTCGCGCACCGGACGGATGTCCACCAGGGATCCCGGCAGGAACGCGCGGATGTCCTTGATGTCCACGGTGAAGCCGCCCTTGACCTTGCCGCTGATCTGGCCGGTCACGTACTCGTCGGCCGCATGGGCCTTCTCGAGCTCGTCCCACACCATGGCGCGCTTGGCCTTTTCGCGGGACAGCCGGGTCTCGCCGAAGCCGTCCTCGACGGCATCCAGCGCCACCTGCACCTCGTCGCCCACGCCGATTTCTAGCTCCCCGTTCTCGTCGAAGAACTGGTCAATCGGCACGATGCCTTCGGACTTCAGTCCGGCGTTAATCACCACCACGTCCTCGCGGATGTCCACCACGGTGCCGGTGACGATGCTCCCAGGCCGCATGCTCGTGTAAGCCTGGCTCTGCTCAAACAGTTCGGCGAAACTTTCAGTCATTGATCGGTTACCTGCCCACCCGTTGCTTCCGCGTGGCCGTGTGGGTTCGCAGCCACGCTCGTTAACGTCACCCGGCGCCGGGGCTCTGCAGCTCCGGAATCCGGGCGGCCAAAAGAGAAAACACGGCGTCGGCGACCTGCGCCACGGACTTGTCCGTGGAGTCGATGGTCACCGCGTCCGGTGCGGGCACAAGGGGCGACGCACTGCGCCCCGCGTCCCGTTCGTCCCTCGCACGAATCTCGTGCAAAAGATGTGAAAGATTAGCATTAAGTCCCTTTTGCTTCAACTGCTTATGACGCCTTCGCGCCCGCTCCTCGGGGCTTGCCGTGAGGAAAACCTTGAGCCGGGCCTCCGGGAACACGACCGTGCCCATGTCGCGCCCGTCCGCCACCAGTCCGGGTGCCTTAAGGAACGCCCGCTGGCGTCCCAGCAACGCGCGGCGCACTCCCGGCAGCGCCGCAAGCCGGGAGGCCGCGTCGCCGCACTCCTCCGTGCGTATCCGTCGTCCCGCCGGACTGCCGTTCAGGAAGGCCCGCACGCCACCTTCGGGCAGCGGCTCGAAAGCCATCTCCAGTTCCGGCAGGAGGCACACGAGTCCGTCTTCGTCTTCCGGCGACACGCCGCGATCCAGCGCCGCCAGCGCCAGCAGCCGGTAGAGAGCCCCCGAATCCAGCAAGTGCCAGCCCAGCCTTCGCGCCAGGCGCTCGGCCACGGTGCCCTTGCCGGAGCCTCCGGGGCCGTCAATGGTCACCACCGGGGGTGGCGCGTCAGCCATGCCCGCTTGCCGCGCGCACGTCCTCCATGAAGCGCGGGTAGGAGGTACGGATGTTGCGGGCGCCGGCGATCTCCACGGGGCCCGCGGCCACCAGGCCGGCCACCGCCATGGACATGGCGCAGCGGTGATCGCCCACGGCGTCCACCTGCCCGCCCTGGATTGCCCCGCCCCGGATGCGCAGGCCTTCCGGTTCCTCGTCCACGTTGACGCCCAGGGCCTCCAGCGCCTTGGCCATGACGCTGATACGGTCGCTTTCCTTGACCCGCAGCTCGGAGACACCCGTGAAGCTGGTGGTCCCGCTGGCCCCCGCGGCGGCCACGAACAGCACGGGAAACTCGTCGATGGCCGCCGGAACCAGGTAAGGATCCACATCCACGCCGTGGAGTTCGGCATGGCGCACGCGAAGGTCCGCGATCAGCTCCCCGTTCACGTGGCGCTCGGATTCCACGACGATGTCCGCCCCCATCCGGCGGAGGATTTCCACGAAAGCCGATCGCGTCGGATTCACGCCCACGTTCTCCAGGATCAGGTCGCTGCCCGGTAGCAGGGTCGCGGCCACGGCGAAGAAGGCCGCCGAGGAAGGATCGCCGGGGATGTCGAGCTGAGTGGCGCGCAGGCGCGCGACCCCGTCCACCGCGACCCGGTTTCCCAGGCGTTCCACGGGACAGCCGAAGGCCTCCAGCATGAGTTCCGTATGGTCGCGGCTCGGCCCGGGCTCGCTTACCTCGGTGTGCCCTTCCGCCTGCAGGCCGGCCAGCAGGATGCAGGATTTCACCTGGGCGCTGGCCATGGGGCTCACGAACAGCAACGCATCGAGCGGTCGCTTGCCGACGATGGTCAGCGGCGCGTGCCCGTCGGTGCCGGTTACCCGGGCGCCCATCTCGGTCAACGGCCCGATGATGCGCTCCATGGGTCGTCGCGAAAGCAGTTCGTCGCCGATCAGTGTGGATTTGAAAGGCTGACCCGCGAGCAGGCCCGCGAGCAGTCGCATGGTGGTGCCGGAATTACCGCAGTCCAGCGCTTCCCGGGGTTGGCTGAAGCCCTCCAGGCCACCGCCCTCGATGGTCACCGCGCCCTCGTCCGGCCCGTGAATCTCCACGCCCATGGCCTGAAGGCACTGGCGTGTGGACAGAATGTCATCGGCCTCCAGCAAGCCCGTGACCCGAGTGCTTCCTTCCGCCATGGCGCCCAGGATCAGCGCCCGGTGCGACATGCTCTTGTCGCCGGGTACCTGCAGCCGCCCCTTCAGGGGCCCGGCAGGATTGATCTTCAGGATGTCGTCGGAATCAGGCATGAATGAAAGTACGCAAACCGTCGTGTAGCGACGGACTCCAATACGAGTTGCATTGAGTACATTGTACGGGAAACACATGAGAGTCCGCGAAAAGCACACAGGGCCTACAGGCCAGTCTGCACCGCTGATTCGCACATTCTTCGCGGCTTTCGTGTTCTTCGCGGACGATTTCCGTCAGCGTGCGAGGACCTTCTTCATCGCGGACAGCAGACGGTCGTTCTGTTCCGGCAGCCCCACCGAGATTCGCAGGTGCGTGGGCATGCCGTAGCCGTCAAGGGGCCTGACGATCACCCCTTCGCGCAGCAGGGCCTGGAATATGTCCCGGCCCGGCCGCCCCACGTCCGCGGTGACGAAATTGCACACCGAGGGGATCGTGCTCAGCCCCAACTCGCGCAGCCCCGCGTCCAGCCGCGCCCGCTCCCGCGCGGTCATCGCCACGGTTTCCTCCAGGTGCTCGCGGTCATCCAGCGCCGCGGCCGCCGCCGCCTGCGCCAGGCTGTTCGGGTTGAAGGACAGCCGCACCCGGTTGATCAGGTCGGTGAGTTTCCGGCTGGCCAGCGCGTAGCCCACGCGCAGCCCGGCCAGGCCGAATGCCTTCGAGAACGTGCGCATGACCACCAGGTTCGGGTAGTCCGGCAGCAACTCGGCGGCATTCGGGTACTCAGGCTCGTGAACGAAGTCGAAGTATGCCTCGTCCACCAGTACCACCGTGTTCCTGGACACGCCGTCGAGGAACGCCAGCAACTCGCGGCGCGGCACCCAGGTGCCGGTGGGATTGTTGGGATTGGCGATGAACACCACGCGAGTGCTTTCGTCCACCAGTTCGCGCATGGCCGCCAGGTCGTGACCGTAGGGCATTGCATGGTCCACCGGGTTCGCCTCGGCGACTCGCAGCTCGGAGCTCGCGGCCTGGCTTACGATGTTGTAGATGGCGAACGCGTACCGCGAGACCACCGACGACCGCCCCGGCCCCAGGAACACGCGCGCCACCAGCTCCAGGATGTGGTCGGAACCGGAGCCCACCGTGATCTGGTCCTGCTCGACACCGTGGTAAGCCGCCAGCGCCCGCTTCAGGGCAAAGGCGTTGCCATCCGGGTAAAGCGCTGACTCGGCAAGCACGCTCTCGGCGGCCGCCATGGCCTTCGGGCTGGGTCCCAGCGGGTTCTCGTTGGAAGCGAGCTTGACGATGTCGCTGATGCCGAGCTCGCGCTCCAGCTCCGAGATCGGCTTGCCGGGCTCGTAGGGCCTCAAGCCCCGGATGCCCGGCATGGCGTATTCCAGCCAGGGATTGCTCATGAACAGATCCTTACAACCAAACAGGGGATCTCACGCCAAGCCGCCAGGCGCGCCAAGTAATGCTTTGCATTTTTGCTTGTGGCGTTCTTGGTGAGCTTTGCGCTCTTGGCGTGAATTCTACATTAGTGCAGTTTGACTTCAGTCGATGGCTCGAACGCGCAGCACGCCCTCAATGCCGCGAATCGCCTCAAGCGTGCCTTCCGGCATGCGCGGCTCGACGTCGATGAGGTTGTAGGCCACGCTGCCGCGGGACTCGTTGCGCATGTGCACGATGTTCACGCCGCCCTTGCCCAGCAGGTGGGAAAGTTGACCGATCATGTCGGGGACGTTGCGGTTGGCCACGCACAGGCGTTGGGCACCGGAGCGCTGCATGCGCAACCGGGGGAAGTTCACCGAATTGCGGATGTTGCCGTTCTCCAGGTAGTCGCGCAGCTCGTCGGCCACCATCACCGCGCAGTTCTCCTCCGCCTCCGCCGTGGAAGCGCCCAGGTGCGGCAGGCAGATCACGTGCTCCCGGTTCTGCAGGCGGCTGTCGGGGAAATCGGTGACGTAAGCACCGAGCCGCCCGCCTTCAAGCGCCGACAGCACGGCTTCCTCGTCCACGATGCCCTGGCGTGAGAAGTTCAGGATCACCGCGTCCGGCCGCAAGTGCTTGAGGCTCTCCCGATTCAGCAGTCCCCGCGTCTCGTCATTCAGGGGCACGTGGAAGGTGATGAATTCCGATTTCGCGTAAAGCTCCTCGAGGCTCGCCGCCTCCGCGACGTCAGACGACAACTGCCAGGCCCCCTCCACTGTTATGTGAGGATCATGGCCGAGCACGTTCATGCCCAGCGCGTGCGCGGCGTTCGCCACGCGTACGCCGATGGCGCCCAGGCCCACCACGCCCAGTGTACGACCGGGCAGTTCGTAGCCCCGGTAGCGCTTCTTGCCCGACTCCACCGCCTCCTTCAACTGCGCATCGTCGCCGGACAGCTGGCGGACGTATTGCCAGGCCTCGCAGATATGGCGGGCCGCCAACAGCATGCCCGCCAGCACCAGTTCCTTCACCGCGTTGGCGTTGGCACCGGGTGCGTTGAAGACCGGCACGCCATGCTCGCTCATGCGCTCCACGGGGATGTTGTTCACGCCGGCGCCGGCGCGCCCCACGGCGAGCAGCGACTGGGGCAGCTCCATGCCGTGCATGTCCGCGGAACGCACCATGACCGCGTCCGGATCACCAACGCCTTCGCCGACCTCGTAGCCGTCGCCCGGGAACCGATCCAGGCCCGCCTTTGCGATGTTGTTGAGAGTAAGAATTCGGTACATGCGAAGCTCAGCCATGACGGCGCTCGAATCCCTCCATGAAATCCACCAGCCCCCGCACGCCCTCGATGGGCATGGCGTTGTAGAGGCTGGCGCGCATGCCGCCCACCGAGCGGTGTCCCTTGAGCGCCAGCAGCCCGGCATGCTCGGCTTCCTCCAGGAACACCGGGTCCAGCGACGGATCCGCGAGGGTGAACGGTACGTTCATGCGCGAGCGCGCATCCCGATCCACGGGGTTGCTGTAGAAACCGGACGCGTCGATCGCCTCGTAGAGCAGATCGGCCTTGCGGCGATTTCGCTCGCCCATGGCCTCCACGCCACCCTGCTCCTTCACCCACTGGAACACCAGGCCAGCCACGTACCAGGCGAAAGTGTTGGGCGTGTTCAGCATGGAGCCCTGCTCCGCCTGCGCGCGGTAGGAAAACACCGAGGGCAGGTCGTCGCGGCATCGCGCCAGCACCTCGTCACTGATGATCAGCACGCAAAGCCCCGCCGGTCCGATGTTCTTCTGGGCGCCGGCGTAGATCAGCCCGTAGCGGGACACGTCCAGCGGACGGGACAGGATGTTGGAGGACATGTCGGCCACCAGCGGAGCGCCGACTGCCCCGGGTTCGCTCGGGAACTCCA